>WBZR01001951.1_pt1 | contig 23308 bp, 22 predicted proteins | sample 5204231 | NCBI WGS metagenome assembly WBZR01 (sample SAMN12412403, study PRJNA552823) | activated sludge metagenome | isolation source: activated sludge from anammox sidestream of wastewater treatment plant... | place: USA: Virginia | collected 2017-08
GCCTTCGCCGGATGCCGCGTCCACGCGCGCGGCATCGCGCCCGAACCACAGCAACGGGAGCAGCACCGCGACCAGCAGCATCACCACGATGGTCTTGAAGCGATCGAACTGCCGCACGCTGTCCTGGACGGAAACGTAGTACATGGACGTTCAGCCCTCCGCTCAGTGCTTGCTCGCCGCCGCCTTCCTGGCGAGTTTCTCCGCCTGCCGCGCCCACTTCTCCGGCTCGATCTTCTGCCCCTCCCGGGGCTGAATGATCTCGGTGATGCGGCGCGCGCTCATGCTGGCGAGCTTTGCATAGGTGTAGACGCCGGCGCGATTGAGCTTCTGCTCGTACGCCCTGCCGATCCCGTCGATCACACCGAGGCGATCCCGCTTCGCCGGCGGCGTGACGGCCGCCCCGCGCGCCGGCGCGGCCGCCGGCCGGCGTTCGGCCCGCCGGCGCCCTGCCGTCGCCGCCCCGAGCTGGTCGCGCAGGCTGGCAACCTCGGCATTCGCCGCCAGCAGCTCCCGCTCGAGCGTACCCGCTCGCTGCAGCTCACCGGCCGCGGATTCCAGCCGATGCCGCAAGTCCTCGCCCTGGGCATGCGCGGCCTTCAACTCCTCCGCGAGGCGCTCCATGCGACGTCGGTCGCCGTCGCGCCCGGCTGTCAGTCTTGCCTGCTCCGCGCGCGCCTGCTCCTGCGCCTGCGTGACGGCCTCGAGCTGACGCCGCAGCTCAGCGGCCTCGCCGCGCGCCTTCTGCAGATCGCCTGACTGCGATCGCGCCTCCACAAGCTGCGCCGTCGCCTCATCCAGGCGCCCCTGCGTGGCCGCGAACTCCTTGCGCAATCTCTCGAGATCGGCGGCCGCGGATTTCAGACTGTTCGTCTCGGCGCTGGCCGCTGTCAGCCTCGCGCGCAGATCGGCCGCCTCCGCCCTGGCCCTGTCGAGCTCGGTCGCCGCGCCCTGCAGCCGTTCCAACTCGGCCACCGTGGCGCCAAGACGCGCCCTGGTGTTCTCGTGCTCGTTCGCCTGCGCCTCCCGCGTCCGCCTCGCGGCATCCAGCTCACGGCGCATCCGGTCCGCCTTCACGCCGGTCTGCTCGAGATCGGTGATGCGGGCCCGCAGCGCCCCGATCTCCTGCCCGGCCTCATCAAACCGTCCTTGCAGTGCGGCGTACTCGAGCTGCGCTCGCCTGGCCTCGCTCGTCGCGGCCTCCTGCGTTTCATGAGCGGCCTGGAGCTGCGCCCGCAGCTGCGCCTCCTCGGCCTGCGCACCCTCGAGCTGACGCTCGAACTGCGCCGTAAGGCCGTGCCGGGAGTCGACTTCCGCCTGCAACTGCTCGCGCAACTGCTGTTCCCGGAGCTGCGCCGCATCGAGGGCACGTGACGCCGCCGTCAGCTTCGCCCCCTCCTCGTCGGCGCCGTCGAGCCTCGCGCGCAGGTCCTGCGCCTCGGCGCGCGCCCCCTCGAGCGCCGACTTCGCCTCCTTCAGCTGATCGAGCTCGGCAACGGCGTCGTGCAGCCGGGCACGCAGGTCCTCGTGCTCGCTGCGCAGACGATCGGCCGCGGCGTGGGCCGCGCCCTGATCGGCAATCACAGCCTCGAGCTGTGCGCGTGCCTCCTGCAGCGCGGCGTCCAGTCCCCGATTGGCCTCGGCCTCGCGCTGCAGCTTCGCAAGCTCATCGAGTGTCGCCTCCAGGCGCTGGCGCGCCTGCCTCGCCTCGGGAACCTCGCGGCGCATCGACTCCAGCTCCTCGCGATCGGCGCCCAGCCGCGCCAGTTCCTGCTTCATGGCCTGGAGCTCGCCGCGCGTCTCCTCGACCTCACGTCGGGCCGCCTCGAGCTCGAGCTGGCTCTCGCCGACATCGTGGGCCTGCGCTCGCAGGGCGCTGACCTCCGCACGCGCGGACTCCAGCGCGCCGCGCATCTCCTCGAGATCGCCCGGCAGCACCGCGCCTCCGCCTTCGGCGCGCAGCATCTCGTTCTCCGACCGCAGGCGCTCGTAGTCGGCCTGCAGATTCTCGTGCTGCCGCTCGATGGATTCGAGCCTTCCCCTGAGCCCCTCAGCCGCGGAAAGCGCGGCTTCCAGATCGGCGCGTGCCTTGTCGGTGGCGTTCTCGTAGTTGTGGATGCGGTACCGCCAGGTGTCGAGCTCCGACTGCAGCCGCGCCGTGCGTTGCGCCACCCGGCGACGCCAGTACCACCAATCGATCAGCCATTCGGCCAGCCATCCGATAATGAGCCCCACGACCAGCCAGGCCATCGGACTCATCTGGAACTGCACTTGCCACATAACTCCTCCTGGGAACCCTTGACGTGCAGTGACGGGCGCGCGGTACGCCCGTGTTCACGGCGGAGTCTCGCCGCAGCCCACCTGTGTGGCGAGCCTCACGCCGGGTCCACCGTGGGAGCCGGAATATTACCTAGCCCGGCCCATTTTCTCAAAGAAACAGGCTACTATACCGCTGTGCTCAACCTGAGCGGGATGTCGTGCCCCGCCAGTGGCAACCTCGCCGGCCAGCGCGCCGGAACACAATCTGACACTGACACATGACGCACGCCAGCCAGGGCGATTCGCGCACCTGCCACGTGGATCGCCGGAACGGGCTGGCCTCGTGGGGCATGGTATCGGTGCTCGGCGCGCAGTTTCTCTCCGCGCTGGCCGACAATGCGCTGCTGTTTGCCGCGATCGCGGCACTGAAGGCCGATACCGCCCCGGCCTGGACCACGCCGCTGCTCCAGGATTTCTTCGTCGTCTCCTACGTCCTGCTCGCCCCGTGGGTCGGCCCCTTCGCCGATGCCTTGCCGAAAGGGTGGGTCATGATGATCGGCAACCTCATCAAGCTGTGCGGCGCTGTGCTCGTGCTCGTGGGCGTGCACCCGCTGCCCGCCTACGGCCTGGTCGGACTCGGCGCCGCGCTCTACTCGCCGGCGAAGTACGGGATATTGAGTGAGCTGGTGCCCGCCGGGAAGCTGGTCAAGGCCAACGGACTCATCGAGGGCTCGACGATCGTGGCGATCCTGATGGGCACGATCGCCGGCGGGATCATCGCCGACCACTCGGTGCGATTGGCGTTCGTCTGTGTCGCGGTATGTTATCTGCTCGCGGCCCTGGCGAATCTCGGGATCCCGCGGCTGCCGCCGGCGCACCCCATGGCCGAGTTCGACCTGCGCAGCATACTGCGCGACTTCAGCGACGCGGTGCGCATGTTCTGGAGCGCTCGCGACAGCCGCTTCGGATTGCTTGGCGCCAGCCTGTTCTGGGGGGCCGGCAGCACCCTGCGCTTCCTGCTCGTGGCGTGGGTGCCCGTGGCGCTGCACATCAGCGACACGCAGACCCCGGCCAAGCTCAACGCCGCGGTGGCCATCGGCGTGGCCGTCGGCGCGGCGCTGGCCGCCAGACACATCTCCCTTCCCCGGATCAACCGCGTGCTGATCCCGGGCTTCCTGATGGGACTGCTGGTTGCGCTGCTCGCGCCGATGCAGTCGCTGCCGGCCACGGCGCTGTTGCTGGTCCTGCTGGGCGCCGCCAGCGGCATGTTCATCGTGCCCATCAATGCCCTGCTGCAGGAGTGCGGGCACGCCACCATCGGCGCCGGGCATGCCGTCGCGGTCCTGAATCTCTTCGTCAATCTCTCCATGCTCATTACCGTTGGCCTCTACACCGCCGTGACGCAGGCGGGCGCGCCGGTCGTGCCGACGGCATACGGCTTTGGCATCGTCATCATGCTGGGAATAGCAGCCCTCGGCGGGTGGCGGCTGCGCGGCGCGCGCCGGCCGCTCTAGCGGCCCGCACCGGGGAGGCATCCCTTCCCGGTCCGCCCGGCCCTCAGAGCGTGCCCTGCGCTTGCAGCAGCGCGCGCACACGCTCGGCATCCGCCGGCGTGTCGACGCCAAGACCCGTGGGCGCCCGGGCCTCGGCGACCGCAATGGTGTAGCCGTGCTGCAGCACCCGCAACTGCTCCAGCGCCTCGAGCGACTCCAGAGGCGTCGGCGCGAGCCCGCTGTAGACGCGCAGGAAGCCGGCGCGGAAGGCGTACAGCCCGACATGGCGGAAAAACGGCTGCGCCGGCGGCAGCACCGCGGGGGTTCCCGCGAAGGCGGCGCGCGCCCACGGTATGGGGGCGCGGCTGAAATACAGCGCGCGCCCCTGCTCGTCCATCACCACCTTCACGACATTGGGATCGAAGACCTCGCGCGCGTCGTGGATGCGCTCGCACACCGTGGCCATCACCGCCCGGTCATCCCGCGCGAGCAGGTCGGCGACCTGGTGCAGCACGTCGGCGGGCATCAGCGGCTCGTCCCCCTGCAGGTTGACGACGACGTGCTCCGCGTCGAGCCGCAGCACCCCGACCGCCTCGGCAATTCGATCCGTTCCCGAGGGATGCTCCGCGGAGGTCATCACCACCTCGGCGCCGAAGCCGCGCGCCGCCGCCGCGATGCGCTCGTCGTCCGTGGCGATGACGACCCTCCTGGCGCCGCTGCCGCAGGCGCGTCGGTGCACATGCTGCAGCAGCGGCACGCCGGCGATGTCCACCAGAGGTTTGCCGGGAAACCGGCTGGAGCCGTAGCGTGCCGGGATGATGACGGTAAAGGGCATGAACTCTGCTCGGCGCCGACAGCCTCATGCGCCCGCCTCAGCGCAGGCGCTCGTACTCCTCGTCGCTCAGCGGTCTCGCCTCCTCCTCCAGCATCACCGGTATGCCGTCGCGTATCGGATAGGCCAGCCGCGCGGCCTTCGAGACGAGCTCCTGCCGTTCCTTGTCGTAGACGAGCGGCCCCTTGGTGACCGGGCAGGCCAGAATGTCCAGCAGGCGCTTATCCATGGGAATTCCTCTTCAACTGTTCAAGGAGCCGGTGGCCGAAGACCGGCGGCAATTCCGCCTCGATCGGTTCGAACCAGTGTTCGGGCCCCGCAAAGTGGCTGCATTTCACCGCGTCCTTCTCGGTCATGATAACCGGCAGGCCGTCATTGAAGCAGATGTCCTTCATCTCGTAGCGATGATGGTCGGGGAAGGCGTGACGGTGCACGCGGTAGCCGCGCGTGCGCAGGGAATTGAAAAAGGCGTCGGGATTGCCGGTGCCGGCAACCGCGTGCACCTCCACGCCCTGCGCCGGTGCCGGCGGCACCCCGCCCGGGAACTCGACGCGCACCTGCCTCATCGGCATGGTCAGGTATTTCATGGCGAACTCTCCGCGGCCGGCGATCCCGCTGGTGACGATCATATCGACGCTCCTCAGCCGCGAGACGGGCTCGCGCAGCGGACCGGCCGGCAGACAGTGGCCGTTGCCGTGACGGCGCACGCCATCGACGACCGCTATCTCGACGTCGCGGCCGAGGCGGTAATGCTGCAGCCCGTCATCGCTGATGATCACGTCGCAGCGATGGTGTTGCAGCAGCGCGCAGGCGCAGGCCAGACGGTCGGGGCCGACCGCCACCGGTCCGCCGCAGTGGCGCGCGATCACCAGCGGTTCATCGCCGACCATGAAGGCGTCGCTGTCGGGCCGCACCTGCTGCGGCCAGCTGCGCGCGTGGCCGCCGTAGCCGCGGCTGACGACGCCGGGGCTCAGACCGTTTGCCTTCAGGAACTTGTAGATCCAGATCGTGAGCGGCGTCTTGCCCGTGCCGCCGACGCTGATATTGCCGACGACGATGACCGGCACCGGCAGGGCACCGGCGTACAGCAGGCCGCTGCGATAGGCGCGGCGGCGCAACCATGCGGCGGTGGCGAAAACCGCGGACAGCGGCAACAGCGGCAGGTAGAGCGGATGTCCCGTGTACCAGAGGTCTTCGAGCCTTATGCCCAAGGGCGGGCCCTTATTGTCCCGCTGCGCCCGTGGCCTCGCCCTCCGGCCGCACCTCGGTGGCGAACGACACGTGCACCCAGCCGAGCTGGCGTGCTACGTCCAGCACCGTGATCACGGATTGATGCGTGGCATTGGCATCGGCATGGATCAGGACGCGCGGCTCCTCCTGGCCGGCCGCCGCCTCCGTCATGCCCTGCCTCAGCGCGGATTCCCGGGTGCTGAGCAGCGCCTTGCCGTTGACGAAATAACGACCCTCCCGGTCGATGCTCACGTCAACCGGGGCGGGCGTCTCCTTCCGCTCGCTGTTCTTGCTGGCCGAGGGCAGGGTCAGATTGATGTGCTCGGGATTGAGAAACGTCGTGGACACCATGAAGAAGATGAGCAGCAGCAGCACCACGTCGATGAGCGACGTCACATTGATCTCGATGTTGTCGTCGTGGCCCCGCTGGAAGTTCATCAGGACGCCTCCTTGCGCCCGACGACCCGCCGCCGCTGACCCGCGCGGCCAGCGCCCAGATCGATCGATGCAGCCGGGTCGCCCTCGGCGCCGGCCAGGCTCGAGTCTGCCTCGCGCTCACCGTGCAGGATCTCCACCATCTTGATCGCCTCCTGCTCCATGTCGACGATCAGCGCCTGCACCTTGCCACGCAGGTAGCGATGCATCAGCAGCGCCGGTATCGCGACCGTGAGACCGGCCGCGGTCGTGATCAACGCCTGCCCGATGCCCGCCGACAGCTCCTGGGGATTGCCGGCACCGTGCGTGGCGACCGCGCTGAACATCCTGATCATCCCGAAGACCGTGCCCAGCAGCCCGAGCAACGGCGATACCGCGGCGATGGAGCCAAGCATGTTCAGATATCTGTCGAGTTCGTGCGCAACGTGGCGCCCGACCTCTTCGATCGACTCCTTCATCACGGCGCGGTCGTATTTCAGGTTGACCAGGCCGGCAGCCAGCACGCGGCCGAGCGGCGAACTCAGGCGCAACGCCTGCAATCGCTTTGCATCGAGCACACCGCTGCGCGCCCAATGCCACACCTGCTCGACCAGTCCGCGAGGTATCACGCGCTTGCGCTGCAGCGTCCAGAGACGCTCGACACTGATCGCCAGCGCGACTATCGAACATATGACGATGGGCCACATGACCCATCCGCCAGCCTTGATGATCTCGAACACGGGGGATCTCTCCCTTCCAGCGCTTGCGTATGCGGCGCTGACCATAGCAAAGGATGCCTCGCAGGAAAAGCCTGAGTCTCCCGCGCGCACGCGGCGCTACTCGTTCATCCAGAACCGGCGGTGCGCGCGCCGGTAACCCTCCGCGCCGATGCCGGCGGGCTGCACGCGCAGCGTCACGGCGCCGTCGCGGTCGGTGCGGAAGATCGCCGCCCGCACTCGGCGATAGCGTTCCACGACCGCGGCGGCAGGAAAGCGCCAGCGATTGCGGTAGCCGACCGGGAAGACGACGTAGCGCGGCCGAACGGCGGCCAGCAGCGGCGCGGTCGAGGAGGTGGCGCTGCCATGGTGCGGCGCCAGCATGATCTCGTGCCGCAGCCGCGCGCCGTGACGATTGACGAGACCACGCTCGGCGTCGGCCTCGATGTCGCCGGTCAGCAGGGCCCCGCCGCCGCGTCCGCGCACGCTGAGCACGCACGAGGCATCGTTGTCGCGGCCGACGTAGCCCGCGGGCGGACTCAGAATCCGGAATTCCACGCCATCCCAGGCCCATCCCTGGCCGTCGCGGCACTGGCGGGCGTCGGGATGAAGGATCGGCAGCGGCTCGCCCGACAGCACCGTCGCAACCGGCATCTGCGCGAGCACCGATTCCAGGCCGCCGCTATGATCGAAATCGCCATGGCTGACGATCAGCCGATCGATCGACGCGACGCCGGCATGGCGCAGATACGGTACGACGACCACGGCGCCGGCGTCGAAGCGATCGCTGAACGCGGCTCCGGTGTCGAACACCAGCGTGCGCTCATGCGTCTGCACGATCGCGGCCAGCCCCTGGCCGACGTCCAGGACGGTCAGCCAGAAATCGCCCGACGCCGGTCGCGGCGGCGCATGCAGAAACAGTGGCGCCATCCACGCCAGGCCGAGCGCGCGCGCCGGCAGGCCGCGCGGCGCGAGCAGCAGCATGGCACCGACGCCTGCGCAGAACACCACGGCAGGTGCAGGATGCGGCAGCACCAGGGCGGCCCAGTCGAGGGCGGCCAGGGGCTCCAGGGCCCGCCATGCCAGATCGAGCGCCAGCAGGGCTCCGCGCAGCAGCCAGTATCCGATGAACGGCAGTGGCGCGAGCAGCGCCGTGCCGGCGAGCGTCAGCGGCACCACGATGAAACTCACCCACGGCACGGCGAGGAGATTCGCCAGTGGTCCCGCCAGCGGATGCTGCGAGAAAAAGAAGGCGAGCAGCGGCGCCAGACCGATGGACATGGCGAGGTGCACGCGCGCGTAGCGCCGCCACCATGACGCCCGCCGCCCGCCGCCGCCGTACATCAATATCGCCACCGCCACGAAGGACAACCAGAACCCCACCGTCATCACGGCCATGGGATCGATCAACAGCACGGCGGCCAGGGCCTGTGTCAGCGTATCGATGGGCTGCGTCCGCCGGCTGCGCCACAGCGACAGCGCGACCACCGTGATCATGATCAGCGTGCGCTGGGCCGGCACCTCGAACCCGGCGAGCGCGCAGTACGCGGCTGCCGCGATCACCGCGCAGAGCGAACCCACGCGCTGCGCCGGGATCCACAACACCGTGTATGCCGGCAGCGACCAGAGCCAGCGGCCAAGAACGAATCCGAAGGCGGCGATGAGGCCGATGTGCAGGCCCGATATGGCGACGAGATGTCCGGTGTTGGTGCGGGAGAAGACCTGCCATTGCCGCTGATCGATACCCTCGCGCGCGCCGATGGCCAGGGCCAGGATGACGCCCGACAGCGGCTCCCCGCCGATCGCCTCCTGCAGTCGGTCGCGCAGTCCGGCGCGCAGCGTGTCCACCGGCGCCGCCTCCCGCCCGAGTCGCACCCGCCGGCCCGCCGTCACCACGTAGCCGGTGGCCCGAATGCGCTGCTGGAACAGCCGGGCCTCGTAATTGAAGCCACCCGGATTGCTGAATCCATGCGGGCGCTTCAGGCGCACGTGCAGACGCCAGCGTTCCCCGGGCACGAGCACGGGCGGGGGATCGGCACGCCAGTCCAGCGACACGGTTCCGCAGCAGTTCCATCGCTTCGCACCGAGTTCCAGGCCATCGACCCGGAATCGGAAGCGGGTGTGATCGGCATACCGCTCGGGCAGATCCGCCACCGCGCCGGTGACCACGACGGTCTGTCCTTCCAACTGCGGCGGCAGGGTGTCGGCGAGCACCAGCGACGCGCGCCACAACATCCAGAGCGCGCCGGCGAGGAGCAGGGCGGGCAATCGCAGGCGCGGCCATCGGAGCGCCAGCAGCACGACGGCTGGCAGCAGCCAGCAATAACGGGTGTCCGGCAGTGCTGCCGGCCATTGCACGGCGAGTACGCCGAGCGCGAAGGCGATCGTCCCTGAACGCATGTTGTCATCCCTGACGAGGAACCTGGGCGGCCCCGGACTTGCGGGCCGCCGTGAGAGAACTCCTGCCCTCGCGGGCGCCGCTGCGACTGCGGAACCGACCCGCCCCGGTCACGAGGCGCGGGGCCTGCGCCGCCCCGCACGCAACCGCATCACATCGCGCCCGTCGCCTCCAGCGCGCCGTTGACGCTCAATCTGCCCGTCGACAGGGTCAGCACGCGGTCCATGCGCCGCGCCAGCCTCAGGTCGTGGGTGACGACGACCAGGCTCGCATGCGTGTCGCGGTTGAGCTCGAGCATCAGGTCGAAGACCTGCGCGGCGGTCTTCTGATCGAGATTGCCCGTCGGCTCATCGGCCAGGACGCAACGCGGCGAGGTCACCAGCGCGCGTGCCACGGCGGCGCGTTGCCGCTCGCCGCCGGACAACTCGCCCGGCTTGTGGCGCAGACGCTCGCCCAATCCGACACGCTGCAGGAGCTCCGCGGCCCGCGCCGCCGCGGCCGCCGGCCGCCACCCTGCGATGAGCAGCGGCATGCTCGTGTTCTCGAGCGCCGTGAACTCGGGCAGCAGATGATGGAACTGATAGACGAACCCGAGCGTCCGGTTGCGCAGCACGCCGCGCTCGGCCTCCCCCAGAGCGCTCATGCGCTGGCCGGCGATACTCACCTCGCCGGCGCTCGGCACGTCCAGGCCGCCGAGTATGTGCAGCAGGGTGCTCTTGCCGGAGCCGGATGCGCCGATGATGGCGATGCGTTCGCCCGGCAGCACCGCGAGATCCACGCCGCGCAGGACCTCCACGCGCAGGCTGCCGTCGTCGAACGTCTTGCACAGGCCGTGGCAGGCCAGTACGACCTCATTCATAACGCAAAGCCTCCGCCGGCTGCGTGCCCGCCGCGCGCAATGCCGGATAGATCGTGGCCACCAGGGTGAGCAGCACCGAAAGCGCCGTCACCACCGTCACGTCCGACCAGTGCATGTCGGAGGGGACTTCGCAGATGTAGTAGGTGCGGCAGTCGAGAAACTTGAAATGCAGTCCATGCTCCAGCCAGCGGATGAACTCCCTCAGGTGGGTGGCGAGCCATACGCCGGCAGCGCCGCCGATGAGTGTTCCGACGACTCCGATCACGGCACCCTGCACCACGAACACGCCCATCACCGCACGTGGCGTGAGGCCGAGCGTGCGCAGGATCGCGATGTCGGCCTGCTTGTCGGTCACCACCATCACCAGTGTGGAAACAATGTTGAAGGCTGCCACGGCGACGATCAACATCAGTATCACGAACATCATCACCTTCTCGGTCTTCAGCGCCTGGAAAAAGGTCACGTGCTCCTTGGTCCAGTCCTTGACCGCGTAGGCGCCGCCCAGCGCCCTTCCGATCTGCTCGCCGATGCGCGGCGCGTCGAACAGATCGTCGAATTGCAGCCGTATGCCGGTCACCCCGCTGCCGTACCGGAACAGCCGCGCGGCGTCCTCGATGTGGATCACGGCCAGCGTGGTGTCGTACTCCTGCGCGCCGACCTCGAACACGCCGACCACGGTGAAGCGCTTGGAGCGCGGGATGTTGCCGGCAGCGGTTGCCACCGGCTGCGGGGAGATGATCATGACCTTGTCGCCGACGTTCGCACGCAACGAGCGCGCCAGGGCCCCGCCGAGCACGACACCGAACTGCCCCGGCTCGAGCGCCTCGAGACGGCCCTCGATCATCTTCCTGCCGATGAAGGAGACCTGTCCCTCGAGCGCGGGATCCACACCTTGCACCACCACGCCGTTGACGTAGCCGCCGTAGGTCGCCATGGCCTCGGTGCGGATATACGGCGCGGCACCCACGACATGCGGCTGTCGGCGCAGCTTCTCGAGCAGCGGCCGCCAGTCCTGCAGCATGCCGTCGACGGCCTGCACGCTCGCATGCGAGGCCATTCCGAGGATGCGCGTGCGCAACTCCTTCTCGAACCCGTTCATGACCGAGAGGATGATGATGAGCGCAAGCACTCCCACCGCCACGCCGATCATCGAGGACAGCGAGATGAAGGAGATGAACTGATTGCGGCGCTTGGCGCGCGTATAGCGCAGGCCGATGCTGACGGAGAGCGGATGAAACATGGACCCCTCAACCCCGGGCCGCGGCCGGCGTTCGGCGCCTATTCATATCGCAGCGCCTCGGCGGGCTGGGTACGCGCAGCGCGCCAGGCCGGGTAAAGCGTCGCCAGCAGGCTCAGCAGGAATGCGGTGAGGCATACCGCCAGCACGTCGGAGACGTGGACCTCATAGGGCAGCTCGCTCAGGAAATAGACGTCCGCCGGCAGCAGGTCTATGCCGGTGGCCGACTCGATCCAGCGCGCGATTTCCTTGATGTTGGAGGCCAGGGCGATGCCGCAGATCGCACCCGCCACCGTGCCGGCCAGCCCGATGACGAATCCCTGCACCACGAACACGCCCATGACCGATCGGGGCTTCAGGCCGAGGGTGCGCAGGATGGCGATGTCGGAGCGCTTCTCCTGCACCGTCATCACCAGCGTGGAGACGATGTTGAAGGCCGCCACCGCCACGATCATGGTCACGATCACGAACAGCATCGCCTTCTGGCTCTTCAGTGCCTTGAAGAAGTTGACGTGGAACTCGGTCCAGTCGATGGCGAAATAGTTCGCGCCCAGCGCACCGACGATCTCGTTGACGCGCGCGAGGCTGCGCAGGGGGTCGTCGAACTTCAGGCGGATGCCGCTGACCGCCGAACCGACCTTGAAGAGATCCTGGGCATCGGCCAGGTTGAGCAGGGCCAGCGCCGAGTCGTACTCGTACATGCCGATGTGGAACAGCCCGCGGACCTCGTACGCGCGCAGCTCCGGAGTCACGCCGCCGGGCTCGCCCGTGGGCTGCGGCGCCACCAGCGTCACCCGATCGCCGAGGCCGACCTTGAGCTTCTCCGCGAGCGCCGCCCCGAGCACGATGCCGCCGTCGCTGCGCAACACCGAGAGGTCCGCGCCGCCCTGAGCCGGGTCGCCGAGGACGGTCACCGTCGGTTCCAGCGCCGGATCGACGCCGTAGACGACCGTGCCGTTCACCCGGTTGTCGTGGGTGGCCATGGCCGCGGAGCGTATGAAGGGAGCGGCGCCGAGCACGTGCGGCTGTGCAGCGAGTCGCGCATTCAGTTCCTGCCAGTTCTCGATCGGCTCGAAATTGCTGGCGACCGTGCTGTGCGCGGACACGCCGAGGATCTTGTTGCGCAGCTCCTTCTCGAACCCGTTCATCACCGACAGCACGGTGATGAGGGCCGTGATCCCGAGCGCCATGCCGAGCACGGAGGTCGCCGCGATGAACGAGAGGTATCGATTGCGGTGCCGGGTTGCCTTTCCCCCGCGCGTGTAACGCAACCCGATGTATACCGGCAGCGGATGAAACATGGGCGGGCATTATACGTGTGCGGGCCGCCGCCCGCTTGTGTGGAATAATGGCGGCGGTGAAACTGCTCGCGATCGAAACCTCCACCGAGGCCTGCTCCGCCGCCGTCCATGCCGACGGCCGCATTTGCGCGCGCGCGGAGTTCGCCCCGCAGCGGCATGCGGAGTTGATCCTGCCGATGTGCGAGGCCGTGCTCGCCGAGGCCGGCCTGCGGCTGCAGGATCTCGACGGCCTGGCCTTCGGCCGTGGGCCCGGGGCCTTCACCGGCGTGCGGATCGCCACCGGCGTGATCCAGGGGATCGCGCTCGGCACGGGGCTGAAGGTGGCCGCGGTCTCATCGCTTGCCGCGCTCGCACAGGGGATCGTGCGCACGCGCGCGGCGAGGCAGGTCCTGGCGGGTATGGACGCGCGCATGGGCGAGATCTACGTCGCCGCGTACGCGGAACGCCGGGGTGTGGCGGCCGCCGCGTCGGCCGAGGAGATCGGCAGGCCCGCCGATGTGATGCTGCCGCGGGACGGGACATGGTCGGGCGCCGGCACTGCCTTCGCGGCTTACGGGGAGGCGCTCAGGGCCAGGCTCGGGGATCGCCTGGCAGCGGTCCATCCGGAGTCTTATCCGCTGGCGCAGGACGTGGCGGCCCTGGCGGTGGAGATGTTCGCACGCGGCGAGGCCGTCGAGGCGGAGCTCGCACTGCCCGTGTATCTGCGCGACCGCGTGGTCGACGCCGTGGCCCTGCAGCCGTGAGGGTTCGCCCGCGGATTTCGCCACGGAGCGCTGCCTGATGCGCCGGTGGCTCCTCGGCCTGCTGGCGGCGCTGGCCGCCTACCTGGCGGGCGCGTTCGGGGGCGGCGCCCTGCTGCTGCAGTTCTCCCCGAACACGCATGATCGCGGCCTGGAGGCGGCAATGACCGGCGCATTCGTATTCGGTCCTGCGGCCGCCATCATCGGCTTCCTGGTCGCGTATATTCGCGCCGGTCGCCGTGGACCGGAGCATCGAGGTTAGCGCCCGTCCGCCCAGCCGCCGACGGACTGCAACGGCGCCGGGTCAGCGCCGGCGCTCACCCACGCCGCATAGGCATACCGCGCGGCGGGCACGACTGGCGCAGGCAACACCAGTTCCGACACGTATTTCCCGGCCTCGCCCTGCATGGGCACCTGCATGGTGCCGAGGACGACGAAATCATGATCGAGCCGGCGCCCGCGATTCTCGCCCGCCTCGATCGCCGAGACGAGACCGGAACCAAGCACCGCCACCGTCGCGCTCAGCGCTGCCGGGCGCGACTGCAGGGGTTGGAAGGTCACGCGCGCCCGCGCGGCGTCGATGATCTCCAGCGACAGCGAACCCGGCGGATCTTCGGCGGGCACGGGCACCTCGCGATTCCTGAACCACCCGCGCCACTCCTGCCCGTGCACCACGAAGGCCGGCGTATAAACCTGGCTGAGGCCCCCCGCGCTGGCGTAGGCCCGCTGCCGCACGCCGTGCAACGGGGAGCCGTAGCGATCGGACCAGCCGAGGTAGTCCCAGTACTCGACGTGAAACGCGACCGGGACGAAGCGTCGCCACAGGTCCGGGGACCGCATCAGGCCTCCGAGCCAATGCTCCGCCGGCGGACAGCTACTGCAGCCCTCGGAGGTGTACAACTCGATGAGCGGGACCACGGCCGCCCCGCTGCGCATGACCAGCGTTCCTGCCTGCAGACGGACACTCGGCAGCGCCAGCGTCGCGAGCATCGTCAGGGCCGACAACATTCGAGGCAGCGATCGCATCCCGTCCTCCCGCATGCGGGTGGTGGCTGGAAGGGGGCGAGTGGCTGGCGCGGGGCGCACGCCCACGAACCAAGGCATGCCGCCGCCGCACCGATCCCTTCCGCCCCGGTTGGGTGCCGATGGCGGTGATTCCGTTACGTGCCGAGATCGCGGCGACCTGCGCGTCGCGCCCGGCCCGCCGGGAGCGCGAGAGGGGGCGGCCACGAAGCCCGGTCACGCCGACCGGGCCGCGCGCGCCGCGCCGGCGTTCAGCCGTCTACCGAGAAGAGATCGTCGTGCCAGAAGCTCAACAGGGACACCATGAAGGAGAACCAGAACGCGGCGTAGCCCACGCCCTGGGCGAGCGAGTCTTTCTGCAGCAGCAGGCCGATGCTGCCCATGCCGGCAAGGAAGAGGAAGAAGCGGCTTTCGACCGGATAGCGTTTGAAGGCCCGGCGGTAACCCGCGTGAAGTTTGCGTGCGTACCGCGCGACCATGACCGCTTTCCGTCCCCGTTCGAGTGCAACCTTCAACGGTTAACGGCTGCCATCGGGGCGGGCTTTAACGGGCGCCGCGATCGCGCTCACGAAACGCCGCGGGCGCCCGCCGCCGGCCACCGCGGTCCATCGAGAGCGCCGCGCGGCCGGGCGCGGCACGCGGCCTAGGCCTGCATGTCCCCGCTCCCCTGCCGCACCACCCGCGTGAATATCCGCCCGTCGGAGTAGAGCATCAGGCGGCGGTAGCCGGCAGGGCGATCGTCGCGTTCGTAGCGACTGGCTCCGGGCTTGAACTGCACGCAGGTGGACGGCGCACCCCACAGGTACACACCGTTGCGCTGCGTCTCGACCTCCTGGTGGATGTGACCCCAGAGCACCCCGCGCACCTGTGGATGCCGGTCGAGCACGGCGAAGAAATCCTCACTGTCCTCCAGCCCCATGGCGTCCATCCACGGGCTGCCGATCGGCACCGGCGGGTGGTGCATCGCGATGAGCGCATGGCGCTGCGGCTGCGCGCGCAGGGCGGCGTCCAGCGCGGCGAGCCGCCGGCTTCCCAGCCTCCCACCCTGGCTGCCCTGCAGGTAGGTACTCAGGAAGATGAGGTGCCAGTCGCCCAGCTGCGTGGCCTGCGGGCACTCCACCCATGGGCCGGTGAGCAGTCGCTGCATGGTCTGCGGATCGTCGTGGTTGCCGGGGATGCAGAGCACGGGGGTCTCCAGCGGCTGCAGTGCGTCGCGCAGGGCGATGTAGGACTCCGGACTGGCGTCGTGACTGAGATCGCCGGTGGCGAGGAACGCATCCACGCCAGCCTCCTCGCGCCGGATCTGCCCGATCAGGCAGGCAAGGGACCGGCGAGGATTGACGCCGTCGAATTCGAAGTCCGGGTCGCGCCCGAAATGCGCATCGGAGAGCTGCACCAGACGGATGGACTCTGGCGCCGGCGCGCTACCATGGGCGTGCGTGCCCGCACTGTTCGCCGGGCCCATGACGGGCAAGACCTCCCGAGGAGTAAGACACCATGACCAACAAGACTATCACGCTCAACGACGGGATATACGAGTACCTGCTGGACGTCTCGCTGCGCGAGCCCGAGGTGCTGCGCCACCTGCGCGAGGAGACCGCGCGCATGGCAGACGGCAACATGCAGATCGCCCCGGAACAGGGGCAGTTCATGGGGCTGCTCGCGCGCCTCACCGGCGCCCGCCGCGCCCTGGAGATCGGCACCTTCACCGGCTACAGCGCGCTCAGCGTCGCCCTGCAGCTGCCGGCCGACGGCAGGCTCATCGCCTGCGACATCAGCACCGAATGGACGGCCGTGGCGCGCCGCTATTTCGAGGCCGCGGGCGTGGCGGACCGTATCGAGCTGAAGATCGCGCCGGCGCTGCAGACGCTGGACGACCTCCTCGCCCGCGGCCAGGCGGGCAGCATCGACATGGCCTTCATCGACGCTGACAAGGAGAACTATCTCCACTACTACGAACGGGCGCTGCGGCTCCTGCGCACCGGGGGGTTGATCGTGGTGGACAACGTGCTGTGGGACGGCAAGGTCGCCGACCCAGCCGCGAGCGACAGTGCCACCGTGGCAATACGGGCCTTCAACGCCCGCCTGCGGGTGGACGAGCGCGTGATGCTCAGCATGCTGCCCGTTGGCGACGGCATCACCCTCGCATTGAAGCTGCCCCGCGAACCCAAGATCTAGTTTTTCGCGCCGCGCGCCGATACTATTCCTAGTGGATCCACCCCCGCGTCAGATTCCCGACACGGGGCGCCGGGGGCGACAAGCCCCTGAATCCCATGGGCGCGAACGGCTTATCCCCAGCTTATCCCTCGGCTGTTCACCCATTCCTCACAGAGTATTGCACAAGATATTGTGGTTCAATGGTTTCTTGACCCCTTTTCCTTGTGGTGCTAAAACTCTCAACAGTCCCTTTGACACCGAGGCTGGGCACCGGGGGTGCCGCAGCCCGTCCCCGAACAAAACACAAAAGAGATCTCGAAGATCTTCTGGAGGAAGGCAGATGGCTGTGGATATTTCCGCTGTCTCTTCGGTCGCCAACACCGCCCGCATCCACGACCAGCAGGACCTCACGGCGCCGGCACTCGATGCCGAGCTGAGCGCCAACGCCCCGGGGCAGTACCGGGTGATACGCCGCAACGGCAAGGTCACCTTTTTCGACCGCGACAAGATCACCGTGGCGATGACCAAGGCGTTCCTGGCCGTGGAGGGCGGCAGCGCCGCGGCCTCCACGCGCATCCACGAGACGGTCGCCGCCCTCACCGAACAGGTGGTGGCGGCCATCACCCGGCGCCTGCCGGGCGGCGGCACGGTGCATATCGAGGACATCCAGGACCAGGTCGAGCTGGCGATGATGCGTGCCGGCGAGCACCGGATCGCGCGCGCCTACGTGCTCTACCGCGAGGAGCGGGCGCGCGAACGGGCGCTCGAGCAGGAACAGGCGCCCGCCGAGGGCCGCGCCAGCGCGGCGCTGCACGTCACGACCGCCGCCGGCGATCGCATTGCCCTGGACGAGGGGCGGCTGGAGCGCCTGGTCGCGGAGGCGTGCGAGGGATTGCCGGAGACGGACCCGCAGCGCGTGCTCGAGGAGACCAGGCGCAACCTCTTCGACGGCGTGGCCGAGGCCGACGTCGCCAAGGCGCTGGTCATGAGCGCGCGCGCCTTCATCGAGAAGGAGCCCAGCTACTCCGAGGTGGCCGCGCGGCTGCTGCTCGACATGCTTCGCAGCGAGGCCCTGAGCTTCATCCACAACCGTCCGATGAGCGCCACGCAGTCGGAAATGGCGCTCGGATACGCCGAGTACTTCAAGGCCTACGTGCGCCGCGCCATCGATCTGGAGCTCATGGATCCGCGCCTGCGCAATTTGGATCTGGAACGGCTCGGCCGCGCCATCAGGCCGGAGCGGGATTTCCAATTCACCTATCTCGGGCTGCAGACGCTCTACGACCGCTACTTCCTGCATTCGCGCGGCATCCGGTTCGAACTGCCGCAGGCCTTCTTCATGCGCGTGGCGATGGGGCTGGCGATCAACGAGATCGAGCCTGAGCGGCGATCCATCGAATTCTACAGCCTGCTGTCCTCCTTCGACTTCATCTCGAGCACCCCGACGCTGTTCAACTCCGGCACGCTGCGACCGCAGCTCTCGTCGTGCTACCTGACCACGGTGCCCGACGATCTCGACGCGATATTCGGCGCCATCAAGGACAACGCCCTGCTTTCGAAATTCGCCGGCGGACTTGGCAACGACTGGACGCCGGTGCGCGGCATGGGCGCGCACATCAAGGGAACCAACGGCAGGTCCCAGGGCGTGGTGCCGTTCCTGAAGGTCGCCAACGACACCGCGGTGGCCGTCAACCAGGGCGGCAAACGCAAAGGCGCGGTGTGCGCATACCTGGAAACCTGGCACATCGACGTCGAGGAATTCCTCGAGCTGCGCAAGAACACCGGCGACGATCGCCGCCGCACCCACGACATGAATACCGCCAACTGGGTGCCGGACCTCTTCATGCGGCGGGTGGTGGAGGAAGGGGAATGGACGCTGTTCTCGCCGGACGAGGCCACGGAGCTGCACGACGCCTACGGCCGGGAGTTCGAGAAGCGCTACCTCGCCTGCGAGGAGCGCGCGCGCCGCGGTGAGATGCGTGTGCACAAGACCATGCGCGCCGTGGACCTGTGGCGAAAGATGCTCGCCATGCTGTACGAGACGGGGCATCCGTGGATCACCTTCAAGGATCCCTGCAACCTGCGCTCGCCGCAACAGCACGTGGGGGTGGTGCACAGCTCGAACCTGTGCACCGAGATAACGCTCAACACCTCGACCAGCGAGATCGCAGTCTGCAACCTGGGTTCCGTGAACCTCGCCAACCACATGGCGCGGGACGGCGGCGGCGCGCGCCTCGATCTCGCCAAACTCGATCGCACCGTACGCACGGCCATGCGGATGCTCGACAACGTCATCGATATCAATTACTACAGCGTCGGCGCGGCGAAGAACTCCAATCTCCGCCACCGGCCCGTGGGTCTCGGGATCATGGGGTTCCAGGACGCGCTCTACGAACTGCGCATTCCGAACGCCTCGATGGCCGCCGTGGAGTTCGCCGACGGGTCCATGGAGGCGGTGAGCTATTTCGCCATCAAGGCGTCCACCGACCTCGCCGAGGAGCGCGGCACCTATTCGAGCTTCCAGGGCTCGCTGTGGAGCAGGGGGATACTGCCGATCGATTCCATCCAGCGCGTCGAGGAGGGCCGCGGCGGATACCTGGAGCAGGATCGCAGCCAGAGCATGGACTGGGACAACCTGCGCGCCCGGGTCATGCACGTCGGCATGCGCAATTCCAACACCATGGCGATCGCGCCCACCGCCACGATCTCCAACATCTGCGGCGTGGTGCAGTCCATCGAGCCGACCTACCAGAACCTGTACGTGAAATCCAATCTCTCCGGCGAGTTCACGGTCGTCAACCCCTATCTCGTGCGCGATCTCAAGTCGCTGGGACTGTGGGACGAGGTGATGGTCAATGACCTGAAGTATTACGACGGCTCGGTGACCCCCATCGACCGCATTCCGGAGGAGCTCAAGCAGCTCTACGCGACGGCCTTCGAGGTGGACCCGCGCTGGCTGGTCGAGGCCGCGTCGCGGCGGCAGAAGTGGATCGACCAGGCGCAGTCGCTCAACCTCTACATGGCCGAGCCCAACGGCAGGAAGCTGGACAATCTTTACAAGCTCGCCTGGATCCGCGGCCTGAAGACGACCTATTACCTGCGGTCGATCGGCGCCACCCACGTCGAAAAGAGCACGCTGCACGAGGGCAAGCTCAACGCCGTGAAGAACGATGCCGGCGAGGAGCCCGCGCCGAAGGCCTGCCTGATCGACGACCCGGCCTGCGAGGCCTGCCAGTAGGGATCGGGCGAGGAGATCGACGATGCCCGACACGATTCGCGGCCACGTCCTGAAGGTGATCGATGGCGGCAGCTTCGACATCGAGGTGCGCTACGTCGGCGTGAACAACCAGTGCGCCTATCGTCGCCGGGAGCGGGTGCGGCTGGCCAACATCGACGTGAGCAATCTGGACGCGCTGGCCTGGCTGTCACGCCGCAGTGCGCTGGCGGCGCGGCTGAGCGGTCGCGAGGTGCGCTGCTTCGTGCAGGAACGGGACGCGCGCCAGCAGGTGGTGGCCACGGTGGCGATCGTGAACGCCGCGACGGCGAGTGCGACCCGATAGATCAACAGAACCGAGATTAAAGGGGGAGAACCGCATGCTGAACTGGGAAGATCCTGTCGCGCGCTTCAGCGTCAAAGACGCCGGGCTCGAGCCGGCCGCGCCGCCGGTGATGGATCCCGGCAGCGCCGTGGCGAAGGTGATGGCGGTGCCCAATTCCGCGTTGGTGGAGGCGATCGGTCGCCTGTTGCCCTCCAACACGCGCGAGGCGGTCGATCTCGACAATGCCGGGGCCCATGGCGTGACGGGCCTGGAGCAGGTGGAATTCGGCGCGCGCCGCCTGGCGGTGGACGACAAGCGGATGATCAACTGCCGCGCGGACGTCAATCAACTCGTGCCGTTCAGGTACAAGTGGGCCTGGCAGAAGTATCTGGACGCCTGCGCCAACCACTGGATGCCGCAGGAGATCAACATGAACGCGGACATCGCGCTGTGGAAGGACCCCGGCGGCCTGACCGCCGACGAGCGCCTCATCATCAAGCGCAACCTCGGATTCTTCTCCACTGCGGACTCGCTGGTCGCCAACAACCTGGTGCTCGCGGTCTACCGCCACATCACCAATCCGGAATGCCGCCAGTACCTGCTGCGGCAGGCCTTCGAGGAGGCCCTGCATACCCATGCCTACCAGTACTGCGTCGAGAGTCTGGGGCTGGATGAGGGCGAGGTCTTCAACACCTATCGCGAGGTGCCCTCGGTGCACGACAAGGCATCGTGGGCCATGCGCTACACCGAGAGCCTGGGCGATCCCACCTTCCACACCGGGACGCACGCCGCCGATCAGCGCCTGTTGCGGGACCTCATCGCCTTCTACGTCGTCTTCGAGGGCATCTTCTTCTACGTCGGCTTCGTGCAGGTGCTGTCGATGGGCCGTCGCAACAAGATGGTCGGGTGCGCCGAGCAGTTCCAGTACATCATGCGCGACGAGTCGATGCACATGAACTTCGGCATCGACGTCATCAACCAGATCAAGATCGAGAACCCTCATCTGTGGACGGCCGACTTCCGCACGGAGGTAACCGGGATCATCCGCACCGGCGTGGAGCTCGAGGTCGCCTATGCCCGCGACACCATGCCGCGCGGCGTGCTCGGGCTGAACGCTGCCGTGTTCGAGGAGTACCTGCACTTCATCGCCAATCGCCGCTGCGCGCAGATCGGCCTGCCGGAACAGTACGCGGGTGCGACCAACCCGTTCCCGTGGATGAGCGAGGTCATCGATCTGAAGAAGGAGAAGAATTTCTTCGAAACCCGCGTCACGGAGTACCAGTCCGGCGGCGCGCTGTCGTGGGATTGAGGAGAGGCCGGGCCACGGCGGCACGATGATGACGCCGCGATTGCTGCCGAGGCGCGGGGCGTTGCATTACACGACGCAGAGCGGGCGGGAGCCGGTTCACGGTCTGGAGCCCGGCGATTCGGTGTACCTGAACTGCGAGGGCCGTCTGATTGCCGTGTCGCTGCTGAGCTGTGTCGATGATCACTGCATCGGCATCGTCGAGCACGGTGTGCAGGGCGCATGCGAGACCGGCGAGAGGATCGAGTTCGACACCGACGTCATCTACGTCGTGCGCAAGGGTCACTAGTGGGGGGAATTGCGGTTTGGTAGGCGACCGCAGGTTCGGCGTCCGGTAAGAGGTCCGGACGCCTTTTTTTTCACGATTTCACATGCAGACCGGGCGCTGCCGGCCGTGAGCGCACCCCGCGCCCGCAGCAGGTGCGCGTGCGTATCAGGCGGCGCGGCGTTCGTCGGAATCCGCGGCCTGGCGCAGGGCTGCGATGCGCTCTTCCAGCGGCGGATGCGTCATGAACAGCCGCATCAGCCCCTGCCGCAGGTTGCCCGAGATGCCGAACGCGGCCATCTGCCGCGGCAGCTCGCTCGGCCGGTGCAGCGCCTGCAGGCGCTCCAGCGCCGCGATCATCGCGCCACGGCCGGCCAGGGAGGCGCCACCGGCGTCGGCCCGGAACTCGCGCTTGCGGCTGAACCACATGACGATGACGCTGGCGATGATGCCGAACAGCACCTGCATTACCATGGTTGTTATCCAGTATCCCGGCCCATAGCCCTGCCGCTCCTCGCCGCGTGACAGCGCCCGATCGACGAACATGGCGACGATGCGCGCCAGGAAAACGACGAAGGTGTTGACCACGCCCTGAATCAGCGCCAGCGTCACCATGTCGCCGTTGGCCACGTGCGACACCTCGTGCCCGAGCACCGCCTCCGCCTCGGCGCGCTCCATGGAGTACAGCAGGCCGGTGCTGACCGCCACCAGCGCCTTGTTGCGATTCCAGCCGGTCGCGAACGCGTTCACGTCCGCGCTTTCGTAGACGGCCACCTCGGGCATGCCGATGCCTGCAGCCCGCGCCAGGCGCGCGACGGTCGTGACCAGCCACTGCTCCAGCGGCGTGCCCGGCTGCGCGATCACGCGCGCCCCGGTCGACATCTTTGCGACTGACTTAGACATCAGCAGTGAGACCACCGAGCCGGTCATGCCGATGACGGCGCTGGCCGCGAGCAGCCCGCCCAGGTTCATGTCGACACCCTGCTGGTACAGGTATCGCTCGAGGCCGAAGACCTTCAGGGCGACGGAGATCACCACCAGCACCGCGATGTTGGTACCCAGGAACAGCATCAATCTCTTCACGCTACACCCCTCCCGATCTGTGGGCCCAATCTTGCCACGTCCGCCTTTGACAGGCGATTGGCGCGCACATTCGATCGCGGCAGGGCGGAAGCGGAAAAAAAATCTCAAGAATGGATCGGCGGCGCCGATACCTGATATTGGAACGGATTCCCCTCCCCTCCCTGGTCCGTTCCAATTCCGCCGGGGCTCCCCACGCCCCGGCACCTTTTCCTTCAAAAGTGCCGATAACCAAATGATAGATATCGGACTTTTTGCGACTCCTCGCGTTGTTTCGAGCTGCCGGTCTCAATCCGTCGAAACCGTCGCGCGCTCGACGCTCTGATAGCCGCGCGGGAGTTTCTCGCCTCGGCGGCCGCGCTCGCCGCGGAATCCGGCCAGGCTGCCGGATTTCAGGGTCATGTAGCGCTGGCCGCTGTAGATCCGGACCATCGCGCCGCGCGGCACCGCCAGCACCGCAAC
>WBZR01001952.1_pt1 | contig 23281 bp, 22 predicted proteins | sample 5204231 | NCBI WGS metagenome assembly WBZR01 (sample SAMN12412403, study PRJNA552823) | activated sludge metagenome | isolation source: activated sludge from anammox sidestream of wastewater treatment plant... | place: USA: Virginia | collected 2017-08
CAAAAACCTCCGATGGGCTACAGTGGCATCCTCCACAGCCATTTATTCTACCAACCAATTCTACTGCCCCCTTTTCTCATGTTGACTGTCAACTAAATTCTAAAATATTTTCGCTGAATAGTTACAAGAATTTTGACAATAACTGTCAACAAGAATTCTGGATACTATAAGCGAAGAACACACCAAGGAGGAATTGCTTTGAGGAGTTTATACTAAGCAAAGCGAATATACTTGCATTATCATCCGAAGTAGCCGAAAAGTGTTAACATATATTTTGTAAAACATTATTTTGACAGGGAGGGCTTTTCTATATAATAATTAGCAGGGCAAAATTACAAACTGATTTTATGGGAGGAATACTGATTATGGAAGGGAAAAATTATATTAATGGAATATTTGTGAACGGCTCCTCCGGAGACCGGTTTGAAAGTAGGAATCCTGCTAATACTGATGAGGTATTGGGAACATTTCCGTCTTCTACAGACAAAGACGTGAATAATGCCGTTAGTGCAGCAAAAGCTGCCTATCAGGGGTGGAAATGTTTGTCCCGTATTAAACGCGGTGAGTATCTGGATGCATTTACTCAACTCCTGAAAGCAGGCCATGAAGAGATATCCCAGCTGGTTACGAGGGAGTGCGGGAAGGGGCTCGTCGAAGGCAGGGCAGATGTGACGGAAGGGATTCACATGTGCCAATATGTTTTTGGTACGGTGAGGATGCCACATGGCGACGTAATTGATTCTGAGATTCCTGAAAAGGACGCATTCTTACGCAGGAAACCAAAGGGAGTGGTTGCGGCAATTACGCCCTGGAATTTTCCTTTTGCTATTCCCCTGTGGCTGATCTGTCCTTCAGTGGTAGAGGGGAATACGGTTATTCTCAAACCTTCCAGAGAAACAGCGTGTACGGCACACAAGATTGCCGAATATGCGCATAAGGCAGGGTTTCCTCCCGGCGTTATTAATGTTGTACAGGGAGGTTGCGGTGATTTGCTGGTGAAACATCCTGATGTTCACGTTGTGTTGTTTGTAGGCTCGAATGATGTGGGTTTGGGGATAAAGCAAGTTGTCGCCGGGTTTCGTGACAAGATGTGTGCCTGTGAAATGGGTGGAAAAAATGCCGTAATTGTCCTTGATGATGCTAACCTGGATATTGCAGTGAATGCAGCTATTATCAGTGCCTTTAAGACATCAGGACAGCGATGTACCTCCGCAAGCAGGTTTATTGTACATGAGAAAATACTGAGTAATTTCGAAAAGAGGTTTATCGAACTCACGAAAAGAATCAAGATTGGCAATCCTCTGGATGAAACGGTTTTTATGGGGCCAGTGATTAATCAGGCAGCAACGGAAAAGGTTGCACGATACAATGATCTGGCGCGGGAAGAGGGAGCGGAGGTGTTGTGCAATGGAGGGATGCTTGTTGGTGAGCCGTTTAAAAAGGGGTACTTCATGTCTCCTTTTGTGTATCGTATGGAAAACAATCCAAAGAGCCGGGTGCTTCGTGAAGAGGTGTTTGGGCCGCATGTTGCGATAATTCCAGTAAAAGATATCGATGAGGCCATCGGGGTTTATAACGATACCGATTACGGTCTTTCCTGTGCAGTAATTACTGAGGATTATCGGAAGGCGAAGAGGATACGCGATGATTGTGAATACGGACTTGGCTACGTAAACCTGCCAACCATTGGGGCTGAGGTGCATCTGCCCTTTGGCGGGGTAAAAAAGAGCGGAACCGGCTTACCTTCGGCAAGTACGCTGATCGATGTTGTTACACACCGTACGGCATGGACGGTGAATCATGCAAAAGAAATCAAGATGGCTCAGGGACTGACGGTGAAGTTATAGTCGGCATCCGAACAAACCGATTCTCACAGGAATCATTATTTCCTAACCGTAACTCTTACAAGCTGTTTTGCCCCATTTTTTTTGTAATATAAAATTTCTACTTTCAGGTCGTTAACAAAGGCGGCCAAGAGGGTATCAAATATAGCCTTACTTGTTCCGTGACCGTAGGAGTCGGTAAATACCAAACTGAATCCGTATATATTGGTGTCGTCCTTGAGTTTGATCAGAATTTCGGCATTGAGATACTCCTCGGTGCCGGGACGTCCATACCCTATACCAGTAACCTGGCTTGTTATGTATTCAATCTTGCTCAGTGGGGTTCTTAAGATATCCTCGGTATCAGGGCGGCGGTCTATGTCGATCATTGGACCTGGTGAATACTGGACGGTTTTATTCAAAGGATTTGGATTATCTGCATGGATATTTTCAGCCTTTAGCCAGGCGATTGCGAGACAAGATAGTGCAATACTAAATAACAGTTTTAACATTTACGTTCCCTTTCTTTCCTCTGAGATATTCCTGTTTCGTACAACATCTATTGCTTGTTCAAAGCTGCCAACCTCAGTTATTATTAACGTGTTTGGGAGAGCAATACTTACGGCAGAGTTCCTGGCAACGAGGATTTCATCGATGAAATGCAATTCCCTTAAAACAACTTCTATTTTATCATCAAGAGATTCTGAGGGAATTGTCCTGCCCTGGCCGTCCAGGCCGCCGGTTACTACAATATTTGCAGGGACAGATAGCTTGGTTAGCATAGCATAATAACAGAGGGCGGCCGCAAGCCCTGCACTCTGTAAGTTACATCCGGAAGCTATTTGCGTTACGCCTTCTTCAAGGAAGTATTTTATATGGGTTATCGTGGGTATACGTAGATTGTTAATGTGTTTCGAATGGACAAATTGGTTTATCCAGATAACAACAGGTGAAAAAATATCTTCAGGTAAAATTGCTGTGGTGTCTTGTAATACCGTTGTGTCTTCTGAGAATATACATTTCAAGCAGGTCGAAAAGCTTATCTTCGAATGATAGGTGAGTAGCGTTCTCACCTCACCCACTTTTGGCATTGGTTTATATATCGGATTCGCAAGCTTATCATCCAGAAGGATGTCCAGAATACTATCTTCCCAAGTACCTTTTTCGTGGGGAGGAGATTCGTTGATATAAGTTCTAATGTGATCCCTCAGTGCTATCCGTTTATTAAGGTTCAGATAGCCTGGGATTTTATTAAGAGCGTATTGGATAGCCGTTAATACGTCTGATATCGTTGATTCCTGTAGGCCAAAATCATCTTTTTCCAACTCGGAACATACGAGTTCATTTGGACACATCTTGCAGTATTCAATCCCTTTATCACATTTATTGAGAATGTCGTCCAGATATTGAATATAGTTACCAATTTTCAGATGTTGCTTGGGACTAAAATTCATAAGAATCGTCTAAATTACGCAATTAAAAGGCCGATAATAAACCTGTTTTTGCCGATAGGTGAATAAGATAAAATTGTCTTAAATAACGCAAGCCTGGATTGAAAAATTTCATGAAGTATAAAAGAATTGTAATGTCAAAAAGTAGTTACCAAGTAAATAATTTTACCAAAAAAGACTGTGAAGTATTAAATGACTCCTTTTTGGAATATTATGCACTCTGTGCGTTACGAAAAAACTTAATGCGGGCTGTAGAATTAGCTCAGCATAACAACCTGTTATATTCTCGCAATACTATCTATGCATACAAAGGAATGAAATTACATCATTAAATCAATAGTTATTTCGAGAAACAATTTGTGACCAACTCTTGTTATGATGAACGTATCTGCTATGAACCAATATATCGGCATGCATATTTTAGATGATGAAAAAGGATTTCAAGAATTTAAAATATGGATAAAACATATGAATTATAAACTATTTCTTGAACATAGTCATTCAAATGAATATTACAGAAGTAAACGAATAAATATTGAATAAGAAGGAGCATGTCTTGCATGAAAAGGTACTTTAAGGATGATTGCTCGCATTGTAACGAATATCCCCATGAGTGTGATGTCTGTTCTAGTGAAATAAAGGCATCTATACATTTTAAATCTCGCCATCGCAGTAACAAAAAGCGTGATTTTAAAAAAGATGATAAAATAGTATACAACAATTAATTTGTTGTGTACAAGGGTAATCCCGAAGTATACAAAGACCATCTGTTGCTACTTTACGAATAGAGTATAGATTTCTCATTATTTTATTTGAAGAACAGTATCTTATACTAAAAGCTATCATACGAAATGTCGAAAGATTCTGAGTAACTATGTGTCCTGAGAAGAAAGGAATAAATAATATGGTTATGGTTATTAATGAAAAGAATATGCAAAATGAGTTTGTCTGTCCCCATTGTAAAGGTTATACTTTTATATTCATTGGGCTGCAAAGACAAAAAGGATTATTCGAAAACCACGAGTTGTGGCGTTGTAAAAGTTGTCATAGTACGTTTGCTAAAGAAACGATAGATGTGAAAAAATCAATGGAAAATGAATCTTTTAATAAGAGAGCATTTCAATATTACTGCAAAAGCAGATTTACTAACGGATGAAATTGCCTAATATAATCTTTGAAACATTAGCGGTAGGTCCCCTTGCGGTAAACTGCTTTATCATTGGATCTAAGAAGGACAATAAAGCGGTCGTTATTGATGCTGGCGGAGACCATAAAGAGATTCTGAAACTGCTAAAGAAACACAACCTCACCTTACAAGCCATCATAAATACTCACGCCCATTTTGATCATGTGGGCGGGGTAAAACCTTTGCAGGATTTGACCGGAGCAAGATTTCTGCTTCATCAGGAAGACATTCCACTTCTGAATCATCTCAACGAACAAACTGCTGCTTTTGGGCTACCACCCATTGCTATTCCAAAAATTGACAGACCACTTGTTGATATGGAAGAAATTATTGTTGGAGATGAAACGATACGGGTTATTCATACTCCCGGGCATTCTCCCGGTAGCATCTGTTTTTTTGTCGATAATGCGATATTCGTGGGAGATACGCTCTTTGCAGGCTCAATTGGGCGGACAGATCTCTACGGCGGTTCTTATACGAAACTCATAAACTCGATAAAAACACGACTCTTTACCTTCGAAGACCATGTAATCGTATATCCGGGACATGGGACATTCACCACCATTGGAGATGAAAAACTGCATAATCCGTTTTTCTAATGTTCAGAAGAGCAAAAGTATCATTTTTGTAATGGAAGACCGTATCGTTTGGTCTGTCTCATAAATTCCCTGATCTTGCAACACAATATTTTCATCTGAGGCTGAAAGAATAGATAACTCTGTTAATTAATGTCCTTCAGGCTGAGTCCGAATGTTATACACGCGATTGTATTGATCACACTACACGGCATATAGTATAGCACATCATTGAAATAATAGCTAATCAACAGTGTCATATATTTATATCCTTCTCCGGAAAACTGACGATTAATAAGTACCCCGTGATAACAGCCAGGCACATCTATTTCTGTACGCTAAGGTGTACCCCATTGTCTGTACAAGGGGGTACACCTTAGGTCTGGTATAAGTACGACATAGGGACGACATGTGTTTTGTAACTATTCGTAGCTTAAGGGCTTGTGGATTCTGTAGAAATACCGGGATAATGTTCCGTTAGAGGATATTTGTCCCGTATTATGCGCTTTTGTCGTTGTATATCCGTCCGCAAATACTTTGGCAGATTAAACAAAGCATGGTGGGTAATGCTATCATAAAAACGAAGGTTGCCGATGAGTCTTGAATGGATCCTTGCATCAATTTCATCGCCCGAAATATCGAGGTTTGACGGATTGTGGGTTGCCATGGTAAATCCCCATGGTAATGCATAGGAAGGAATATAGGTGACATAGGGGAATACATGGGGGAAAACGTTACTGAGGGTATTGCAAATACTCGTGAATGCATCATTTTCAGAGACGGAGGCGGCACCCGAATGTACGATGAGTATCCCGTTTGCCTTTAGTTTATCCGCAATGACCTGGTAGAATTCCATCGTAAAAAGCATGTACGATGACCCTCCCTCGAGCGGATCATTTACATCGATGACAACCACATCAAAACGGTCCTGTGCCCGTTCTACATATTTTCTTCCATCTTCAATGACGAGCTCCACACGATTATCATCAAATGCGCCGGCATGAAATGAGGGGAGATATTTTTGAGAACAAGCGATCATTTCCTTGTCAATGTCAACCATAACGGCTTTTTTTACCGATTTATACCGAAGCGCTTCGCGAAGCGTTGCTCCTTCACCACCACCTAAAATGAGAACGCTCTCGGCCCCAGGATGTAAGATAAGAGAAGGATGCACGAGTGCCTCGTGGTAAATAAATTCATCCATCTCTGCCGATTGAAACTCGTTATCAAGAATGAGACAGCGTCCGTAATTATAGGTGTTCACAATGATGATTTTCTGAATCGAAGACTGCACCTGGCATACGACATCTTTAAAAGCATGTTTATGCACTTCGTAGTTGTTAAAATAATCGTCTAGCCAATGCGTTTGTGCTTTTTCCATAAAGACTGCTCAATATTTTATAAATAACTTCGCGTGTTAGAATCAACGATGCAGACCGTCTCTTTTGTCGGTTTGTCATTGCGAATGTTTTTCGATAAGAGGTCTCCTCTTTCCAGCTCTATAAGGGAGGTTTCCTGAGCATGAAATGCCCGCGTGATGAAGGCGGCGGCATTCTGTGAATTAATGGTGTTGCCGCATATGAAGATATCCACAGCAGCGTATCCATACTCAGGCCAGGTATGAACTGAAATATGTGATTCGGCAAGGATTGCCACGCCGGTAACGCCATAAGGGCTAAATCGGTGACATACCAAATCTACCAGAGTTGCCTTTGCAGCCTCTGTCGCCTTTATCAGAATGCTCTTTACGATATCAACGCTGTCAATAATCTCCTTGCCGCATCCCCATGCCTCAAGAATAAGATGTCTGCCTAAGGTATCCACTTTGTTATGTATTCCTTGTAATTTTGTATTTTCCCCGGTTCATTATTTCGCGTCATGACCAGGGATCACGTACATAAAACGAATGGTACAGATTAAATGAACGTCAGATTCTAGAATGATTCATAAGACTTGTCAAGAATGAATAACGAAGGGAGAAATATTTTGACAATTAAAACTTCATTCAGTATAGTCATATCGCTTATGAACCAGGCAAGAATGCAATGGATATTACAAGCCACATGAAAGGCATTTTACTGCGTCACCCAAAACCAGTCCACCACCTCATAGCCTGGAGCGGTTAACAAGATATGATGAAAACGTATGACGATTTAAAGAAATGTTCATATCATTTTGTCGGGGTAGGCGGTATCGGTATGAGCGCCATTGCCCAGGTGCTCAAAGCGCAAGGACACATGGTTAGCGGATCAGATAGAAGTTTTGACAAACATATTACCACCGATGTATTTTCCAAACTTGCAACTCAGGGCATCGCAATCCATCTTCAGAATGGGTCTGGTATCAATGAAAATACGGACTATGTAATTGTCTCTACGGCAATTGAAGAGGATAACCCGGACATTAAAAAAGCGCGTGCGTTGAACAAGGCAATTCTCAAGCGTGCTGCACTCCTGGCCGAAATGTTTAATCCGAGATATGGAATAGCCATCGGTGGAACCAATGGGAAGACCACGGTAAGCTGTATGGTGGGTTACATCCTTGACAGCGCCGGCCTATCTCCTACGATCATTGTAGGTGGCTGCATCAAAAATTATGCGCACGATGCTTTTCTAGGCAATGCAAAAGCAGGGACTTCGAATATTATTTCTATTGAGGCTGATGAGAGTGATGGCAGTATTATTTACTACACACCACGGGTGTCTGTCATTACAAACATTTCGAAAGATCACAAAACAATCGAAGAAGTCTCGAAGATGTTTCTTGTTCTTTCGCAAAATACCAAAGATACCCTTATTATAAATGCCGATTGCCCCTATCTTAAAAAGGTAGATTTTAACCACAAGAAGGTGCTTACGTATGGACTCTGTAATCCGGCTGCAGCCTTAAGTGCAAACAATATCGTGTATCAGCCATTTCAGTCCAGGTTCGCGGTAGATGGTCATCCTTTTCAGATCAATCTGCCAGGAAGCTACAATGTGTCGAATGCGCTCGCGGCAATTGCTGTGGCACGAAGTCTTCATATACCTGACGTCACGACATCTGTAGCGCTCGGACAATTCAAGGGTGTTCAACGCCGGATGGATCTTATTGGGGAGGTGAATGGAATAAAGGTAATAGACGACTATGCCCATAATCCCGAAAAAATTATGGCAGCAATAACTGCAGTAAAACGAGGATGCAAACGTGCAATTGCCGTCTTCCAACCACACGGCTATGGTCCCACAAACTTCATGAGAGAGGAACTTGTCAATGCCTTCGTGAGAGTTCTTTCTCCTGAAGATATCCTTTTTATGCCTGAAATATTCTATGCTGGTGGCACAACCCGGCGGAATGTCTCTTCTTCCGATATTATTATGCGGGTAAAGGAGTCCGGTAAAAATGCCCTGTTCGTGGAAGACCGGCAGGATATTATTTCTGCAGTGAAAACCTGTGCCAGACCGGGTGACGCTATTCTTGTTATGGGCGCCAGGGATAACACCCTCACCGAGTTTTCTCACAATATCCTGCATGTGCTGCAAAATGCAAACTGAACAATTCTCTGCGAACGCCCTTGGTTAATATCTGAGATTATGACTGTGACAAATAGCAATTGCAAGGGCATCGGATGCGTCTCTGGACCCTGGAATTTCCTGCAGATTGAGGATGATCTTTACCATTTCCTGTACCTGCTCCTTGTGGGCATTTCCATTTCCTACCACCGCCTTTTTGATTACGGTGGCGGCGTATTCGGTAATGGGAATATTCGCAGAAGCCGCGCACAAAAAGACAATCCCCCGTCCTTCTCCAATCCTGATCGCCGACTTAATATTTTTGCTGTAAAAGACCTCTTCGATAGCCATTGCGTCGGGCTGGTGTTTTGCAATGATATCCTTAATTTTTGTATAGATGGTGTTGAGTCGTTGAGGAAAGCTTTGATTCTTCCCGGTTTGAATGGCGCCGTATTCAATGGCTACGATTCTTGCGCCAGTCTTTTCTATTACGCCGAAACCAGCGACCTGCGTGCCGGGATCGATTCCAAGAATTTTCATGAAGAGATAAAATTGAAAGCGGTGTCCTGAGCAAGAACACCGCCAGACTCAACGGATATTGAAAGCTCAAAGGCCTTCTAAAATGGTATATGAGATTTTTTAATTGTCAATAGTAAATATTCAGATAATTTTTACCCTTTGATTTTCAATTTTTACCTATATAATAAAGCCATTCTTTTTTTCGTGCTAAAAATCATGATTTCCAATTGTAATCGTTAATGTCATCTGTAAACCTGTCTGTCAGTTTAGGAAATATCCAACTAACCAATCCCACGATCCTGGCATCTGGTGTATTGGGCACGACTAAGGCATTATTAAAGAGGGTGGCCGAAAATGGCGCTGGCGCTGTAACGATTAAATCTATTAGCAGAGAACCCCGTGAAGGCCACAAAAACCCTACGGTTATTACTTTCGAGGCGGGGATGCTGAATGCTGTGGGCTATTCAAATCCGGGCGTAGTCGCGGCTGCCAGGGAGTTTTCCGGTTTACAGGAGGTAAAGGTACCGGTAATTGCAAGTGTCATTGGCACCCAGAAAGAGGATTTTGCCCATGTTGTCGAAGGTCTCTCCGGATCAAAATTTTCAGCCATTGAGATACCCCTTTCCTGCCCTCATACTCCCGGATTTGGGCTTCTCGCAGGACAGGGGACTCCCGACGCCACATTTGCCATAACTTCCGAGGTAAGAAAAGTTACTAAATTGCCCATATTTGTTAAACTATCTCCCAATATTCCGGAAATCTGTACGATTGCAAGGGCAGCTGAGGATGCCGGTGCCGATGCCATTACCGCCGTGAATTCCATGGGGCCCGGTATGATTATCAATATAGAGGCTCAACGGCCTATTTTAAGCTTTCAGGTGGGCGGTGTAACCGGAGATGCTTTGCGACCGATTGCTGTACGGTGCGTGTTTGATTTATACAAGACCATTAAGATTCCTATTATTGGAGTGGGTGGCATTTCAACCGGACGGCACGCCATTGAAATGATGATGGCAGGGGCTTCCGCCATAGGAATAGGCACGGGGGTTTTTTATCGCGGTATTGAAGTTTTTCAGAAGGTATGCGATGAAATGTCTCAGTGGATGCAAGAGAACGGTGTTCGTGACATTCGCAGTATAGTAGGCATTGCCCATGATTGAGCAGCCCAGGATGATAAAAATTTGTGATATTCTGGAAGAGTCTCCAAAGGTAAAAACATTCTTTTTCAAAATGAATTTGCAGTTTATTCCGGGACAATTTGTTATGGCCTGGATTCCCATGCTTGATGAAAAACCCTTTACCATATCTTATATTCAGAAAGATATTATGGGTATCTCTGTCTTAAAAAGAGGGGAATTTACTCAGGCGCTTCACCAGAAAAAAATCGGGGATATCCTCGGAATACGAGGCCCCTACGGCAAAGGCTTTCATTTTCAAACCGACTTAAACCTCTGTATTGTTGGAGGTGGGATTGGTATGGCATCTTTGGCAACCGTTGTGGACAGGTACCGCAATGTAACTATTATACAAGGGGGAAGAACTGCTTCGGAAATAATCTATCAAAAACGATTTCCTGAAATGCAGTTATGTACCGATGACGGCAGTGCCGGTTTTAAAGGGACGACCGTTGATTTATTAAGAGGATTGCTCACAACACAAACCTTTGACAAAGTCTATACTTGTGGACCGGAGAGAATGATGGATAAGGTGGCTGAGTTATGTAAAAACCACGGCATTGATTGCGAAGTTTCTCTTGACCGGTATATGAAATGTGGCTTTGGGGTATGCGGCCAATGTGACTGCAGCGGCCAGCGGGTATGTATCGATGGCCCGGTATTTACCACAAAGGAATTATGCAGGATGGAAGACTTTGGTAAAACAACTATACTGAAAACGGGAGAGAGGGTTATTCTTCATAACCACGAAGGACATTGATACGGAAGACTTTTGTTTCCTCACGGACGAAGAGCAAATGAAAAAGATTGTCCTTTGCGGGATGTCAGTAGATACCGGATACTCAGTTCAAGCTTCGTACCAAGCTTAGACTTGTGCGATAGTTTCATTCGCATTATCGGGTGTTTCTTGTTGCTTAATCATTACGCTTCGAGAACCGTTCCTATTTCTTTATTCATCTTCACTATTGCCTCCTCTGTGGCGCTTTTCCATGAACTTACGCCGTATTTTTCCTTCCAGGGGGAAACGGTGTATGCATAAAGAATGGACCGGGAGGCATTGATAATTGCCCCCAAGCCATCCGGATTGAAGCAATATCCGATATCTTTTACGGTAGCGCCCTGGGCGCCGTACCCGGGTACAAGAAAATAAGCCGTGGGCATAATTTTTCTCAATATTGATATCTCACGTGAAAAGGTAGCCCCGACAACGGCTCCAACGGCGCTGTATCCCTGTTTACCAACAAAATCTTTGCCCCAGGCGTGAGTCTTTTCCGCTATAATTTCATGGAGTTTTTTCTCTCCGCACGTAAGGTCCTGAAATTCTCCGGAGTCTGGATTTGATGTTTTTACAAGGACAAATATGCCTTTCCTATGCTTTTGCGCCGTCTGGATAAAGGGGAGCAAACTGTCGGTTCCCAGGTATGGATTAACGGTTATGGCATCTGCGCCGAATGGAACTTCAACGGCATGGTTTACATGCACATCTCCAATATGAGCATTGGCGTATGCTTCAGCGGTACTCGGTACATCACTTCTTTTAACATCTCCAATTACGATCAACCCTTTTCGCTTGGCGTACTGAATGGTTTCTGTATAGGCCCAAATTCCCCACCAGCCATAAAGTTCGTAAAATGCAATCTGGGGTTTAACAATATTCACAAAGGGTGCGATAAGGTCGATAACCTGGATATTAAATTCCAGGATAACGCGGGATGCATATTCAAGGGCTTGTTTTCGTGAAGGGGAGAACTTCTGCTTGATGGTATCGGGGATAAGGTGAAAATAGGGGTCTAATCCTACCACCACACAGCTATTTTTCTCGAAGATGGCCGTAATAAGCTGGTCGGCAAAATTGTCTTTGCTGTCAGAGTCTCCAGCCAAATTTGTTTCCCTTTATTCAGATGTTTTTTGCGTAATCAGAGTGATAAAAAATTTTTAAGAAGTTTTGGCCCTTCTGCGGTTAAAAAGGATTCGGGATGAAACTGTACCCCTTCTAAGGAACATTCTTTGTGGCGGATACCCATGATTTCATCGTCGTCTGCTCTGGCAGTAACCTCAAGGCAGTCAGGGAGAGAGCCTTCTTTGACAATAAGTGAATGGTACCGTGTTGCCTCAAAAGGATTGGAAAGGCCGCGATAAATCGTTTTACTATCATGCTTAATCAGGGATGTCTTGCCGTGCATGAGCCTCCGGGCACGGACAACGTCCGCTCCATAAGTGTGTGCAATGCATTGATGTCCAAGGCAGACCCCGAGGATGGGTATCTTGCCGGTAAACTGTTTTATGATGTCATTAGAAATGCCCGCTTCCTTGGGAGTACAAGGCCCGGGTGATATGATAATATGATCAGGATGTCTTCGTGCTATCTCGTCAAGGCTAATCTTGTCATTTCTAAAGACTTCCATCTTTACGCCAAATGCGCCGATTTGCTGTACAAGATTATACGTGAAGGAGTCGTAATTATCAATAATAAGTACCATATTATTTTATCTCTCCGGATGGAGATATTAACAAAATAAATTTTGAATATCAAAGGGATTTTCAATAGTGAATCAGCGTTTGCGCTACGCTGATGTAAATATTTCTACAATAAAAACAACTTGACAACAAGAGTTTTTTTTGTTAAATTTTTGAACAATCTAAAGAGCGTCGGCCAATCAATGGGCTACTGGGATAGGGTAAATATGGTATTCGTTCTGCATTTTCCGTAATTGTTGCAGGCTGGCTTGTTGAGTGTCAATTGCAAAAGTGGGGATAACCCACTTTTTTGTTTTAAGGATAAGATATTTCCTTAAAAAAATACATCAGTCAACATTGAATTGGCTGAATTAATAAAAAAGGCATGTATGGACAAAGAAAGTTTATTACGTCTGGTAGATAGTTTACACCGGGATAAAGAAATTGCCAAAGAGGTTGTGTTTCAAGGGATAGAGGCAGCATTGACAACTGCTGCCAGAAAGCATTTTAAAGCTCATGAAATGGTTTCTATTCAAATTGACAGAACCACCGGGGAAATTTTGGCAAAGGAAGGCGACCGTACCATCGATCCTTCAGAATTAGGCAGGATTACGGCGCAAACTGCAAAGCAAGTCATTATCCAGAAGATACGTGAGGCCGAGCGGGATGTAATATATGACGACTTTGTTAGCAGGAAGGGCTCTATCGTTAGCGGTACGGTTCAGAGGTTTGAAGGTTCTGCGATAATTGTCAATCTTGGTAAAACAGAAGGCGTCCTGCAACGATCAGAACAGATTGATGGTGAGCACTATAATATGAATGAGCGTGTCAGGGCAATTGTCTTCGATGTGAAAAAGATAGGATCGCGGGTCAGGATTTTGCTTTCGAGAACGCATCCTGATTTTGTTCGAAGGCTCTTTGAGTTAGAAGTGCCAGAAATTGCTGAAAACACGATTGAAATTAAAGCGCTGGCCAGGGAGCCTGGTCACAGGACAAAGATATCTGTAGCCTCAAGTGACGCGAATGTCGATTGTGTTGGTGCTTGTGTCGGAGTGCGCGGTTCCCGCATCAAGAATATTGTGGATGAATTAAACGGCGAGAAGATCGACATCATCCGATGGAGTGACGAACCCGAGGTCTTATTGCCGAATGCGTTGAAGCCTGCAGAGGTTTCCGGGATTATAGTGTCTGCGGACAACCAGGTTGCGACCATTGTCGTGCCAAACGATCAACTTTCCCTGGCAATAGGAAAGAGGGGACAAAATGTGCGTTTGGCTTCTCGGCTGACTTCTTGGGATATTGACATCATTACGGAGTCGGAATTTGAAGAGAGACAAAAAACCAGTGCTGATGGGTTAACGGAAGTTGTTGAATCGAGCAAAAAACCTGCTGATAATGTGGCTTCAAAAACTGCAGAAGCGGCAGAGCAACTGCAACCGGGCGGAGAAAAAGAAGAAGTTGCGTAAGAGAATTTATTTTGTCATTAGGAGTTTACATGGGAAAAATTCGGATCAGTTTACTTGCGAAAGAGCTGGGGGTTAAGAGCAACCTATTGATTGATAAGTGTCATGAAAAAGGGTTATCTCATATTACTCACCATGCGAATACTTTGATTTCCGATCAAGCAGAAATGATAAGACAGTTGTTCAAGCCAACCCCCCCGATAACTCCCGCGAAAGAAGAGCCGAAAGTGAAAGAGACTCCACCGATCCGCGAGACCGAGCAGAAACAGGGAGATAAAACGGTTTTACAAAGGAGTGGCAGCGTTAAGGTTGTTCAACCCGCCAAAATTGTGATGATTCCCAAAAGCCAGCCGCTGCCTCAGCGAATGGTAAAAGTAGCTCCATCTAAAACGTTTTGGAAAAAGAAACGTCCGTCAACTGTTGTGCCAGTCAAGAGGAAAGAACCGGAAGTGCAAGTTACAGATCTGCAGAAGCCGGTAGTAAAAGAGAAGGAAACAAGGGTTACGATGGAACCACCCATAACGGTAAAAGATCTTTCTGCAAAGTTGGGGATTCGGGCGAACGAAATTATTACCAAGTTGCTTCTGGGGCACAATGTGCGCTCGACGATTAATCAGATATTAGCTGAGGATATTGTGCAATTGCTGGGTATTGAGTACGGAGTGGAGATTGAAATCAAAAAAAAGGAGCTGGTGGAAGAGCGCGATTTTATCGCAGAACAGATTTCTACAAAAGCTGAGGATATGGTATATCGCGCGCCCATTGTAACTTTTTTAGGGCACGTTGACCACGGAAAGACATCACTCCTTGACAGTATTCGGCAAACAAATGTGGCTGCGGGTGAGGTTGGCGGGATTACCCAGCATATTGGTGCGTATAAGGTGGAAACGAATGGCAAGCATGTCGTGTTTCTTGATACGCCAGGCCATGAGGCTTTTACTGCCATGAGGGCACGAGGTGCAAATATTACAGATGTAGTGGTGCTTGTTGTAGCAGCCGATGACGGAGTAATGCCTCAAACTGAGGAGGCATTAAATCATGCGAAGGCTGCCAATGTTCCCATTGTGGTAGCCGTGAATAAGATTGATAAACCCGACGCTAATCCTTTGCGGGTAAAACAGCAGCTTGCAAGTTTGGAATTAATTTCTGAGGAATGGGGTGGGAAGACGCAGTTTGTTGAGACTTCTGCTGTCACAAAAAAGGGCATTAACACCTTACTCGAACGGCTGTTGCTCGAATCTGAAATTCTGGAACTGAAGGCGAATCCCAGGAATCCTGCACGGGGCGTAGTATTAGAAGCTCACTTAAGTGAAGGAAGAGGTGTTGTTGCAAATGTCTTGATACAAGACGGTACTTTGCGACAGGGAGATATCGTCTTATGCGGAAAGACCTTTGGCAGGGTGCGACTCATTACAACCGACAGAGGGATTGAAGTTACGGAGGCTGGCCCGACGACACCAGTGTCCGTCTCTGATTTTTCAGCGGTTCCTGATGCCGGGGATAAATTTTATGTCGTTGGTGATATACAGAAGGCAAGAGAAATTGCGCAGGGAAGACAAAAAAAAGACCGTGAAAGCGCCTTGGCTAAACATCAGCATGTAACCTTGGATAGTCTCTATTCTAAAATTGCTGAAGGAAAAGTAAAGGAAATCAAGGTGATATTAAAGGCTGATTATAAAGGTTCTGTCGAAGTGCTGAAAAAGGCGCTGGAAGAGCTTTCCACGCAGGAAATTAAAGTGAAAATATTGCATTGTGGTGTTGGTGGCATTACGGAATCGGATGTGCTTCTTGCGGATGCATCGGATGCAATTGTAATTGGATTTTATGTGACAACAGAGGACAAGGCGCGTATTCTGGCGGAAGATAAAGGAGTCGATGTCAGACTGTATAAAATTATTTATGATGCGACAAACGAGATAAAATCTGCTATGGAAGGTATGCTGGAGCCGGAATCAAAGGAGGTTGTGCTAGGCCAGGTTGAAATACGGCTAGTTTACAATATTTCAAAGTTTGGAAATGTTGCTGGATGTTACGTAAAAACGGGTAAAATTACCAGGAATTCATCCGTCCGTCTGATACGTAATACGATTATTATTTACGATGGAAAATTAGAGTCGCTCAAGATTGTTAAGGACGATGTCAAAGAGGTTCGGGCGGGATTTGAATGCGGATTGAAGATTGCTAATTACGATGATATCAAAGTGGGCGATATTGTGGAAGCTTACGAGGTACAAAAGTTTGCGAGGTCATTGCCCGTATAAGAAAAGCATAGTGCGTTTCAATTCGTATACTTGCAGACAAATGACAGCCGACCGCATGATTCGTTTTGTGTGCAATTCAGACATGAAGAGATGTAAGTACCGTCCGTAAGCTATGAATCTGGAGTTTCTAAAATCTGACGATGCGATAGTTGGAATTTTAAAAATTCGGTTAGTGATCCGTAGTGCACACACGTTAAAAGACAAGCGACGTATTATAAAAAGCCTGAAAGACCGTATCAAAAATAAGTTCAATGTTTCCATATCGGAAATAGGCACTGTAGACCATTGTCAATATGCCCGATTGGGAATTGCAATGGTAGGCAATGACAAGAAGTATCTTAATGGTACGTTATTAAGCCTGTTGAATATGTTTCGGGCTGCTGTTTCTGTTGAACTGGTTGATCACCACCTCGAATTTATTTAATTCCATACCGTCAGCATGCGCAGTCACAGGTTCAACCCTTTTTATGAATGTGTTCTTTCCCCTAGGCTGTAAAAAAGAGAGAGTTCATTATGTCTTCAATAAGAAACAAACGGTTGTCGGAATTCATTAAACAGGAAGTGAGCAAAATTATTTTGTATGAATTAAAGGATCCGAGAATAAGTTTTGTTACGGTAACGCAGGTTGAAATCACATCTGATTTGAAGAATGCAAAAGTTTATATTTCGGTATTGGGAGATGATATTGCCCGCAAAAAAACTTTACAGGCAGTCGAGCATGCAAAGGGCTTTATTCAAGCAAAGGTGGGTTCTCAATTGCAGATACGATACACACCTGTTTTAACGTTTTGTCTGGATGAATCAATTCAAAAGAGCCTGCATATTTCAAAACTTATTGACGATGCAATGAAAGACAGCGATAAAACCATTAAAGGTGAGATGGAAGAATGAAAAAATTACACTTAGGCCTACCGAAAGGCAGCCTCCAGGAATCAACAGTCGAAATGATGAGAAAGGCGGGTTATTCCGTCCATGTAAGCCCTCGGTCGTATTACCCGACGATTGATGACGATGAAATATCAGTACGATTAATCAGACCTCAGGATATGTCCCGATATGTTGAAAGAGGCATTATTGATGCCGGTCTAACTGGTGCAGATTGGGTAAAGGAAGCTGGTTCAGACATACGCGTTGTGGTAAGTCTGGTATATGCGAAGCAGCAGTTAACGAAGGTACGATGGGTTTTGGCGGTGCCAGAAACCTCAGCCATCCGCTCTGTAAATGATTTGCAGGGTAAAAGAATTGCGACGGAACTGGTAAACGTAACCCGACAATATCTTGCAGAACATGGGGTGGTTGCTGATATTGAGTTTTCTCACGGTGCGACTGAAGCAAAAGCTCCCGACTTAGTCGATGCTATCGTAGAACTAACTGAAACCGGAAGCAGCCTGAAGGCTAATAAGCTCCGTATCATTGAGACGGTCATGGAGTCTTCAACTCAGCTCATTGCCAACAATCAGGCTTGGAAAGACGAATGGAAACGTACAAAAATAGAGAATCTTGCCATGCTTTTTGAGGGAGCGGTTATTGCCAGAGTAAAAGTTGGGTTGAAGATGAACGTCCCGGCCAATGCTCTGGAACAAGTGCTTGCAAAACTGCCTGCATTGAGAAAACCTACGGTTTCTCCCTTATCTGAAGGGGCGGGTTATGCGATCGAAACCGTACTCGACGAAACGGTTGCAAGAAGTATTACTCCGGAACTAAAAAGGGCTGGCGCTGAAGGGATTATTGAATATCCGTTAAATAAAGTTATTCTTTAACAGGGAGGAGTTGTGTCATGTTAAGGATGCGCACTGAAGTATGAGATGGCGTTTATCCAGTCATTCCCCATCTATTTCATGCTATTTTTCCTTAGTGGTTTTCTAGGATGCCGTAACACCACGGTTCAACATGATAATCAGCCAGTATCTGACAGTGCGGTGCAGTTCCTGGACGTGAAGGAAAAGGCATATTCCTGTTTTTGTGCCGGGTATTTCTTCATGTTGGAAAGTGATTGGGAAAATGCGGTGATTAATTTTGAAAAAGCCCTCCATTGTGATCCGTCCTCAGAAAGAATTATCCAACATATAGCGACCTGTTATTTCCAGCTGGGTAAGAACGAAAAGGCGATCGATTACATGAAGAAATTGGCTGATATGAAACCAGATGAATTCAGCGTACGCTATACCCTGGCAACATTGTATGAAACTGCTGGAAGAGCCAGGGAGGCTATTGAAGAATATGAGTATGCCCGCCGGTGCAAGACGACAACGCTCGACGATATATTCATGGCGGATGTTCTTTACCGGCTTGCCAATCTGTATATGAATGAAGGCATGATGGAAAAAGGCGTAGATTGTTATCAGAGCATGTTCGACAGGAAATTGGTAAGTGAACCCGTAAAGATATATTATGAGATCGGTAAAAAATATTTTGAAAAGAATGATATAAAAAAGGCCGTGGAATACTTCTTAAAAGCGAAACATGCAGATCCAAAGGTAAGCTTTACCAGTTTCTATCTTACCCTCTGCTATGATATACTTAAGGACTATGATAATGCTATAAAAGAAGCGCATGTCTTTTTGCAAAAAGAACCGGGCAATTGGGCAATGCACCTTGCCTTATCTGAAATATATGAAAAAACAGGAAATGAATCTGAACATCAGGAAGAAACCAGAAAAACTCAGGAGATTTTAAAAAAAAATATAGATGCTGGCGTTAGGAATCCGCAGGAATACTTTCTGTTGTGCCAGATTTATAGAAAACAACGGAACATCAATGATGCTATTTCAGTCATTGAAAGCATGAAACTAATCCCGCTGGACAATGAAACAATGCGGGATGTCCACTTTCTGCTTGCGAACCTTTACTATGATGATCAACGTTTTGATCGAGTTGAAGAAGAGTTGCGAATGACTTTAAAGCTTGATCCCGACTTTCATGAGGCAAATAACTTCTTAGGCTACCTCCTTGTCGAGAATAACAAGAATCTGGATGAGGCGATAGAGCTCATTAATAAGGCGCTAAAAGTCCAGCCCAAAAACGGTGCGTACCTCGACAGTCTTGGTTGGGCATATTATAAAAAGGCACAACGGGAAGGAAGAGACGATTATTTTGTGACTGCCCTCAGGATCTTATCAGAGGCCGTTCATTTTATGGAAGAACCTGATATTTATGACCATATTGGAGAGGTCTATTACAGTTTGGGAGATTGGAATAAAGCAGCTCAGGCGTGGGAAAAAGCATATGCCTTCTATAGCCGGGCGCTTAACCCGGATACAAAGAGGGTTGATATTAAGACAAAATTAGAAAAAATAAAGAAATTACAATCTGTGGAAGAAAAAAATATCATGCTCATTGAGAAATGCAGGGATGTTGAAAAGAGCATTCCGCCATAGATGTTGTTAAATTCTATTGAGGAGAGATAGGGACAATTGGCAGGACATTCACATTGGGCTAGTATAAAACATAAAAAGGGCGCTGCTGATGCAAAGAAGGGCAAGGTATTTTCCAAGGTGACGCGCATGATTACCGTTGCTGCCAGGAGGGGTGGTGGTGATCCTGATATGAACCCAAAATTACATCTTGCTATCAGTAAAGGCAGGGCTGTTAATATGCCAAAGGAAAATATCGAACGGGCCATTCAGAAAGGTACGGGGGGGAGCGGAGGGGCGGAACTGTTTGAGTGTATGTATGAAGGATATGGACCTCATGGGATAGCATTAATGGTCGAGATCTTGACAGACAATAAAAACAGAACGGCTCCTGAAATCCGAAAGATATTTGAACGGTTTGGTGGAAATTTGGGTGAATCAGGTTGTGTGTCCTGGATGTTCGAGAAAAAAGGACTGATTATCGTAAATAGTAACCAGCTTAACGAAGATGAGTTTATGATGTTGGTTCTTGATGCTGGTGCTGAGGATTTGCAAAGGGTAGGAGAGATATTTCAAGTGATCTGTCCGCAGGCAAATTTAGATACGGTAAAGAAGGCTATTGAAAGCAACAACATAAAAGTAGAGACGGCTGAGCTCAGCTGGATTCCGAAGAATAACATTGACTTAGATGAAACGACAGGCCGGAAGGTCCTGGGAATTATGGACGCGCTTGAGGATCATGACGATGTACAAAACGTCTATTCTAATTTCAACCTGCCCCAAACGCTTTTAGACGAAATACAGTCTGCTAAATAACGTGAGGAGTATCACGGTTCTCTGTACTCTTCTGGAGATATTGCAGATTTTGCCGTGGTTGGTCTATCGGAGCAATTTCAGTTTCTCGGTTTGTCCTCTGGTGTTTCCTTTCTATATGCAACAATTCAAGTACCTGGTCGCCGTCCAGCACTTCTTCCTCTTCCAAGGTCTTTGATAAAAGACTCAGTTTTTCTCTATTCTCGTTCAGCAATTTCTTTACCCGATCATAACTCTCCATAATGATCTTGGTAACCTCTTCATCAATAACAATTGCGGTTTTTTCACTGTATTCCTTTTCTTGTACGAGATCATGTCCAAGAAAGATGTTGCCCGATTGTCTGCCAAAAGTCTGAGGGCCTAATTTTCTGCTCATACCAAACCGGCATACATAACTCCGGGCCAGCTGTGAAGCTTTTTCCAGATCATTTTGAGCGCCGGTTGATATTTTCTCAAGAATCAGTTCCTCTGCTGCACGCCCCCCCAACAGTACACAAAGAGTGTCGAGGATTTCCGGTTCGGTAGTTAAGTATTTATCTTCCAACGGCAGTTGCATTGTATAGCCCAGCGCTGCAGTTCCTCTTGGAATAATAGAAACCTTGTGTACGGGATCGGTATTAGGAAGCAGGGCAGCGATTAAGGTGTGTCCCGCCTCGTGAAGTGCAACGGTATTCTTTTCACTGTCGCTCATAATTCGGCTCTTACGCTCAGGACCAGCAAGCACCCTATCGATGGACGATTCCAATTCATCCATCCCGACAGAAGTCTTATTATATCGCGCCGCAAGGAGCGCCGCTTCGTTGATGACATTTGCCAGATCTGCTCCAGAAAAGCCCGCGGTGCGTTTTGCAATGACTTTTAAACTGACATCAGCATCTATTTTTACATTCTTAGCATGGACGGATAAGACAGCCTCACGGCCGATCAGATCCGGACGGTCCACGGTTACCTGACGATCAAAGCGTCCGGGCCGTAGCAGTGCATTATCCAGTACATCAGGCCGGTTGGTTGCGGCAATAATGATGACTCCCTTTTGTGCATTAAAACCATCCATCTCCGCAAGGAGCTGGTTCAGTGTCTGCTCCCGCTCGTCATGCCCTCCACCAAGCCCGGTGCCGCGCTGGCGGCCAACACTGTCGATCTCGTCAATGAAAATAATACAGGGCGCCTTTGCCTTTGCCTGTTCAAACATGTCGCGTACCCGGGCGGCGCCCATGCCAACAAACATTTCGACAAAATCGGAGCCGCTGATTGAAAAAAATGGTACACCGGCTTCTCCCGCAACGGCCCTGGCAAGAAGCGTCTTACCCGTCCCCGGCGGGCCGATCAGCAACACCCCTTTGGGAATTTTCCCACCCAGTTTTTGGAATCGTTCCGGGTACGAAAGGAAATCAATGATTTCTTTTAACTCTTCTTTTGCCTCGTCGCATCCGGCAACATCAATAAAGGTGGTTTTCTGTGAACCGTTATCCGAATACAACTTTATCTTTGCCTTTCCAAAAGACATAAAAGGAGAGCCCACTCCGCCAACTTTTTTAAAGAGAAAAAGCCACCCAAGCGCCATGATGCCAAAGGGGAAGACCCACCACATCAGAATATTTTTCAGAAAATTGTTTTCGACAGCACCTTTGAACCGGACCTTTTGTGATTCAAGTTCATTGACCAGTTCAGCATCCTGTACCGGCACAGTAACAAATGCAATTTTTTCTTCTTTGTCACCCTCGACGGATAATTTTTTATAGTTGCCGCGAATAATGTTCTGCCCTACGGTGCAATCTGATATGTAACCGTTTTTGAGATACAATCGAAACTGGCTATAGGATATTTCTTCAGCCTTTGGAGACAAAAACATTTGAGCCACATACATAACGGCAAGAAAGAGAAAGATGTAGCCGATGGAAAAACGGGATTTCCTGGTCTTATTTTTTTTGTCCATGCAGTTTAATGAAAAAGCAAGAGGATAACCTGAGAATTTACTCAGACGGATGATAGGAAACGCAATTTTGGTGAATTATAGTAGAAAATGAAGTCAATGTCAAAATATTTCAACCGAGATTTAAGTTGATAATGGGTAAAAAGATACTATAATAGAAAATTCGTCGGGGTGTAGCGCAGCTTGGCTAGCGCGCTTGAATGGGGTTCAAGAGGTCGTGGGTTCAAATCCCGCCACCCCGACCACTAAAATCAAGGGTTTTAAGCGTTCGACACATCTCTGTTTTCCTTCACTGTAGTCAAATTGTAGTCAGCCTCTAAAATCTGGACCCCATTCCTCAAACTATCCGGACAATGATGACTATACCTCTGTGTCATCCGTATGTCATGATGACCCAATAGCTTCGAGATTTTATAAATATCAATCCCTTTTTGCGCTAACCCGACTTTCGCAATTCGAGGGGTATACAACCCGCTAAGCCAGTAAAATCAAGGGGTCATGTAAAAAGGTCGGCACTACAGGCCGACCTGTCCGGATGCGTAAACCTTGGGCGGCGGTTGTTCAGGAAGCGTTAATCCCAACTGTGCCAAAAGGAGAGCAACATCCTTCTCCGGCTGGGTATAACGGCTCATGACAATATGACGGCCATCCGTGGTCGGTAAATGAACGTCTATCATTTGAATGCCCGACAGTTTTTCCAAAATCGCTTCAGACGTCAGCCCGCCGGCTCTCCCCCGCGCAAGATTGCGCAGTGTCGTGTGGAGACAAAAAGCCAAAAAGG
>WBZR01001953.1_pt1 | contig 23269 bp, 25 predicted proteins | sample 5204231 | NCBI WGS metagenome assembly WBZR01 (sample SAMN12412403, study PRJNA552823) | activated sludge metagenome | isolation source: activated sludge from anammox sidestream of wastewater treatment plant... | place: USA: Virginia | collected 2017-08
TGGTGGTGCACACCTATGGCGGCGAGTTCTCGCTGCAGGGCGGCGTCGAGAAGCCGATCACGCCGACGAACGTGCGCATCCGTCCCGAGTCTTCGCATGGGTCCAGGGGTGTGCGCCCGGTCACCGTGGGCAAGGAGTCGGTGTTCGTGCAGCGCGCGGGCCGCAAGGTGCGCGCTATGGGCTACCGGTACGACTTCGACGGCTACGCGGCGCCCGACCTGACGGTCCTTGCCGAGCACATCACCGAGGGCGGCGGCGTGACTGCCATGGCCTACCAGCAGGAGCCCGACCTGCTGCTGTGGGCGGTGCGTGGCGACGGGGCGCTGCTGAGCTGCACCTTCGACCGCGACCAGTCGGTGATCGGCTGGGCGAACCACTACACCGAAGGCGCGTTCGAGTCGGTGGCCACCATCCCAAACGGCGACCGCGAGGAGACCTGGGTGATCGCGCGGCGCACGGTGAACGGCGCGACGGTGCGCTACATCGAGATCCTGGACGAGGTGTTCCAGCCGATGCTGCCTGGTGCCGCGTACAGCGGCTACCCGCCGGCGCCGGCCATCGTCACCTACGGCTACACCGTGGATTGCGGCGTGTCGTTCGACAACGCGGCCGGGCAGACCGTCTTCAACGTGCCGCACCTGATCGGCAAGACCGTCGACATCGTGGCCGACGGCGCCGTGCAGACCCAGCAGACGGTCGATGGCTCGGGCAACGTCACGCTGCCGCGCGCCAGCTACCGCACGCTGATCGGGCTGCACTTCCGCACCGAGATCGCGCTGCTGACGCCCGAGGTCGGCACCGGCACCGGCACGGCCCAGGGCAACAGCATGCGCACCAGCGAGCTGACGTTGCGGTTCCTGAACACCATCGGCGCCCGGGTGTTCGACGGCGACGGGAACGAGCAGACGGTGCCGTTCCGCCGGTTCGGGCCGGACGTGCTCGACAGGGCGCCGGAGCCGTTCACCGGCAACGTGCGGATCGAGACGCTGGGCTGGGAGCGCGGCCGATCGGATCTGACCATCGTGCAGGACCAGCCGTTGCCGCTGCACCTGCTGGCGGTGGTTCGGAAGTTCCAAGTCAACGACTGAGGGAGACGCGATGTCCTGGCTGACGGCGGCCGTGACCGGCATGAACGCCATGAATCAGGTGCAGCAGGGGCGCTACGCCAAGGCGCAGGCCGGGCTGCAGGCGGCGATGTCCGACTATCAGGCGCAGGTCGAGCAGGACAACGCGCTGAAGACCGCGGAGATCATCCGGCGCGCCGGGCGCAAGCAGGTCGGGCAGGCCAACGCGGCGTTCGCTGGCGCCGGCGTGAAGGTCGGCGAAGGCAGCGCGGCCGAAGTGGAGCGCGACATCACGCAGGGCTACGAGCACGACGCCTTCCAGGCGCTGCTCGAGGGCGGCCGGCGCGCCGCAGGCCTGCGCCTTGATGGCCAGCTCACGCGGATCAACGGCGACATGCAGGAGACCGCCGGCTACGTCAACGCGGTGGGCACGGTGCTGGGCGGCATGTACCAGGGGATGAAGTCCAACGGCTGGCGCACCGGCGGCCCGGGCTTCTCGGGCCAGCAGGCGCCGGCGCCGGTGGTCGACAAGAGCATTCGGGTGGGGTGACGCATGGCAACGATTCCGATGGGCAACTTCGGGCAGTCTGTGGCCCGGCCGGGGCCGATGCCCTCTATTCCCCGCGGCGACCCGATCGGCCAAGCCGTCGAGCGGACCGGGCAGATCGCGTCGAACGTGGTCAACGACATGGCGGCCGAGGAGACGAAGCGCCAGCTAGAGGCCAAGGCCGCGGCCGACCGGGCGCGCACGATCACGACGCTGACCGGCACTAAGGACAAGCTGGCCGACCTTCACGACCAGATCGCCCAGGGCGTGCAGGACGGCACCGTGCCGAAGGACAAGGCCGAGACCGAGTTCGCCTCGCGCTCGGCCAAGGTGCTCGAAGGCATCGGCGGCGACCTGCCAGAAGCGCAGCGCGGCATCGTGCTGGCCGAACTGAACGGCGACGCCGCTCGTCTGGGCAACAGCGTGCGCAAGGCGGTGACGCAGCGCGACCGCCAGGACGTGACCAGCGGCATCAGCCAGACGCTCGAGTACCTGCAGCGCCAGTACCGCGCCGACCCGGCCAAGGCGACGCAGCAGGCGATGGATCTCGTCGACCAGCTTGGCCCGCACTCGACGCTGAACCCCGAGCAGCTGGCCAAGCTGAAGCAGTCGTGGAAGGAGGGCACCCAGTACACCGCCGGCTACGAGCTGGTGAGCGCCGGCCGTGCCGACCGCAAGATGCTGGACGCGGCCGAGAAGACCATCACCACCGGCCTGCCGGACATCGACCCGCAGAAGCGCGCCACGCTGCTCGACCGGATCGCCGCCTACCGGCTGCACCTCGACCAAAAGGCGGAGCTCGCCGCGGCGCGCGCGCAGCGCGAGGCCGAGCGGCGCCTGAAGCTGGCCGAGGCCGAGTTCAACACGTTCCAGGTGATGGCCGACAAGGGGACCATCCTCGACCCGGCCTACATCGACCGCGCGCTCACCGCTACCTCGGGCACGCCCTACCAGTCCGGGGTGCGCGCGCTGGCCCAGCAGGCGAAGGACATGGGCGGGCTGGCGGCCCAGCCGGTGCAACAGCAGCAGATGCTGCTCGACCAGGTGAACGCGCTGATCGCGCAGCGCGGCCGCTCTCCCGAGCTCGACAAGCGTAAGGACCAGATCGAGAAGGTGCTGCGCGGCAGCCAGCAGGATCTCGACCGCGACGGGCTGCGCGCCGGCCTCGAGCGCGGCGTCATCACCGACCTGAAGCCACTGGACCAGAGCGGAGGCATCCCGGGGCTGATCCAGCAGCTGCAGGCGCGCGTGCCGCTGGCGCAGCGCGTGAGCATGTGGGCCGGGCGGCAGGTGTCCCCGATGACCGACGAGGAAGCGGCCCAGCTGAAGCACCAGCTCGACGCGCTGCCGGCGAAGGAGCGATCGGGCATGGTTGCCACGCTGGCGCAGGCGATCGGCCCGCAGGCCGCGCAGGGCCTGGCCGTGCAGATGGACAAGAAGGACAAGGGCATGGCGCTGGCCTTCGCCTTCTCGGGGTCTCAGACCACCGAGGGCCGGTTCACGTCCGAGCTGCTGCTCAAGGGCCAGCAGGCGAAGCTCGACGGCACCAGCACCAAGGGCGAGAAGCAGCCCGACCTGAAGCCCGCGCAGTGGTCGGCGCACATCGCTGCCGAGCTCGACGGCGTGTTTCCGGCGCAGACCCTCACCGACCAGACGCGCGAGGCTGCGGTGCTGATCGCCCACGGTATCGCCTCGGAGCAAGGCGGCCGGCTGAGCACGAAGGATCTCGATCGCGCCGTGCGCCTGGCCGTCGGCGGGTCCGTGGTCGAGCACAACGGACGCAAGGTGCTGCTGCCCGCCGGCGTCGACGAGGACATGCTGGCCAAGCGGCTGCGCTCCATCAGCGCGGAGGAGCTGGCCAAGCAGGCACCAGAAGGCCAGGTGCGCGCCGGCGGCGTGCCGATGCCGGTGGCCGACTTCGTGAAGACCCTGCCGGGTCAGCAGCTGATGTACGCGGCGCCCGGCAAGTACGTCGTGATCGTCAGCGGCCGCCCGGTGCTCAACGCCAAGGGCCAGCCCATCATCGTCGGGGTGCAGTGATGTCGCTCGGAGAGCTCTACCAGCAGGATGTCGACCGCTCGCTGTCGACGATGGCGGCGATCCCGCCCGACCCGCCGAAGCGCGACGAGCGCACCGCCTGGGGCGCACCCTGGCGCGCGATCAAGGCCGCGGCTGCCGACGTGCTCGGCTCCACCGCGGACGTGCTCAAGGGCTACGGCGCCGCGTCAGCGATGACGCTCGAGGCCGACCCGGTGGCGCGTGCAGTGCTGGGCGACAAGGCGGTGCAGCAAGGTGCGGCCGAGGGCCGGCGCCAGATCGCCACCGGCGAGGCGCTGGTGTCCGACGTGGGCCAGTCGTTCCGGCAGGTGTCGAAGGATCAGCGGCCCGATCCGGTGACCGCCAGCAAGGCCGAGCAGATCGTCTTCGGCGTCGTGCGGCCCGTGTCCAAGCTGGTGGCGGGCGGCGTGATGGCGGGGCCGTTCGGCATCGTGGGTGCGGCTGGCGAGGAAGGGTTCACCCAGTCGGAGGATCTTCGCGAGCAGGGCGTCGACTTCGCCACCCGCACCAAGATCGGCACGCTGACGGCTGGCGTCAACGCTGCCGGGGCATTCCTGCCGATGGCCGGCCCGACGCTCAAGGCTACCGCCGGCCTGTACCTGCTGGGCGGCCCGGGCGCATTCATGGCCCAGCAGCAGGCCACGCGCAAGATCCTCGAGCACGCGGACTATGCCGAGCTGGCCAAGCAGTACGACCCGCTCGACCCGACCGGCCTGGCGCTCTCGGCGCTGATCCCGCTGCCGTTCGCGGCCCACGGTGCGGTGCGCAACGTGCGCGCGGCGCGTGGCTCAAACGCGACGGCAAGACCGGAAGCGGCGCCCCCCGCTGTCGCCCCCGAGGTGGTCGACGCAGCCATGACGCACAACCTCACGGTGCAGCAGGACGTGCACGAGGCCGGCGTCGTGCGGCCCGAGACGGCGCAGATCCCGCGCGCCGGTGCGCTGCAGCCGGTCGATCGCGTTATCGAGAACCGCCTGGCCGAGAAGCTGTCGGCCGACTTCGACGCCGCGGTGGCCGAGTACAGCGCCCGTCCCGACGCCATGGGCGGGCGCGTGCTGAACACCGACATCGCGCGCGAGCTGTCGCCCGACTACTTGGCCGACCGCACCCGATCGGCGGCCGTGCACGAGCCTGCCAGCTGGTTCATCAAGCAGCTCTATGCCCGCAAGCTGGCGGAGATCAAGCCGGGCGACGAAGTGCTGTTCTCCTCGGGTGGCACGGGCGCCGGCAAGACCACGGCGATCGACCAGTCCCAGCTCGCCGACCGCGCGGCCTTCGTGTACGACACGAACATGAACACGCTGGGCTCGGCGGTACAGAAGATCCAGCAGGCCCTCGACGCCGGCGCCACGGTGCGCATCGTCCACGTGCAGCGCGATCCGGTCGAAGCGCTGGTGCAGGGCGCCCTGACGCGCGCGATGCGCCAGGAGCGCGAGTTTGGTACCGGACGCACCGTGCCGCTCAGGGAGCATGCCCGCACGCACCGCGGTGCGGCTGAGGTGCTGCAGCAGCTGGCGGAGCGGTACAAGGACGATCCCCGAGTGCAGATCACCGTGCTGGACAACACCCGCGGCAAGGGGAAGGTGCAGGTCGCGGACTTGGGGTTTATCCGGGGGTTCGACTACAATGGTCTCGAAGGGAAGCTCAATGAAGCCCTACAAGCAGAGCATGACGCAGGCCGAATTTCTGGCCCTGTCTTCCGAGGAACACAGGGCGATGCGGCTCTCGGACCCGACGCTCTACAGCAAGCTGTTCGGCCAAGCGATAGCGGACAACCTGAACCGCAACGTGCTGGCGCGCGAGCAAGCGGACCTGAAGGCGCAACCGCAACCGTCGTCACCGAGCGCGGCCTGACGGCACCGGTCCGATACCGCCTCGTCGAGGCGTCGGACCTGATCACCTCCCACACCAACGACCTGACGCCCACCGCGGCGTTTCCGGCCGAGCTGCAGCCGCGCGACCGCTCTCGCTCGGCCAGCGCCGATCAGATCGCGCGCATCGAGAACGCGGTGCGGCCCGAGCTGCTGGGCGAGTCGGTCAAGGCCAGCGACGGCGCGCCCATCATCGGGCCCGACGCCGTGGTCGAGTCTGGCAACGCGCGCACGATCGCGCTGCGCCGCGCTTACGAGTCGGGTAAGGCCGACGGCTACCGGCAGTGGCTGGCCGCCAATGCGCAGCGCTTCGGGCTCACGGCCGACCAGGTGGCCGGCATGCTCCGCCCGGTGCTCGTGCGCGAGCGTTACGGCAACCTTGACCGGGCGGAGTTCGCGCGCCAGGCGAACGAGTCGGCCATCGCCGCGATGTCGCCCACCGAGCAGGCGCGCGCTGACGCCGCGCGCGTCACCGACCTAACCGGGCTGGTGGCCAACGAGGATGGCTCGATCAACCTGGCGAAGTCCGCCGGCTTCGTGCGGCAGTTCATGCAGCAGGCGGTCTCGCCGACCGAGCGTGGCGCGATGCTGCAAGCCGACGGCCGGCTCTCGCAGGCTGGCCAGCAGCGGCTGCGCAACGCGATCTTCGCCAAGGCCTACGGCGACGCGAACCTGGTCTCGATGCTGGCCGAGTCGACCGACAGCAACGTGCGCAACGTCCTGGCTGGGCTGATGCGCGCGGCGCCCGAGGTGGCGCGGCTGCGTGACCTTGTGGCAGCTGGCGCGCGACACCCGATGGACGTGGCCGGAGACATGGTGCGCGCGGTGCAGGAGTTCTCGAAGATCCGAGCCGACGGCATGACCGTCGACCAGTTCATGGCGCAGGGCAACCTGCTGGACGCGGGCCTGCCGCCGCAGCTGCAGACGCTGCTCGCGGGGCTTCAGGAGAACGCGCGATCACCCCGTCGCATCGGCGAGATGGTGCGGCAGCTGGTCGATTCCGTCGACGCGCTGGGCGACCCGCGCCAGGCCGGCCTGCTCGAGGATCGTGCGCCCACCCAGGCCGACGTGACGGCCGCCGCGGTCGAGCGCATGCGCACGCTCAGCGACGAGCAGATCACCGACACGCCGGCGCCGCTGAACAAGCCCAGCACCGACCCGCTGCTGGCCTCGATCGCCGATCGCGTGTCCGCTGTCGAAGCCACGGCCGGCGACATGGTGGTGCGCACCGACGAAGCCGGGCGCCCTGTGACGGTGGCCGACGAGCTCGCGCGCATCCGACGCGAAGCGGCCGAGGGGACCGATGCAGAGCTGGGTGCGCTCGACGCCGACCTGGTGCGCGTCGCGGCGGAGTGCGCGCTGTCGATGGGGTCTACGTGAGTGCTCTGACCACGGCTGCCAACAGCAGGCCAGCGGCCACGAGTGCCATCACCTGCACGAACCACGTGCGCATGAACCGGAGTGCGCCGCGCCAGTTGCCGGCCGCGCCGAGCCCTGCCACCGCCAAGACGGCAACGGCACCAACGACGAACCACAGCACTGGAAGGTAGCTACCCATGGCGATGAAACCGCAATGTGCCACAGCAGTCCGTGCCGCAGCTGGCGGCCGGCCCATCAGCGAAGCGAAGCTGCAGGCGATTGAGGACTCGATCAGCAGCACGATGCGCGAGCTGGCGCGCCGGGACCGCCAGCGCTGGCAAGGCCTCACGCGCGACCAGCGGGTGGCCGAAGCGATGGCGAAGGCGATGGAAGACATCCAGGCCGAAGCCGCGCTCAAGGAATACCGGGCCAGCCTGCAGGTGCTGCGCACCGCCGAGACCGACTCGCGCGTCGCCGAGCAGATGCGGCTGACAGGGCTCACCCGGTCGCAGGGGCTGATCCGCGACATCGAGAACACCAGTGACTACGTGCACGCGGTGCGCAACGAGGCGATCTCGGGCCTGGCCGACATGATCGACGCGGCCGAGTCGCGCGACGGCACCGGTGCGCTGCGCAACCTGGGCATGCGCATCTTCGACCTCGACAACCCGCAGATGACGGCCGACGTGGTGCGCGAAGTGTTCGCCAATGCCGACGGTTCCACGTGGAACAAGGTCGCGCAGGCGGGCGCGAAGGCGTGGCTCGACGTGATCGAGAAGATGCGCCAGCGCTTCAACGCTGCGGGCGGTGCGATCGGCAAGCTCGGGTATGGCTACCTGTCGCAGGCTCACGATGCCGTGCGTGTGCTCGAGGCCGGTACCGAGACCTGGGCCAAGAAGGTGCTGCCGCTGCTGGACCGAGAGCAGTACGTGCGCCCTGACGGCTCGCTGATGAACGACGCCGAGCTGACCGACCTGCTGCGCGGAGCGTGGGAGACGATCAGCACCGGCGGTGACAGCAAGACCGAGCCGGGCCAGTACCGCGGCAGCGGCTCGCGCGCCAACCGTGGCAGCGATCACCGCGTGCTGCACTTCCGGGACGGCGACGCCTGGATGGCCTACATGACCGAGTACGGGGAGGGCTCGCTCTACGACTCGATGGTCGGCCACGTCGGGCGCATGGCCCGCGACATCGGCCTGGTCGAGCGCTACGGGCCCAATCCCGAGCAGCAGTTTCGCGTGCAGTCGGACATCGCGCAGCGCGCCGACGGCGTTGGCACGATGGGGAACCGGTCCGCCGGCAACACGCCCGAGGCCTACTGGTCGATCCTCAGCGGCAAGACCGGCACCCCGGAGAACCGCGTGGTCGCGCAGATCGGGCAGCACGCGCGCAACATCCAGACCGCTGCGAAGCTGGGCGGCGCGGTGCTGTCGTCGACCACCGACGTGGCCACCGTGGCGGCCAGCCTGCACTACAACCGGCTGCCCTACTTCTCGATGCTGGCCAACTTGGGCCGGCAGTTCAGCCGCGAGCAGCGCGACTTCCTGCAGGCGCACGGCGTGATCGGCGAAGCGCTGACCAGCACGCTGAATCGCTGGACCGGCGACAACATGACGCACAGCCTCACCGGCCGCGTGGCCGGCAGCGTGATGAAGCTCTCGCTCATGAACGCCTGGACCGATGGGCTGCGAGGCGCGTTCGCTGCGACCATGATGCAGGGCTTCACGAAGAAGCTGGGCAAGGCCTGGGGCCAGCTCGACGCCTGGGACCAGTGGCTGATGCAGCGCAAGGGCATCACCGAGGCCGACTGGGCTGTGATCAGCAAGGCCGCGCCGACCGAGCGCAACGGCGTGCAGTACCTGACCGCCGATGCGATCCGGGCCACCGGCGCCGAAGGTGCTCCCGAGGCTGCGACGAAGTGGCTCGCCTTCGTGTCCGACGAGGCGCAGTTCGCGGTCATCAACCCCGACATCGCGACGCGCGCGATCGTCACCGGCGGCGGCATGCCGGCCGGCACGGTGCGCGGCGAGGCCATGCGCTCGTTCATGCAGTTCAAGAGCTTCCCGCTCGCGATGCTGACTAGGCACTGGCGCCGCGTGTTCGAGACGCCGCAGGGCCTTGAGGGCGCGCCTATGGGCTACGGGGCCACCAGCAGCACCGGAGCCGCGGTCAATCGCGTGGCGGTGCTGGCCGCCATCAACGTGACGCTGATGATGATCGGCGCGCTCGTGATGCAGAACAAGGCGCTGGTGCAGGGCAAGGATCCCTACGACATGACCGAGGGCAAGTTCTGGATGCGCGCCATGGCCCAGGGCGGCGGCGCTGGCTACGTGGGCGACCTGCTGTTCAAGGATCCGACCGAGCAGCGCGGCAGCAACGTCGAGCAGGGCGTGGGCGCCATCCTCGGGCCGGCAGCTGGTGCGGCAGCGGGCCTCGTGGGCGACCTCGGCGTGGTCAATGCATGGGAGGCGGCCAAGGGCAAGGAGACACACATCGCGGCCGAGGCGCTGCGCTGGGTCAACTCGCAGATGCCCTACGTCAGCCTGTGGCAGGTGCGCGGCGCTTGGGAACACTGGTTCCTGCACAACGTCCAGGAGGCGGTGAACCCGGGCTATCTCTCGCGCATGCAGCAGCGCTCGATGAAGGACTGGGGGCAAGGCTACTGGTGGACCCCGGGGGAAGCGCTGCCCGACAGGGCTCCCGATTTCGAGCGCGCCGTCGGACAATAGGGGCCCATGCGCCCCGACCAGCTTACTCGTCTCGAAAGCCTTCGCGATCGCCTCGTCGAGCGCGCGCTGATTGACGCCGACCCGGGCAACTGGGTGGCGGGCGAGAAGGCGCCGAAGGACATGACCCGCGACGAGCGCGGCGATGCGAAGTGGTGCCGCGGCCTGGCGATCAACACCGTGTCGCTGGCCATGCAGGTGCAGCGGCTGATGGCCAACGTCGAGACCGGCGGGGCCATCGTGCCCGATCAGCCCGATGTGCCGGCGGACGCGGAGGCCGATCCTGTCGAAGCTGAGGTGGCGCGCTTCGAGGCGGCGGCGGCGGAAGTGCTGGCAGCGCGCGCCGTGAGGGCGGCACGCGATGCAAAGCCCAAGCTCTGACGCGATCTCCTTCGTCTCCTTCTTCAACCGCTGGGCCGAGATCCAGGGCTGGACGGTCCCTGACCTGCACGTCGAGATCTGCACCTGGCTTGCCGAGGAGCAGGCCCCCGAGCGCGTGCTGATGGTCTTCCGAGGGGCGGCCAAGTCCACGCTGTACGCGGTGCACAAGGCGTGGAAGCTCTGGCGCAACCGCTCGCACCGCTCGCTCGTCTGGTCGGCCGACAACGAGACCGCGGGGATGCTGACCGCCGACACGATCAACGTGCTGCGCAATCACCCGTGGTGCCGCGGCATGCTGCCGTCGAAGCCAGGCGCGAAGCGGTTCTGGGTCAACGGCGCGAGGGACGCCCGCAACGCCAGCATGCGAGCCGTCGGCGTGACCTCGAACGCCACCGGCGCGCGGGCCGACGACGTGGACTTCGACGACATTGAGGTGCCGGGTAACATCGAGACGCCCGAAGCGCGGCTCAAGCTGCGCCAGCGCATCAGCGAGTCGACACACATCGCGGTGCCGGGCGCCCAGAAGACCTACATTGGCACGCCCCACACGCACGACTCGATCTACCCGGAACGCATCGCCGCGGGGGCTGCCGTGCTGAAGATCCCACTGTTCGCGCACTCGGTGCGCTACACCGACACCGGCAAGCGCACGCGCTACGAGTTCCGGCACCCGGTCGGGCCCGATGGGCTGTACGTGATGGCCGGCATCCACAAGGGCGCGCGCATGCTGCGGCAGGGCGTCGACTTCCTGTTCGAGGCTGGCTTCGTGGTCTTCCCCTCAGCCCCGGGCGTGGTCATCGACATCTGCTCGGGCTGCGCCTGGCCCGAGCGCTTCACGCGTGACGAGATCGAGCGGCGGCGCAAGGAGACCCGCACGCTCAACGCCTGGGACAGCCAGTACATGCTCGAGGCCAAGCCGCTGGCCGAGCTGCGCCTGGACCCGAGCAAGCTCAAGGCCTACAACGTCGAGCCGGTGGTGCGGCGCGCGAATGGCGGCGTCGCGATGTGGCTGGGCATGGCGCGGATCGTCGGCGCCGCGTGCCGCTGGGATCCTTCGAGCGGCAAGCTCAAGAGCGATGTGTCGTCGCTGGCGGTGGTGCTGCAGGACGAACAGGGCCGGCGCTACTGGCACCGCTCGGTCGAGCTGCGCGGCGAAGTGGCGGAGACCGACGAGAGCGGCAAGCAGATCACCGGCGGCCAGGTGCTGCAGATCGTCGACGTGGTGCGCCAGCTCGAGCTGCCGCGCGTGGTGATCGAGACCAACGGCGTGGGCGCCTTCGCGCCGGCCTGGCTGAAGACCGCGCTGAAGCAGGCCAAGCTGCAGTGCGGGGTGAAGGCCGAGCCGCAGGCCACGAACAAGAACAAGCGCATCCTGGAGGCCATCGAGGGGCCGCTGAACTCCGGGCAGCTCTGGGCCCACACGTCGGTGATCGACGGGCCGGCGTGGGAGCAGATGCGCGACTGGAACCCGGGCATCACCGAGCAGCCGGACGATCACCTCGACAGCCTGGCCGGCGCCATCGCGGAGACGCCCGAACGCATCGGGCGCGCGGTGGTGGTGCAGTCCGATGGCTGGAAACCGCCCGCGAAGGGGCGGGAGGATTGGCGCCCATCAGCGGGCGTGCACGAAGTCGAGTTGGAGAGCTGACGACGGCGGCCCGCGCTTCACGCGCGAGGCGCCCATGTCCGTCAATGCCGAAACCCCGATTGCAAGCTCTACCGCCAACGGCGTCACCACCTCGTTCCCGTATGCATTCACCGTTCTGTCCGCCGCCGACTTGGTCGTGCAGGGCGTTCTGTCGGGCATCACCACCGTCTACACCTACGGCGTGCACTACACGCTGACCGGACTGGGCACGGACGCCGGTAGCGTCGAGTTCCTGTCTCCGCCGGCCAACGGCACCGTGATCACGCGCTATCGCTCCAGCGAGCTGAAGCGAACCACCGACTACCAGGATAACGGCGACCTGTTGGCCGAGACCCTCAACAGGGATCTCGACGGCCTGTGGCTCGCGCTGCAGGAACTGGCGTCGGGCGCGAGCGGCGCGCCGGGCAGCGCCGAGCAACTGGCGGCGCTGCTGGCAGCGTCGACGGGGTCCTCACGGATCGGGCACATCCTCAACGCGGCCGGCGCCGTCGAGCGCACGCTGCAGAGCCGACTGCGCGATCGAGCGCATGTCCGGGACTTTGGGATCACGGGCTCTGGCAACGAGACAGCCAAGCTGCAACTTGCGCTCAACGCGGGCGTGCCGCTGGACTTCGGTTGGCTGACGATCACGCACAGCGGCGTGACCGCAACCGTCGCCAATGGCGGGAAGCTGTCCTGGTACGGCAACGGCGCCAGGCTCAATTACACCGGCGTCGTGGGCATCGGCGTCCGCATCACCACGCCGGCCGGCGCGGTGGCCGATCTGTGCGAGGTCGACGGGGTCACGTTCTTCGGCGGGCCGTCGCAGTTGCGCATCCAAGGCGACGAGGTCAGCAAAGCGAAGTTCAGGCGCGTCAAGGTGCGAGGCTGCCAGTTCTTCGGCAACGTCGCTACCCCGCTGGATGCGAACCTGCGCATCGAGTACGCGGACGATGTCGAGGTGTCCGGCTGCTACGCGCAGGACGCCAACGACAACGGGCTTTACACCGCGTTCTGCTCGCGTGTCAACATTCACCACAACGTGACCCGCAACTGCGCTGGCATTGGGATCGCCGCCGGGTATGTAGACGAACTCATCACCTATGGCGGCTTGCAGACGATCATCGACTCGAACATCGTCATCCAGGACGACAACGCGAACCCAGCGTTGAACTACCAGATGGGCATCGACGCGGTCTTCTGCAAAGACGTGCGCGTGTCCAACAACATCGTCGTCAACCAGCAGGCAACGGCGACCCTGGAGCGCAGCTACCGCAGCGGCATAGTCGTCGAGGAGTTCACCTGCGACAACGTGGTCATCGCGGACAACACCGTGGTGAACATGCTGTTGACGCCCATCCGGGTCGGCACCAACCCGAACAGCGTTGTCTCCAGGCTGCGGATCGCTGGCAACAAGCTGTACAAGGCGGGGCAGCGCGGCGTTGAGATTGCGATCTGCGAAGAAGCGCTCGAAGTCGTAGACAACGAAATCGACAGCGTTGGTCAGGACGGCATCTGGATCGGGCCGAGGAGCATTGCCAATGCGGCTGTGCGCGGCAACACGCTTCGCCATGTCGGCATCCAGCCAACATTCGCGGCTTACTCTGGCGTGAAGGTCGAGGGCGGGAACGTCGCGGTCACCGACAACGACTTTTTCTGTGGTCACGTCGCCATTTTCGTGACCAGCACCGCTCCGACGCCAAGCATCCGCGTCCAGGCTAGCAACAACACGATCTACCTGCGCGAGAGCGGCGTTGACGTAGCCAGCACGAGCTTTGCCGCGATGACCTTCGCGCAGGTCGCGCAGTGGATTCGCGGCCGAGCCGGCTGGGGCGCGACGGTTTACCCGCAGACCCCGGTGGCGTATAGCGCGCTGACAGCCTACGTGCCCGGCGACACGGTGGTCTCGGGCGGGACGCACTACCGGTGCACCGCGCCGACGACTGGAAACGCGCCGCCCAATGCGACGTACTGGTCGCCCGAGACCGCCGACTGCGCTCTGCCCGCGGTGACCTACCTGCGGCGCACAGGTAACCGTATCAGCGCCGAGGAGATCAGCTACGCGGTCCCGCCGGGGGGCCTAAACCTGACGAGCTACGAGCCCGAGTTGGTGGGCTACTTCGCGTACCCGAAGCGTGGTAACTGCTCATGGCGCGGCAACAGGCTGCACACCTACGCCTTGGAACTGGGCGCCGAGGCCTTCTTCAAAGACGGCGGCGGCGTGCCGTACCTGTGGGAAAAGCCCGACTCGCTGACCGACCAACTGGAGAGCGGTGGCGGCCGAGCGTTTGTCGGGAGCGCGCTCAACGGTCAGCTGACGCCGGCGTCGCTGCCAACCAACCGCTACTACCTCCGCGGAGACACTTTCGTCTCATCGAACCCCGCGCTGATGCCCGGCCGGTACACCTGCGTCACGCCAGGGTTCGGCACGAACGCCGTCTGGAAGCCGTACACCGGCACCGGGGTGGGCCTGGTCACCCCGATCGCCAACGGAGCGCGTGCCACGACCACGGTGGCCGTTCTGCCAGTGTTGGTGGGCGCGGAGAACCAAGTCACCGTGACCATCGACGTCGACGCCAAGGGCCTCAAGGTCTTCGGCTACGTCAGCGCGAGCGGGGTCGTGACGGTGGTCTACGAGAACCACACCGGCGGAAGCGTGACGTTGAGCGCACACACATTGAGGGTCTACGTAAGCTAACTATGAAACTCGCCCCTGACAAGATCGCCCATATCAAAGCGGGAACGGTGGTCGCTGTTGCCTCTGCTGCGTGGTTTGCCCTGTGCCACACCATTGGCCTGCACCCGTTCACCGCTGGCATTGCCTTGGCCGGCCTTGCTGCCGGTGCCGCCGTCGAGTACGCCCAGCGCGGCAGCAATGCGCTGGTGCCGCGCCTGCACGATGTCTCGCCGAAGGACTTCGCGGCCAGCGCTGCGGTGCCGGTGGCCTGCGCGGTGGCGTGGGAAGTGGCGGTTCGCATGGGGGCGGTGGCGTGAGTCGGCGCGGAGCAATGACCGAACAGCCCATCAACGCCGCGCTGGAGACGGCCAAGGCGGTGCCCAGCGTGACGGCCGTGCTCACCTCATGGGAGCGCATCACCGTGCAGGACTGGCTGGCCGCCAGCGGCATCATCTTCATCGGCCTTCAGGCGGTGTATCTGATCTGGCGCTGGGTACGCGACGCCCGCCGCGAGTCCGACCGCCAGCACGACCGCCGAGCCGCCTCGCGCAACCTGCACGACGACGCGCAGGACACCGAGCTATGAGCCGCGCCCGCATCGTCGCCACCGCCATCGCCGCGGCCACGGCCATCGCCGTGCCCGCCGAGGGCCTGCGCCGCGTGGCCTACTACGACCCGCCGGGCATCCTGACCGTCTGCTACGGCAGCACGACCGACGTGCAGGCCGGCAGGGTCTACACCCTGGACGAGTGCCGGCAGCGCCTGGACGCCGACATGCGCGCGGCCATCAACGCCGTCGACCGCTGCGTGCCCGGCCTGCCGTGGCAAGTGCTGGCAGCTTTCGGGGACGCGGCCTACAACATCGGCCCGGCCGTCGCCTGCGACCGCGCCCGCAGCACTGCAGCGCGCATGCTGGCCGCCGGCAACCTGCGCGGCGCGTGCGACCAACTGCCGCGCTGGAACAAGGCGCGCGTCGCCGGCCAGGCCGTCGAACTGCCTGGCCTCACCAAGCGCCGCGCCGCCGAGCGTGCGCTGTGCCTGCAGGGCGTGCCCGCATGAGCCTGGCCACCAACGCCGCCGCCCTGGCCCTGGCCGCCGCGCTGTCGGCCGGCGCCGGCTGGTGGCTGCGCGACACCCAGGCCCAGGCGCAGGTCAGTGCCCTGCAGGCCAGCCACGCCCAGCAGCAGGCCCAGTGGGAGCGCCAGGCCCGAGAAGCCAGCGAAGCCCAGCGCGCCGACGAAACCCAGGCCCGCAACGCCATCGCCCAGGAGACCGCCCATGCCCGCACCCAAGCTGCCGCCCATGCGTCTGATGCTGCTGGCCTGCGCGCTGTGGCTGGCCGGCTGCGCCAGCACATCGCCGCCCTCGCTGCCGCCGGCGCCCATCCGGCCGATGCAACTGCCGCCGCTGCCGACCGAGGCGATGCAGCCACCGGCCCCGGCCTGGTGTACGCCGACCTGCACGCAGGCGCTGAAGAGGCGGTTGACCTTGCGGTTGACCTTGCGATTGCCTTCGACGCCGCCCGCGCCGCCGGTCTGGCCTGCCAGCGCATCTACGCCGTAGCGGAGGCTGGGCGGTGATGTGGAGCGACTGCTACCTGTGGGCGCTGGGACGCCGCCGAGCTGCAGCGCAAGGTGAACGCGGGCGCGGGTGTAGTCGTCGAGCGTGCGCTGCGCGAGGTCTTGCGCGGTGACGCGGCGCTTGCAGGCCGCGCGGTGCTTTGCTCAGCAGCTGATCGAAGCGGCCCGTCATGCTGCCTTCCCCCCGTGCTGCTCCACGAACGTCTAGGTCGCATCCTTGGCGGCGCCCTTTCCGTTCTTCGCCTTGTCGCGCTCGAAGGCCTTGACCGTGCCGTCGATCGGCGCCTGCTTCACCGCCGGCGGCGTGAGCATGATGCTCGTCTCGCAGCCGATCAGCGTGGCTAGCTTGCCGATCACGTCTTCCTTCAGGTTGGAGGCCTGCACGCGGAACAGCAGGTCGACGGTGCCGCCCTCCTTGCAGTCGGCGCGCACCTTGTTGACCGAGCACTCGCCGACGACGATGTTCGAGCCACCGCCCAGGCCGCGGTCGATGGTCAGCGTGTAGCCGACGTACTCGCTCTTGAGCTTCAGCGGCTGCTCGATCGTCGTGCAGCGCAACAGCGGCATGTCGGTGACGGGCTCGACGCCCTCGAGCTGGCCCTGGGCCGCTTCGCCCTTGGCCTTCTGGTAGAGCATCCCGCGCAGCGCGCCGTCGAACTCCGACAGGATGTGGTTGCTGGTGGTCAGCTTGACGCTGACGTCGGCCGCGGGCACGTGCTCGTCGCCGTGCAGCTCGCTGCGCACGTTGACGTTCAAGATCGTGACCTTGGCCATCGACTCAATGGCGAACTTGCTGGGCATGGTGCGGGGCTCCTGGTGGTGGTGAAGAAGGCGGGCGGCCGGCGAACCGGCGCGGCGTGGGAATCAGGGAGGGTTAGGGAGGAGAAGGCCCACACCGCGGCGCCCGGGAAACTGGTCAGGTCGGCAGCTCAAGCTGCTCGGAGGCGATGGTCTCGACCTTGATGCCGCTCTCGAATGCAGCGACCAAGTCGTCTTGCGACGCCACCTTGACCTCGAACGAGTCGGCGGCGACGTGGCGCAGGGCTTGCGACGGGTGCGAAGCCCGGACCAGGCGGTGCAGGCTCTTGCCTGTTTCCGCGTCGATGTCGGCCGTCGCGTTGCGCACGATGTAGATGCGGGTCGGCGCGGCCATCAAGCCTCCCACGCCGCGGTGTACGCGCGGTTGAGGTCTTCGAGCTCGGTCGGCGTCAGCACGTCGCGCGCTTCGTCGAGCACCAGCTGCGCGGTCTCGACGCCGGTGGCGTTCTCGATGTCGGCCTTGTACTGCTCGACCGTCTTGGCTGGCGGCTGGGCCGGCGCCGGCGCGGCGGTGGGCTCGGGCTTCTTGCCGCGCGCGCGGATCGCGTCCTTCGCCTTGTCGGCCGCGCTGGGCGCGCCCGTGGCCGCCTGCTGCTCGCCATCGATCGGGTCGAACCAGTCGGCTGCCACGCTCATGCCGTCGCGCAGCGAGGCGTAGACCTTCTTCAGGCCGACCACCTGGGCCGGCTGGATCGCGTCGAGCCGGCGCTGGATGCGCTTCTCGATCTGCTCGCGCGAGACGCCGAACTCGGAGAAGGCCTTGACCATCTTCTGCATGGCCTCGGGGCTGGTGTCTGCCGTGGTGTGCATCGTGGTCTCGCACTGACCCAAGGCGGCCTCGGTCACGTCGCCCGGGATGACGGCCAGGATGCAGGCGCGCATGCGGCGCGCCCCCTGGTTGGCCACCATTTCGTAGATGTCGCGCGGGTCTTCGAGGCGCTTGATGCCGTCGCGCGTGTAGCGCAGGTGAGGAACCTGGAACGTCACCTCGCGGCGGGTGTTGGTCTCCACGTCCCAAGCGAAGGCCTGCACCGTGCTTTCGCCATTGCGCTGGTCGATCTCGCGGATGCCGAACTGCATGTTGCCCCAGGCCTGCGCCATGGCCTCGGCCAGGCGGATCGAGGGGCCCGACACGTCGATGCCGCCGCGGTTGTAGGTGTAGACCGCCGCGTTCGCCAGCGTGGGCCGGCTGCAGGCGTTCAGGATCCGGTCCATCGCCGCGATCGGGTCGCGGGGGTTCATGCGCGCGATCATCATCGCGGCCTGCACCTCGGCGATCGCGCGCTGCTGGTCGGTCTGCGCCACCGCGTTGCCGCCCGGACGGGCCGCCACCGGCGCGTCGCCGAAGGGGTTGGCCGGGCGCTGTGCGATTTCTTTCATGCTTTGCTCCTACGGTTGTCGTTGAGGTTGTCGATGCCTAGGGCGAGGCGTTCGGTTGCGTGGTGGAGCGCGTGCGCCGCGTGCGAGGCGAACACTTCCAGGTTGCTCGGATCGTTGTTGAGCTTGTTGCCGTCCCGGTGGTGGACGATCTCGCCCGGTTGCAGCGGCCGGCCCAGCGCCTGCTCGGCGACGATGCGGTGCAGGTGTCGGTTGCCTGCAACTCGCACGTAGCCAGTCGAGTCGATGACGGTCTCGCCGGCGCGCTTCTTCGGCTTCATGGCGACCAGCGGATCACCATGGCGCTGCTGGCGCTTCCAGTGACGATTGCACAGCCCGCGCGCGAGGTGGCGGTCCGAGCAGCCGATGACGGTGCAGGTCTTCATTTGACGAGGAACCTCCGGCTGGGCTGGCCTTCCTTCAGGAACTGCGCGTGCAGATCGGGGTGTGCCAGCTTGAAAGCCTCGGCATCGAATCGACGCGGTGCCGCAGACGCGCGCCAGGTGGCGAGGGTGTGGCCCGACGAGTCGATCAGGGTGTCGCTCTCGCCCATGGCCTTCATCACGACGGCCTTCCACTGCTCCTCGGCCAGCTCGAGGTGCTTGGCCTGGGTCTTCAACTCGCGCAGCTGTTGCAGCGCCTGCAGCACGTCGTCGCCGGCCAGCACGCTGTTGGTCTTGGACGCGCGGCCGAAGCGCGCCTGCACGTCGGCATAGCTCACCGGCTCAGGCGGCTCGCCCGCCTTCACGCGCTCACAGAACTCGGTGCAGGCGTCGCAGATCATGTCTTGCAGCTCGCGATCCTCGGGCACCTCGTAGAGCCGGAAGTCGCTGCCTCCGATCAGCACCGCCACGTCGGCCACCACGAAGCCCGTCACGGCCATGTAGTGCTGCACCTGCAGCAGGTAGGGCTGCGGGATCTGGTCGCTGCCGGGTTCGCCCCAGCCGTCGGCGGTGCGCGCCGTCTTCGCCTCGAACACGCGGCGCGGGCCGGCCTCGGGGATCACGAAGCCGTCGAGGTTGGCGATCATGTGCTCGTAGATCGGGTGCCGCACTATCTGGTCGATCACGCGCACCTCGTTGCCGGTCTCGTCGGCGTAGGCCTGGCGCACCACGGGCTCGAGATAGCGGCCCCAGCGCATGGCGTCGTTGTCGGCCTGCGGCGCGATCTCGCCGCGCTTCTCCTGGTAGACCTGCAGCGGGGTCTTCCACTTCGACAGGCCCAGGATGGCGGCGACATCGCTGCCGCCGATGCCGGTGGTTCTGGCCTTCAGCCAGTCTTCGCGTGCGTTCATGCTTGCTCCAGTTGACGAATGCGCGCGAGCAGGCCCAGCTCCTGCTGGAAGCTGTTGCGCAGGTAGATCGGACCGGTCAGGCCCGTGCCGGCGTAGTGCTTGCGCTCATCACGCAGGCAGTCCAGTTGCCAGCGCAGGACGCGCAGGCGACAGGCTCGGACGAGGCGGAACCACAAGCTGCGCCGAGTCGGCAGCACGCGCCGGCTGTTGGTGGCGGTCATTGGTAGATCCTCCCGTTGACGCACTGGGGCGGGCAGTGCTGGTTCCAGATCTCGAAGTCGGGGTCGATCTCGCGCTGCACGAGGCGCAGCTCGGCCAGCTGCTCGCGGCCGCGGGTGTAGGCGCTGTGGTCATCGCTGAACTCGTGCGACCAGTCGTGCCGCTGCAGCAGCGTCACGTAGGCTCGGCGCTGGGCTTCGCGCAGGGCGACCGGCGCCGTCTGGATCGACGCGACGATGCCGGCGAAGATGGGGTGCAGGCCGCCGCTCACGCTGCCACCTCGTCGACGACGGGTGTCGATGCCTTCGTGGCCTTGGCGATGGCGGCGCGGGCCGCGACCCACGGCCACGGGGTGTGCTGGAACTTGATCGACATCGCGTGCTCCTTTCGTTTGTCGTTGGAGCAAGTCTACAGCGCGTAGACATCTGATGTCAACTACGGGTAGACGGTACAGAGGGGCGCGCCAGTGGAATCTACGCGTCGTTGACGCGGTTCGTCTACGGCGAGTAGACTAGCGCTCATGGACACACCACTCACTCCCGAACGACGGGCCCTGCTGCGCGCAGCCGAGATCCTTGGAGGGCAAGCCGCTCTTGCGTCTGCGTGCGGGTATCCGGATCGGCGTCATGTCTGGCCGTGGTTCGGCGCCGACCGGCGGGTTCCCGCCGAGAAATGCCCTGCGATTGAGCGCGCAACGCGGGAGAAGGGGCAGCCCGTGCTGTGCGAGGAACTCCGCCCTGACGTAGCGTGGGGTGTGCTGCGCGAACAGGCGGGGGCGTAGGTCATGGCCACATCGCAAGCATGAGCAACACACCAAAGCAACCCGCCGTTGGGCCTCGGATCGATGCGACAGTTAGGCGTCAGCGCGTGATCGACGCCTTCTATGCAGAGCACGGGCCATGCTGCGCCGGCTGCGACTGGTGGCGGCACTACAACTCGATGACTGGCGAGTGCATCAGGTCTGCGCCGGTATCTGGTGCAGAGCGCTTCGCCATGCTGGGAATTCACGGCTCAAGCCTGCAACCAGGCGCGGGCCATGTCATGACGCTGCGGGACCACCACTGCGGCGAGTTCCGCGATGTTGGCCCTGACGCCTAACGCCCGAGTTCAGCCGCCGTAGGTCGGCTGGAACGAAGTGTTAGGCCCCAACCAACCGGAGCGAGATGATGGCTGAAGGAACGATTGAAGTGACCGTGGCATGGGCGCCGACCGATGGCGTGCGGATGCTGCTTGAGCGCGCGGCCAGCATGCTGACCGGCTACGGCGAGCTGATCCGACGCGACGGCGCGAGCCACGTCGAGGAACACCACTACCTGCCGGAAGTGGAGCATGTCGCCACTGAGCTGCGGGCGCTGATGGACGCCACGCCCCGGACCTGCGGGCAGCTTGGCATGGCCGTGGTGGACGCGATCGCCGACGACGGCATGCGGAACGCTGCGGGCGGCATCTACGCCACGCGTGTGCAGGAGTTTGCGACGGAGGTGCAGCGCGCTTTCGCCGAACAGAACGGGCTGCAGATTCGTGGCCTGACTCTTGGGGCCTAACGCAAAGCTATGCGGCCCTGGCCGCGAGGAGGTTCGATGAACGACGATGCTGCCGGCCAGGGTCCGCATGAGCGACCTGTTGGGCGGCCGGTGCCGGAGCGCACAGACGGTAGCGAGCACTACTGGGATGACCGCGACGAGCCTTTTGACGACGAGCCGGTGTGCCCGTGCTGCGCGGGCGATGGCATGGACCCGATGACCGACTACGCGCTGCCGTGCCCTGAGTGCGGCGGGAGCTGGTGATGCGTGTTGCGTGCATCTTGGAGCAGGCGAACTACAAGCCCGGCGACCAGGCGCCCGATGGCTACCTGGAGTGGCACGAGTGGGCCGAGGTGCAGCACAAGGCCGGACTGCGGCAGCAGCAGTGCGGACGCTGCGGGCTGTGGCGCTACCCGCAGCAACTGAGCGCGCTGGTGGACAGCACCGAGGTGACGGGCCTGCGGAAGCGCAAGCCGTTTCGCCGCACGCTGGAAACGCCGGTGTGCAACGACTGCGCGGCCAAGGCCGACAGCAAGACGCCCAACGCTGAGGTAAGCAGGTGACAACGGCGCTACAGACTGACCCGGAGTGCGACGGCGTGGCCGCCGTTGGCACTCTGCTTGACCGACGTGTTATGCGCCCGGTGGAGTGCAGGACGGTGGCGGCCCTCTACGTGGAACCGAAGGGCTGCTATGTGGGCGTGCCAGGCGTTGACCCGTGGGACGAAGCCCGCGATGCGCGCACCTACGCAGGCCCGCACCCGGTGGTGGCGCACCCTCCCTGCCAGCGCTGGGGCCGGTTCTGGCATGGCAGCACGCGCAAGCCGCACCAGTACAAGCTGGGCGACGACGGCGGGTGCTTTGCTGCCGCACTGGCAGCGCTGAAGCGCTGGGGTGGCGTGCTTGAGCACCCCGCGCACAGCAAGGCGTGGGACGTTTTCGGCATTCGCAAGCCGCTGCCGGGCGCCGGCTGGTGGTGGTGCGCTGACCACGGTGTGTGGGTGTGCCACGTAGAGCAAGGCCACTACGGGCACGACAGCCGGAAACCGACGTGGCTGATTGCGGCGCACGTTCACCGCAACGACCTGCCCGAACTGAACTGGACGAAGGGCGAGCAGAGACTGCCCGCCTGGATGGTAGAGCGCTACGGCTACGAGAAAGCCAGGCGCATCGGCGTGGTGGCGATGGTGGGCGGGAAGAACAAGACCGCGATCCGAAACGCCACGCCGCCAGCTTTCCGCGACCTGCTGCTTTCGATAGCGCGGCAGGCGCATAACGCGGTGTTAACCGGCGCGCCGTGACCAAGTAGCCGAGGCGTGCGGTGCCGCCGCGCGTCCGGTTGAACAACCTGTTGGGCGGCTACCGCCCGTAGCGAGGAAGACTATGCACACAGCACCGATGGCAGACAGCCAAGGCGAGTTCGCCGAGTTCAAGACCCAGCCCGACGTGCCTTGCCGCAAGTGCGGCGTGCACGCGGTGAGCATGCGCGAGTGGGAAAGCTCGTGCGGCGGCTGGGAGGACTACCAGTACAAGTGCCACCACTGCGGGCATGCATGGTGGGTGGAAGGGATCGACGCATGACTACCTGGGCTGACGAGTACGTGACCATGCTCGAAGACTGCGAGAAGCGCAGCGAGCGGCTGACCGACTGGGAATGCGGGTTCGTGGACTCGCTGCAGCGGCAACTGGCCGAGGGCCGGCGCCCGAGCCAGAAGCAAGTTGAGACGCTGGACACCATTTGGGAGCGCGCCACTAAGCGCGGGTGACGATGACCGACCACGAAGTAGAGCGCGCCCTTGGCTACACGCCGTGCGTGTGCGGCGTGATTGACGGCACATGGCACTGGCGCTGCTACCGAGGCAAGACCGATGCCGAACTGAAGGCCGGAATCGCGCTGGCGTTCCGTAACGCTCGGCGGCACCTCAAGAAGCAGCGAGCCGAAGCCCTGCGGGTGGCGTGCGGCAAGACGCCCAACCAAACAGCTAAGCGCGCGGCAACCCGCAAGGGTTGGCGTCCGCTTGAGCGCCCGGTTAGGCCTTGCCACCAACACCGCCCACCACGGGCACCACACCAAGCCGATGCCGCAGGCATGGGCGTTTTCAACGAGCGGCCCGAAGGGGCGCGGAGAGGATGAATATGGCAGAGCCA
>WBZR01001954.1_pt1 | contig 23262 bp, 15 predicted proteins | sample 5204231 | NCBI WGS metagenome assembly WBZR01 (sample SAMN12412403, study PRJNA552823) | activated sludge metagenome | isolation source: activated sludge from anammox sidestream of wastewater treatment plant... | place: USA: Virginia | collected 2017-08
AGGCCGGCGGCCTCGATGGCCTCGGCGGCCGTGGCGGGGTGATCGAGCTCGGTGCCCAGGCCATGCCAGGGCCGCTCGCCAACATAGAACATCTCGGCCTTGTCATCCTGGATTGCAAGATTGTGGGTCATCGGGAAAATCCTCCTTTCGGGAAATGTGAGGAAGCGGACAGTTGATGATGGTTCGGCCAACAGGGGAGACCCGTGATTGCGCCATACCGATAGCACTACCACTACACCTTATAATAACGCCGAATCATGTCCGAATTTAATCGATCGGTTGGGTGGGTCCGCGTCGATTCGCCTGAGCGCTGCGCTCAGCCCTGAATCCCCCGATCCACTTGCACCCGCAGCGACGGGCGGCTCGAATTTCAGGGTGCCGCCAAGACGGCATCTCAAACGAGCTCCTTAGGATCTGCTGTTCATCGCTCTCAGATGGTTATTCAATGTTGCAGGACCGTCTTTTGGACACCGAATTCACTCTAGAACCGGACGGAGTTTCAGATGCAGTGAGGGATCAGTCGGGGGCCATCGGAATCTCGGCGCAAAGGCGCGTTGGAGGAAACCAGGCACGCGTGCCGAATTCAGTGACCCAGTCTTCGCACCGCGACATCAAACGGCCAGAGAAGCAGTGCCAGCAGGATGCAATAAGGCCAATGCGGTTTCTTGATGGGCCTTGTCACTGTAACTTGTTTGGTGACGATTGCGGCAAGTTGGTCAGGTGACGGATTGAAGAGCCCTTTGCCGGCTCCGGCGATGAGCTTCAGCTTGGGCAGGTCAGGTCCCAACTGGGCCGTCTCCAGGCGACACTTTGCCGGGACGATGAAGTTGCTCGAAGCAATGACTTGTCCGGCCTCATCCCGGAGCTTGACAGCACAAAGGGCGCGAGCGTCTGGCCAACTCGATGCTCGGCCTTCGAATACGCCCGATGGCAAGCGCCGCCATTGCAGGTGACCCACGGTTTCCGGAGATCCGTCGATGAGGGTGAGAACACCCTCGGCGTTGATCTTGGGAACGAGCTCGCCCACCGCGTTGCGTACGCTGGCCAGGACTCTGAGGGATTCGTGATGTTCATCGAGTTCGAAGCGGAATTGGAGTTCTGTCTTGGGGTGAACGACTCTCTGAATCAGTGCTGCCCAGAACGCCGACAGTTTTGGCCATTCAAGCCAGCTCAACCCCCAGACAGTTTTCATGTCAGACAGAAATGCAACAACAGCTCCGAATCCACGACGACCGATGACCAGCAGTGGCTGCCCCTGGTCCGTGACCATCGCTGTTTCGGTCGAAATATCGCTATGCACGACTGACGGAATCGCCGCTTCCAACTTCGGAAAACCGTTTCGCGCCAGCGGGGCCAGGTACTGTCCGTCCGGTCCGGCAATGGGGATGACCGGTATACGCGTCTTTCCACGCAGCGATCGGATGGTCTTGGCTTCCTTTACAAAGACCTGCGGGATTGTGTTGGCATCCGGGCAGAAGTAGAACTGACCGCGCACGCGATCGCAGAAGTACTGCAGACTGGCTCGGTCACTGTCGGGGCCGACTGACACGATCGTCGCCGAAATATCCGCCGAGATGATCCTCTGTTGCAGCGCCTCATCGGGGTATGCTTCTGAGACGCCATCGGTCATGAGGATCAGGTGTCGGGCGGCCTCCGATCGCTTCAAAATGTCAACCGCATCCTCCAGCGCCGGTACCATGTTGGTGCCACCCAGGGCAATCAATGCGTCGAGTCGGCTTTCGATCCGAGCCGGTTCGCCAGCCGGGACACCTGAAACGATTGTCGCACAGCCCCCTGTAAATGCGACGATGGATACCCGTGTTGTTGGCGAGAGTTCCTTCAGCGTTTCGCGAACGGCTTGCTTGGTCATCTCCAGCTTAACGACTGGGTTGCCGGCAGCGTCAGTGCCGAGGGGTTCCGCCATGCTTCCCGACACGTCGAGCACCAGGCAGACGTTTGTCGGTGCGACTTCTACTTCAACGAGCCGGGCTTCCGGGGTGAATCTAACGGGCAGGAGCAATTCCAGTCCGGTGTTATGCCATTGGCGCGTGCTCACACGGCTCCCGCCAAGGAAGACTAGCGTGCCTCCCTCTTCCACGTACCTTCCAAGCGGTTCTTCGACATTCCCGAGTTCGTTCGGTGATTCAAGATCACTGAGGATCACGAAATCGTACTGCGGCAGGATGTCCTGCAGCCTGCTAAATGCGTCCGGAAGGCAGACATCGATTGTGTAACCGAGTGCTTCGAGTACACCCTTCAGCGTGGCGACCTCCAGCGGACGGCTGTCGCAGATCAGGGCCCGCGGGGGTCCGTCCACCTGATAAGCGAACTGGATGGAATCCAACTGCGTCCGCCGTGAATCGTCCTCAAGCACGACGCGACCGTGACGAATTCCTTCGCGATCGGATCGGATGCGTAGCACGACCGTGGTATCGGAATGGGCCGTTATGTCTTCGCGGGCCAGGGCGATCCCGTCTTCGTCATAGAGAACAAGGCTGAGCATTGTGGGATTCTGAACCCTCAAACCGACGCGAAGTTGCGAGGTTTCACCTATCTTGGCGCGGTCGGGCGGGCTCAGCGTGATGATCTCCGGCGCTGATGATCGTTTACGCCCAACGGGCACGACATGTACAGATCCGCCAAGGTTGCAGAGCGTGGCGGCAGCCCGGATGGCGTCACCACGAGTTTCGCGCCCGTCGGAGAAGACCACGACAGTAGGGGCGATGGATACTTCCGGGGAGGTCGACAATGTGTCCAGCGCCTGTGCGAGATCGGTAGCCCGTAATTCGCGGGTTCCCTCCGAGATCAGGGGATCGAGGATGGCCGCAAAGCGCCGATGCTCCACATCTGTGTTTTTCTTGATCGCTTGCTCAAATTCTCGAAGTACTCCTGTGGTGTGATCGTGATCCTCCATGACGCTTTCGCTGACGTCCTCAAGCAGAATGACTTTAGAACGCTGCTTCGGCTTTCGCTCCAGATCGGAGAAGGGCTGGGCGAGCGCCAGAATGATCAGCATCGCGACGCCAGCCCGGATCACAACGGACCAGAGTCTCCAGGACCCATGAATGGGCGCGGCCTTTGCCCACGCGAGCGGGACAAGAAGTGGCACGATGGCCAGCAACCACAGCCATTCCGGAGCCTTGATCCCCATGACGTCAGCCTCAGGCAAAACGAAGTCTGAATCGATAGAAGAGCCACCCCTCCGCAGCGATCATGCCCGCGCAAATCAGAAGAAGAAGTTGTACGGGGCTCAGGCTGCGCAGACGGAGCATCTGTTCACTCGTCGCGCTGGCCACAAAGGGTGTTTTCGTCCCATCCGTGTCGGGCAGCGGCATTGTTCTGAACCAGCTCACGCCGAGGTGAGACTTTCCCGTCTCGGTGACGATCGTGTATTGGCCCACACGAGTTGGTTGAAAGAGCGTTAGGAGCCCATCCTCGAATTGCGCCGGGCAGACTTGCATTCGCGGATCAAGAACCTCTACCGCTCCCTTCGCGTCGAGGGGAATCGCGATAGGTTGGCCGGTCCGATAGGCAAGCCGTTGGTCAGTCGCGGTTCTTCCCGTCAGAGTAGCTACGGCCCGCCACAGGACAATGGGCAGCCGAAATGAACCCGGATCGGCGAGATTGCTGTCTGACAGCGAAAAATTGAAGTACACGGCGGAAAAGACGCGGTGATCAAAAGAAGGCGTATCGTTGACGGGAACCGTGGCAAGGACCAGTGGCACGCCGACGGCTGAGACAATGGACTGTACGCCCGGGGCAGCGTCCATCGACGCGCTCCTGTGGATCAACCAGGAAAAAAAATCCACATCGCGCGTCAGCGGTGAATCTGTCGACCAATGGGTGGGGCGGAGGTTGTCCGTACCCTGCCTTTCACCACAGAGGCCAAAGGGATCCTCTCCGCCCAGTACGAGGTGGTGCCCGATTTTTCTTGTTGATATGTCATGAGGGGCGTCCCAGACCACGAGGTCGAATCCGTCGGATGGATCCGCAGGAAGATCTTTCGGACCGGAAATCTCAATCTGCGTGTCCGGCTGCATCAGTGCCGCAAGTAAGGGCGAATTGCCAGAAGTTACAACACGAATTCGCTGCCCTAGGGATGGCGGCCAGACCCCATAGGCACAATTGTCAAGCGGCAACGAATCGTCTGGCAATATGACGATTGAAAACGACTGTCCTGGCTTGGGGCGGGCACGAATTTCAACCTGGGTCAGCCCTTCCGCGAGATCGGCGGATGTCTCTGCCAGCAACTCCTCGTCGCAAATCATGCGGGCGATCACCGGTGTGCCCTGCATGTCGATGTGATCAAGCGTGACGCGTACGCCTGTCCCGCCATCCAGGTACTGCATGGACGTAATGGCCAGGTTGGGCCGGTTATGGTCAATTGTCAACCAATCGATGTCGGGATCAGAATGAACCTCATGGGAAGGCGTATCGGTGATGACAAAGATCCGCGACCGGCCCGATTGAGTTGCGTACCGGCGGGCAATTTCTATGGCCTCGTCCACGTGAGCGTCGACATCCCGGGGTTGATGCTGCTCCACGAATCGGTCGATGGCTGAGCGATCCGTAATTGTGGCAAAGGGTACCAGGGGTGGTTCCCCCGCGAGGATCATGGTGAAGTCGTTGTCGTCCGGTGCTGCAGTGATGATGTTGTGGACGGTCTCTTGTGTCCCTTCAAAGCGGGTACCCTCTCCGGTCTGGGTTTGCATCGTGCCAGAATCGTCCAGGATGATGATGCAATGCCCGCGCCCATCGTTTGGATTTGGATCGGCCAGGATCAGCACCAGAAGGCAGAGAATCAGAAGCTGTGCGGCGAGCGTCAACCACTTGTTTGGCTTCTTTCCAAACCACCTCATCTGCTGGAACGGGACCGCTTGCCGCCAGAGCATCACCGAGGGAATCTCTAGCACGACCGGTCGGCGGCGAAACAGGAAGCATGCGATGATCGGTATTGAGGCCAGGAGGCCGAACAGTGCCACAGGATTGCCGAATGTCATTGGAACAGCCCCTGCTGTCGAATGGTCCGCGTGAGGATTTCTAGGAAGGACTCGCTGGTGCTCGCCCTGGCAAACATCTGACCATGGTGTAGGCAGAAGGATTCGAGGCCTTTGACATGCTGCTCGACCCCTTCCCGATACTTTGAAAGGATGGCCTCGGTCGCTTGGATGTCGATCTGCTCTCGGGTTTCTGAATCAGTCACGCGAATCAACCCGCTGAACCCCACCGCCCAATCAAGCCCGTCCAGGATCTGGATCAGAAGAACGCGAAATCGTCGCGCCAGCAGGGTTTGAACGGCAGATTCGACGTTACCCGTCCCCAGAAAATCCGAAAGGATGATCACCAGCCCACGGTGGCGGGCCATTTGGACAATCATCCGTGCGACCTCCGCCATGTTGGCGACCCCGCCAACGGGTTGTTCCTTGAGTTGATGAACAATCGACTGTAAGGAGAGCGTGGCGTGCAGATTCTGGGCGAGGTAGTGGAGGGCATTTGTAAAAACGGCCAGACTGACATGGTCTCCAGTGCGTAGCGCCACGAAGGAGAGCGAGCTAGCCAGCTGACACGCCAGGGACGCCTTGGTTACGGGTGATCCAAATGCCATGGAGCGGCTCAAATCGACCACCAAAGTGACGTGAACGACCTCCTCGGAATGTTGAATTCGGATGAATGGCTGCCGCAGACGTGCGAACACACCCCAGTCAATCCGCCGGACGTCGTCGCCGGGCTCATAGCGCCGATAATCCAGGAAATCGATTCCCTCGCCGGACCGGCGCGCCCGCCGATGTCCGACCGCCGCAGCCACCGACGGCAGCCCAGCCCGAAAACCCAATCGGGTGATCGATGCAAGGGAATCGGCATCAAACGGAAAGTCCGGCATGTGTCACCTCAATTGTCGCAGGAGGTGCTCGATCACGGTCGCCGGCCGAACGCCTTCGCTCTCGGCGTTAAAATTCAAAATGATGCGATGCTGAAGACAGCTTTGGGCGACGTCGAGTACGTCATCCCGAATGACATTGGTCCTTCCCACCATCAAGGCCCGTGCCTTCGCAGCCAGCGCCAGTGCCTGCATGCCGCGCGGACCTGCACCGAAACGAATGTACTTCTTCGCCACTTGCGTACCCGATTCAGGATGCGAGGACATGATGAGTCTGGCGCACAGTTCCATCAACGGGGCGGCAACCGGAACCATCCGAATCAGGGGCATGTATTTGAGGATCTCGTCTGCGCTCTTGACGACAGTTTCCACTTTGCCGCCCGTGCGGCCCGTAGTGCGTGTGGCGATCTGCACCAGTTCAAACTGATCCGGAAATGGTACATCGAGTTTGAAGAGGAATCGATCGAGCTGAGCTTCCGGAAGCGGGTAGGTGCCTTCCATCTCGATGGGATTCTGGGTGGCAAGAACTAGGAACGGCGGGGGGAGAGCGTGGGTTATTCCTGCAACCGTCACTTGACGTTCCTGCATGGCCTCGAGTAGGGCGCTTTGCGTCTTGGGGGTTCCCCGATTGATCTCGTCGGCCAGGAGCAGGTTGGTGAACACCGGACCCTGCTCAAACACGAAATCGGAATTCGAGTCATGCTGTTTGAAGATCCGAGTCCCGATGATATCGGAGGGCATCAGGTCCGGTGTGAACTGAACCCGCTTAAAGGCCAGTCCCATGCACTGAGAAAGTGTCTTGAGCAGTAGGGTCTTGCCTAGACCCGGCACGCCCTCAAGCAGAATATGTCCCTGGAGGAACAGCCCCATGATCACCCGTGAGACCACGGCGTCCTGACCGACAATGACCTGCTGCACCGCGGCCTGGAGTCTTGTGACGAGCGCGCGGAATTCTTCGATCATCCGCACCAGGTCCGCCTTGGACGTCACTGTCGGTAGATCCGTTGAGTCTGCCATGGTTCCTCTTTACTGCCTCGATTCGGTTGACGGCTGCGTCGTCGGCTGACTGGTTGGAGTCCCGGCCACCTGCTGGAGTTTTCGCAACTCTTCTAGGTTCTTGAAATACTGAATAATTCGAGCACGATCGGCAGGCGGGAGTTTTTCCAGGATCAGCTCATCGGGGCGAACCGTGTCGTAACCCGGGTTGTCGATGGGTTGAGATGTGGTTGCCAACTTGGAACCTTGCGCATATTCAGTTCCCGGCCGTTTTTCGGCTTCGATCTTGCCAGCTTGGGTCTTTCCGCGTCCGGTCGGACGTGCATTTACCGCCTTCTTGCGAGAACGAACCGTCTTTCTTTTCTGACGGCGCATTTGAGGCTCATCCTCGGTGGCGGCTTTAGCGGATAAACCATGCTTCGTTTTTACCAAAGGCTTAGAATCAGCTTTTCGATGCGATGAGGACGTCTGGCCCGAGACTTCGCCAGATTGCGTCGATGGGGTTGCCGGATCTTGCTGCCCGTCTCTTCCCGGCGCAGAAAGTGTTGGAATTGGCTTACCCGTCGCTTCCTTGGAGCCACTTGACTCGTCGAATTGTACAGCAGGAGTATTGCCTTGACCTGCGGCATCGCCTGAAAGCTGGTGACCGGACCCGACCTCTCTTGGCGACGACTGGCCTTGGGATCTCTCGTTCGAAGTCGTCCCGGATCCGTTTTCCCCATCGTTGGATTCACGGCCGCCGAGCGATGTTCGATTCTTACTAGCGCCCGCACCGCTCCCAGCATCACGCCGATCGAAGCGGAACTCATCACGCGGGTTGGACGAACCGCGTACCGCGTGATTGGAATCGGGCATCCCGTTACCCCGCTTGCGCGTGTCTTCCGTACTGGTCCCGCCGTCGGGTGGCGCGACGTCGATCTTGACGCGCCTCGGGGAAATGGATGAATCGGGGGGATCGGGTCTTGCACAACCGGGCCACGCAGGCACGAATAGGGACAGGACGATCATCGCCGTTGACCATTGGCTGATCCGAATCCAGGGCAAACCGCGCCGATGCCGTGTCTGAATCCAGGCTTCCGCATCCTCAAGAGCCAGCTCATCAAAGGGATTGCTGTCAATATGCCGCTTGACCAGGTCATCCACCGAGATGATTCGACCTCCGGCGTCAAAGTGGTCATCTACGATCTGCAGATACTCTGAGATCCGATGCCGGCGTATCAGGCAACGCCAGATCATGAGCGCGATCCAGGCGATTACCAAGGCGGATGATAGGACACGAAAATCAATCCGTGCGAGGAGAGCCAGGGAACCCACAAACAGGATCAAAACAATGACAGAGGATTCCACCGCGGCTGTGCCGAAGATCAGGAGCCATGCCCGACGATGAACTCTGTACACGAACGCACGGATGAATCGACCCGACTTGGCCTGCGTCTTGGTCAATACTAGCTTGTCACTCATGGGTCGTTCCAAGGTCACGGCAGATACTTAGTGAGTATCGGGTCGGCCCGCAGCTGGCTAAGCTCGAGTGCATAGTTTGTGCCTGTAGAGATTCGAGGATCCGAATCCAAAGGGGATCCCGACAACGTAAAATCGCCAAGTGTCACAATGCCAATCACCTCATCGCTGCTTTTTCGGAAAAGTGGGCCTCCGCTGTTTCCACCCAAAACGCGGGCGTCGAACAGGTGATAGCGCACGCCTGCCACAATCCGATCCGGCGCACTGATGATGCCCGAATTGGCAATGGGATCGAATGCACTTGGGGCGAACGAATCCGTCAGTTTTATGTGCCTTGTTGTCTTCAGGAATTCCACCATCAATTTTCGTTGGTTCTCGGGAGACAACTGCCCAAAATCCTCATTAAACTTTGCTTGTATGATTCCATTTTCAAACCCCATCACCCTCGCGGGGAATCCATAGGTGACAATCTCCTCCTGCCTGACCACAGGGCCCGTAAAGAGCTTCAGAGGCTTCGGGAAAGTCTTGCCTACCCTTAACACGGCGATGTCGAAGGAGTCGCTCACGTGAATCACTTCGGCTTCGAATTGATCTGATTCCTGGGGACCGAAGCATGCTACAATCCTCGGTGACGCTTCTGGGATCATTTTGCCGAATGCAACTGCTTGGCACTCTGATTCGGGAACCTGTACCACGTGTTTATTGGTGAGCAGCACTCCATCTGACGCGATGGCGAACCCCGTGCCGATACCCAATGGCGTATCGATTGTGATCGTTTCCGATCCTAATTCCCACCGGCATCGCTGCACATGCAAAATCATGCCTACCACACTGTTCAGCCATCTCTCGCGCTCGGTTGTCGGTGCAATGCGCTTGCTTCCGTACGCAGGCTCGTACCGATCGGCGGAGTATTCCCAGAAACGCCAAAAGCCGAAGCCGGTGACGCCGACGCAACCAAACAACAAAGCCAACAAGAGTATGCGCCGGACGACGCGTTTCGAGCCAATCAGTCCGAATGGCCATCTCGACATTGCTTGACTGGGGTTAGGACTCACGAAGGCGGGCTGCAGGCCACTGAGCTGTTGTTGCCATACTGGTTGCTCGGAGTCACACCCCACCAATGGCGCGATGCCGATCATCTCCGCCAAAATCTTGGCCGTCATTGAGGGATCACCTGCTGCCAGAAGCCTCGCCCGGCGCAGTAGTTCCATTGCCTTGCGCGCATCCCCGCTCTGGATCGCCAATCTCGCCTGCAGATAGTATGTCTTGGCTTGCTCCGCCATGTCGAACACTCCGGCTAAGGACTACCCGGCGGTTTCAAGACGTTCTCAAGGGCCTTGATTTTTTGCTCGAAGTCCGTCATGGTTTTCGTCCAGGGAGTCGAGCTTTTCTTGTAATTTGTTTTCATTTCCCGGAAAGCATCGATGCAATCCTGGGCACGACTGGTGAGCTGGGGATCTGCCAAGAGGGATTGATACGATTTCAATTGTTTCGAGATCTCCCTAAGTAGATAGGGGAAAAAGGACAATCGCGTGTCCAATTGAAACTGATCCAATTTCGAAGCAGCGTCTGAGAGAAGACGCTGCAGTTCGGCGACTTTCTCGGGCCCTTCCTTCTCTGGGTTTCCTAAGAATCGATCAACTTCTTCCAACTGTTCAGTGATGCGGAACACTTCTATCGCGAGCGGTTTGATGCTCCACGGTGGTTGCTCTAATGCCCTAAGGAGCGTTTCTACCCTGTTTCTGATTTCAGGGAGGTTTGTATTCCTCAATCTGCGAAGCGTTGCAGCGACATCATCAATTTCCCCCTTCACATCGATAAGCGAAGATCCTGCCGCTTCACCTTGGGTAGCTTTTCTCCCAGTCTTGCTGGTCGAATTCTGAAAGTTCCTTACTTCTGATTCAAGTTGATCAACGAACTCACTAATGGATCCGCCGACAGGGGCCTGCGGAAGCGCACCCTGGGCTGTTCGCAGTTTTTCTGCTTCCTGCATCCACCACTTGACTTCCTTATTTCTCTCCTCGAGTTTGTAAACGAAGTCACCAAGCTGTCTTAGCCTGGCATCGAATGGATTCGTGTCCGGCGAGTTCAGCTTTTGGACAACTTCGGTCCGGATTTGATCAACGATCCGGGGCGTCGCATCGATGCCTAATTCGCTGATCTCATGATCAAGACTTTTCAGCTTCTCGGTCTGACTACGACTTGTGGACAGCGCGAGAACGAGTTCGCCTCGACGGTCCTTTGGGGGGCCGGAGCCCTCGTGCATTAACGCGATGACCTCGCGCCCAAGGAGCTTCGCTGTCGAATTCTCTACCTGTTCGATCTGAATGAGTCTTTCCTCATAGGGCAGTGCAGGAATGGCGACACTCTGGGCAGCGAGCCCAATCCATGGGTTAGGCTTTAAAAGCCAGCCTCCGACAGCGCCGATTATTAGGAAGAATAAGGCTATGATCGCGACGAGCGGCAGACAGGCCCTCAATGCTGCCATCATCAAGAACGGGGGCGGTCGATCAGATGCACGCATGGAGTTCTCCTCATGCGGTTCTGGAGTCGTTTCGATAATCGGTTTCGCAAAATGCAGGTACGATTGAACTGTCCGAGCAGGCCACTTTCCGCGAAGCAGTTCTTCCTGAACAAGCGTCTTGGCGTAAGGAAGCATACCTGCAATGGATTCCCGGCAGGGACATCTTGGGCTGGCGGATACGCCGCGCGCCAGGCAGAGCAGGGAGGCTGGCATCTCCGGATTGATGGCTCGATAGACTATGGTCAGCGCCGGACGAATCGCAAAGGGCGCAAGTCGCTCAGCCAGAAGAATCTCATTCAATGAAAACGATTCTTCACGCACAACCAGTGGAACTCGGGATGCCCAGCACTGCTCAAGGAGCGAAAGAAGGACCAAGGCCTTATCGATACGAGCACGGACCAAGTGTTTCGTATCGGCGCTCGGAGGCTGGAAGTCGATGCGAGATAGTGTCAGTTGATTGTCCCAGGTCCAAAGGTCCCTTTCAGCCAGGAGCGATGATGCGTTACCGCCCAGTTTTCCATTCCAGTCCACCAAACTGACAATCGCGGAAACAAAGAGCATGGTCGGCCTACCCGCATCGTCTTCGGTTCCAAGCATGACGCGGGTAATCGCCCTTCGATGTGACCCTAGGGGCCGTGACCAATAGCCTGCGTTTCGCGCGAAGGTCCCTCGGAGCCGTGTGTCGTAAGGTGTTCCAAACGAAAACGCTTCCAGTGCCTTGCATTCAGCAGGCGCGAGACCCTGGCTGGCCGCCAGCGTACGGTAGCCGTCACGCGATCCAAAAACATGTCGCTCGATGTGCATCGTTAGCCTGTAATCGTGCAACGCCTAACCAGGTAATGAGAACTTGCCGGTCAGGACCAAGTACATGATGGTCAGTCCGCAAAGCGACACAAAGATAAAGCAGGATACGTAGATCCAGAGACGCCGATTCGCCGCGGAAATCTCTTCCGCCTCAAGGGTCTCCTGTCGGTGCTGGGCAGCCAGCTCCGCCTGATGGGCGGTCTCCATGTCCTTTTGCTTTTCGCGTCGCTCAAGTTCATCCAGGCAATAAAGGAGCGGCTTGTCCACGGCAACGGGTGTCGCTGCAGAGCTCGGGATGACCTTTCCGGTCGCACCGGGCGTTTCCTGAACTGCGGAGACCGTGAAAACAGCTAAGTGTTTAAGGGTTCGAACCAGGGCAGGATAATGTCGAATCACAAATTCCTTGGCCGATCCGTGGGAACGAATCAACTCGCGGTTGCGATCGCCCTTGGTCAGAGTAAGAACAACTGGAACCTCGTCTCCACCGATCCAGTTCCGAATCCGTTGGACCGCTTGCACCATCCCAAAATCATCATCAGCGACCGCTTCGTAATCCCCGCGCACTGCGATTTCGGGGTCTACCAACAGGATGACGGCCGACGCCCGGTCAACATAATTTAGGAGTTTTTTGACCTCGAGCGAATCTGTGTCCTCTTCAAGAAATGCACGGCGAAAATCTTCACCGGAATAGTCAAAGGCCACAAGGAGGTGCGTTCGCCCGCGGTACGCGATTTCGAACTCTAGCTGGCGCGTGCCAAGCGTAGCTTCTGGCCATTCCCCCTTTCTAAGCTGATCCATGACCGCCATAAGCAGCTTGTGTGTGGGTCCAGAAAGGGCCTTCATGGTCAATCCAGTCACCGACTTCCACAGTAGGGCGTAGAGAGTCGCCAGATAGATAGTTTTTCCCGCGCGCCGTCGCCCTAGAACGAGAATGGCGTCGCGCTCGATGACGGGCGATAACTCGGGCTCCACAGCAGTCAATGAAACAGCCGGTAAGGCAGCTTCAGCCTGGACGTTTCCCAAGGGTGCCGAGGGCACGGCCGTCTCTTGACTCGGTGAAGGGATCCGAAGGACCGGAGCGTGTTCATTGGCATTCGTCCGACGTCGGAATTCATCGAGTGTGATCCAGTCGCCGTCAGCACCGAGCCTGGCATCATCCGAGATCAACTTCGAATCGACGAGTTGCTGGAGCTCGTCCATGCCAAAGGGGCCAATACGTTTGTCAGTTGTCTCTATGTACCATTCATCGCGCATATGAATCGATTTTCCGGTCAAGATTTCTCGGCTACTTCGCCTCAATTGGTGTCCATTCTCCGACAACTTCGTTCGTCTCAAAGGCACTCTTGGGGCTGATGTGAATGGTCCGGCGCGCGTCAAAACGGATCTTTGGGAGGTGTTCCACGGGTAGTGTGAGCCAGAACCGCCGCCCGTTTCTGGCGAACCGGAACCTGATTCCGCTTGGCGATTCCGCTGCGATCATAGCCTCGGCCTCTTCCGCAGTGGTTTCCTCTCCCAACCATGTCTCGTTGACGGCCACGAGCTTGTCCCCGACGAGGAGGCCCTCATCATGGGCCTGGCTCTTGGGGGAAACGTGATGCACGACCAATGTTCCTGCCCTCTTGCCGATCCGGAATCCAACCTGAGGGGCAGATTGTTCTCGGCCACGGATCGCATAATCTACAGTTACCTCAAGAGTCTTGTTAATCGCTTCAAGATCTCGGTCGATTCGATCGGCGGCAACCGGAAGGGGCCCTTGCGAAGTGTCTCGTTCTATTTGGGCAGCATATCTGACTTGCCAATTCAAATCCAGAGCGCCCGCCACTGTGCTGGCCTTGTCTCTCGAATAATTGGGATTCTTGAATGCCCACTTGATTGTCACTGGTATCGATTTACCGAAGCTCCTGAAACCAAAATTCCTCGGCATTTCCAAAATCGCCTCGTCCGGCGCTGCATATCGTTGTTCCAGCAGGCGAACAATTCGGTCAGCCAATCTGCCCATTTCGTTTTCCTCGCGCCCTGGTCCACGCTTCCGAGGCTGGGTGCTGTGGCGATTGATGCGATCAATCTCCACCTCTACATTTGCTCGGTTCGGGCCTTCCGGAAAGCAGAGCAAGTACAATTCGCAGGCCTTTCGGTGACGCGATCGGGCCTTTGGGTCGTCAAGATCTACGACCCGGACACATGCGGAGGAGTCCGCACGCTCCGTCTGAACGATTAGATTCGCCTCCGCCTTACTGAGTCGGGTCAACCGCACCTCGGACTTGAAGCGCCACATGGCCCGGTCAAATAGATCGAATGCCTCGGCAAATCTCGATGCCTCGGTGTATGTACGAAGCTCTTCAAGATAGTTGTTGAAGGTGCGTTCTTCCTCCTTCTCGGGGAGTCCCGCGAGAAAAGCATGTACCTTTGCCTGGTGGCGACCCTCGGGAAATTTACCCAAGTAGTCCTTAAGCGCATCCTCCTGCTGTGTTCGGGAGGATGTCGCTGATTCGGCAATCGCCAGTGCCGCATGAAAAAACCGCTCTTCCTGTAGGCTACTAACCTCGTCTATATGAATACGCGCTTCTGCGCGGTGCTTACCATCGGGATACTCTGCCAGATAGGCCTCAAATCGCTTTATGACGCTTTCATAGTCTACGTCCGTCGCCTTGAGATTCGATAGGAAGGCGATCCTGGCCTCCTCGGCAGCATTCCAGTGCGCACCTTCAAGTTCGATTCGAGCAGCGTCTAGGCATGCCTTGGCTCGGTCTCTCAGCTCCGGATTCTCCTGATGCTGAAGATACCGAACCATGGCCTTCACTACTTCGGCCGAGCCGCCCGTCCTTTTTGATTCACGGATGATCGTCGTTAGACCGCTTATTGCCTGATGCCGATGCCAAGCTCCAATCAGGAGCAATGCTGTGGCAACTGCCACTAGAAACGTGGCGACCAACGAGATCTTGAGGATGTACGACCGGCCATGACTTGATGATATCGAGTTCCCGATGGACCGTTGAGATGGAGGACCGGATCGGACTGGAGTGAGAATGTCATCTGCGGGAAGTGCCGGGGATGACGCCGCGGTTACTCGCAACTTCTGAGAAGTTATCGAGGGTGGGGGGGCATCTTCTGAGCGTGAATTCGCGACGTCAGCTGCACTGCAGGGGCACTTACCGAGCGAACTCCAACATCGATAATGAAAACTCCGGCGACACAAGAGGCAGCTGCGAATTTCATCCAGCGGCCCGATGGGCTTGCTGCAGGATGGACAGAGCGCGTTGGCGAAGCGCCGCTCTGCCGCTTGATCTTTATTTGAATCTACGTCTTCAAAACTCATCGCATCTCGCAAGGCATAGAATCAGGCCAGTGAGTCCGATCAAGATACCTAATCCAACAACATGGTGCTGTGAGCCTTCCACGATCTATCAGAGACCGGCCATAGCTCACAGACATAGTGAGCACGTAGGAAGACACCGTATGGGTTTTGGGCATCGACCCAGGCCAAGACAGTGTACCTCTTCGTATCAGGATCAAACGTGACCTGGACTTTGGATTCGGTGTAATCAGGGAATCGGGCGCTGGCGGGTGCTTTGAGTATTTCCTTCACGAACTCCTTCGACGTCTCAAATGCCTCTCGGTTGCGTCGGGAAGCCCTTGCGATTGCCTCCTTCCTGCGCTTCGCCTCGGCCTCGGCCTCGGCCTTTCGCCGCTGAGCCTCGTGCTGCGCTCGAATTCTCGCCTCCTCCTCCAATCTGAGGCGATCTGCCTCCGCCTGCCTCAACTCCCGCTCATGAATTCGCTGACTCTTCTCTAAGGCAGTGAGCAGCTCACCCTCGAAGACGACATAGCCTTTCGCCACCTTGGCGTCATAATCTCGCTCCTTCACTCGCCGTTCTTCCTGGATATCTTGAAGGCGCTTCGCGATCGATGCGTATTCGTCTGGCATAGCTAACTGGAGCTCGCCGATCCTCGTTTCAGCGTCGAGTAGGGCTTCCCTTGCCGCTTTGTAGTCCAGTCGGCCGATGGCTTGTGTGGCCGAGGCCAACCTACGCTCAACATGCTCGACTTTCGCTGCATATTCAGATCGCCGCTTTTTCGATTCGGCTTGCTTGTAGAAGATCGCAGAAAGTACCAGTGCAAGCAAAACGGTCGCAAAGAGCGTCAGCCCAAGGAAGATCCTTGACCGACGTTGAAGCTGTTCCTTGTGCGAGGCTCGGGAATCGGTGGGATGAACCAGCGAACGCGCCCCTCCGTCGCGAGGCAAAACGTGAGCAGGTTCCTGGTTGGTTGCCTCGTTGCCACCAAGGTACCCAAGTTCGGGGTCGTTTGCAGAATCTCTTTGGTGGAGGGCGTTTGCACACAAAGGGCATGTGTCCCCCACAACAGGCACCTCTCTCCGGCAACTTGGACAATATGCCTGCGGGCAGGGCCGATCCTTTTTTGAAAAGGCAAGGTCTATTACGGCAGAATGATCGACTCGCAGCGACTGACCGCATGCCTTGCAGGGCAAGGTCTTCCCCCACAGCGTATTAACCGCTTTGACGCGATGACCACAGAACTTACACGCAACTAGATAAGCCACGTCAGAGGAGTCCCAGCATCGGGCCTCCAGTGAGTTCAGAAACTCAAAGCACAGGCCCTGTACTCACGCGCTGCTCGCCCCCAAGGGGCTACGAGCTAAATCAGACCTCATTATACCCCTATCAGTGTTCGTTGCTTGACTCTGGATGTTGAGATCCGCTTTTCCGAGCCTCCTTTTAGGGGTATGGCCTTCCTCAATGCAGCAGAGCCTTGTGCCATCCGAGATCTTGGCTTGAGGCAAGACAGAGCTCCTGGTCCCTCGGTAACCGCCTCACTTGGCCAAATAATTCCTCCGCACCCATGGGAAAACGAGGCATGATTGTCTCGCTACGATTGGCCTTTCCGAGTCGCGGATCATCCTGCGGTTCGAACTGCAGCTGGCATAAACTTCTCCTTCGTGGAGTGGGCGGATCCAAGTAATTGTCTGCGCTCAGGAGGTGCCGTTTCGCCGGGAGCCTGAGTAATGGGTAGCGAGGGAATTGCCATCGTCATCAGGACGGATCGCTGTCTTGAGCCATCCCTCGCTTTGTAACTCAGGCCGGCGTGTGGCATAGGTCGATGTTGTGGTCCGAAAAAAACAGGACTGAGAAGGCAAGAGAGCGGTCAGCGAAACAGCGTGGAAGGGCACGAATGCCTTAGGACTGGATATAGAGTCCGAAAAAAGACGAATAATGTTCTCCCAGACAAGGGATGATTTCGCGCCAACTGCCGTAACTACGGTCATCACCCATGTTTATGCCAAGAGCGATAGTGTTGCACTCCGGTTGGACGGCCCCAAGGGGGGTCAACTACCCCCATTTCAAATGCTACGCCAGATTGCATATGAAGGATCCTCAGAAATCCCGCATGATTTTGACCGTGATCCGCGATGCGAGCGGCGACAGTTTTTGACGGAGAACTGTGCTTTCAGGAAGCGGCCTGACGTTCTGGTGGATCGAGCCAGACTCGGGGTCGTCAGCAGTCTCATTCGACTGTTGGCAAGTCTCCGAGCACCGAATTCGGAGGCCTGCGTACCCAGGTCAAACTTCATCCTCCCGCAGAATAACGCTCGTCTCAAATCACTCGGGTCTATGCCTTTCCATGTCCCATCGCAGCATTTCCCGGGCGATATCTTCGCGCGATCTGGGTTCTTGGGGCCATACGATTCATTGCTTCCACAATCGCAGACCGGTTGAACACCTTGATTACGGCTTTCATCCCATCAATCCTGGAGGCGCACTGGCAACACCGGCGGTTGATTCGACGCATTTGAGCAATGTCGCGTGCCGGAAAATGCTCATGAATCTCGATCGCCAAGTCTGAATCTTGAGGGCGTTTTCCGCACTCTTTCGTAACTCTCTTGATTGTTTCAGCCGGCTCTAGGAAGGATTGCTCTTCGTCAGGACCATGATTCGCCGGCGTGGAGTGAATGGCCAGACCCAGCATTTCGGAAATCTTCCTGCGGAACCCCCAAGATCTGATCAGGCCACGCCCCCCCCCCGGGGGGGGGACGCCCAGAGTCGAGCGAATTGGTCAAACGCTTCGCCACGATTACACCGCTGCTCGTTCCTGAAGCGCGGCCCAGCTATGGAACAAGGTTTTGCAAGAAGCCCGAAGGGCTCGCGAGAATTCATCGACTCTAGTGTCCACAAACCCACGTGCTAAGGCCTCAAACCAGACCGCCCCTGACGATTATTTGCGAGCCACCCGTTCCAAAATCCAAGTCGAACGTGAAAAAAAAACAAGACGACGATAATTTTCGGTGCATCCCTGCCGAAAGACTCATAGGAGCGTATAGTTCCACGACCGCGTTCACTGTTCAGGGAACCGTGGGCAGGTTTTTTTCGCCAGGCAGCGGCGATCAGTTTTGTGTGACGCCCGCACGGGCGTTTGGCGTCTCGCCTCCTATTTAGGAGCGCGAGGCAGGTGTTTCTGCCGTTCGTAGGCAGCAGTTTGGCTGAGGCGACTGTCCTCGGCGAGCCGATTGCACCGACCTGGACCGAGACCATCGGTCCAAATCCGTTGCATTTTTTTTTGGTGTCTTGTCGCCAGTCCGGTGCCCTTGTCCGGCCAGCGCGATCGTTCGCCGTTTTCCCACCGACGGGCTGTGCTACGCCTCGATTTTCGCGGCGGGTGGAGACGATCGAAGTACGTTCGCTAAGTCGGAGAGACTTTCATGCTTTTCACCCGGACCGGAGGGCATTTTACGCGCCCAATTGCGCGTGGATTTGCCGTTCATTTCGTTAACTCAGATGCCACTTTCAAAATCGCCTCGCGTTTGAGAAATTGCGAGGTGTCACTTTGAACTCCTCAAACCACAGTTCAAAGTCGATCTCGACAAACTGCAAATGCGTCGAGGATCATACGAAAAACAGAATCGAAGGTGTTGAGTGCCTTACCGTCGGCACTCGCAAACTGGCGGCGATGCTCGATGTTTCGCCGCGCAGTGTAGACCGCGCAGATGCGGCGGGGCAGTTACCGAGTCCCGTTTTCATTGGCGGGTCCAAAAAGTTTCTTCTCGAAGGGTCGCGCGGTATTAGGGCCTGGCTGCTAGCCGGATGCCCGCGACGGGAGGATTTCGAAGGCGATACGACAATTCAAACGGGGGGGGGGGATGTTCGATGAGCAATACTCTACCTGAAAGCTTGGGGGTGCAGATTAGCCAGCCCGAGAGTCACCATATTCAATTCGATGTCGACAGTGATCCATCACCAGCTGAGGTTCGCGCCAAGTCAATCCCTGCGGAACTTCAGGAGCTCGACCAGTGGGTCCTTTGGAAGTACGAGGATCGCGGCGGCTGCAAACCGGCCAAGGTGCCCTACCAAGCCAATAATCGAAGGGCATCACATTCCGACTCCTCGACGTGGACTTCGTTTGAATCTGCATTTTGTGCATTTCAACAAGGGGGCTTTGAGGGGATCGGGTTTGTCTTCACTGCGTCCGACAGTTTTTGCGGGGTTGACCTGGATAATTGCCGGGATCAGAAGACCGAGGAAATTTGCTCATGGGCCCAGGCGATTATCGACGCGCTGGACTCGTATTCCGAAGTTTCACCAAGCGGAAACGGCGTGAAAGTGATCGTGAGGGCCAAGTGGTTGCAAGCGAAAGGGCGCAAACGTCCTCTGCACGATGGTGCGATCGAGGTTTATGACCAGAAAAGATATTTCACAATCACGGGACGACACCTTCACGGTTCGCCTGGGACGATTGAATCTCGCGAGGGACCGATGAGAGACCTGCACGCGAGGTACTTCGAGGACAGTCACAACAAGAATAGCATGAAACCGTCGCCGTCCGAGATTCCTGAATCGCTGCGCAATACAAGCGATGAGCGATTACTTGAGATTGCTCGCAAATCTCGGAATGGCGAGAAATTCTGTGCGCTTTGGGAGGGTCGAGTTTGTGACTGGGCAAAGATGACTGCCGCCGGCAATGGGGACGGCCACATAGACACATCAAGCAGCGGGGCGGACCTTGCTCTCGTGTCGATGCTGGCGTTCTACACCCATGGCGATTTCGACCGCATCGACCGTCTCTTCAGAAAATCGGGACTTTACAGGGACAAATGGGATCGCGTTGACTACGCACAGCGAACGATTGCGAAAGCGATGGCTGGCCGCACGGATTACTTTGGGGTCGCTCAGGAAATCGACCGCGATGAGCGCGGCACGATCCATGAGGAACAGCACAGCGCGCCAGGTTCTCATTCAGCATCAGACAGTGGGCGGCCGGGAGGGGGGGAAACAGTAGGTCGCACCGAATTCGCGTTGACGGATTTGGGCAACGCAGAACGACTGGTTGCCAGGCACGGCAGTGATTTCCGTTGGTGCGAATCCTGGGGGTATGTTGTTTACAATGGCGCGAGATGGATCGTAGATAAGTTCCGACACATTGAGCAGTTTGCCAAGCAGACTATCCGTAGCATTGAAGGAGTTATCAGGAATACAACGGACATGGACAAGCGGGTCGCGCTGAAGAGGCATGCCAACAAGAGCGAGGCCGGACCGCGGATCAGCGCGATGATTAAGCTGGCCCGAAGTGAAGCCGGAATCGCCACATCCGCGAACCACTTTGACCAGAACGACCACCTATTTAATGTGTGCAACGGGACGCTGAATCTTCTCACCGGAGAACTTCAGCCACATCGGCGCGAGGACTACATCACCAAGGTAGTCGACGTGACCTTTGATCCTGCGGCGACTTGTCCGTTGTTTCAAAAGTTCCTGAATACGGTGATGAGGGGTGATGAGGCGATGATTCAGTTTCTAAAAGTCGCCATCGGCTATTCTCTTTGCGGCGACACAAGCGAGCGCTGCGTTTTCATCATTCATGGAATGGGTCGCAACGGCAAGAGTGTTTTTTTGGCTGTTTGCCGCTGGCTACTCGGCGACTATGCCAGGACCATAAGGGCATCGACGCTGATGGCCACAAGAAACGAAAGGGGGGGCGGAAGCGAGGCAACGCCGGCAATTGCGGCACTGGCCGGCGCTCGATTCGTTACTGCGTCGGAATCTGAAGAGGGTAGTCGACTCGCCGAAGCCAAGCTCAAGGAACTGGCCGGAGGCACAGACACGATCAGTGGGCGCTTCCTGTTCAAGAATGAGTTCACCTTCAAGCCGACGTTCAAGCTCTGGTTTGCGACGAACCACAAGCCGGACATTCGAGGCACTGACTTCGCGGTTTGGAGCCGGATCAGGCTGATTCCGTTTGAGGTTGTCATTCCAGAAACCGAGGTTGATCGACAGCTTCCAGCGAAGCTCAAGACGGAGCTGTCTGGCATTTTGAATTGGGCGCTCGAAGGACATCGGTTCTGGCGCGATCACGGAATGCCCATTCCTGAGAAGGTCACGCAGGCCACGAAGGAATACAAGGAAGAGTGCGACACGGTCGGGAAGTTTCTCACCGAGTGCTGTCAGACTGGTGCTGAGCAAACCACACAGGGGGGGGAACTGTACGAAATATATCGGTGGTGGGCGCAGAACAATGGAATGATGCCATTGTCAAACAGGCGATTCTGCCCGCGCATGAAAGAACACTCCGGAATCACCCACGACCCCACCTCGCGCTACCCGAAATACAACGGCGTCGACGTGAAGCCGGATGTCAGGGAAACGTATCAAAGTCGGTCCCAGAGGCGAGAATACGGGGGGAGGGGGACATCGTGACAATCGTCACAAGAAAACGCGTTTGCGACCCTGTGCGACCTTTTCGAGCGAGATCCCCCAAGAGCTTTCATGACCCCCCCCCCCCTGTGGGTACTTTGTCGGCACTGACTCGCAATGGTCGCAAGGTCGCCGGAGTTACACCATCTAGGACTTCAACACAGTGTAGAGAATCGGAGGATGTACACTGGCGGATTCCCCCCCCCCCCCGTGGAATTCGAGTCTCAGGTCTGTTGTTCAACGCCCGAAGACTTTGCCGGGTGGCGCGATTGTAGACATGAGGTGCGGGATCCGTCGGCTGCAGCATCTGCCCCCGTTTCGTGTCGGGAAATGCTGGGCCTGTATCGCGATCTCCGTGAGTAGAATGGGTTGCTGTTGACGGTTAGTGGAATCAGCGAGGTAACAATAGGGGAATTAGATGTTCAAACGAACTGGCAGGAAAGGGACTCGAGCGGCAAGGGCTGGCGATTGGTGGGCCAACATCCGTACTGGTAAACTTTGTTATAAGCGGGTGCGGCTCTGTGCGGATCAAGGGGTCTCCCAGCGATGGCACATCGAACTGCAGGCAGCAGTCGATCGAGTGAAAGGCGGCGAACCTGCCGATACCAACAAGCTGACGGCGGCTGGGGTTCCACGCCGTTTATGGGAATCACTTGGCCTGATAAGCAGGCTAGCTCAGGCCCGGCAAACGACGTGGGCACAGCATGTCGTGGCGTACGCGGACGAGCTCAAGGCGGGGGGGTGCAACGCGGCCTACATCGCCAAGATGAAATCGACGCTGGAGTCCGTAGGAACAGCGAAGGGCTGGGGGACGATTGCCGATGCTTCTCGCAGCGACCTCGTGGGGTACCTGAAAGACCGTGGCGGCGAAGTGGGGGCGCGAACACTGAACAACATCCGCAACTCGGTACGGTCTTTCATGCGGTGGGCAGTCAAGACCGGGCGCATCGACAAGGCGGCACTCGAGGTGGTGGACGTGCCCCTGCCCGATCCAAAGCAGGATCGACGGACGGTTCGGCGGGCGCTCACGGATGAGGAGATTCGGCTCCTCCTCACTCACGTTGCCGGGACCGACCGGGAAATCATCTATCGGTTTGCCCTGGCGTCCGGTTTGCGCTGGAGCGAGTGCAAACGGCTCCAGTGGCGAGACGTGGACCTTGAACGGTCTATGCTTAGGCTCAGGCCCGAGGCGACGAAATCAAAGCGGGCGGACAAGGTGCCGCTCTCCGCCGACATCGCGGCCCGGATGGCCCGGCTCAAGTTGCTGAGGCCGTTCGATCCGCCTGCGGCACCGGTCTTTCCAAAGCTGCCTGAGTGGAAGCAGTGGAAGGGCGACGTCGTGGCGGCAGGAATCCCCTACAAGGACGATCAGGACCGGATTGCCGGCTTTCACTCCCTACGCGTAACGCTGGGGACCCGGCTGGACCGGATGGGCCTCCCCGTAAAGTCGCGCATGGCAATCATGCGGCACGAGGACCCAAACGTGTCCTATGACGTTTACTCAGACGTAGGGCAAAAGGAACTGGCGGACGACGTGAACCGGCTGCCGACCTATCCCGATATCGAGGCGGTTGCACGGGCGAACGGGACGGACGGAAAGGCCCTCAAAATCGACTCTGACCCGCGTAAACAAGAACGTACACAAACCCGTACACGGGCAGGTGACGAATCATGTCCGAGCATTGCGTCGATTGGCGAAGGGGGACAGCGAAAGCAATCAATGAATACGGGGCGATTGTCGTCTTTTGACTGCGATTGTCGCCAATTGGGAAAATGCGGCCGAGAGGAGTCGAACCTCCACGATCTTGCGATCACTAGGACCTGAACCTAGCGCGTCTGCCAATTCCGCCACGGCCGCGGGTCTTGGGGCAACCCTTTTCGGGAGGCCCCGGGAACACTGT
>WBZR01001955.1_pt1 | contig 23253 bp, 22 predicted proteins | sample 5204231 | NCBI WGS metagenome assembly WBZR01 (sample SAMN12412403, study PRJNA552823) | activated sludge metagenome | isolation source: activated sludge from anammox sidestream of wastewater treatment plant... | place: USA: Virginia | collected 2017-08
GGCCTGGGATTTTCAGGACCTGGAGGGCTTCGTCGCGGCGGCGAAGCGGAAGACCGGGCATGGCGTCCATGCGGCCCCCTATCCTCACCCGTTGCAATCCGCTTCGCGCCCCATTGCGCGAGATGATCAATTCCTCTTATTCTCCTGAATTCGCCCGCTCGGCGCGCGAGGGCTCCCCGTCGTCGCTCAATTGTTTGATCCGGTCGTCGCAGTCGCGGAGCGCCTCATCGGTTCGGCTGATCGTCGCTTCGCTCGCCGGCGGAAGCCGTCCGCTCGATTTCAATTCGTCGAGAATGCGCTTCGACTTTTCGAAATCCAATCGCGCGGCCTGCCAGTGCGCAAGTCGCGACTCCGCCGAAAGGCCCGGCGCCTCGCCCATGAGGGCCCGGACATCGCCGACATCGTAGTGGCAGGTGGACAAGTCAAGGGTGAACTGCACGTCCTGTTGTTCTTTTTCCTGCAGGCCCTGGATCAACTCCAGCGCCGACTTTGATGATTCCATGGCCTCGTCGGCGTTGCCCTGTGCCTTGTAAATCGCGCAAAGCCGCTGGTGGGCCAGCGCCAGGTCGCGCTGGACGACAACATAGTTCGGGTCGGCGTCGGCCACCTTCTCGATCAGATCGCGATATTTGAGGAAATGGGCCAGAGCCTTGTCGTATTCCTTTTTCTCCTGAAAGACGTCGCCGATCATGAACTCGGCAACCGCCAGATTGCGCTTGGCGTGAAAATCCGCGGGGTCGATCTCCGCCTGGGCCGATCGCAGCGAGAGTACTTCCTCGTAGTAAGGCAGCGCGTCGTCGGGCTTGCCCAGTTTGATCTGAATGATTCCCTGGCTCCGCAGCAGGTTCGAGAGGCTGTTCACGATGCGGACGTTTTCGGGATCGGCGGCAATGATCTGCCGGGCAATTCGCTCGCCCTCCTTGAAGTGGGCGGACGCCTGGTCGTATTGCTTCATGACCAGCCGCAGCTCGCCCATGCTGCCGTTGATCATCGCCAGATTCGTGAGGATGCCGATATCCGAGGGCTTTTGCGCCAGAAGATTCTGGGTGTACTCCAGATACTTGGCGTGATTCTCAATGGCCTCGTCGAGTTGCCCCATGGAGGCCTGCAAACGGCCCAGGTTCACATATGCGCCCGCCAGCCCACGCTTGTACTTCGCGCTGGCCGGGTCCTGCGCAACGAGCTTCTTGGCGATTTCAAGATGCTTTTTTGTATGATCCAATGCGTCCTGCGATCGTCCGACCCGACGCAGGGCTATGCTGACCAGTTCGTGAGCCGCCCCCAGCGCCGACGTAGACTCAGGATCGTCGGGCCGCAGCGCGCAGAGTTTCTCGACGATGCGCAGGGACTTTTCCTGACTTTCGAGCGACCCTTTTGTATCGCCGAGATTTGACAGGCTCGCCATACCCTGGACGGACGCGAGCCGGCTGTATCCCTCGGCCAATCCCTTCAGCAGGCCGACATCGTCTCCGGCCTCGCTTGCCAGCTTGTCGAGATATTCAATGCCGGTGCGCACGATCTGCTCGCGGGCCTTCGTCGCGCCCGGCAGGGCCTGAACCTCGTCGTAAAGGTCGAACAATACGGTGCGGGCGAGCGACTGGACCTCCTGGAATCGCCGCTCGGCGCGCTGGCGTTCGAGATTCTCGGCGTCGCGGGCCTCTTGCGCCTCAATCAGGCGCGCCTCGGCGAGCCGGCGCTGACTCGATTCGCGGACGGCGAACCATGCCATGCCGATGACACCCAGGACCAGGGCGAGGAGCGTCGCGGCGCTGCCGGCCACCATCGCCTTGTTGCGCTTGGCGAATTTCTGGAATTGATAGGCGGCACTGGCGCGGCGGGCGATGATGGGCTCATCTCGAAGGAATCGCCGAAGGTCGCCGGCCAGCTCCGCCGCCGACTGGTATCGCCGGTCCCTGTCCTTCTCCATGGCCCGCTGGACGATCGTCTCGATGTCGCCCCGAAATGTCGTGCTGATCGAACTTAGACGCGATGGCTCCTCCTCGCGGATGATCCTCACCGCATCGGGGATTGCGCGATTGCGGACTTCGAGAGGGAGCTTGCCGGCGAGCAGCTCGTAGAGAATGACGCCCAGAGCGTACACGTCCGAGCGCATGTCCAACTGCGACGGATCACCGGCGACCTGTTCCGGGCTCATGTACGGCACGGTTCCGATCAACTGGCCGACGTCGGTCTGCAATGTGACGGCGTGAATGTCCGAATCGGTCGCCCGGGCAACGCCGAAGTCGAGAATCTTGGGCTGGCCGATCGCCTCATTGCGCGTGCCGGCCGACGTTGCGCCCGACTTGCTGACCGGAGTCTCCGCGGCCCCGACGAGAATGTTCGCCGGCTTCAGGTCGCGATGAATGACCCCGCGCTGGTGGGCATGGTGAACGGCATCGGCGATCCGCGCGAGCATCTCGATTCGTTCGCGCGTCCCGAGATGGCAGGCGTTGACATGCTCCAGCAGCGGGCGCCCATGGATAAGCTCCATGGCAAGATAAGGCTGCGTGACCGTGAAGCCGGAGGCGGTTTGCACCTCGGAGACGCCCGCTTCATAGACATGGGCGATGCCGGGATGCTGGAGGTGGCCGAGGATTTCGGCTTCAAGCTGAAAGCGGCGCAGCACCTGGCGCGAACCCAGACCCGGGGCGATGACCTTCAGGGCGACGGTTCTGCCGGGGTTTTCCTGGCGCGCCTCGTAAACGACGCCCATGCCGCCTTCGCCGATTTTCTGAATGATCTCGTAGCGGCCGATGCGCCTGGGGAGTTCGTCGGCTTGCGCGGCCGTCGACGACTCGACCCGGAGAGCCGGCGTTTCCAGGAAGCTCTTGGTTCCGTCGGCGTCGCTGCGAAGGAGACCCTCGACGAAGGCGCGGAGCTCTTCATCGCCTGCGCACTGCGCCGCGAGCGCCGATGCCCGATCAGGTACAGGCAGCGTGACAACCGCCTGAAAAATCTCTTCGGCTCGTGAAAATTTCTCGCCGCTCAGCATGGGCTCATTTCCGGGGCCCGGAGTCTGTTTCCGATAGTTGGGAGTGCAGCAGTGCTTTGACGAATCGCCAATCCCGCTCCGCGGTGGGAACGGAGATCCCCAGGGCCGCCGCCGCCTCTTCCGTTGTCAGGCCGGCGAAGAATCGAAGATTGACGAGCTGCGCCTTTCGCGGGTCGCGCTTCTCCAGTTCCTTGAGGGCCTCGTCGAGCGCGAGAATGTCTTCCGAAGGCTCGGCGATCGCCAGTTCTCCGGGATCCACGGCGACGCGGTCGAATTCCCCTCCGCGCTTCAGGCTGGCTTTTCTTCGCACCTGCTCAACGAGAATCTGGCGCATGGCTTGTGCAGCAGCCGCGAAGAAGTGGCCGCGACTGTTCCACGACGGCGCATCGCTGCCGACCATGCGCATGTACGCCTCATGCACCAGCGCGGTCGGCTGAAGGGTGTTGCCCGGTGGCGTTTTCGTCATACGAGATTGGGCCAGCTTGCGAAGCTCGGCATAGACCAATGGCAGCAGTTCCGAAGAAGCGCGCGGATCGCCCGCGCTGACCTGCTTCAGCATCTGCGTGACCAGTCCGGCCTGCTCATCCGCCATGATCTGCGGTTCTCCGTCTGGATTATCTTAGCTCATCGTACGGCCGGAGGGATATTTCCCGACCCAATCCAAGAATCGGGCAACGTCGAGCGCCGGTTTCACGCACGACACTTCGGGTATACCATGGGTAACTGCATCGCATGGGCGGGGGACGGCGATTCGTCCCAGCCCGGCAACATCGGAAGGAGCAAAATAGAGATGGCCCAATCCATCGAGTCCCTTCAGCCTTCTCTCGTATGGCAGATTTTCGCGGGGATGGCCGCGGTTCCGCGACCCTCCAAGCAGGAGGAGCGCATCCGTGCGCACGTCAAACAATTTGCCGAGTCGAAGGGCCTCAAGGTCCGCGAAGAGCAGATCGGCAACCTTATCATCGACGTGCCCGCAACGAAGGGGCACGAGTCCGCTCCGATCACAGTCCTTCAGGGCCACCTCGACATGGTCTGCGAGAAGAACAGCGGGACCGCCCACGACTTCGACAAAGAGGGCATCAAGCTGCTGATCGACAAGGAGCCGAAGACCGGCGAACCGATCGTCCGCGCGGACGGCACGACCCTTGGCGCGGACAACGGCATGGGCGTTGCGCTGGCACTGGCCGCCGCGCTCGATCCCGCCGTCGTTCACGGGCCGCTTGAGATTCTGCTCACCATCGACGAAGAGGCCGGAATGAGCGGGGCCAAGGCCCTGACGCCGCAATCGTTCAAAGGCCGGCGGATGATCAACCTCGATTCCGAGGAGGATGACGCGATCTACATCGGCTGCGCGGGTGGATGCGATACCAATCTTACGTGGCGGCTGGGCCTGTCCGCCAAGGGCGAGTCCGCTGAATCTTGTCGCGTGATCGTTGAGGGGCTTCGCGGCGGGCACTCCGGCGGGGACATCCACGAGGGCCGCGGCAATGCCATCAAGCTGCTGGGGCGCGTGTTGTCGCGGATCGGCTCTGACGGCTTGCGCATCGCGTCGATCGTCGGGGGGAGCAAGCGAAACGCGATCCCGCGCGAGGCGCACGCCGAACTTCTCGGGCCCGGCGGCATGACAGCACAGCTTCAAAAGGCCGCCTCGGCGATCGAGCAGGAGGCGAAGGCTGATTCGTTCGAGCCGCAGGTTCGCATTCGCGTGGAGAAGGCGGAGATCGACAAGGCTGCGAGCGCCGAGCAATCCGCCGCGCTGCTTGCCGCCATCGCCGCCCTTCCGAGCGGGGTCCTCGGAATGCACCCCAAGGTGCCCGAACTGGTGCAGACGTCGAACAATGTCTCGACCATCGAAACGAAGTCCGCCGGCGGCTCGATCGATGTCGTGATCGGTTGCCTGTCCCGCAGCTCATCTAACTCGCGCCTGGATGAGACAAAGCGGCAACTCGCCGCGATCGGTTTTCTGGCGGGTGCGACGATTGAAATCGGCAATGAGTATCCGGGATGGGAGCCTGACCTGGACTCGCCGACGCTTGCCAAGTGCAAGGGCGTCTACGAACGGCTGTTTGGCCATCCGCCGAAGGTGCTCGCGATTCACGCGGGCCTGGAATGCGGCATCATCGGGCAGCGCGTCGGGAAGATGGACATGGTCTCTTTCGGACCGCACATCACCGGCGCGCACAGCCCGGACGAACTGGTATATGTAAACTCCGTCGCCAAGTCATGGAAGTACCTCCAGGCGGTGTTGGCGGAATTAGCCTGAAACTTATCCACGCGAGCCAAGCGAGGAATCAACGCGATGAGAGGGTCCGTAATCGAAAGCGTCCTTCGCCGGTCCATCGGAATCCCCTTTTTTCTTCTCGCCGCCGTCACGCTCGGCTGCTCACAGGGAAGCTGGACGCAATGGGGCGGACCCAACCGAGACTTCTCTGTCGGCGCCGCACCGATCGCGGATAAGTGGCCGGAGGGCGGGCCGCAGAAGCTGTGGTCTCGCGAGTTGGGAGACGGTTTCAGCACCATTGTTTCCGACGGTCGAACGCTTTTCGCGATGTATCGCGGCGAGCAGGATCAGGAATGCATCGCGGCCCTGGATGCCGCCAGCGGCAAGACCCTTTGGGAGCACAAGTACGCTGCGCCGTTTATCGAGTTTGAAGTCGATGAGATCGACAAGGAAACCGGCAAGAAGCGAATCGAAAAGCAGGTGACCAAATTCGGCACCGGCCCCAATTCGACGCCACTGCTCGTGGGCGGCCGCCTCTTTACGCTGGGCTACACCGGCATCTTCACGTGCCTCGACGCGGCCACCGGCAAGGTGAACTGGTCGCACGATCTCTACAAAGACATGGGCGCGACTTACCTGCGATTCGGCTGGGCCACCAGTCCCCTCGCATACGGCGATAACGTGATTGTGCTGACGGGCGGCAAGGGACACGGCGTCACGTCATTCAAGCAGGCAACCGGCGAAGTCGCATGGCAGGATCGCGCCGCGCCCGGGCCGAAGTGCATCAACGCGGATGGGCGGCTCATCGTGCTGGACGACGACGGGAACCTGATGCTCATTGCCGCCAATCTGGAGGGAATGAGCGTGCTGAGCCAGACCAAGCTATTGGAAAGCCCAAGCTGGACCGCGCCGACACTGGTCGGCTCGAAGCTCTATCTTCGAGATCGGAAAGTCATCATGGCGATGGACTTGAGCTGAGTGGTAGCGCGCTAATTCGGTCCGTGCATGTATTCGTGAAGCCAGCGGATCGTTTCTTCCTGCTCCTTCAGCTCTCGGGCAAGGATGTCGCCGCTGGAAATGATGCCGATCAGCTTGCCGTCATTCACGACGGGCAGGTGCCGCATCTTGTTGTTGGTCATCGCTGCTCGGCAGGACTCGATCGGCGTGTCCGGCGAGCAAACCGCGACCTTCTTGGTCATCACCTCGAATACTTTGATGTCGGAGGGATCCTTCTTCTCCGCGACGACGCGGTTGAGCAGGTCGCGCTCGGTGAAGATGCCGATGATGTTCCCGTCGTGCAAGACCACCAACGCGCCGATCCGGCGTGCGTGCATCAGCTCCGCTGCGTCCTGCGCCGTGGCGTCGCGATCAATGGTCGCGACCCCGCCCTGCTTTTGCTCGATGATGTGTCGGACCAGGGACATGAGGGGGCCCTCGCTCTGGGACAACGAGTTAATTCAGATGCATTATAGCCAACGAATTTGAAAAGCCAGCGTTAATCGGCGGCTGATTCGGAGGCGATTGATCGGCTATCTCGGCATCGCCGGGCCATGGGTCTCAGCGCTGTCGACGCCCGTCGGCGAGTGGATCGGCAGCTTGACCCGAATCAGCGTGCCTTCTCCCGGGGCCGATTGCACTTCGATCTTGCCGCCGTGCTCGTCGACGATCTTCTTGGCGACCGCCAGCCCCAGCCCTGTTCCGCCGTGCCCCTTGGTTGAGTAGAACGCCTCAAATATTTTCGAGGCAGCGTCCTTCGGTATTCCGGGCCCGTTGTCGCCGATGGTGAGCGTGACTTGATCCGCCGCGGTATCGACCGATGTGCGGACGGTGACGGCGCCGCTGCCTCGCTCGACCGCGTCGATGGCGTTGACGACGATATTCAGCGCGACTTGATGAATGCCGTCTTCATCCATGAGCACCGGCGGGACGTGGTCCGACAGCTCGGCCTTCAGCATGACGCTCTTGTCCGATGCCCGGCGCTCGACCAGATTGAGAACGTCCTCGACGATCGTATTCAACTGGATCGGCGCGAGTCGCGGCACTCGGCGCTTGGCGAAGGCGAGCATGTTGACCGACAGGCCGTAGATCTTGTCGAGGTTCCGCCGGACAACCTGCCACCCTTCGTCGACGGTGTCCCAGTTCTTGGATTGGAGCCCGGTCCGCAACGCGTCGCTTCCGCCCATCATGCCCTGAAGAATGTTCTTGATGTAATGAGACAGCGCCGCCACGGTTTCGCCGACGGCGGCCAGTCGCTCCGTCCGCATTCGCTGATCGACCAGCCGCACGTCTTCGATCGCCAGTCCGCCCATCTGACCGATGGCCGCCACGAGGCGGAGCTGCTCTTCGGTGTAGATGTGCGTAGCCATCGCCGATTCGAGATAAATAATCCCCAGCGCCGTCTCACGGGCCACAAGCGGCACGCAGATGACCGAGTGCAGTCCGACGCCGGAGGCGACCTCGTCTTTTTCGCCCTCCTTGAAGCGGGGGTCGGTCGTCGTGTTGGAGCAAAGGATGCCCTCGCGCCGATCGACGACGTGGCTGATGATCATTCGGTTCGGTCGCATCTTTCCGGCAGCCTGGCCTTCACGCTGTCGCATGACCTGGGTGTCGAACTTGCCGGTGCGCTCGTCGCGGATCAACACCAGTGCCCGATCGCCGGGCACCTCTTCAAAAAGGAGGTCGAGAATGCGCTCGACGAGTTGCTGGGGCGATAGAATGGCCCCGACGGCATGGAGCAGCGCGGACATCACCCGCCACGAGCGAACCGCCTCCGCAGCGGCCGGCGAAGCGAGAATCATGCTGTCGTCCGCCGTTGTGACGGAGCCGATGATCGACGCGTCGGTCAGATTGCGGTCCGCCTCCAGATCGACAAGGTCGGACATCAGCGGGCTCTTGGCCTCGCCGGACAGGGCGGTTTCCTCGGTGGAGTCCCAGATCATCAATGTTGAGCCGAGCCGGATCTGATCGCCGTGCTTGAGCCGCGTCGGGCGCTCCAGTCGTTTTCCGTTGAGGTAGGTTCCGTTCGCGCTGCGGCTGTCCTCGATGGTCCAGCCACGACCGGCGGGCCGGACCTCGGCATGCTTGCGGGAGACGGTGTAGTCAGTCAGCGGCATCTCCGGGCTGGCCCGGCCCAGTTGTAGCGGCTGAGACTCAACCAGGTTTTGCCGCAGCCCCTTGTCAGGGCCCTGAAGAACAAGCAGATGGGGCACAATTCTCCCTCTTCGCCGCAGCCCCGGGGGCGCGATCCGGCGGCGAATCGAAGACGTAAATAGCAGCATCGACGCCGATCCGAGGTGTTCGGCGACACACTGGCGGCACTTGAGCCTCGTCGACGCAATCGCGAATCCCAAAACGACGCTTGAGGGCGTTTTAGTCTACGCATTCAGCGAATTGTCGTCAAACAAAGGCTCGTGCAAGTTGCGGCGAAATCGAGGCTTGCGCCTGATCGCCCCCGCCGGGTCGGTTGCTCGGTCGCACCAAATGACCTATCATGGGTCTCCTGAAGGCGGCCCTTATCGGCCTTCCCCGGCACGATGTTTATCGCCTCGACGCAACACCCAATCGAGTTTTCGGCACATGCCCCGAATTGACAAGAACGAACAGGCCCGGCTCCTTGAGGCGATTCACGCGCACGACTTCCTCCATCGCATTGTGCGGACCATCGAGCACCTGCATCGGGTAGTCTTTCACGCGGAGAAGCTGGACCCGATGTTCGTCCGCGCTTCGGCGGAGGAAATCCTCTCAGCCGATATCTATACGCGCCACCACGGTCAGATAGACGGCGTGTACTTCGCCCTCCGCAAGGCCGAGGACGGCGGCCGCACATGGGCGCAGGCGATCGCGGAGTACGCCGCCTACATCCACAACTACTACACCATGCCGCTCGGCGTCGTCATGCGCCGCGATTTATTCGGAGACGCATGCCATTTTGTTACTCCGGCGGCGGGCAAGGAGTCGGCCCTGAACCGGTCGGCCGAGCCGTCATCCAAAGCAACGGCGGCGCGGTCGTAGGGCCACAGCCCTCGTCAGGGGAATCAAAGCGGGCCTCTGAAATGTCGATGACTTCGCCATTGCACTCCGACGGGACGCCCGGGGCACCTGTCGGAGTCTCGCGGTTGATCTCGACGGCCGGTCAACCGGCGCTCGGCCCAGGTTCCGTGCCCCAGTTCATTTTTGTCGGGGCATGCGCATTCGGCATCGCATGGCTCAGCTTCTCATTGATCATCAACTCGGCCTTTGGTCGCGCGGATAACGGTGACTATGGGCGATTTATGGCCCCCTTCGCCGACAAGCCCTACGGTTTTATTGCGAACTGGCCGCCGCCGGATCAACGGTTGCAGGAGGATCGGTTCTTTCAATGGTGGATTCCCTACTGGGATCCGGCAAAGATCGAAGATGCGCGGTACTTCGGCAGCACGGTCCTGTTCTGGCTCGGCGGTAAATTCCTGAGCCGAATCCTATTGGGTGACGATGTTGTCAGCCTTCGCATGTCCGGCGCGATTGCTTGTTTGGTATTGATGGGTGCATATGGCCTCGTACTTTGGAGCGCCCGAAAATCGGCCTGTTCGGGGAGGCTGCTGATGAGTGTGGTGCCCATGATCCTCGCGTCGGCATTGGTGCTTTCGGAGGTTTGTTACGGCAGCTTCATAAACTCGTACTTCCAGGAGGGAGGCTCATTCGTATTCCTGGTGTGCCTGTTCTCGGCGTCCGTTTTCGTCTGCGGAGGATCGATTCGTTTTGAGAGGATGCCGATCCTCGCGGCGGCGGCGTGTCTGTTCGCCACGGCGAAGGTACAGCATGGGTTTGTGGGCCCACTGCTGCTGGTGCTTATCGTTGTCCACGCCTTCCGGATTCGTCCGCGCGGCCGGTACGAACGGGCGGGGCTGGCGGTTTCCATCTGTGTTATCGTCGGGGCGATGCCGGCCACATTCTGGCTCAACGGCCACCGACCATCTCGCCGCAACAACGCCTATCACTCGCTCTATTTTGGCATTCTCGGGCATTGCCATGATCCGACAGCGCAGCTAAGGGCCGAAGGCCTGCCTGAGGAAAGCGTCGCACTGATCGGCCTTCCGGCCTACAGCAACGAGGCGGGCGTGCTCATCGGCCAACTGGGCGCACGTCTGGCTCACAGGTCCACGTTTCGCATCTCGATGCGTGAGCCGACGGCGCTGATCAGTCTGCTGCGCGAGGCGGCGATGCACGCGGGAAATATCGAGATGGATTATCTCGGCATGCGTGCCCAGGGTGCGGTGGACTATCGATCCATCCCCTCCGGCATACACGTCTGGAGCCGATTGCGCCGCGCCGTGATCCCACGAGGCGATGGGCTTCTGCTCCTACTGGGAATTCTGATCGTCGGATTTGGTGTGTCATGTATTGTTCCGAAGCGCCTGTCGATTAGGTCCTGGGCATTTCTTGGCCTGCTATTCACCCTGATCTCAGGGTTGGAACTGTGCGCGTCAACGCTCGGCGACGGACTTTACGAAATCGACCGGCACCTGTTCGCCTCGAATCTCGCACTGGACCTTACCCTGTGTATATGCCCAACGCTCGTGATGATCACCGTTCTGGGCAGACGGGATGAGGCTACCTCCAACGTGAACGCAACGAGGTGATTGCCGCCCTGCATCCTCCGGTCTGCCGCGCCATCCGCTATCGCCGCTTCAGCAGTCGCAGCGCGGCGAAAGCCCGGGGCAGCAAGGCCTCGAAATGCCTGGCACATTCGGAGCGATGGACGATCTCGGCCTGTGGGGCGGAAATTGCGCTAACCGAACTTGGGGCTGATTCCCAGACTCTTACGGATGACCGTGAGCTGCCCGGCGTGCAAGCCTTCGTGCCATGCCATCGTCGAAAGCAGCGTCGCCCTGTTTGGAGCGAAGGTCTTCAGGTCCTCGGGCAGCGCCATGCGAGCGTCCGCCTCATTCATCGAATCGACCCACTGGAGAAATCGCTGGCGGTTCTCGTCCAGCACCTGCTTGACTTCCGACACCGGCGGATAGTCCGACACATTGGGCGTCGGGGTCGACTTCATGAAGAAGATGCCGTTCCACGTTTCAAATCGATTGAGCGGCTTTCCTCCGATTTTGTTCATGAAGAATTCGTCGGTGCAGGCCAGATGGCCCAGGATCCACAAGGCGTGATTGGCCCCGGGGACCGGCTGGTGGCAAACCTTGTTATCAGGAATATCTTCGAAGAGACCGTGTGTGGCTTTTCGGGCGAATTCAAGGGCGGCAATTCCTGACTCAAAAAGTGCGTGGGCCATATCGTGCGGGTCCTTTCCGGCTCGCTTGCTCGCAGCCTTCAATAAATGATACCGTCAATCCGATGATTGAAGCCGTTTCCAATCAACGCGGAATGGCGACGGGTGAGTATAGGCGCCGGCCCTTCGCGGTCGCCCGGCGTTGCCGCGACACCGTCCCGGCCGGATAATTCCAGCCCGATGAGCGGTGTTGAGATACGCGAGGCCGACGAATCCGATTTGCCGGAGGTGCTTCGGCTTTATGCCCTGCCGGACTTCGACGACGGCCATGCCCTGCGCCTTCAGGACGCCGTCGAGCGGTTGCGGCAGATGCGGAGCTATCCGGATTACCGCCTGTATGTCGCGCTCATCGATGGCCGGATCGTCGGCACCTTCACATTGCTCATCGCCGAGAAAATTCTGCACATGGGGGCCAAGGCTGCGATCGTGGATGACGTGATCGTGGACACCCTATGCCGGGGCCGCGCGATCGGAAAGGCCATGATGGCGGCGGCAATGGACATGGCCAGGGCCCGGGGCTGTTACAAGCTGGCCTTGTCGACGAACGCGAAGCGGATTGAGGCGCATAGATTCTACGAGTCTCTGGGTTTCGCCAGGCACGGCTACAGCTACGTCATAGAACTCGCGAACAGTTCGTGACGTGAATAGGGTAAACGGTCCGTAGGCGAATCAGGCGATCGAGGTATTGCGATGCCAGTGACGAGGGTGTTCTCAAAGGCGGTTTGGGAGGGCAGGGTCGGCTACTGCAGGGCCATCCGCGCCGACCATCATATTTACGTCACCGGCACGGCGCCGATTGGACCCGATGGCGCCGTCTTCGCGCCGGGCGATGCGTACGCTCAGGCCGCGCGTTGTTTTGAGATCATCAAAAAGGCGCTCGCCGACCTTGGCGCAACTCCGGCGAACCTCGTTCGCACGCGCATGTTCGTCACCGATATCTCCCGCTGGGAAGAGTTCGGCCGGGCCCATCGAGATTTCTGCGGCGACCATCCGCCTGCGACGACGATGGTCGAAGTGAAGTCACTGATCGATCCCGCCATGCTGATTGAGATCGAGGCCGACGCCGTAGTCCCGCGCGATTAGGCCGCGAGGCAGCCGCGTTATTTCCGGGCGGCACCTCTTGCGCCTCCGCACCCGATACCGATATCCGCGGGGCGCTGATCGAACCGGGGCCGATCAATGGTCTATAACAAACATCGCCGCACGATCGGGCCGATTGTGTGGACGTGGGTGATTCACCGGAAACATGGCACGGCCTGGTTGAGGGATTGGATGGGCTCGGCGCGGACGCCTGGCTGGGGGCCGGCTGCGCGATTCTCATTTCCTCCATTGTCGCCGCGATGACCTTGCTGCAATTCCAAGCGCTCAAGCAATGCCGTCGACGGCTGGACGAACTGGAAGAGCGAGACGCGATGCGCGCCGCCCGCGACACCGGGCCGACGATTCAGGAGTTCTGCCGACAGATCATGTGCGCACTGGGCACAGAGACGCCGGAGGCGGTGTCCGACCGGCTTTCCGAGGCCGACCCCGCGCGGTTTGCCCGTGTTCTCGCGGTCTATACCCGGGCCCAGCGAAGGCGGCTTGTGACGCTTTATCAGCAGGCCGAAAACCTGCGCGAAGCCCTGAGCGCGGAGGAGTCCCGTCACACCGAAGAGCGGAGCGACAAAGTTCGCGATCTGGACCTGCGGATCGAGCGTGCGGCACGTCAAACCGCGGAATTGGATGCGGCGTGCGGTCGCGCGACCAGGCTGCTGGACCAATTCGAAATGAGCCCCACCGCAGTCGCGAAGAATAAGAAGCCAGGGGTGGCCGGCAGCCTCGCCCCGGCCCCGTCCGGATGCGCCGCCACGACCGACTAGCCTCACATCCGGCCCTTGTGGGCCCACTTCCCTTTCGCGGGGCTTCGCTTGTATAATCCGTGCATGGGCCATGCTTCGTCCGAAGCCTGCCGAAGCGCCGCCCCACTTTGAGGCCGTCATCGAAAGGAGTATGGGCGTATGCGAAGACACCTAGCAATGCTCTCGATCCTCGCCGCCGGGCTGACCGCACCGGTTATGGCGGGCGTGCAGATCGGCGACAAATCGCCGGCGGTCTCCGCCGGGTCGTGGTACAACCTGCCCAAGGGAATCAAGAGCCTGACTCCCGCCCACCTCAAGGGGCAGATCGTCATGGTCGAATTCTGGGCCACATGGTGAGGGCCTTGCCGTTCAGGCATTCCGCATCTGGTTCAGATGCAAAAGAAATTCGAAGACAAGGGTGTCATACTGGTCGCCCTTTCATATGAGGCCTCAAGCGCCGTAGCGCCTTATGTCTCTCAGCACAAGATCCCTTACATCGTCGGCAGCGACGCAAAGGCCACGCGCGACGCCTTTGGCATTCAGGGATACCCCACTGCTTTTCTCGTGGATCCGGACGGCAAGGTCGCATGGACCGGGCATCCGATGGAGGCTGATCGGGCCATCGAAGATCTGCTCAAGAAGAAGAAGCCGCGCGGAGCGGGACTGCTCGCCGAAGAGGCGGGCAAACTGGCCCTCGCCAAAGCGGGCAAGCTCTACAAGCAGAAGAAATACGCCAAGGCCCTGAAGGAATACCAGAAAATCGTCAAGGATTTTCGAGGTACGAAGGTCGCCAAGACCGCGAAGGCCAAGGTCAAGTCGATCAAGGGCAGCGCTGCCGTCATGGCGAGCATTCGCGCCGAAGAAGCGGATCGGAATGCGAGTCGCTGGCTGGACATGGCCCGCGTATTAGCCAAGAACGGCGCGGAAAACGACGCCATGCGGTACTACGAAAAGATCGTCGCAAAGTACCCGGAATCCGAGCACGCCGAGACGGCGCGGCGAGAAATGGAAAAGCTCCGCGGCAGTTGAGAGCGGGTTGCCGGTTTAGGACGGCTTTCGCGCCATGCGACACATGCGGATCAGTTCGCGGGTGGTCTTCGCCATGGAGGCTGGGGGCGTATCGGCCGCAAGGAGCGATTCGACATCCTGGGCCAGTTTTGAGATCGGCTCGAATCCGTAGCTGCCGGCCTGGCCCTTGAGGCTTCGCACGATTCGTTTCATCGCGTCGGTCTCGCCTTTCGCCGTTGCCTTTTCCAATTCAGAAACCAACGGCGCCAAACCGTCCACGAACTGATTGATCAACTCAAGCATCTCTTCATTGTCGGCCATCGTACTGAAGAGCGGTTCGTCTTCGATTTCCACAAGTGCCTGAGTCAAAGACTCACGCGTCACGGGCTTGGCAAGATACTGATCGAAACCCGCCTGGAGCAGGCGCTCACGGTCGCCCTCGGCACTGAGTGCGGTTAGTGCAATGGTGTTTCCGCCATATCCGCTTTCCCGCAATTGCTTGATGGCGGCGACCCCGTCGAGCTTCGGCATTTCGATGTCCATGAGAATCACGTCGAAGGCGCCCGCCCCAACCGCCGCGATCGCTTCTTCGCCGTTCTCCGCCTCGGTGATTTCGACATTCAGTTGCTTGAGGTGCACCCCCACCAGTTTTCGCATGCCGGCGTCGTCGTCCACCATCAGGATGCGCTTGGGGGTGGTGTTGCAGCAGAAACTGGAAATGTCGATGGCGTGCTTGAACTGCATGCAGACCAGGTGGATACCGCCCTCGACGTACTCGCACCGGACGACGGTCCCATCGACAAATTGCCAACTGTTGCGCGTCGTGACGAGTTGCACCCGGCCCTTGGTCCCCACGTGGATAAATCCGTGGTAAAGAAACGCCATTCCGCCGCGGCTCAGGTCTCCCACGGGGGCCTTTATGGACATCACGGTTCCGCTGGGTTGAGTCAGTTCGATCAAACACGTCTTGTGAAATGAGAATCGCTCGTGGGCGCGGCGATCCGCGTCGGCGCTGTTGGCCCGAAGATCATCCAGCTTGCTCAGGATGCGCTTCGCGGTTGCGTCGTCGATTCGTACGTTGACGGCCTTCGCTGCAGCTTGTTGGCTCGACATATCGTTGCTCAACTCTCGGCCCTGGCGCTCCGGTTACGACGCTGCCGCGGCAGCCACCTTGGACAGGGTTTGTTTAATTTTCTCCGCGAGCGTATCCGCGGTGAACGGCTTGACGACATAGTTGTTCACGCCTGCCTTCACGGCCTCGATGACCCGCGACTTTTCCGCCTCCGTGGTCACCATGATGATGGGCAGGTTCTTGTCGGCTTCGCGGACTTTTTTGATCAGGGCGATGCCGTCCATGTTGGGCATGTTCCAATCCATCAGAATCAGCCCCGGCCGCTCCTTCGAAAGGAAGTTGAGCGCTTCTACGCCGTCCGAGGCTTCCAGAATGTCAACGTAGCCCAGCGATTTGAGCGTGTTCTTCTGGATGTTCCGAATGGTCCGCGAATCGTCGACCAATAAGATTTTCATGCGCCGGCTCCTGCTGTGGCCCGGACGGCAGAACCGGCCGGGGATGAGACGGTGGCCAGGGCGATCTCGACTTCGAATCGGCCGAACTCCGTCTCACAAGGGATAGTGATAAATGGCGACGCCTTCGATTGAGGCTCCGCGTGGTTGCTGCCGACGACGACGCTCGGCAGCGAGATTTTTGTGTTGTAACCCACGAAACCCTTTCTGGCGTTACCCGCGACCATGTTTGCCAACTCGCCGATCGCATCGGTGAAATCGGGGTGCTGAGTCGTCAAATCAGCCCCCGCGAATTTCGACGCCGCCTGCTCGGCAACGGACCCGGGGAAACTCAAAACCACACACCCCTGCACGTCGCCGGATAGTCCGATGATGCCTGACACTTCCGCCGAGGGGCCGCCATTCTGCTTTAGAACCGGCCTTCCGACCTCGACATCCGCATGAACCATCGTCTTGAAGACATTGACGATCGATCCAACGAAGGCATTTACGAACCTGACATCCATGGGCGGCTTCCCCCTGGCACGAGCGCAGCCCGGGCATTTGCGTCGCGATGCCGGAGGGCGAAAAGGCGCTCTTCTACATGGACTTTCGGGCCGCGAGACCTCTTACTGAAGTTCTGGATGTCCCGAGCGTTACGGAAGGCCCTGGTGGGTCGTCGCGAACCGCGCCCTCGCATCTCGGGCGAGTGTATCGGACGCGCTGGATTGATTGGGACGCTGCCACATGGCCGGAAATGTGCGGCCGAGAAAATTGGGGATTAGTGAACCGGTCGCGGGAACTGGTCGTCGAGCGGCTGAACCGGCAGATCGAAATACGCCCGCAATCGCGCGGGAACAACTTCGCGTCGAATTTCTGCCCTCTCAAGGCCTTGAAGATGGTGATATGTGTTCCAGAATAAATGAACTTTGTGATTAAGCGCGCGATCGCGAATGAACCCGAACATTCCCGACAGCGCCTTGGCCGCGTAGGTGCCGTCAGTAATGACGCCCTCCAGCGCATGAAGTTCCGCCGCGGCCCTCGCGGCCTCCGGCGTAAACTCGCCATAGCCTTTGCCCAAATCCCGGCCGACAATCTCAACGCCTTCTGAATTTAGTCGCGCACTGGGGATCGTCGGGTCGTATCGGCGCAACCGCCGCAGGGTCCGCCGCGCAAGCCGCAATGTTCTGCCGCGCGTGCAGTACCAACGATGCGATACCACGATCCCTACGACCCTGGCCCGCAGGCCCGCCAGCTTGCAGCCCAGGACCAATCCCGCCGCCGTACCCAGGCTTCCCATGGGCACATAAATAAAATCCGGTTCAGACATTTCGTCGCGCTCGATCTGCCGTTGAAGTTCGAACGCCGCATTTACGTGGCCGATGCACGCAAGACTGTTCGTTCCGCCCGGCGCGATGTAGTACGGCGGCTTGCCGGCTCGCCGATTCAGCGGTCGAAGCCGTTCGAAAACAAGTCGTGGCAATGCCGACGCGTAATCCGCGAGGACATACCGCGCACCGGATGAAAGCCCAAGCCCCAGATTCGCGCAAACGTAGCAGGCTCGCGGCTGGTCAACGACGACCGCCGTCGTGTCGATGCCCAGTTGTTTCGCATGATACGCCGTTCGGGCGATGTGATGACTTCCCACGGAACTGAGCGTCACAATGCGCGTCGCTCCACGAGCTACCATGTCGGCCAGGAGGAACTCGAGCCCGCGCAGCTTGTTGCCGCCGACGATGGGGTGGCTCAGGTCCTCGCGCTTGATGAAAAGTTGTGAAAGCCCGTGAGCCGCGCCCAATCGCTCGGCCCTTTGTATCGGCGTCGGCCACGATGCGATGGATCGCCACGGCACCGATTCCGCCAGGCGAGGAAACGCTTCAAAAATCGGCAGCGTCTTGTCTGTCTCGCTCTTCAGCATCTTTGATTCACGCGCTCGGCGACCCGTTCCGCGAGGGCCGCGATGGTCATGGAGGGCGGACGCCCGATCGGCGTCGGCAACAGGCTTCCATCGGCGACAAACAGGCCTGGACAGCCAAACACCTCCCCGTGCGAATCTGTCACGCCTTGTTCGGGAGAATCCGCCATCGCCGCCCCGCCCAATGGATGCACCGTGACGGCGAACCGGTCGAGAAACCATCTCGGCGGCATAACAAGTCGCCCGCCCGTTGCCGCCGCAAGCTCGCGCAGTCTCTCTTGTGCCCGATCACTGAAGACCGATTGCACCCGCTCATGTCTGATGCAGGCGAATCCGCCATTGAGTTTTCTGATGATCTGATGTTCCGTCTCGTCGAACCCCATCACGCCGAAGGCCCAATGCCCATCGCGCCCGGCGCCGACCGCCGGGCTCAGCCATCCCAGGACACGATCTAACATCGGCGGCAGCGGCAATCGCCCGAGCTCCATCACATAGAGCCGGTCGCTGTCCCAGTGATCGATCCATGCAGTCGTCGGGGGCCCGTCGTCCGCCGGCGCGCCATCGAGAGGATTCACAAGTACGCCGCCCAGGTCGCCATTGGTGAAGAAGCGACGCCCCAAAAGATCACTCAACCCCGCCAGTGACCGCAGCTCATCTCGGCACTTAAAGAGCAGGCGAATCGTCCCCAGTGTGCCGGCCGCGATGACCACTTGCCGCGCGCGAATCGCACCGGGGATTGTTCCCGCGTCACTGCGATTCAAATACTCAATGCGATAGCCGTCGCCCTCCGAGATGATCGAGCTCGCCTCATGCATCGAGCGAACTTCCGCGCCGGCCTGCTGGGCCTTTGCAAGATAGGTCGCATCGAGCGTCCGCTTCGGGGCCAATGTCCCGCCGCGAAGCCAGGAGACAATTCGTTTTCTCGTGTCGAGTTCGTCACCCCGCGCGGCGGGGGCGGCGCTTTCGCTTTGCCAGCGAATCGAGAGCGGCAGCCGCGTCACCTTCGATCCGATCGCCGCGCCGATCCGCTCGAGTGTCGTCGTGCGCGGCAATGCAATCGGCACAGGCGCCGGGTCAATGATCCGCTCAACCCGATCGAAATAGCCCGCCAATTTTGCCGCGTTGATGTCGCTTGGCCAGCCGCGGTCGAAGATTTCATCCGGCGCGCGAACGGTGACGGCCGTATAGACATGCGACCCGCCGCCCACGGCGCATCCAGCCAGGCAAAGCAGTCCGGCGATCTTCGGGACTTCGACCAGCCCGGTCCGGTGGGTCGAATGAACCAGCGGCAAAAGACCGTCGGCGATCGCCGCGTAGGCGTTTTCGTCCATTCGGCGGCCGCGCTCCAGCACGATCACCCGCTGTCGTGCCTCCGCCGCACGCAGCGCGCAGACCGATCCGCCGAAGCCCGAGCCGATGATCGCCAAATCGCAGTCAAACCGATTCACGACTAAACGTTATAGCCACAATTCGGCGGAGCCGGTGCAACCGCAATCCCACGCGGATTTCCGGATTACCCATTCTCAGCCGTTGATTGCCCATTCATAATCATTGTCATGGTCATCGACGTCCATTGCCATGCCGGCCTCTCCGCACGCCGGGTTGACTCGTCCATCCCGCGATTCTCATTCGAGGCCCATGGCGCGGAAGGCTCGCCCGGTTATGACAGCTTTCTGTCTCCCCGGCTGCTGCGTCGTCCGGCGTGGTTCTTCGTCAAGCGGTGGATGAAGATTGACCCGGCCCTGCCGCGCGGTGACGCCCTCGATCAGCGGATCGAGGCAGTCAACGAAATGCACTGGTCGAACATGCCGAGCGTCGATCGGCTGGTGCTGCTCGCCTTCGATGAATATCGCACCGACGAGGGCCAGGCCCTGGGCGCCGCCGAAAAAGGGGAGCGCCGCGGCAGCGATCTGTACACTTCAAACAGTCTCGTCAAAGCGATGTGCGTTGCCCGACCGGACCGCTACATGTTCGGCGCTTCGATCCATCCCTATCGCCCAGGAGCGATTGAGATGCTCGCGGAAGTCGCGGCGGCCGGGGCCGTTCTCATCAAGTGGCTGCCCATTCACCAGAACATCCGCGCTGAAGACCCCCGCACCGTCGCGTTTCTTCGGGCTGCCGCGCGACTGAACGTCCCGATGTTGATTCACTACGGCGGCGAGATGTCGCTCTCCCGGCAGCACATGGAGTTTGAGCATCCGGGGCCCATGCTCGACACACTGCGTGCCCTTCGCCGCGAGGACGCATTGCCCTGCGTGATCGTCGCTCACGCGGCGACCCCCTCCTTCCCATGGCAAAGTTCCGCCGGGTTTCATGCGCTTATGTCCGCGCTGCTGGGGGAATTCTCCGCGGAGCCGATCTATGCGGATATCTCCGCCCTCGCGGCATTTGGCCGGACCGGCTGGCTCCGCCGTCTTGCGGCCAGCCCCCAGGCCCACCGGAAGCTCGTATGGGGCAGCGACTATCCCATCCCCGTGCTCACATGGCCATTTTGGCGCGTACTGGATCGGGACACGCGCCGTCGCATTGCCGCGATCCCCTCGTGGATTGAAAAGGACCTTCAACTCAAGCGGGCCCTGGGATTCGACGATGGCGTATTTAACCGGGCAGCCCAACTTCTGGCCCGGCACTAGAATCCCCATGATCCGTTCCCCTCGCCGAAGTGTGAAATTTCGAAGAGTTGGGCAGTTGTAAGGAGTCTCAAAGACCCTAAAAAAAAACGTGACAAGCCCTCGGACACGCGATATAATACCATCAGTAGTCGCGTTTCTTGGGGCATAATCCGCTTTTCGCACACAGTTCGCGGTCCTCAACAGACACGAAATTTCCAAGGGATATGATCATTTCGGGCTTGGGCAAGCAGTTTACGCTCAAGCGATTCCTGAGCCTTTTGTTAATCGGGCACCCAGATGTGCCTCCGAATAAGCGTCCATCGGGACGAGAATGTGTGCCGGTTTAGGAGTTGATCGGAGATCGTCTCACGGCTCACAAGAATAGTAGATCGGGATCCGGCAAACCGATCGTCGGCTTGGCCGGCGGAATCGGCTCAGGCAAGAGTAGTGTTGCCAAAATCCTGAGCGAACTCGGCGCGGCGGTGATCGATTCCGACGAGCTGAGTCATCGCGAGCTTAACCATCCTGATGTTCAAGAGACACTGGTGCAATGGTGGGGCGGCCAGATTTTGGCCGCAGATGGTACCGTAGATCGAAAGAAGATTGGGGCCATCGTCTTTGCTGATCCGACGCAGCGCCACAGATTAGAGGCGCTGATTCACCCTCGCATCGACGTGCGACGTCAATGCCTCATCGAGGCCTACGAGGCGCAACCGCGCATCAATATGATTGTCCTGGACAGTCCGCTGCTTTACGAGTCCGACCTTGATCTCACCTGCGACGCGGTGATATTTGTGGATACCCCGCTGGAAGATCGCATCGCCCGGACCAGGCAGACTCGGCACTGGCCGGACGGAGAGCTGCAAAGAAGAGAAAAACTTCACCAACCCCTGGACATGAAGCGAGCCAGGGCCGATTATATTTGTAAGAACAACTCCAGCCTCGCGGACCTGCGGTTGCAGGTCGAACGCATTCACGATCAAATCGTATCGGAGTCGAGTCCCAGTCAGCCATAGGCCGCCAACCGACAGGTCGGATACACATTTGCCCCGCGATCAGTCGGTCCCAAAACCATCAGTTAATTTTTCAATAGTCTGTTTTTCAAAAGATACACGCTCAATAGGTACACAACACATGCTACATGACCATTCTCGAATCGGAGGCCACAATCATGCCTAAACCACAAGGCAAACGACCCTACCAGCAGAAGACCCGACGACCGGCGCCCGCGGCAGCGGCAAGGCGGCCCCGAGTAGATGATAATGACGATGACGAAGTCATTGTCGTTTCCCCCGATACCGACGATTTCGGCGCAGGCGTCGAGGACGAGGCCCCGGTTTCCGCCCCAGTCGCCGCCCCCGTCGCGGCGCCCATCGCCGCCTCCGCCACAGCCGAGCAGGAACACCGCTCGTCGCCGCCGCCGGCCGGCTTCGACAAGGAAACCCACGATCGCTACGAAAAGATCAAGCGCGGCGATCTGCACATCACCGACCTCCAGCGCATGGGCATCCCCGAGCTTCACGAAGTCGCCAAGGAAGAGGGCGTCGTTGATTATGCCGCCCTGAAGAAGCAGGAGCTCATCTTCAAGATCCTCAAGGAGCGCATCAACAAGAACGGCCTCATGTACGGCGAGGGCGTTCTCGAAATCCTCCCCGACGGCTTCGGCTTCCTCCGCAGCCCCGAATACAACTACATCCCCTGCCCCGACGACATCTACATCAGCCCCTCGCAGATTCGACGCTTCGGCCTGCGCAGCGGCCACATCATCGCCGGGCAGATTCGTCCCCCCAAGGAGTCGGAAAAATACTTCGCCCTCCTCCGCGTCGAGGCCATCTGCTTCGAGGAGCCCGACAAGGTTACCGAGAAGGCCGTCTTCGAAGACCTGACGCCGCATCACCCGAATCGGCGCATCGTCCTGGAAACGAGCCCCGACGAAATCAATATGCGCGTCATTGACATCGCCACGCCGATCGGCTTCGGCCAGCGCATGCTCATCGTCGCTCCGCCGCGCACCGGCAAGACCGTGCTGTTGCAGAAGATGGCCAACGCCATCACCACCAACCATCCCGACGCCTACGTCATCATCCTTCTCGTCGATGAGCGGCCCGAGGAAGTGACGGAAATGCAGCGGCACACCAAGGCCGAGGTCGTCTCGTCGACCTTCGACGAGCCCGCCAGCCGGCACGTACAGGTCGCCGAAATGGTCATTGAAAAGGCCAAGCGACTCACCGAGTACGGCCGCGACGTCGTCATCCTTCTCGACTCGATCACGCGACTGGCCCGCGCCTACAACACCGAAGTGCCGCACTCCGGCAAGATTCTGACCGGCGGCGTCGACGCCAACGCCCTGCAGAAGCCCAAGCGGTTTTTCGGCGCGGCCCGTAACATTGAGGAAGGCGGCAGCCTGACCATCATCGGCACCGCCCTTGTCGATACCGGCTCCAAGATGGACGAAGTCATCTTCGAAGAGTTCAAGGGAACCGGTAACAGCGAACTCCACCTCGATCGCCGATTGGTCGACAAGCGCGTCTGGCCGGCCATCGACATCGCCGCCTCCGGCTCGCGCAAGGAAGAATTGCTGCTCGACCCGAAGGAGCTGGAGCTCATCTACAAGCTCCGCCGCGTTCTCGTCGATATGAACCCCGTCGAGGCGATGGAGCTGCTCACCGGACGGCTCAAGAAGGTCAAGACGAACGCCGAGTTCCTCATGACCATGAACCTGGCGTAACCCGCCGGACAATCCATATGGCTAGTTCAACGCGCGGCCGATGCGGATGACCTGCTCCCCGAGACTTGATCCAGTTCTTATGAGAGTCTTAACTGCCCGGATGGGCAAGGAGATTCTTGATGAAGCGAAGACGACATGGCCCGGAGCAGATCATCGCCAAGCTGCGTGAGGCGG
>WBZR01000669.1_pt2 | contig 23245 bp, 18 predicted proteins | sample 5204231 | NCBI WGS metagenome assembly WBZR01 (sample SAMN12412403, study PRJNA552823) | activated sludge metagenome | isolation source: activated sludge from anammox sidestream of wastewater treatment plant... | place: USA: Virginia | collected 2017-08
GATAATCACGTCGCCCCAGAAACTGGTAAACCGCAAACGCAGACCATGAACAATCACATAGCGGCGCAACATGCTCATGTAGCGGTCGCTGCCCGCCAGCCAGACGTACCAACCCCACAACGACTGAACCGTGATAACCGTCGCGTAGATCGTGACGATGGTGCCCAGCGTCCAGCGAAAGAAGTTGAACAAGTCAATGTCAGTCACGCGCAGCAGCGGGTGAAAAAACCGGAACAAGCCTCCGTTGGCTTGGTCAATCAAGGCAGGATCATTGATCCGCTGACTTGACCGATCCATTTTATACGCAGGTGGCGGATTCTGTCTTCAATAAGCAATTAAATTGACCCCATCGCCGCAGAGGTGCCCAAGCGGCTGGGCCGATCACGCCCGGACATCAAGCATCGTGCCCAGTCCGGTGGCTTGGGCAACCAGCGCGTCACCTGCTTTGGTCACATTGTTCGCAGCGGCTTGAATCAGTTGGATCGCAGCCTGACCGTCCGACTGTTGAATATCAAGAATTTTGCGCGCAACGCGCATCTGTATTTGGCTCATGGTCTGAGCGGCACTTAAATTGGTCAGGGCTTCAACCATAATCTGAATCTTTATCGGCAGGTTCAGGCGATAACACCACAAACCAAAAAGCAATAATTGTTAATTTATGCGATTTTCTGAAAATTTCTTAAAAAGACAGAAATTTCTTCTGACTAAACCCGGCGGCGGCAGCAGGTAAAGAAAGATGAAAATATTTTGTTGACAAGCCTAATATGTTAGGTTAATTTTTACCTCACAGGATACGAACGTTGCGATTATCTCAACCTATTTCTGGAGGCTCGAACCGATGAACATCACCCCCCGTCAACTGGATGTGCTGGTGGCGATTCGCAATTATCGCCATCTGCATGGTTATTCGCCCACAATGCAGGAGCTGGCTGACCAGTTGGGCACGAGCAAAGTCACTATTTTCGAGCATGTCGGCGCTTTGGAAAAAAAGCGTGTACTGCGGCGTAGTAAGCACAAGGCACGTTCGCTGCAGATCATCGCGGAGGAACTACTGCCGGATGAAAATCGGACGACCAAACTGCCGCTATTGGGGAATATTGCCGCCGGTTCGCCGATCGAGGCGATCGAAAACCGGGAAGAAATCGATCTGGAGCAGCTCTTTGCCAGCCGCCAGGGGGTGTATGTGCTGCGCGTGCGTGGCGAAAGCATGATCGAGGATCACTTGTGTGATGGAGATTACGTTGTCATCGAACGACGCGATACAGCGCGCAACGGCGAGCAGGTGGTTGCGCTGTTGGACAGCGGCGAAGCGACGTTGAAGCGGTTTTACCGTGAAAGTGGGGGTAAAATTCGTCTTCAGCCAGCGAACCACACGATGGAACCGCGCATTGTCGATGCGCATCGCTGCCGGATTCAGGGTGTCGTGATCGGTGTTTTACGGTCGTACAACAACTGAGTTGCGGAGGTATCGGATACTCGTTGGGACCAGGCGGGGCCGGATTGTCTTCAGGATTGAGCCGGCGCGTCCGTTTCAGCCGGTTTGGCTAAAGGCAGATAGAGGCTGAAGGTGGTTCCCCGACCCACTTCAGACTGGACTTCAATGCGGCCAAGATGGTGCTCCATGATTTGGCGCACCACGGCCAGACCCAAGCCGGTTCCCTTGGTTTCACCCTTCTGGGCAGTGCCCTTGGTCGTGAAAAAGGGTTCAAAAATGCGGGGCAGGTTTTTTTCAGCAATGCCCGGGCCGGTATCAATAATCTGGATGCGGGCTTGGGTTTGCTCCTCGGTGCGCACCGCCTTGATCGTGAGCGAACCACCGCGGCCAAGCATGGCTTGACGGGCGTTGATCAGCAGATTCAGCAGAACCTGTTCCAGTTGGACAACATCGCCCTGAACCTGCAAATCCGGTTCGATATGCACGCGCAGGGCAATGCCATCTTTCTGCGGGTCGCGCGCCAGCACAACCAGGGTTTCATCGACCAGCTCCTGCACGCCGACGCTACCCAGGCTGGATTGCCCGCGCGCCAGACTGAGCATGGACTGGCAGATTCGCCCGGCTTTGGTGGAACTCTGGAACGCCTTGGTCAGCGCCTTGCGAACCAGATCCATGTCGGGCTGGTCGCTTTGCGCACTTTGCAGGGCGAATTGTGAATAGCTGACGATGGGTGTCAGCAGATTATTAAATTCATGTGCGATGACTGCAGCAATGGTGCCGATGGTGGCCAGCCGCTGCGACTCGGCGATCTGATCGCGCAGCAGATCGAGCTGCTGGCGGGTGGATTCCAGTTGTTCCAGCAGGGTTTGTTCGATCGGTTGTTTGGATGCGGCGGCAGTCACTAGGTTCAGTATCGACCGCGGATGAATTTTGCATGATAAGTTCTATTCATTCCCGACGGACGGGTCATTATCGGACGAAACTGAATATCGCAACGAACCGTCCGATGATTGCCTGATGCGGCGTTGCCCGCCAGCAGAAGCAAGTCAAACCAGGGGAAGACCTGTGGCCAATTTCCCGAAGAACGCGGTGTAAAACTCCGTCAAACGCGCAGCACGTCTTGAGTGCAAGGCGCTGGTGCATAGAATCAACCGGGTCGTGCCGGCGTTGTTTTTTATCCGATTCAGCGTGCGGACGTGAGATTTTGGTTCATTTTCGGATTACTTCAGCAGCAGAAAGCTCAATTATGGCAAGCAAAACCAACCCGTTCGGTTCGGAAGCAACTTTGAAAACAGCCGGTGGTCAGGTGAAGTATCACCGCCTGTCGGCGTTGTCGGATCGGGGGCTGGGCGATGTGGCAACGCTGCCCTATTCGATCAAGGTGCTGCTGGAAACGTGTCTGCGCAACGTGGATAACTTTGAGGTTCACGAACAGGATGTGTCGCGGCTGGCGGGTTGGGATGCCACAAAGGTGTCGCGGCATGAGGTTCCGTTCAAACCAGCCCGCGTGATTCTGCAGGATTTTACCGGCGTGCCGTGCGTGGTTGATCTGGCAGCGATGCGGGCGGCGATGCACCGGGCTGGTGGGAACCCACACAAGATTAATCCGCTGGTTCCGGTTGATCTGGTGATCGACCATTCGTTCCAGGTGGATGAGTTCGGTCATGGTCTGGCGCTGTTGCACAACACGCAGATCGAGTTTCATCGTAACCGTGAACGTTATGAGTTTCTCAAGTGGGGCCAGAAGGCATTCAAGAATTTCAGCGTTGTTCCGCCGTCGATCGGGATTGTGCATCAGGTGAACTTGGAATACCTGGCCAAGGTTGTGGCGGTGCGCGACGGTGTGGCGCTGCCCGATTCGCTGGTGGGCACGGATAGTCATACGACGATGATCAACGGTCTGGGCGTTCTGGGTTGGGGCGTGGGCGGCATTGAGGCTGAAGCGTGCATGCTGGGTCAGCCGATTTATCTGGTCACGCCGGAAGTGGTCGGATTCAAACTGACCGGCGAATTGCCGGAAGGTTCGACCGCGACCGATCTGGTGCTGACCATCACTCAGATTTTGCGCAAGCACGGGGTGGTGGAGAAATTCGTTGAATTTTACGGGGACGGGCTGCGCAGCATGGCGGTGGCCGACCGCGCCACCATTGGCAACATGGCGCCGGAATATGGCGCAACGTGCGGCTTTTTCCCGGTGGACGAGCAGACCATCAAATACCTGCGTCTGACGGGCCGGGATGAAAACCATATTGATCTGGTGGAGCGCTACTGCAAGGAGCAGGGGTTGTGGCGTGAAGATGGTGTTGAACCGCGTTACAGCCAGACGCTGACGCTGGATCTGTCGCAGGTGACACCCAGTCTGGCAGGCCCGCGGCGTCCGCAGGATCGGGTTGATCTGCGCCAAGCCAAGCAGTCGTTCGGCAAGGCGGTGCATGACACGTTCAAAAAGACATACGATGCGCAGAACCCGCCCCCCTACAAGCGTTTTGCCGGGCACATGGGCGCCAGCAGTGTTGGCGGCAAGGAAGGGGATCACAGCGTTCATTCCAAGCTGACGGCTGAAGACGCCAAGGAAAAACTGACGCATGGCGATGTGGTGATTGCCTCGATCACGAGTTGCACCAACACCAGCAATCCGCACGTCATGGTGGCAGCGGGGTTGCTGGCGAAAAAAGCGGTGGAAAAGGGATTGAAGATTCCGCCGTTTGTCAAAACCAGTCTGGCTCCGGGCAGCCGCGTGGTGACCGACTATTACAACAAGGCTGGTTTGACGCCCTATCTGGAAGCACTGGGTTTCCATACGGTGGGTTACGGTTGTGCCACGTGCATCGGCAACTCCGGGCCGCTGCCCCAGACGGTGGTCAGCGCCATTGAGGGCAAGGATCTGGTATCAGTCGCGGTCTTGTCGGGTAATCGCAATTTTGAAGGCCGGATTCACCCGTATGTCAAAGCCAACTATCTGACCTCCCCGCCGCTGGTCATCGCCTACGCGATTGCCGGTTCGATGGATATGAATCTGTTTGAGCAGCCGCTGGGGCTGGATCAGGCTGGGCACGAAGTATTTCTGAAGGATATCTGGCCGACGCAGGAAGAAGTGGATGCGGTAATCCAGGCTGCGGTTGATCCGCAGATGTTCCGCCATCAATATAGCAATGTGGCCAAAGGCAATGAACAGTGGAATGAGATTCCCGTCAAGGGAGGCGAGCTGTTCGAGTGGAACCAGACCAGCACGTATATCCAGGAACCGCCGTTCTTTGACGATCTTTCGCCCCAGCCCAAACCGATTCAGGCGATTCACGGCGCGCGGGTGCTGGTGCTGGTGGGCGACAGTGTGACCACCGACCACATTTCACCGGCTGGTTCAATCAAGAAGGATTCGCCGGCGGGGAAATTCCTGCTGGACAACAACGTCGCCCAGGCGGAGTTCAACAGTTATGGTTCACGCCGGGGCAACGACCGGGTCATGACGCGCGGCACGTTCGCCAACATTCGTTTGCGCAATCTTCTGGCTCCGGGCACCGAAGGTGGTGTCACCACTTATCTGCCGGAAAACCGCGTCACCAGCATTTATGAAGCTGCCATCGAGTACCAGAAGGCGGGCACGCCGCTGGTGGTGATCGCCGGTAAGGATTATGGCATGGGTTCCAGCCGCGACTGGGCCGCCAAGGGGACAATGCTGCTGGGCGTCAAGGCGGTGATCGCAGACAGTTTTGAACGTATTCATCGCAGCAACCTTGTGGGCATGGGCGTATTGCCGTTGCAGTTCAAACCCGGGCAAAACGCACAGACGGTCGGACTGACGGGTTGGGAGACGTTTGACATCAATATCGATGATCGGCTGACCCCGGGACAGGATGTGACCGTGGTTGCGACGGATCCCAAGACGGGAACTAAAAAGACGTTCCTGACACATTGTCGCATCGATACGCCCGTGGAGATCGAGTATTACCGCAATGGCGGCATCCTGCAGACGGTTTTGCGCAAGCTGATGAAGGAATAAACGGGTTTAATCAGGTCGGGCAATTCATTGCCTACTGCGGTTTTCCCCAGCCGCCGGTTTTCCCATGCACCGGGTGGTCTGGCTGCCTGTGACAACAAATCGCATCTTGACGGGGCCGTGACCGGCTTCTACGTTTTGCGATGCTGTGCCGACCAGACTGATATCCATCCTACTGGTGCTATTTCTGGGCGTGTGGCTTAATGCCATACTTCCCGGACATACGCGCGGTGCGGTAACCGTTCCAAGTCGCGGTGGTGAAGCAGCGCATCAGAAGACGGCAGCCGATTCCTGCTGCGCGTCCACCTCTGTTTCCACGACCGTCAGCGCCTGTTGCCAGCCGCCGCCTCAAAGCACCAAGGCTGGCGAGGAGTGCCAGACTGGCCGACATAGCAAAGCCGCACGCTGCGCGCTCTGTTTCTACGCCAACCTCATGTGCCCGGCGGTGGGTGTTGTTGTCAGCCCCCCGCCACCGGCATTTCTGAAGCGTTGTGCGCAAGTCTCGTTTGTCGAACCTGCTGCTTCGACGCTGTTTCATTATGATGGCCGCGCTCCCCCGCTGGCTTGATGAAGCACTTCGTCCAATCAATCAAATGATTTTTCTGCGCAAGATGGCGTCCGTCAGCCCGCGGGTTGATGCGCCGATTGCGCCTGCATCTGAGTATCGCTCATTGGAGTTTACCCATGAATACGAGTCGAATCAGCCCTGGGCCTGGGGCATTGATCAGGCCACGACCTGCCTGCCACAAACCACATGGCTTCACCCTGGTGGAACTGCTTGTTGTTATCGGAATTATCGCACTGCTCATTAGTATCTTATTGCCGTCATTGACTGCGGCGCGCCAACAGGCGCAGACAGTGGTCTGCCAGTCCAACCTGCGGCAATTGGCGATGGCAGCGCAGATGTACGCCCAGGATCACAAGGTTTTTATCGGATGGTCCGCAGTCGTTGACCGCAAGCAACTGCTCTATCCTTATTTGCAGCAGGGGCGCAATAATGCTGATGTTGATGCCCGACACATCTGGCATTGTCCGAATAATACCCAGCCCGCGATTGAAGCAAGTTACGGATTTAACGCCAATCTCAACTGGGTGAAACTCTCCAGAATCCGCCAGTGGAGTCAGACCGTTGCGGTCTGTGATGGTGGGCTATTGGATAATCGCAGCCCGACATTGATCACCCACTGTTTTCCGCCCAGCCGGTTGACCGCGCCCAATGTCGTACGACCAAATCCGCGTCATCGCAGTGATGTCAACGTGGCGATGGTGGATGGGCATGTGGAACGATGGGCAATGATCGATCCTTTTTACCCGGCCCTGACCGGCGGCTGGCTGGGCAATGGCATTATTGACCCCAATCATCCTGATTATCGTGATCAGATGTGGGATTTACACTAAAACCGTAAATCGATCCTGCCTGAGTAAAACACGTAAAGTAATTTGAACTGTCTTTTTTAATTCCTCAACCAACGGAACTATCATCATATGTCGAATCGAATAACACTCATCGTTTTCATGGTTCTTACAACTTTTTCCCTGGCATTGGCTCACGATAACTGGGTTCAGCCCAATACCACGCTGGTGCGTGTGGGTGATGTGGTTTATCTGGATTTATTGATGGGTAATCATGGGAATCATCACCGTGATTTTCTGATCATGGGCAAAGCCTCACTTGAACATGGTCAGTGGATCACGGTTGGCCCGACTGGTCAGCAGCATGATCTCAAGTCAGCCGCGCTGGATCGCGGGATGGGGGCAAAGGAAGGGTTCTGGGAAGCAGCGTTTGTTGCGCCGGCTGCGGGGTTGTATCTGGTTGGGCAGACCTCGGATCAAGTTGTGAGTTACGCGCCGCTGCGTTCGATTAAAAGTGCCAAGGCATTTTTCGTTGCCCGTGAACATCTGGATGAGGCGACGAGCGAGCCTGCCGGATTTGATCGGGTGCTGGGTCATCCGCTGGAGCTGGTGCCGCTGACCAGCCCAGTGGGGCTGAAGGCCGGCGCGCAACTGAAGGTGCAGGTGCTGTACCACGGTCAACCCCTGGCGGGGGCGCAGATTTCGTGCATTGGTCAGGGAGAAACGTTGACGGAGGAATTTGATCCGCGCCATGAGCAGATGACCGATGAACAGGGAACGGCTGAGTTTGCGCTGCCGTCTGCCAATCGGTACCTGATTGTTGTGCATCATGCGGACGAAACCGCCGGTGGAGAAGGTTACAAAGGAACCAAATATGCTGCCACGCTGACCATTTCTGTTGCACCCGGGCAAACGACCAACCGGATCGATACACCGCAGCCAACCAAGCTGGATCAGCCGCCTGTTCCCACTACGGCGCCGCATCACGAGGGACATCATTAACGGTGCCCTTTGGCGTTGCCTATTCAGGAATAACAGGCTCTTGCGTGAGAAGAATGGTCATTGAACCATCGAATTACTGAACCACCGACCCAAAAATGTCCGTTGTCAATTTGACGGCAGGGATTGATACTAAATGGGATATGTTTAGTCGAATCCCGTGGTGGGGTGGATATGCAACGGCAATCGCGGCGGTCGTGATTGTGACGTTCGCGCATTTGTTGCTGGAATGGGCGTCGTCAGTGCCGCTGGAGGCGCCGTATCTGCTGTTTGCGCTGGCGGTTGTAGCTGCGGCTTGGATTGGCGGTTTGGGGCCGGCCCTGCTGGCAACATTGCTGTCGATATTCTGCATTGTTTATTTTTTTCTCGAACCGCGCTCCTCGTTAACCATCGATGCCACTCACCATTACACGTCGCTGGGTTTTTACGCGATTCAGGGTGTTATTCTGGCGGTTCTGGGTGAATCGAATCTGCGCACGCTGCGTGGCTATGCACGGTTGACTGACGAGCTGGAGTTGCGCGTCGAGCAACGAACCAGCGAGCTGGCCAGTGCCAACGATCAGTTGATGCAGGAAGTGCGCGAACGCCGCCAAGCCGAGCAGCGCATCGAGGCGGCGATGGTGGAGTTGCAACGCAGCAACGAAGGGCTGCAGGATTTTGCCTCGGTCGCCTCTCATGATCTACAGGAACCGTTGCGTAAAATTCAGGCGTTCAGCGATCGTCTGTTGAAGACACAAACGGATCAGCTCAGCGCCCAGGGGCGAGACTATCTGGAACGCATGAACAAGGCTGCCAGCCGCATGGGAACCCTGATCGACGATCTGCTGACATTTTCGCGGGTGATGACCCAGAGTCATCCGTTCACGATTGTTGATCTGGCGGAAGTTGCGCGTGAAGTGGTGGATGATCTGGAGCATCGGTTGGAAAGTTGCAACGGACGGATCGAAATAGGCCATTTGCCGCTGGTTCACGCGGATCGAACACAGATGCGCCAGTTGCTGCAGAATCTTTTGAGCAATGGGCTTAAATTTCATCGGCCGGAGGTTGCGCCTCTGGTGCGTATTGCTGAAGTGGAGGCGGACCAAACCGCGGGGAACAATGAAATCCGCTTTGCCGTCAGTGACAACGGGGTTGGGTTTGACGAAAAATACGCTGATCGTATTTTCGGAATTTTTCAGCGGTTGTACGGCAAGGGGAAATATGAAGGCACTGGTATCGGGCTGGCCGTGTGCCGTAAAATTGTTGAGCACCACGGCGGACAAATCATCGCCCACAGCACGCCGGGAGTTGGCTCTACTTTTACCGTAACCCTGCCCCGGCAGATGCTTTCCGGACAGATCACGCATGAACAATCTCAAACCAATCACCATCCTGCTTGCTGATGACGATGCTGACGACCGCCTGTTGGCCCGCGAGGCGCTAGCCGAAAGCCGCCTGGCCAATGACCTGCGCGTTGTGGAGGACGGTGAGCAGTTGATGGACTATCTGTATCGTCGTGGCCCCTACAGCAACGACAATGCGCCGCGACCGGGTCTGATCCTGCTGGATCTGAACATGCCGCGCAAGGATGGCCGCGAAGCGCTCAGCGAGATCAAGGCGGACAACAATTTGCGCGGCATCCCGATTATTGTTCTGACGACCAGCAAGGCGGAGGAGGATATTTATCGTACTTATGACCTGGGCGTGAACAGCTTCATCACCAAACCGGTGACATTTGAAGGGCTGGTGCAGGTGATGAAAGTGCTGGGGCGCTACTGGTTTGAAATTGTCGAACTACCCACTGGAAAACCCCCAGCGTGACCGACACGACACCGGCGATTGTTCAAGGGCAGGGGATTCGCATCCTGCTGATCGAAGATGACGAGGATGATTACATCATCGCCCGGGACTTGCTGCGTTCGATTGAATCGACCCATTATGAAATCGACTGGAAATCAACCTTTGAAGACGGGTTGTCAGCCCTGGAGCAGGGAGAGTACGACGTCTGCATTGTTGATTATCGCCTGGGGACGCATGACGGGGTTGAGTTCGTCAGCGCAGCCAATCAGCGCGGGTGGCAGTTGCCGATCATTCTCCTGACGGGGCAGGAAGATCGCACAATCGACTTTGCTGCCATGGGCGCCGGGGCTGCGGATTTTCTGGGCAAAGCGCAGATCACCTCATCCATGCTGGAGCGAAGTATCCGCTACAGTATTCAGCAGCGGCGCACCGAACAGCAACGGTTGGAGCTGGTCAGCGCACAAATCGCCCGTCACGAGGCTGAAGCCGCCAATGCCGCCAAGGATCAGTTTCTGGCAACGCTCAGCCACGAGTTGCGCACACCGCTCAACGCCATTCTGGGTTGGGCCCAGCTTCTGCGCATGCCGGATCTGGATGAGCAGACCCGCAACGAAGCAGTGCAGGCCATCGAGCGCAACAGCAAGGCGCAAGCGCGATTGATCGATGATCTGTTGGATATCAGCCGGATTATTTCCGGCAAGGTGCGAATCCAGCGACAACCGCTGGTGCTGCGAAAAGTGATTCAGGCGGCGATTGAATCAGTCCGGCCACTGGCGCGTGATCAAGGTGTCAAGCTGGAACCGCCGGTTTTGCCAAGCGTGGGAATCATGCTGGGGGACGCCACGCGCCTGCAGCAGGTGGTGTGGAACCTGCTGACCAATGCCATCAAGTTCACGCCGACAGGAGGATGGATCAGGCTGGATCTGGGGCAGCGGGATAACTTTGCCGTACTGACCGTGAGCGACAATGGTCAGGGGATACCCGCCCATCTGCTGGCGCGCATTTTCGACCGTTATCGCCAGGTGGATCATCAAGCTGCACACAAACAGACGGGGCTGGGTCTGGGGCTGGCGATTGTGCGTCATCTGGTGTCGATGCACGGCGGCAAGGTGCGGGCAAGCAGCGCCGGCGAAAACCAGGGCGCTACGTTTACGGTAGAACTGCCGCTGCTTGAGGCCGGTCAGGTGCAAAAGCGCCTGACCGCGCCAAATGCAGAGCTGGTGCTGGATCAGAACATGCTGGCCCGGTTGCGCCTGCTGGTGGTGGATGATCAGCGCGATACGCTGGTGATGATCACCCGGGCATTGCAGATGCATGGGGGCGATGTGGCAGGTGCCGAGTCGGTCAGCCAGGCGATGGAGCAATATGTGCTGGCGCGGCCGGATGTGGTCATCAGCGATCTGGCGATGCCACGGGAGGATGGTTGCGCGCTGGCCCGGCGCATTCGCGCCATGAGTGGTGGTGAACAGGTTTTGATGCTGGCCGTCAGTGCGCATACCGGCGAACAGGATCGACTGGCGGCGCTATCAGCGGGATTTGATGCCTGCCTGGCCAAACCGATTGTTCCGACGGACTTGATCACCGCAATTGCCCGGCTGATCTTTCAATCATAGGTCGATCCGATGGTCGGCTGACAATTCCTTCGATCAACGCTCGCTGACGCGGCCAGCGGTTATATAATTGAAGCACAATGTCCAACTACGCGCAAAGCATCCAGGATTTGATGAATGAGCTGGCCCGTCTGCCGGGAATTGGCATGCGATCGGCGGAACGAATCGCTTTTCACCTGCTCAAGCAAAAGCCGGAAGAAGCGATGAAACTGGCGACCGCCATTCGTGATGTGAAGACGCGTATTCGTCATTGCAGCATCTGTTACAACCTGACGGAGCAGGATCCCTGCGCGATCTGTGCGGATGCTGGTCGTGATCAGGGGCTGGTCTGTGTTGTGGAACAACCCAAAGATCTGCTGGCGCTGGAAGCCACCGGTTTGTATCGCGGGGTTTATCATGTCCTGCTGGGGCGAATCAGCCCGCTGGAAGGTGTGGAAGAAGGTGATTTGACCATTGAACCGCTCATGCAGCGGCTGGCGTCGGGGCAGGTGCGTGAAGTGATCATGGGTTTGAATCCCAATCTGGAAGGAGACGGTACGGCGCTGCATCTGCAGAACCTGATGAGCCAGTATCCACAGGTGGCGGTAACGCGGCTGGCGCGCGGTTTACCGGCTGGAAGCAATATCGAATATGCCAATCGCAATATCCTCGCTGATGCCATCAGCGGGCGCCAAAAGATGTAATGGGCGGGTAAAATTGAAGTGATTGAGGTGTCTCACCGGCCAAGCCGGCGCGCTGGATTGCGCGACCAAGCCAACCAGACACGTGGGCGGGGTCGCTGCCTATTCGACGATTTTCACATCAATATGCCGGCGCGGCGCGGGGTTGACTGGAAAATCAGGGGCAACTGCTTCGGCATCGACAAACGGATCGGACGCAGCCGTCGTAGCTGATCGAGATGCGGTCATTGCCATCAGGAGGCGATAGATTGGCGTTGTCAGCAGAATGAGCACGCCAAGGCCAATGACAAACGCCAGAATGGCCGACAGCATGATCACGACGCCCGGCACGGCGAGCAGAGCAACCAGGAGGCGCCCCCAACCGGGCATGGAACCGAAATTGCCGCGCAGTGACTGATATTTACCGTAATAGCGGATGAACTGAAGCATAGGGGAATTATATCGCCCCAGGGCTTTCGTATGTAGACGCCCGATCGGCTCAAAAACCGCTCCCTGACGGTCGCGGCTCGTTAATACATCGACCCCGCAGGCTACTTGCGATTGCCCTGTTATATCGCCCGATGGGCAGACCAAGGTGATGGCGTCACGAATTTTCGGTCAGTTGGACGACGCCGTTCAGCCACGAAGGCAATTACTACAGCTTTTCAATCTGCCAGTATTCCAGCTCCAGCGGCGTGGGCCGACCGAAGATGGTGGTAATGATGCGCACCTTGCCCTGATCGCCGAGGATTTCCTCCACTTCGCCCTCGAAGTTCTCGAACGGGCCGTTGGTGACCTTGACCTTGTCGTTCTTGACGTACTCGGTCTTGAGGCTGGCTGCTTCATCCGGACGCTCGGCTTCGTCGAGCATTTTCGCCTGTTCCTTGACGGTCATGGGGCTGGGCTTGCCGTTGGACCCGATGAAATCGCCAACGCCCTCGGTTTCCTTGATGACAAACCAGACGTTATCAGGAATACGCCCATCGGGTTCCAGTTCAAGCTCGACAAAAACATAACCGGGGTAAAGCTTGCGATCCGACTCACGGCGCACACCGGCCTTCATGTGGCGCACGCGCTCTGTGGGTACGAGAATGCGTCCCACGCGATCTTCCAGGCCTTCGATTTTGACCTTGCGAACCAGCTTCTCGCGAACCTGGTCTTCTTTATTACTTGCGACTCGCAGCACGAAGAATTGCATGGGACTATGACTCGGGTGAGAGTGGTAACGTCATTAACCGGTGATAAACGGCGGTGGCGATTTCAGCACAGAAATCAGCCAGAAAATCGTATGAAACACCATGTCGTAGAAGAAGAGCACCGCCGTCAGCAGGAACATGAAGAAAATAACTACCTTGGTGGAACCGATCAGCTCCTTGCGGGTGGTCCAGTTGACCTTCTTCATTTCGCTGTCGGTGGCGATGAGAAAATCCGCGCTCGCTGGTTTATTGATGATGAGATATTCAACAATCGCCCAGATCACGACGAACGCACTGGCAATGCCGACTGCCTTGCCCGAACCGATCCAGGCGTGGGTCTGGCTGTAGATGAACTGCCCCGTCAGTCCGCCCAGCAGCAGAAACCCGAGATAGGTCATCAGGCGCGTCCAATAGCCCTGACCGTGTTTATAAATGGTGAAAAAGCCACTGCGGCCGGCGGCAGAGACCGTCGAACCCAGGGCACGCTGGGGGCCAGCCGAAGTCGAAGCGAGTTTTTGATCAGTTTTGGTCACTCGTACCACTATTCTTTAATCGGAGAAAATTCCAACAGATTATACTATGCACCCATGCGGAAGTGCCAGTTTTCTCCACCAATCCACGATATTTCGCCAGCCCGGAAAAGATGAACCGGATACCCGTTGGGGATAATCAATTGCGTCAATCCCACCAGGCAGGGCCTTGACCATTGCAATCTGCTAACCAGCACGCCGGGAGGGAATCGAACCCCCAACCTGCCGCTTTGGAGACGGCTGCTCTACCTAGTTGAGCTACCGGCGTAGGGTCTTAATCCGACACGGGCGAACCGGACTTGCCGGGCACAATCGCCACACCCGCACCTGCCCGTGTCAACGTGGAGTCAATTACTTCCGTTTGATCTTGTGCAGCGTGTGACGGCGCAGGCGCGGAGAATACTTCTTCAGTTCGATCTTCGGAGCGCCACCAACGACTTTCAACTCGGTACGGTAATTCAAATCACCGGTTTCCGTGCATTGCAACCAGACATATTCGCGATTCAGTTTTGCCATCGCACACCTCAATTCATAGCCAAGGCTGTTAGTAATGGGCAGCCAGCAGCGCCGTAAAGCGCCACGTGCTGCCCATTACCTGCCTTTTCACGGCCTGACCATCAGGCCAGGATTTTAGACACAACGCCCGAGCCGACCGTCTTGCCACCTTCACGGACGGCAAAACGCAGTTTTTCTTCCATGGCGATCGGCTTTTGCAGCTCGATTTCCATGGTCACGTTGTCGCCGGGCATGACCATTTCCGCTCCGCCGAGCAACTTGGCAGCGCCGGTCACGTCGGTGGTACGGAAGTAAAACTGGGGACGATAACCGTTGAAGAACGGGGTATGACGGCCGCCTTCCTCCTTGGTCAACACATAGACTTCGGCTTCAAACTTGGTATGCGGGTTGATGCTCTTGGGAGCGCACAACACCTGACCACGTTCGATGGCTTCCTTGTCGACACCACGGAGCAGCACGCCGACGTTGTCACCGGCGATACCCTGATCCAGGGTCTTCTGGAACTGCTCGACACCGGTGATGACCGAAGTCTTGGTGTCAGCCAGACCGACGATTTCGATGGTATCGCCGACCTTGCACTGGCCGCGTTCGATACGACCGGTCGCCACCGTGCCACGACCCTTGATCGAGAAGATGTCTTCCACGGGCATGAGGAAGGGCTTGTCGATTTCGCGCTCGGGCATGGGGACGTATTCATCCAGCGCCTTGACCAGATCATCGATGGGCTTGCAGGCAGCGTCATCCTTGGGATTCTGGAACGCTGGCAGGGCTGAACCACGAATGATCGGGGCGTTATCGCCGTCGAAGTTGTACTTGGTCAGCAGCTCGCGGACTTCCATTTCAACCAGATCCAGCAACTCGGCGTCATCGACGAGGTCGATCTTGTTGAGGAAGACGACGATACGCGGGACACCGACCTGACGGGCGAGCAGAATATGCTCGCGGGTCTGGGGCATGGGGCCGTCGGCTGCGGAGACCACCAGAATGGCGCCGTCCATCTGGGCGGCACCGGTGATCATGTTCTTGATGTAGTCGGCGTGACCGGGGCAGTCAACGTGCGCGTAGTGACGAGTGTCTGACTCGTACTCGACGTGGGCTGCGGCGATGGTCACCGTCTTGGTGGCATCGCGTTCAGTTCCGCCTTTAGCGATGGACTTGTAGTCCTTGGCCTCGGTCCCATATTTCACGGACGACCGGGCTGACAGCGCCGCTGTCAGGGTTGTCTTGCCGTGGTCGATGTGACCAATGGTTCCCACGTTCACGTGGGGTTTCTTACGTTCAAATACACCTTTTGCCATTACGCAGACCTCCGAATGGGTTAGAAGTCGAATGCCGATAAACACTTGTCGATAAATCCGACCCGACCATCCGGCCTTCCGAGGTTGCTGCCACCAAGCGGCAATTGCAAATCGGTCAATCGACGAAGCCAAAATTTTCCAGAGCTGCCAGAGGGGGTTGAACCCTCGACCTCGTCCTTACCAAGGACGCGCTCTACCACTGAGCTATGGCAGCGAAACAGTAAAAGCCGTCCCTTGGCTCGACCCGGTTGCTACAGCGCATACCGCGAGCGTGGAAGGGGCAAAAGTATAAGTGACACAAACGCAAAGTCAATTGCGCCGGGTCGATTCGCTGAAGACTGATTTTACAGCGAGCTTGCTTTTCCCACGATTCGCCACCAATACACCCCTATGATACGCCAACGATCCATACTTTCAATAGCTTGCGCCGTTGGGAAGGCGGACGAAATTACCAATTTTTATGCGGCCGGCGAATTGGCGGCGCTGTCCGGCTGGTGATGAGGGCGTAAATAAGCCAGATATTCGACATTTCCCTTGGCACCACGGATGGGGCTGGGCGTGGAGTTCAACCATTGAAAACCCGCAGCCATGACCTGGGCGCGAACACGCTGCAGGACATTTTCAGCCTCATCAGCCGTTAATACCCCCCCGCGAAGCAGGCGGGCGTCGGCTTCATAATGTGGTTTGATCAAACTGATGATCTGGCCTTGTTCAAAAGGGGGCAACAGTTGGCGGGCTGCGGGAAGAATATGGTGCTGACGTGTCCAGGCGACATCAATGCAGACCAATTGCACGGGCTGGGGCAGGTGCAGATGCAGGGCATTGGTGCGTTCCATCACCACCACGCGCGGGTCTTTGCGCAACCGATAATCCAGCACGCCATAACCGGTGTCCACCGCGTAGACCCGACTGGCCCCGCGCCGCAGGAGACAGTCGGTAAACCCGCCGACATTGCACCCCAGATCGGCGCAGACAAATCCTGCCACATCCAAGGCAAAGGTGGTCAGGGCATGATCTAATTTCTGGCCGGCCCGGGAAACAAACATGGATCAGAGCATACGCCCGACGGATGAGAAAATCACACCGGCACGCAGCACAGCATCGTTGATTTCACACATGGGCAAATGCCTGATCCAGGTCGCCAATGATATCGTCGATATGTTCGATACCAACGCTTACGCGAATGAGGTCCTCGGTAATGCCCATGCGCAGGCGCTCGGGTTCGGGGATTGACACATGCCTCATGGTGCTGGGGTGTTCAATGAGTGATTCCACCCCGCCCAGACTTTCAGCCAGGGTGAACAGCTTGCAGTTGGTGAGCAACTTCATGCTTTCGGGGCGACCACCTTTTACGCGGAAACTGAAGGTTCCGCCGTAACCGGTCATCTGTTTTTTCGCGAGATCGTGCTGGGGATGCGATTCCAGTCCGGGATGCAGCACCTGTTTGACCTTGGGATGCTTTTCCAGCCAGCGGGCCAGGGCCAGGGCGTTGGCGTTATGGGCTTCCATGCGCACCGCCAGCGTTTTGACGCCACGCAGAACCAGAAAACATTCGTGCGGGCCAGCACAAGTGCCCATGGCGTTTTGATGGAAGGCAATCACTTCGGCGATTTTTTCATCGCGCACAATCACCCCGCCGCCGACAACATCGCTGTGACCATTGATGTATTTGGTGGTGGAATGAACGACAATATCAATGCCCAGATCGAGCGGGCGCTGAAAATACGGGGAAAGGAACGTGTTATCACAGACCGTCCAGACGCCGCGGCTGCGGGCCAGATCAGCAATGGCTTTGAGATCCAGCAGATTCATCAGCGGATTGGTCGGGGTTTCAGTCCAGAGCAAGCGCGTCTGCGGCGTGATGGCGCGATCCAGGGCTGCCAAGTCGCGCATGTTCACGAAGTCAATTTTAATCCCCTTGCTGGCAATGACGCTGGTGAGCAGGCGGTAACTGCCGCCATACAGATCGTCATGAACCAGAACATGATCGCCGGTTTTCAGGCTGCAAAGCACGGTGGCTTCAGCGGCCATGCCCGTAGCCAGGGCGAATCCGCGGGTTCCGTTTTCCAGAGCGGCCAGACACGTTTCCAAAGCCGCGCGGGTGGGGTTGCCCGATCGGGTATAATCAAATTTTCCGGGCTGATTAAATCCCTTGAAGGCAAAGGTGCTGGTCTGATAAATCGGGGGCATGACCGCGCCGTAGGTTGGGTCAGGCCCTTGGCCAGCATGAATCGCCAGTGTCTGAAAACGCATATTTTTAGTGCTGTGTGTGCTCAAAAAATCAATCTCCGATGAAACCAAGCGAAAAGATAGACAAAACGGTCGCATTTTCAAGCGGTTGTCCCTCTTCGTCTTCTGGTGGCAGACAACATAATGGTAGAATCCAGTAAAACAAAGGCTCGTTAACCGATCGTTTCCCTTGGCTTTACGATATTCCATCCTCCATCACACCGGCGTTGCCTCGCCCCACTTTGATCTGCTGTTTGAATCGGGCGCGGGTGAAATGTTGCGAACTTTTCGCGCCCCCTGCTGGCCGATTGTGACGCCGACAGACTTAATCGCCGCACCCGATCACAGGCCGATCTATCTGACGTATCAAGGCCCGATCAGCGGCGGGCGCGGCATAGTACGGCAGGTTCAAACCGGCACTTACGAAATTGATTTGCCTTGGCGGCCAGTGGATCAGTCATCAATCCCTCATGTCGATCCGTACAGCAATGCGGCTTGGGGTAACGAAAATCCAGCCCCCCCGCCACTGGTTCGCCAACTTACACTGGATAGCGACCAACGATTTACCTTGATCCTGAATCCCGTGTTGCGTCTGATCCCGCAATTACGCGGATGATTTCGGCATTTTCGGCTTTTTTTTGTTTTTCGCCTCGGCTGGTATTGGTATCAGATCGGTACCAACCGATAAAAAATTTATTGTGGGGCCAGGCGTTTATTGATTATTCGTCGGGGTGATCCTGATTAAGGCACGCTCGCGCCCGGAACAAAAAAGGCGGCGTGAGACTTTCGGACCTCACGCCGCCCAGGGAAGGAGAATCGTGTCACTATTAGTACGACGCGGCGACTCGTTTGGTTCGCGCAAAACTCCAGGCCAGGCGTAAATAAACAGACTCATCCGTGGCGCAACGCCTTACCAAAACGGCTGATTGGTCGTATGATGTCTCATTCGACTTTATCAAGGTTCGAACAGGGACACTTAACCACAATGCAGTTGCAGGCGATCTGGTTTGACAAGTGTTTGTATCTATGGGGGCAAAAACCCGCTGAGGTTGCTGCGCACAACGCGCTGAGCGCCGGGTCGGAAGATCTGAGGCACTGCGTGCTGCTCGATGCTGAGCATCTGAGCGCGGCGCTGGGTGAAATTTGTTCCGATACGCTGGTGGTGGCCGCCGCTACGACCACCCAACTGTCGCTGCGCCTGCCAGCGGATGAACAGGGTCCGGTGGTCGCTCTCGATGGGGCTGCCGCACCCGCCGAAACGCTGTCGGTGGCTGCCCTGGCTCCGTTTACCGTCGCGGCGCTGCGATTTGATCCAACGCAGGCAATTGATCTGCTGGCTGGCATTGATGACCAGGCGCACGGGCGATGTGCCCCGTCGCTGCACTATTGGAAAAACCTGGCGCAGTTTGTGGTTGATCGTCTGGCAATCGGGCAATTTCATCCTGATCTGATTCAGCCGCGCCAGGGGGAATATCATGGCCAGTGGCGCCTGGGGGCGATGTCGAGTCAGGAGGCAATGGCGCTGGAACAATACGCCGCCGCGTTGCCGCCGGTCTGCCAGTGTATCGACGGCGCTGCGCCCGCGCAGGTTGCACCCGCGTATCTGGTTGAAACATTTTTGCATACCACCACGGATCAACTGATCCGCCGCGATGTGGCTGTGGATGAATTTTTCAATCGGGCGCATGTCAAGGCGGCTGAAGCCCTGGCGCCAGCGGAAGTGCGCTGGTTGTCGGCGCTATTGGGTAAACAAACTCATTTGCGCGGCAGTCATGACGAGCTGATGACGTTTGCCGAACAGGTACGCAGTTGGATCGGGCAGTTGGATGAAGCGCGGGCGGACGAAGCGCTGCGCCTGAGTTTTGAACTGGTTGAACCGGAGGATGAGGATGATCTGGCTGGCGCGGCCATAGCCCTGGGCGATGATGATGCAGCGGACGATCTTGCTGCGCCGGCGGATGATACTATCGGGGCTGATCATGACGGGACGATTCATCCAACGGCACGGATGGATCAGGCCAATTCGGCGGCAGATCAGGCCGAAGAGCATCGTGCTGCCAATCAAACCTGGTATTTGCGTCTGATTCTGGAACCGGCGCCGGGCGAAGAAGGGGAAAGCATCGCAGCGGCCGATCTGTGGGGTGAAGCGGCCACCGGTATTTTAGGTCGAACCCTGGCTGGGCGGCGTCAGCGCCTGACGCGCGAACTGGCGCGGGCGGCGGAGATTTATCCCGTCCTGAAACAGACCGTTGCCCTGTCTCAACCGGCGCAGGCTGAATTAAGCACGCTGGAGGCGCACGTTTTCATCCGTCAGTGGGCGCAGATGTTGAGCGAACATGGTTTTGGTGTACATCTGCCGGACTGGACCCAGCGGCGCGATCGTGAAATCGGGTTGCTGATGACGCTGCGGCCAGGCGACGATGATCTGTCTTTGTTTGATGAAGGCCACGGGCGCACGAGCCGAGGCAATGGTCGCGCTGACGGCGTTGTCAGCGGCGAGCTGGGGTTGGAACATCTGCTCAATTTTGACTGGCAGGTCGCGGTGGGCGATTTGCGTTTGAGTGTCGATGAGTTCCGCACGTTGGCGCTGCGTCATCAACCGCTGGTGAAATACAAGGGGCAGTGGATTCATCTCGAGCCTGACGCAGCCGAGCGTGCACTGGATTACATCGCCGAGCGCAAGAGCGGAAAGATTTCGCTGGCGGAGGCATTCCGCAGCGCCTACGGCCTGGCGCGCGGCGACACGGGTCTGCCGATTCTGGGTCTGAGCGGGCTGGACTGGGTTGATCATCTGCTCAGCCAGACGCCGGGACAGCTCGAAGCGCTGGAGCAACCGAGTTCTTTTCAAGGCGAGTTGCGGCCGTATCAAAAGCGTGGTTTGCAATGGCTGGCCTTTCTGGATCGGCTGGGCATTGGCGCCTGTCTGGCGGATGACATGGGGTTGGGCAAGACGCCGCAGTTGATCTCCCTGATGCTGCTCGAGCGCCAGCAGTTGGCTGATCGCAGCAACGGTCACAGCACAATTCCACCGACGCTGCTGTTTGCCCCGACCAGCGTGGTGGGCAACTGGGTGCGCGAGCTGGGACGTTTTGCCCCGCAGCTCAAGGTCATGGTGCATCACGGGCCGCAGCGGCTGCAGGACAAGGACTTTGCCGACATGGTCAGTCAGCACGATGTCGTTGTGACCAGCTACGCCCTGGCGCATCGCGACGCCCAGACGCTGGCGGGGGCTGTCTGGTGGCGCGTGGCACTGGATGAAGCACAGAAAATCAAAAATCCCTCCGCTGCCAGCACGCAGGCGATTCGGGCCATCGCCGCCCCGCGCCGCGTCGCCCTGACCGGTACGCCGATTGAAAATCATCTCAGCGAGCTGTGGTCAATCATGGAGCTGTTGAACCCAGGGCTGCTGGGCAGCGCCAGCGAATTTCGCGAACGATTCGCCGTGCCGATCGAAAAACTGGGCGATAGCGACCGCGCCGGTCAGTTGCGCAAACTGATTCAGCCGTTTGTGCTGCGGCGCAGCAAGACCGACCCTGCGGTGGCCAGCGATCTGCCGGAAAAAATGGAGCAGAAGATTTACTGCAACCTGACGGCGGAACAGGCAGCCGCGTATGAACGCATCACGGCGGACATGCTCAACCAGATTGACGCAGCAGCCGGTATCCGCCGGCGCGGGTTGATTCTGGCCGCCCTGACGCGCTTGAAGCAGATCTGCAACCACCCCATCCTGCTGACACGCGAACAGACCAACAACATCGACAACCGCAGCGGCAAGTGTGAACGTCTGGCGGAAATGCTCGAGGAAGTGATCGGTGTCGGCGATGCCGCGCTGATCTTCACGCAGTATCGGGAGATGGGACACCTGCTGCAAAGCCTGATCAACACCCGTTTGAAAAGCGAGTCGATCTTCCTGCATGGCGGCACACCAGCCAAAACGCGCAACGACATGATCGACCGGTTCCAGTCGGGCGATGCTGATGCGCCGAAGATTTTTATTCTTTCATTGCGGGCCGGTGGCTTGGGGTTGAATCTGACGGCTGCCAATCACGTGTTCCACTTTGATCGCTGGTGGAACCCGGCCGTGGAGAGTCAGGCCACCGACCGGGCCTACCGGATTGGGCAAAAGCGCAAGGTTCAGGTGCACAAATTCGTCTGCGTGGGGACGGTGGAAGAACGGATCGACAAGCTGCTGGCGGAAAAAATCGCCCTGGCGGATAAAATTGTCAGCGGCGGCGATGAATGGCTGACCAATCTCAGCACCGAGGAGCTGCGCAGTTATCTGCAGTTGACCAGCGATGCGATTGGCGATTTTTGACACCAATCCTCTTCTGGATCAATCACGCGCGGGGGGAAGATACTTCAGAATCAAATCGACATGGGCAGCGGTGGCGCCCTGCTCATTGCGCACCACATCAGCAGCGCGCTGGCCTAGTTGAATGCGTAAATCAGCATCATCAAGCAAGCGGCGGAGCTGTTGATACAGTTCATCACGGTTGTTCACTTCAATCATCGCCCCGGCAGCGCGGAACTTGAGCATGGCATCGGCAAAGTTCTGGGTATGGGGGCCGACGATGACGGGTTTGGCCAAAGCAGCCGGTTCGATCATATCGCTGCCATGCTGGCGCTGGCCGAGATCAACCAGGCTGCGCCCCACCACGACAAGAGCAGCCAGGCTGTAGAACGTGCGCAGCTCCCCCATGGTGTCGCCGAGAATAACTGATTGAGTCGTCAGCGGTTGGCGGGTGGCGCTATCGGTCGATGGACTGCCGGCGACGCCGGGTTGTGGTGCATCTACTTGTGATCGGCGCAGGCAGGCGTAACCGTATTGCTGGATCAACTGCGCGACCTCATCAAAACGCTCGGGATGGCGCGGAATAAGCGCCAGCCGCAGCGTGGGATAATTCTTTTGCAGCTGTCTGTAGAGTTCCAGAATCATCGCCTCTTCGCCCGGGCCGGTCGAACCGCAGACCCAGATCAACTGCTTCGCTGGATCAAGGCCCAGCGCCTGAGCCAGTTGCCGGGCGGCATCGGTCGGCGGGACAAGGGCAGCGGTGTCAAATTTCATCGTACCGGTGATACGGACACGATCGGGCGCTGCGCCCAGCGCAATGAATTGTTCGGCAAAGCGCTGGTCCTGCGCACACAGCTCAGACAGAGCGCCGAACATCGATCTGGTCAGGAATTGTAATCGCTGATACCCACGGAAACTGCGGGGAGTGATGCGGCCATTGACCAGTAAGATTTCAATGTTGCGCTGGCGGCATTGGCGCAGAAAGTTGGGCCAAAGCTCCAGCTCCAACAATACCGCAATATCCGGCCTGAGTGTATCCAACACGCGGTTGATCGCAACCGAAAAGTCGAGCGGATAACGAATGAGGGTGACATCAGGATTAGAGCTGTAAAGCTGGCGGGCACGGTCATAGCCTGTCACGGTGGTGGTGGTGATGATGTACTGCAGATCAGGGCGATGTTGCGCCAGTTGCTGGATCAGGCTGCGCGTGGCGTTGATTTCCCCCAGGCTGACGGCATGGATCAGCACGGCGGGACGATTAAGCTGGCGGCGCGAGGTGTCCATGGCGCGGCCCATCCGTAGGCGCAGCGCCTGCAGAACTTTGCGACGGGCAGGTGAATGAATCAACAAAAA
>WBZR01000734.1_pt2 | contig 23244 bp, 21 predicted proteins | sample 5204231 | NCBI WGS metagenome assembly WBZR01 (sample SAMN12412403, study PRJNA552823) | activated sludge metagenome | isolation source: activated sludge from anammox sidestream of wastewater treatment plant... | place: USA: Virginia | collected 2017-08
CGACGTGACCGCGGCGCTCGCCGCCGACCGGGTGTGGGTGCTCGACCGCGGCCGGCTCGTCGCCGACGGCCCGCCGCACTCGGGCGAGCTGCGCGCGGCGCTGGTGGCGGTATTCGGCGGGGCGTTCAGCATCGAGCCGGTTCAGCTCGGTGCCGCGCGCACGACGCGCTGGGTGGCGGTGCCGGCGCCGTAGCGCCGGCGCGCGCGCGGCCGCGCCGGCGGCGAGCCGCCAAGATCGTCGCCGCCGCGTCGGCGCTGCACCGCCCGGGCGTACGCGTGACGGGTCGGCGCTCAGACCTGACTTCGACGGCTCCAAGTGACACGCCCACGTAAGCTCGCGTCGCGCAATGGGTTTGCGGCTGCACGCCGGAGGGCTGTGTATCTATGGGGCTTGCCCGCATCAGGCGAGCTGAGGAATGGGCGGCGGTGGCTCGAGGTGCCCATCGAATTCCGCCTTCCAGAGGGCCGTTGTCATGCCGCCTTGGACTGCTCTGCGCGCCGGCAGTGGCCGCTACAGTAGTCGCATGGCCCTGCACCCCGACCTGCCCGCGTCGCCCTACGCGATCCGGCCGCCCGAGCAGCGCTGGTTCCCGGCCGACGAATCGCTGCGCGAGCGAGCGTACGAGAAGCTGCTGCCGCCGCTGGTCGCGGCCATCCGGCGCGAGGTCGCCGCCTGGCGCGCTGCCGGCTACGCGGGCGCGTCGCCGACCTCGCGCGCGCTGCTGCAGTGGTGGTTCGAGACCGAGCACGCGGTCGAAGGCGCCGACCGCACGCTCGCGCCCTTTCGCTGGTACTTCGCGCAGCGCGAGGCGGTCGAGTCGGTGATCTGGCTGCACGACGTGCGCCGCGTGCGCGACAAGTTCGACCTGCTGCGCTTCGACGCCTCGGGTGCGGTCAGCGCCAGCATGTTCGACGAAGCCTGGCCGCGTTACGTCGTCAAGATGGCCACCGGCGCCGGCAAGACCAAGGTGCTGGCGCTGCTGATCGCGTGGAGCTACTTCCACAAGCTCTACGAGAGCGATGGGCACGCCCGCCTTCATGGACTTCGTCGAGTCGATCCGCAGCGAGGGCGTGACCTTCGAGCGCAGGCCGATGGGCGGCGGCGCCGGCCGCGAGGACTCGCTGATCGTCGAGGTCGACGCGCAGAACCCGGCCAAGGACATCGCCGCGCTCGACATCGCGCTGCCCCGGCTCGCGCGGCGCTTTCACCGCGAGTTCAAGGACCTGGCTGCGCTCGATCCGGCCGGCTTCGGCCACCCGCGCCTGCGGTTGAAGCCGTTCACGGCCGAGCAGACGCGCGAGATCGTCTTCAAGACCATGCTCGACGGCGAGCCGCATCACACGATAGCCCTCGACGCCAGCGGGGCGGCCGACTACCGCTCGGTGGTCGCCTACTTCACGCGCCAGTTGCTGAAGGAACTGCGCCTGGCCGGCGGCTACGAGCTGCTGTACCCCAAGGTCAAGACCTTCCTGCGCGAGCACCTGTTCGAGCCCTCGCCGGTCGACCTGGAAGACCCGGCGGTACTGCGCAACCTGTCCGAGCCCGAGGCGGTGAAGCTGCTGTTCGACCGCTTCAAGGCCGGCATCAACGCGCTCACCGTGCGCGACAGTGGCGCGACGCAGATCGAAGGCGGCATCCGCCTGCGCGACACGCGGCCCTTCCGCACCCAGCCGCGCGGCTTCGTCGTCACCGCCAAGTCGGTCTTCAACCGCATCGTCGGCGAGGCCAACGCCGGCGGGCTGGAGCTCGCCTTCGCCGCTTTCCTGGAAGGTGCGAGCGACGTGCAGGCGCACGCCAAGAACTACCTCGCGGTCGGCTTTCGCATCGACTACGTGCGCGCCAACGGCGAGATTTCGACCTACACGCCCGACTTCATCGTGCGCGACACCGCAGGCGGCGTCTGGATCGTCGAGACCAAGGGCCGCGAGGAACTCGACCTGCCGCAGAAGATGGCGCGCTTGAAGCAGTGGTGCGCCGACGCCACCGCCGCGAGCACCGGCGAGGGCGGGCCGCGCTACGGCTTCGTCTACGTCGACCAGGAAGGCTTCGAGCAGCACAAGCCGCAGAGCTTCGCGGGGCTGGTGACCGGCTTTCGCGAGTACCAGGAAAAGTCTTGACGAAAGCCGCCGAACCGTAAATACTGCCAGCATGAAGACCACCTTCGATCTGCCCGACCCGCTGCTGCGCAAGGCCAAGGCCGCCGCCGCCGACCAGGGCCGCCCGCTGCGCGATCTGGTGGCCGAGGCCTTGGCCGAGAAGCTGGCGGCGCTGGCCGTGGCCAAGGGCGCGCGGCGGTCGCGCGACAGCGAATGGAAGGCCTTCGAGGCCAGGCTGCAGAAGCAGCCCGACGGCAGCTACATCAACCCCGAGATACCCGAAGACGACAACTTCGCCGAGATCCTCGAGTCGATCCGCGCGGAGCGGCGCGCCTGGCGGCCGCGCAATCCCTTCGAGGGCGTCGACTTCGGCGACGACGACACGTCAGGCGCTGCGCCACCGGCCCCGGGCAAGGGCTGAGCGTGTACCTGTTCGACACCAACGTCCTGAGCGAACTCACCAGCGGGCGGCCGAACGGGGCCGTCGTGCGCAAGCTGATGGCGTGCGACCCGGCGCTGCGCTTCGCGTCGGAGATGAGCCGCTACGAACTGCGCTACGGCGCCGCCCTGCTGCCGCCCGACAACCCGATGTGGCAGCGCATCCTGGACGAGATCGTTCCGCGCTGTACCTGGCTGCCGATCGACGCCGCGGTGTGCGTGTGCACGGCCGACCTGACCGCCGGATTGCGGCGCAATGGCCGCATCCTGGACTGGGCTGACCTGTTCATCGCAGCCACCGCGCTGGTGCACGGCAAGATCGTCGTCACGCGCAATGTGCGCCACTTCGATCGCATCGAGGGCCTGCTCGTCGAGAACTGGTTTCCAGCCGAATCGCGCAAGAGCCCCGCGACATGAGCCGCACCGACAAGCCGGCCTACGACCTGAGCGACGCGGACAAGCGCGACCTGATCGAGCTGATCCAGCAGGGCCGGCCGCTGCCCGAGAAGTAACGCTTCATCCTGTTCGAGGACAAGCGCGAGGTCGAGCTGGTGTGGAACGGCAAGACGCGCGACGTCTGCACCACCGTGCTGCCGTTCCAGACGCTGGACACGTCGACGAGCCGCGCGCCGAGACCAAGCGCCAGGAAGAGCTGTTCGACCCGCGCGGGCGCCAGCTGCGCGGCTGGACCAACAAGCTGATCTGGGGCGACAACAAGCTGATCCTCGCGTCGCTCAAGAGCGGCGCGCTGCGCGCGCAGATCGAGGAGGCCGGCGGGCTGAAGCTGATCTACATCGACCCGCCGTTCGACGTCGGCGCCGACTTCAGCATGGACATCGAGATCGGCGGCGAGACCTTCCACAAGGAGCCGAACCTGCTCGAGCAGATCGCCTACCGCGACACCTGGGGCCGCGGCGCCGATTCGTTCATCGCGATGATCTACGAGCGGCTGATCCTGATGCGCGATCTGCTGGCGGAGGATGGGTCGATCTACGTGCACTGCGATTGGCGGGTGAACTCGTACATTCGCAACGCATGCGATGAAGTGTTCGGCCGAAACATGTTTGTCAATGAGGTCATCTGGCGCAGGGCATTCGCGCACAACGACCCGACCAGGTGCGGCAACATTCATGATGCGCTCTACTACTATTCAAAGAGCGAGCAACGAACTTGGAATCGTCTGTTTCAGCAGCCAAGCGCTGAGTACATCGAGAGCTTCTTTGACCAGTACGACTCGGCGCGGCGAGAGCGATACAACCGCTTGCCGCTCGATGCCCCTCGGCACGGGGACGGCGGCAACCTCCTCTACGAATGGAAAGGCGTTTGGCCGGCGAGCGGAAGAACCTGGGCATATCTCAAGGAGGAGATGGAGGTGTTCGACCGACAAGGGCGAATCCACTATCCGAAGACCGAAGGGGGCAAGCCGCGACTGAAGCGATACGAGAGCGAGTACGAGGGCACGCCTGTTCAGGACATTTGGACGGACATCAACAAGATTCACAACCAATCCGACGAACAGCTCAGTTACCCCACCCAAAAGCCCGAGGCCCTCCTCGGACGCATCATCAAGGCCAGCAGCAACGAAGGCGACCTCGTCGCCGACTTCTTCTGCGGCTCGGGTACCACCGCCGCGGTCGCCGAGAAGCTCGGCCGCAAGTGGATCGCGACCGACCTGGGCAAGTTCGCGATCCACACCACGAGGAAGCGCCTGATCGGCGTGCAGCGCGAGCGCAAGGCGGCGGGCCAGGATTTCCGCGCCTTCGAGGTGCTGAACCTCGGCCGCTACGAGCGCCAGGCCTACCTGAACGTCGGCGGGCGTCTTTCCGCGACCAGGAAGCAGCAGGCGCTGGCGGCGAAGGAAGCCGAATTCCGCGCGCTGATCCTGCGCGCGTACAAGGCGCAGGCGCTCGACGGCGAAGGCTTCTTCCACGGCAAGACCGGCGCCCGGCTGGTGGTTATCGGGCCGATCAACCTGCCGGTCGGGCGCCTCTTCGTCGAGGAGGTGATCACCGAATGCCGCAAGCGCGGCGCCTCGCGCGTGGACGTGCTGGCGTTCGAGTTCGAGATGGGCCTCTTTCCGGCGGCGCTGGACGAGGCGCGCGCCAAGGGTATCGAGCTGGCGCCGAAGACGATCCCGCCCGAAGTCCTCGACCAGCGCGCGGTCGAGCGCGGACAGGTGCAGTTCTTCGGCATCGCCTACGTCGAGGCGCAGCCGCGCTACGCCAAGGGCCGCTCGGCCAGGGACAAGCTGACGCTGCGGATCGAGCTGACCGACTTCTCGGTCCACTGCACCCAGGGCGCGGCCGAGGCTGCCGAGGCCGCGTTGAAGGAAGGCAAGAGCGCGGTGGTCTGCCACGACGGCCAGCTCTACAAGCTCGCCAAGAGCAGGGCCGGCGTCGTCACCCGCGAGCGGCTGACCAGGGTCTGGACCGACTGGGTCGATTACTGGGCGGTGGACTTCGACTACGGCAGCCGCAAGGAGATGATCAAGGTGCCGCGCGGCATGGGCTTGGAAGGCCACCTGCCCGGCATCCCCCCGGTGCAGGGCGAGCTGCAGGAGTTCGAGGAGCGCTGGACCGGCGGCTACATCTTCGAGAACGAGTGGCAGAGCTTTCGCACCCGGCGCAGCCGCGCGCTCGAGCTGGTCACGGCCGAGCACAGCTATGCCCAGCCCGGGCGCTACACGGTCGCGGTGAAGGTGATCGACCTCTTCGGCAACGACACGATGACGCTGGTGCCGGTGAACGTGGGGTGACGACCGCGCCCGCGAACGAATTGCCCCGCGCCGGTTCGTCTGCAGCGCCGGGCCGCCGCTGCGGCAGGCCGACCGCCCGTCGGCGGCGGTCCCTGGGGCGGGCTTGGGCGGTGCCGCGCTTCGTTGCCTGCCGCCGGCCGCGGCGCTGGCCGAGGCGAACGCCGAGCGCACCCAGGCCCGGCAGCGCGAGCAGCGCGCTCGACGGCTCGGGTACCGGGGCGAGGGCAAGGGTCAGCGTGCCGACCTGCCGCCCCGGGCTCGCGAACGCGAAGCTCGATGTCGCAAGCCGGCTCGTCGCGACGCAGGGGTTGGGCGGATACGTTTTCGCGGCGCATGCGCTCGAGCAGCTCGAGACCTTGCCGCGTCATGCGCAGCAAATAGCCATGGCGCGTCAGGCGATGCGGGCAGCCGCCCACGGCCAGGCCCGCCACGATGAGCAGCCGCATGTCGCAGCAGGCGCACTCGCTGTCCACGCCGGCGATGGCGTCGCTGTCGAGCTGCGAGCCCTCGTCGCGCAGCGCTTCGAGCTGCATCAGCAGCTTGCCGATCACGGCCCATTCGCGCTTCATGGTGCTCTCCTGCAGAATGCCCGGGCTCGGCGGCGGTGCCTGCAATCGGGAATCAGGACGGTCATTCACCGCTTATGTGGGTTCGACTCCCACCCGCCGCCGGGCTACCGCACAAGGATCCAGCGTCCGCCCTTGACGGCGCCGGCGATGTCCACATCGCTCACCCGAAGCGCCGCCACGATCCGATCGCATTCTCCTGCGCCGCCGCCGGCGAGTGCGATCGCCGCGTTCACCGGCCCCAGGCCGTCGCTGACAAAGACGATGTGCCCGTTGTGCGGGTCGAAGTACACCGCGCTCGGCCGCTCGAGCACGGTGGGCAGCGCACCCCGCTCGGCCGCGGTGAGCGCGTTCCGGCTCGCCTCGTGCCGCGGCTGTTTGGCGCCCGTCACCAGGCGCTGCTCGATGGCGATCTCGGCCGAATCGGGCACGGCGATCTCGGGCCTGCGCAGCGCTTCGATGGTCCGCGGCTCGGGTGCGCCGACCACCGCCGCGCGGCGCCTGGCGACGCTGTCGGGCGGCGAGCGCCAGCGCGTGCTGCTGGCGCGTGCGCTCGCGGTGCAGCCGCGCGTGCTGCTGCTCGACGAGCCGGCCGCGCACCTGGCCCGCCGCACCAGCGTGCGCTGCTCGCGACCCTGGCCGCGCGCGCGCGCGCCGGCCTGGCCGTGGTGTCGGTGCTGCACGACGTGACCGCGGCGCTCGCCGCCGACCGGGTGTGGGTGCTCGACCGCGGCCGGCTCGTCGCCGACGGCGCGCCGCACTCGGGCGAGCTGCGCGCGCGGCGCGAGCCGATTCGGCCTGCGCAAGCGCGCTCGGCCTGATCGGGCTACTCGGCCGCGACCACCGAGACGTTGCGCCCGGAGAGCACGAGCGCGAGCGTGTCGCCCGGCTGCCAGCGGCGATCGACATCGGGCGAGACGACGAAGATCTCGCCCAGCTCGGTGGCCACCGTCAGCTCGAGGAAGCTGCCGAGGTAGGCCATCTTGACGAGCGTGCCGGCAAGCGTGCCGGCGCCGGGCGCGGCGACCTGCCAGGCCTCGGGGCGCACCGCCAGCTTCACCTTGCCCGGCCGCGCCGGCCGGCGCACGGGCACCGCGAGCGGGCCCAGGCGCACGCGCCCGTCGGCCAGCGCCTCGCCCGCGAACAGCATCGCCTCGCCCATGAAGCCGGCGACGAATTCGCTCTCGGGCTGCGCGTAGAGCTGTTCGGGCGTGCCCGCCTGCGCGATGCGTCCGGCGTCCATGACGACGATCTGGTCGCTCACCGCCAGCGCCTCGCTCTGGTCGTGCGTGACGTAGGCGACGGTGAGCGCCAGGCGCTGCTGCAGCGCGCGGATCTCCTCGCGCATGCTGCGGCGCAGCCGCGCGTCGAGGTTGGACAGCGGCTCGTCGAACAGCATCACGCTGGGCTCGAGCACGAGCGAGCGCGCCACCGCCACGCGCTGCTGCTGGCCGCCCGAGAGCTCGCTCGGCGCGCGCCGGTCGTAGCCCGTCAGGCCGACGCTGTCCATCGCGGCGCGCGCACGCCGCGCGGCCTCGTCGCGGCCGACGCCGCTCACCACGAGCCCGTAGCTCACGTTCTCGATCACGCTCATGTGCGGAAAGAGCGCGTAGCTCTGGAACACCATGCTCACGTTGCGCTCGGCGGGGCCGAGCGGGGTGACGTCCTGGCCGTCGATGAGGATGCGGCCCGAGGTCGGCGCGTCGAGCCCGGCGATCATGCGCAGCAGCGTCGTCTTGCCGCAGCCGCTGGGGCCGAGGATCGTGGTGAGCGTGCCCTTGGGCACCGCCAGGTCGACGCCCTTGACGACCAGCGGCGCGCCCGCGCCGCCGTAGCGCTTGGTGACCTGGCGGAACTCGATGCCGGCTCCGGGCGGGTTCATGCGGCAGCCTTTCTGCGGCCGAGCTGGCGCTCGCCGACGAGGAACTGGATGAGCGCGGTGGCCGCCGACATCAGCACGATCAGCACCGTGCAGTAGGCCAGCGCGACGCCGTAGTCGCCGTTGCCGACGCGGCCGATGATGTAGGTGGTGGCCAGTTCGTTCTCGGCGGTGACGAGGAAGATCACCGCCGAGACCGTGGTCATGCTGCGCACGAAGCTGTAGACCAGCGCCGTCACCAGCGCCGGCTTGAGCAGCGGCAGCACCACGCGCGCGAGCGTGGTGGCGGTGTTGGCGCGCAGCATCGTGCTGGCCTCGTCGAGGTTGCGGTCGAGCTGCTTGAAGCTGGCCGTGCCGGCGCGCACGCCCACCGGCAGCGCGCGGAACACGAAGCACAGCACGATGATGAGCCCGGTGCCGGTGAGCTCGAACGGCGGCACGTTGAAGGCGAGGATGTAGCTCACGCCGAGCACCGTGCCGGGGATGGCGAAGGCGAGCAGGGCGCCGAACTCGAACGCACGCTGGCCGACGAACTGCGTGCGCGCGAGCAGCCAGCTGATCAGCAGGCCGATGAGCGCGCAGACGGGCGCGGCCAGCGCGGCCAGACGGATCGTCGTGAACAGCGAGTTCCACGCCGTGCCGGCCCACACCAGGCCGTGCGCGCCCCACTGCAGGTCGAACGCGGTGACGAAATGGCGCAGCGTGGGCGTGTAGTCGCGGCCCCAGGTCTGCACGAAGCCGCCGGTGAAGGCGAACAGGTACACGAGCAGCGTGAAGGCGAGCCAGGGTCCGGCCAGCCCGAGGGCGAGACGGCGCACGCGCTCGGGCAGAGGCATCGCGATGCCGGCGTCGCCCTTGCCCGACACCGTGGTGTAGCTGGTGCGCCCGAGCACGCGCTGCTGCACGAAGAACACGGCCAGCGCGAACGCCGTGAGCACCAGCGCCAGGCTGGCCGCACGCCCCTGGTCGTACTGCGCGCCGACGATGGCGAAGAAGATGTCGGTCGACAGCACCGAGTACTGGCCGCCGACGACGATCGGATTGCCGAAGTCGGCGATGCTCTCGATGAAGCCCACCAGGAAGGCGTTGGCCAGCCCCGGCTTCATCAGCGGCAGCGTCACCGTGCGAAAGGTCTCCAGCCGGCTGGCGCGCAGCGTCTGCGCCGCCTCCTCCATGCTCGGCGCGATGCCCTGGACGACGCCGCGCATGATCATGAAGGCGATCGGCGTGAAGGCGAACATCTGCGCCAGCCAGATGCCGAACAGGCCGTAGAACCAGCGCGTCGGCGCGATGCCGAAGGCCCATTCGAGGAACTGGTTCAGGAGCCCGGCACGACCGAACAGCAAGATGAGCCCCAGCCCGACGACGAAGGGCGGCGTGATGATCGGCAGCAGCGCCACCACGTTGAGGGTGCGCCCCATGCCGCGCGTGAGGCCGGCGCTGCCGCGCTCGGCGTACAGCGCGATCAGCGTGCCCATCAGCGTGGTGCCGCCGGCCGTGAGCAGGGCCAGGGCCAGCGTGTTCCAGGCCGTGCCGCAGCGCACGCCGCCGGCCAGGCAGGCCAGGCCCCAGACACGCTCGTGCGCCAGCCGCTCGATCAGCGCGGCGGGCGAGAACGCGCCGCTGTCGTCGAGGAAGGCACCGACCAGCGCCTTGCCCACCGGCAGCGCGACGAACAGCAGCAGCAGCGCCGCGCACAGCACGACGGCGCCGGCGACGAAGAAGTCGCCGCGGAAGTAGCCCAGGCGGGCCACGCCGGCGCCCAGCAGCATCAGCAGGGCCAGGAGCACGAGCGCACCGCCCAGGCCGATGCCGAACTGGCCGTTGGGCAGGGCGCCGAAGGCGGCGTTCAGCCACTCGTACGACCAGCCCGCAGCACCGATCGCGAAGCCGCTGCCGACCAGGCCCGCCAGCCCCAGGGCGCTGCCGGCCAGCAGCATCCGGCCCTGGCCGCGCCCGGCCGGCAGGCGCCAGGCCCAGGCGCACAGCGCCAGCCCCGCCAGGCCGCTCCACAGCCAGGGCCGGCCGTGGCGCAGCGCCTGCACCAGGCCGCTGGCGGTCTCGCCGCCGCCGAAGACGCCCGGCAGCGCGCGCAGCAGCGTGACGTTCTGCGGGAAGTACCAGGGCAGCAGCGCGAACGCCGCCGCGCCCAGCGCCAGCCAGGCGAACAGCACGCGCCGGGCGCGCGCCTGCGCGCGGTTCATGCCGGAGCCGGCGGGCGGCGGCTCGGTGCGAACGTTCACGCGATGGTCCGCGTGATCGTCCGCGTGATGGTCCACGCGATCGTCCGCGCGATCGTCCGCGCGGTGGTCCGCGCGGTGGTCCGCGCAATGGTCCGCGCGGACGGCAGCGCGGTCTCCACGGCGATCTTCGGCGCGAACCCGGGCGCGCCCGTCAACGCGGCAGCGAGTTGACGTCCTTCTCCCACTTGCCGATCAGCCGCTTGCGCTCGGCGCTGGCGCCGTACTTGGCGTAGTCGTAGTCGATGAACTTGATCTTCTTGAAGTCGGGCACATGCGGGTCGACCTTGGCGCTCTTGTTGCTCGGCACCTGGAACTGCTTGGCCGCGGCACCGAGCTCCTGTGCCGGCGCGGTGAGGGCCCATTCGTAGAACTTCTTGGCCGCCTCGAGGTTGCGTGCGCCCTTGATGATGCTCATCGAGCCGATCTCGGCGCCCGTGCCCTCGGAGGGCGTGATGGTGGCCACCGGAAAGCCCTGCAGCGCCTCGCCCGGGCCGTCGTGCACGAAGCTGATCGACACGCTCGCCTCGCCGCGCGCCACCGCCTTGATCGGGCCGGTGCCGCTGCGCGTGTAGGTCTGGATGTTCTTGTGCAGCGCCTTGAGGTAGTCGAACGCCTTGTCCTCGCCCCACAGCTGCACCAGCGTGGCGATCATCGTGTACGCGGTGCCGCTGGAGGCCGGGTTGGCGACCTGGATCTCGTTCTTGTAGATCGGCTTGAGCAGGTCGGCCCAGCTCCTGGGCACCGGCAGCTTCTTCTTGGCCAGCAGCTCGGTGTTGTAGCCGAAGCCCAGCGGCCCGCTGTAGATGCCCACCGTCTTGTAGCCCGACTGCTGCGCCTGCTGCTGCGCCCAGGCGTGCAGCTGCGGCAGCGAGGCGCTCTTGTACTCGAGCGTCAGCCCGAGCTCGGCGGCCTGCAGGTGCGGATCGCCCGTGCCGCCGAACCAGATGTCGGTTTTCGGGTTGGCCTTCTCGGCGATGAGCTGCGCCAGTGCCTCGCCCGAGCCCTTGAGCGACATGTTGACCTTGACGCCGGTGGTGCGGCCGTACACGGTCTGGATCATGTTGCACCACTCGGCCTGCACCGAGCAGATGATGTTGAGCTGCCCACCTTCCTGCGCGCGGGCGTTCGTGCCGAGCGCGAGCAGCAAGGCGGCGCCTGCGAGCGCGGGCGCGAGGTGGCGACGGATCATGGCGACTCCTTCGTGGGCGCCGCGCGCACGCCATGCGCGCGGCGTTGTGGTTGGAACGGGGTTCGCGCAATCGTAGCCTGCGCCGCGCCAGCCCGTGAAAACCCGCATCCGCGGCGCAAGCCCGGACAGCGACGCTGCGCCTGCCGCTGAGATACTCGGGCCCATGAGTGCAGGCACCATCGGCAGGCATGGCATGGTCGCGGGCCGGCCGGGCGCGGCGGGGGGGCCGGCGTTGCGCCCGCTGCTGCGGCGGCTGGCGTCGATGCTGCTGCCGCTGGCGTCGATGCTGCTGCCGCTGGCGCTGGCCGCCGGGAGCGTACGCGCCGAAACCCTGATCGTCGGCCCTTCGGACGAGCCGGCCGCGGTTGCGCGCACGCTCATGCAGGCGCGCGACGGCGATGTCGTCGAGGTGCTGCCGGGCGAGTACCGCGGCGTCGCGGCGGTGCTCGAGCAGCGCCGGCTCACGATCCGCGGCGCCGGCAAGCGGCCGGTGTTCGTGGCCGGCGACAAGCTGGCCGAAGGCAAGGCGATCCTCGTCGTGCGCGGCGGCGAGGTCACGATCGAGAACCTCGAGTTGCGCGGCGCACGCGCGCCCGACCGCAACGGCGCGGGCATCCGCTTCGAGAAGGGCCGGCTCGCGGTGCGCGACTGCGCCTTCTTCGACAACGAGACCGGCCTGCTCACCGGCAACGAGCCCGATGCGGTGCTCGAGATCCGCGCCAGCGAATTCGGCCGCGCGCCGCATGTCGAGGGTTCGCTGCCGCATCTGGTCTACGTCGGCCGCATCGCCAGGTTCACGCTCGCGGGCAGCCGGCTGCACCGCGGCTACGAGGGCCACCTCGTGAAGTCGCGCGCGCGCGAAAGCGTGATCACCTACAACATGATCCGCGACACCGGCGAGGGCAGCGCCAGCTACGAGATCGACCTGCCCAACGGCGGCGCGGCGACGATCCTGGGCAACGTCGTCGGCAAGGGCCCGCGCCGGCAGAATCCGGTGCTGATCGCCTACGGCTCCGAAGGCGCGGTCTGGGAGCGCAACGAACTCGTGCTCGCGCACAACACGCTCATCAACGAGGGCTGGCTGCCGGCCTGGTTCCTGCGCGTGTTCCGCGACCGCGTGCCCATGGGCGCCGAGCCGCTCGTCGTCAACAACCTGGTCATCGGCGGCGGCATCTTCTGGCTCGGTGCGGCCGGCCGCTTCGAGGGCAACTGGCCGGCCACGCTGGGCATGCTGCGCGACGTGCTGACCGGCGCCTTCGAACTGCCGCCCGACTCCTGGCTGCGCGGCCGCGGCGTCGACCCGCGCCACGTGGACGGACGCGACCTCGCGCCGCGCGCCGAGTTCGAGTGGCCGCTGGGCACGCGCGCGCTGTCGCCCGACCGCGCGCGCTGGTCGCCCGGCGCCTACCAGCGGTGACGCCGATGGACGGCCCGCGCCTGCACCCCGAGAGCATCGCCGCCCAGGCCCTGGGCTGGATCGACGAGGCCACGCGCGCGGTGATCCCGCCCGTGCACGTCTCGAGCACCTACCTGCGCGACCCCGACAACCGCTACCGCTCGGGCCGCGCCTACGCGCGTGCCGACAACCCGGCCTTCGACCAGGCCGAGGCCGTGATCAGCGCGCTCGAAGGCGGGCACGAGGCCATGCTGTACGCCAGCGGCATGGCCGCCGCCACGGCCTGCTTTCTGGCGCTGCGCCCGGGCGACCATGTGCTCGCGCCGCGCGTGATGTACTGGTCGCTGCGCGACTGGCTCGGCGCGTTCGCGCGCGAGTGGGGGCTCGAGGTCGAGTTCGTCGACATGGCCGAGCCGGCCGCGCTGCGCGCGGCGCTGCGCCCGGGCCGCACCCGGCTGGTGTGGGTGGAGACGCCGGCCAACCCGCTGTGGAGCATCACCGACATCGCCGAGGCGGCCGCCGCGGCGCACGGCGCCGGGGCGCTGCTCGCGGTGGACTCCACCGTGGCCACGCCGGTGCTGACGCGCCCGCTCGCGCTCGGTGCCGACCTCGTGATGCACGCCGCGACCAAGTACCTCAACGGCCACAGCGATCTCGTCGCCGGCGTGCTCGTCGCGCGCGAGCCGAGCGCGTACTGGCAGCGCCTGCGCGCGCTGCGCGTGCAAGGCGGCGCCACGCTCGGCTCGTTCGAGTCGTGGCTGCTGGTGCGCGGCCTGCGCACGCTGCCGCTGCGCGTGCGCGCGGCGTCGGCCTCGGCCGCGCGCATCGCCGCGCATTTCGCGGCGCACCCGCGGGTGCGCGAACTGCTCTATCCGGGGCTGCCGGGCTTTGCCGGCCACGCCGTGGCGGCGCGCCAGATGCAAGGCGGCTTCGGCGGCATGCTCTCGCTGTGCGTGCGCGGCGGCGAGGCGGCTGCCGTGGCCACGGCAGCCGGCGTGCGGCTGTGGAAACGCGCCACTTCGCTGGGCGGCACCGAGAGCCTGATCGAACACCGCGCCAGCGTCGAGGGCCCCGGCACGCCGGCGCCGGCCGACCTGCTGCGCCTGTCGGTGGGCCTCGAACATGCCGACGACCTGATCGCCGACCTCGAGGAGGCGCTCGCCGCCGCGCAGAACTGAAGCGCGCGCGGCCAGCCGGCGGCGCCCGGCTGCGCAGGCGCGGTGCGCCTGCCGCCGCAGCGCCCGATCGACCTGCGTGCCGGGACGGATCGACGGCCCTGGGCGCAGCGCAGGCGATCAGCCGTCCCGGCGCGAGCGACGCTGCGTGCACAGCGACGAAGTGCCCGGTGATTCCGGGAGGACACGCATGCCGTCCAAGCCGGCGCGACGGCACCATGGCGTCGGACTCGGCGTCCGGGTCCCGGCCGCGTTCGGCGAACCTGGTGCGTCGGTGGCCGCGGCGGCGCCGGACCCGAACGTCGATCCCGCGCACGAGGGGCGACGTCGTCGGGCTGCAGTCGTGGTGCCGGAGATCCTGCCGGTTGCGCCGGCGCCGGGCTGCGTCGAGCGGTCTTCGCCGAACGCGCCGCCGGGTCCGGCAAAGCCGTCGCCGCCCAGCGCCCTTGGGCACCCCTGCGCGGGTCGATTCCTATCTCCACAGGCTCTCAGCTCAGCGCACCGGCGATCCCCGCGTACAGCCCGAGTCCGGCCGCGACGCCGATCGCCGTGCCGAAGAGCGCCGCATGGAGCCCTTGCAGCCGGTGCGGCGGCGGCAGCGCGCGGCGCGCGAGCAGGAACAGCAGGCCCAGCACGAGCGGCAGCAGCAGCGCGTTCATCACCTGCACGCCGACGCTCAGCCGCACGAGGTCGACGCCGGAGGCGACGAGCACGCCGCCCAGCACGAGCGTCGTCGTGTAGGTGCCGTAGAACCAGGGCGCTTCGTGCACGCCGCGCGCGAGCGAGTGCTCGAAGCCCAGCACCTCGCCCAGCGTGCGTGCGGCGGTGAGCGTGACGACGATGGTCGCCACCAGCGCCGCGCCGATCATGCCCAGCGCGAACATCAGCGTGCCGGCGCGCTCGCCGAGGAAGGGCGTGATCGCGTGCGCGATCTGCTGCACGGTGTCGAGCGAGCCTGCGCGGTAGGCGTGCGTGCGGCCGAGGGTCGCCGCCGCCGCCACCAGCACGGCGGCCATGATGAGCTGCGTCACCACCGCGCCGACGGCGGTGTCGAGCCGCGCCGCCGGCAGATCGCGCGCCGTGAGGCCCTTCTCGACCACCGCCGACTGCTGGTAGAAGACCATCCACGGCATGATCACGGCGCCGATGTTGGCCGCGACCAGGTACAGGTACTGCGGGTTGCGCCAGGGCATCACGGTCAGCGCGGCCAGCGCGGCGCCGGCGTCGGGCCGGGCCTGCCAGGCCACCACCAGGAAGACGACTTCGAACAGGCCCACCGCGAGCGCGATGCGCTCGACCGTGCGGTACGAGCCCGTGACGGCCATGAGCGTGAGGCCGACGACGACGATCGTCATGCTCAGCGGCGCCGGCATGCCGGCCAGCGCACCGACGCCCGCGATGCCGCTCAGCTCGGTGACGAGCGCGCCGACGCAGGCGACGATCAGCGTGCCCACCGACAACCAGGCCCAGCCGCGGCCGAAGTGCTCGCGAATCGCGCGCCCATGCCCCTGGCCGGTGACGACGCCCAGGCGCACGGCGAGTTCCTGCACGATGTACAGGATCGGCACCAGCAGCAACTGCAGCAGCAGCAGGCTGTAGCCCCATTGCGCGCCGCTCTGCGCGGCGGTGATGATCGAGCCCGCGTCGGTGTCGGCGAGCATCACGACGACGCCCGGGCCGGCGACCAGTGCGAAGCGGGCCCAGCGGCCGGGGCGACGCGGGCTTGCCGCCTGCGGCGACGCCATCGAGAGCGTTGCGTCTTTCATATGAGAACGCTTCGCATTCTCAGACAACGACATGGCCGCGAGTCGAAGCGCCGACCAAGACCCTGTTGATGGCGCAAGTACCGGGCACCGGCGGCACCCGGACGATCGGCAGAGCCACCTTGCGCCCTGCGTGCAAGGCGGCCCCTGGGAAGGGGGGCGCGGAGCAGCCCCGCGATGGGCGCGCAAGTCGCCGGCGCGCCCGCGGCGGAGCCTGCATGTTCGAAAGTGTGCCCGTTCGCAGGCGTGCCCGTTCGGAGCCGTGCCCGCTTGCCTATGCGCCGGGCGGCTTCAGGCCTGCGCCGCCACCATCACCGCATAGGCCTTGAACACCGCGCTGGCCGGCAGGCCCACGCGCAGCCCGAGCGCCTCGGCGCTCTCGTTGGTGATGCTGGCGCTGATCGTGGCGCCGCCGGGCAGCGTGAGCACGACGAGCGAGGAGACGCCGCCGCGCTCGATGCGCGAGACGGTGCCGGCGAGCTGGTTGCGCGTCGACAGCTGCCAGCCGGCGAAGTCGGTCACCAGCACCACCGCCGAGGCCTTGACGAGCGCGAGCGCCTCCTTGCCTCTCTTCAGCTTCAGGCGGCGCGCCGCCGCGCTGGTCATCGTCGCGGTGATCTCGCCGCCGCCGGCCAGCGCAATCGTCACCTCGGCCGACACCGGCCCGAGCGTGAGCGCGCTCACGCTGCCGGCGAACTGGTTGCGCGCACTCGTCTTCATCGACATTCTCCTCAACAGCCCGTGCAAGGCGGGCAGGGTGGCCAGACGTGCGTCCTGCGCAAGCAGGAAGGCACGGTGTTCGGCGTGCACGGTGCGCCAGGCTTCGAGCAGCGCGCGCGCCGCGTCGGTGAGCTCGCTGCGGCCGCCGCCGGCGCCGCCGCTGGCGCTGGCGACCAGCGGTGCGGCCGCCAGGTTGCCGGCCGACTCGAGCAGCAGCCAGGCGCCCTTGTAGCTCAGGCCCGCGGTGCGCGCGGCGCGCGTGATCGAGCCGGTGGCGCCGATCGCTTCGAGCAGCGCGAAGAAGCGCGCGTCGAGCCGGCCGGCCAGGCGCAGCTCGCCGCCGCCGAGGCGGCCGGGATCGGCGCTTGCCTTCATGTTCACTCGAGCAGCGCCACGGTCTTGACCTGCGCCCACACCGGCGCGCCGGGCGCCAGCGCCAGCGCGTGCGCCGAGCGGCGCGTGAGGCGCGCGACGACGACGCCGGCGCCGACGCGCACGCGCACCAGTGCGAGCGCCGGGTGCAGGTCGGCGCCGATCTCCTCGACCCGGCCGGCAAGCTGGTTGCCGATGCTGCTGTCGCTCGGCGCCGAGCGCGCCAGGCTCACGTCGCGCGCGAGCACGCGCACGCGCAGCGCGCGTCCGAGCGGCAGGCCCTGGTCGCGCGCCCACAGCGAGAAGGCGCCGCCGGCGACTTCGAGCCGCGCGAGCTGCCACGCCGCGTCGCGCTCGGCGACGCGCGCGTCGAGCACGACGCCGGCGCCTTCGCCGTGTGCGGTGGGCAGGTCCAGCCGCGCGAGCATCTCGGCCGGCGTGCCGGCGGCGACGACGCGGCCCGCCTCCATCAGCACCATGTGGTGCGCGAGTCGCGCGACCTCGTCCAGCGCATGGCTGACGTAGACGATCGGCGTCGCCGCCGCGGCGTGCAGGCGCTCGAGATAGGGCAGCACCTCGGCCTTGCGCGCCGCGTCGAGCGAGGCGAGCGGCTCGTCCATCAGCAGCAGGCGGGGGCGCGTGGCGAGGGCGCGCGCGATCGCCACGCGCTGGCGCTCGCCGCCCGAGAGCGTCTCCGGCCGGCGCACGAGCAGCGCGCCCAGGCCGAGCAGGTCCACCACCTCGTCGAGCGTGCCCGCGCGCGCCGACGCGCCGGCGCGGCGCCGCCCGTATTCGAGGTTGCGCCGCACGTCCAGGTGCGGGAACAGGGCCGACTCCTGGATCACGTAGCCGAGCGCGCGCCGGTGCGTCGGCACGAAGAGGCCGCGCGCGTCGTCCTGCCAAGGCTCGCCGTCGAGCACGACGCGGCCGGCGGCGCGCTCGAGCCCGGCGAGCGCGCGCAGCACGGTGGTCTTGCCGCAGCCCGAGGCGCCGAACAGCGCGCTCACGCCGCGCGCGGGCAGGCGCAGCGCCACGTCGAGCGTGAAGCCGGCACGCGGCAGGCGCAGCGCGGCCTCGATCACGACGCGGCACGCCGGCCCGTCGGCCGGTTCAGGACGTACAGCAGCACCAGCACGGCGAGCGCGAACGCCACCATGCCGGCAGCCAGGCGGTGCGCGGCCGCGAAATCGAGCGCCTCGACATGGTCGTACACCGCCACCGAGAGCACGCGCGTGCGCCCCGGGATGTTGCCGCCGATCATCAGCACGACGCCGAACTCGCCCACGGTGTGCGCGAAGCCGAGCACGCTGGCCGTCAGCAGCCCCGGGCGCGCCAGCGGCAGCGCGACGCTGAAGAAGCGGTCCCAGGGCGCGGCGCGCAGCGTCGCCGCCGCTTCCAGCGTGCGCTCGGGGATCGCCTCGAAGGCCTGCTGCAGCGGCTGCACGACGAAGGGCAGCGAGTAGATCACCGAGCCCACCACGAGCCCGGCAAAGGTGAACGGCAGCCGCCCGAGGCCGAGCGCCTGCGTGAGCTGGCCCAGCGGCCCTTGCGGTCCCATCAGCAGCAGCAGATAGAAGCCCAGCACCGAGGGCGGCAGCACCAGCGGCATCGCCACCAGCGCCGCGGCCAGCGGCTTGAACGGCGTGCGCGTGCGCGCCAGCCACCAGGCCAGCGGCGTGCCGGCCAGCAGCAGCACCAGCGTCGCCGTCGCCGCGAGCTCGACGGTCAGGCGGACGGTGATCCAGTCGGCGCTGGTCACTGCGCGTGCCGGGGCGAGGCGGCGAAGCGGCCAAGCGTGCAAGCGGCGCAGCGGCGCAGGCTCGACGCAGCGCAGAGGCCGGGGATCACAGGCTCAGCCGCCGTAGCCGAAGGCCTTGATGAGCTCGCGTGCCGCGGGCGTCTTCAGGTACGCGAGCAGCGCCGCCGCGGCCGGGTTGTGCTCGCCCGCCTTCAGCAGCACCGCGTCCTGGCGGATCTCGTCGTGCAGCGCGGCGGGCACCAGCCACTGCGAGCCGCCGGCGCTGCGGCCGGGCACGTTCAGCTGCGACAGCGCGACGAAGCCGAGCTCGGCGTTGCCGGTGGCGACGAACTGGTAGGCCTGGCCGATGCTCTCGGCGGTGACGAGCCGGCCGGCGAGCGCGGCGTCGAGCCCGCGTGCGCGCAGCACCTGCAGCGCCGCGGCGCCGTAGGGCGCGGTCCTGGGGTTGGCGATCGCCAGGTGTTCGAAGCGCCCGGTGGCGAGGACCGCACCGTCGGCGTCGACCAGCCCGGGCTGCCTGCTCCACAGCACGAGCCGGCCGATGGCGTAGGTGAACGCGCTGCCGGCCACGGCGTGGCCCGAGGCGACGAGGCGGCGCGGCGTTGCCTCGTCGGCGGCGAGCAGCACCTCGAACGGCGCCCCGGCCAGGATCTGCGCCTCGAACTTGCCGGTGGCGCCGCTCGAAGACTTCAGCGTGTGGCCGGTGGCGGCGGTGAAGCCGGGGCCGAGGCGCTCGAGCGGCAGGGCGAAATTGGCGGCCACCGCGACCTGGACGTCGGCCGCCGCCGCCGACTGCGGCGCGAGCGCGGCCAGCAAGGCGGACAAGGCCGACAAGGCCGACAAGGCCGACAAGGCCGACAAGGCCGACAAGGCCGACAAGGCCGACAGCGCCCGGGCGGCACGCTTGGACGCGAGGGGTTGCACGAAGAGCGGCACGGCGGCTGCCAGCAGAGGACGACGCCGTAGTGTAGTTGACTACATAACGTGGGTCGGAGCCGCGGATCCGAAGCGCCGACGCGACGCACGGGTCCGGAGCGCCGACGTGAAGCGCCGGTCCGCGGCACAGCCGCGCAGACCGGATCGGAGGCGCAGCGGCGCAGCAAGGGTGCGGAGCGGAGCGACCCGCCGGCCGCCGCCCGCTCAGTGCGCGCCGCCGGCGGCCACGCCCATGCCGCGCGGCCGCGCCAGCCACACGAGCGCGATCAGCACGACGAACAGCGCCGACGAGAGGTGGAACAGATCGGTCGCCGCCATCGTGTACGCCTGCTGCTCGGCCAGCCGGTCGACGAGCGCGAGCGCCTGCGTGTCGGCCAGTCCGGCCGCCTGCAGCTGGGCGAGCGCCTGCGTCGCGGCGAGGTTGCCGCGGCTCACGGCCTCGGCCAGTTGCGCGTGGTGCAGCGCGGCGCGGCTGTCCCACAACGTCGTGAAGATCGAGGTGCCGATGGCGCCGGCCGTGATGCGCGCGAAGTTCGACAGCCCCGCGGCCGAGGCCAGGCGCTGGTTCGGCAGGCCGGCGAAGATGATCGCCTGCAGCGGGATGAAGAAGAACGCCGTGCCCACGCCCTGCAGCAGCGCCGCTTCGAGCACCGGGCCGACGTCGGTGTTGGTGTCGAAGCGCGAACGCAGCCACATCACGTAGGCGAACGAGACGAAGGCCATGCTGGCCAGGGCGCGCGCGTCGATGCGCCCGATCTGGCGGCCGACCCAGGGCGAGATCAGGATCGCGAGCAGCCCGACCGGCGCGATCGCGATGCCGGCCCAGGTGGGCGTGTAGCCCATGTACTCCTGCAGCCACAGCGGCAGCAGCACGACGTTGCCGAAGAACAGACCGTAGGCCACCGCCATCGACAGCGTGCCGGCGGCGAAGTTGCGCCGCGCGAACAGGCGCAGGTCGACGATCGGGTGCTCGGCCGTCAGCTCCCAGGCCAGGAAGAACGCGAAGGCCACCGCCGCGGTGACCGCGAGCACGACGATCTGCTCGGAGCCGAACCAGTCGAGCTCGCGGCCCTTGTCGACCATGATCTGCAGCGCGCCGACGAAGACCACCAGCAGTACCAGGCCCACGGCGTCGAGCGGCACGCGCTGCGGCGCGTCGTCGCGGTGGCGGTAGATCGACCAGGTCAGCGCCATCGCGCCGATGCCCACCGGCACGTTGATGTAGAAGATCCAGGGCCAGGAGATGTTCTCGGTGATCCAGCCGCCGAGCAGCGGGCCGACCACCGGCGCCACGAGCACGACGATGCCCCACATCGCCAGCGCGGTGCCGGCCTTGGCGCGCGGGTAGCTGGTGAGCAGCAGCGTCTGCGACAGCGGGTTCATCGGCCCGGCCACCAGCCCCTGGAACACGCGGCAGGCGATCAGCACCTCGATGCTCGGCGCCAGCCCGCACAGCCACGACGCGAGCACGAACAGCCCGACGCTGGCGGTGAACAGCCGCACCGGGCCGATGCGGCGCGTGAGCCAGCCGGTGAGCGGCACCGCGATCGCGTTGGCCACCGCGAACGAGGTGATGACCCAGGTGCCCTGCGTCGGGCTGACGCCCAGGTCGCCGGCAATGGCCGGGATCGAGACGTTGGCGATCGACGTGTCGAGCACGTTCATGAACGTGGCCAGCGACAGCGCGACCGTGCCCAGCACGCGCTTGCCGCCCTCGAGCGGCGGCGGGCCGGCGGCTGCGGCGCGGGGGTCGGCTGCCATCGCCGCTCGGCCGCGCTCAGTGCCGGGCGCGCGCGGCGCCCGGTCGGCTCGCCGCCTCGGCGGCGGCCCCCGCGTGGCGCGCGATGATGCGCTGCACATCGGCGTCGGCCGCGGCCTCGTCGGCGTCCAGGCGGTGCGAGGGGGCTGCGGCCGACGCGGCCGCGGCGCCGGCTGCGAGCTGCGGGCCGTCGCTGCGGCGCGTGTCGACCCTGACCTGCATCGACAGGCCCACGCGCAGCGGATGCGCGGCGAGCTCGGCCGGCTCGAGCGCGATGCGTACCGGCACGCGCTGCACGATCTTGATCCAGTTGCCGGTGGCGTTCTGCGCCGGCAGCAGCGCGAAGGCGGCGCCGGTGCCGGCGCCCAGGCCGGCGACGCGGCCGTGGAAGACGACGTCGCGCCCGTACAGGTCGGCCGTGAGCTCGGCGTCCTGGCCGATGCGCAGCGCGCGCAACTGGTCTTCCTTGAAGTTGGCATCGACCCAGAGCTGCCCGAGTGCGACCACCGTCATCAGCGGCGCGCCGGCGGCCACGCGCTGGCCGAGCTGCACGGTGCGCCTGGCGACGTAGCCTTCCACGGGTGCGCGCAGCGTCGTGCGCCCGAGCGTCAGGTGCGCCTCGCGCACCTGGGCCGCGGCGCGCAGCACGGCCGGGTGCCGCTCGAGCGGCACGCCCTGGGTCTGCGTGCGGTTGGCCATGCGCTGCGCCTGCGCGGCGGCAAGCGCGGCCTGCGCCGCGGCGACGCCGTCGCGTGCCGCCTCGAGCTGGCGCTCGGCGTGCTGGAACTCCTCGCGCCCGACCGCGCCGCTGGCGACCAGCGCGCTGCGGCGCGCCACGTCGTCCTGTGCCCGGGCGCGCTCGGTCTGCGCGCGTGCCAGCTCGGCCTGGCGCAGCGCGATCTGCGCCTCGAGCGTGCCGTCGTTGGCGTACAGGCCGCGCACGTCGCGCACGGTCTGCGCCAGCTGCGCCTCGGCCTGCGCGAGCGCGACCCGGGCGTCGCCCGCGTCGAGGCGCACCAGCAGCCGGCCGGGCCGCACGTGGTCGGTGTCGTCGGCGCCGATCTCGACGACGCTGCCGCCGATCTGCGGCGTGATCTGCACCAGCGGCGCCTGCACGTAGGCGTTGTCGGTGCTCTCGGCGTGACGCAGCCACAGTGCCCAGTACAGGGCCCAGCCGAGCGCCGCCAGCGCCACCACGGCCGCGACGCCGAGCAGGGCCTTGCGGCGGGCCTTGGGTGCGCGCGTGGGCGCGGGGGGCTCGGCAGCGGTCATGGCTTCCTTGCGGTCAGAGCCTCGGGACGTGACGGGCGCCGGTGAAGGGCTCGAGCCGGGCCGGGCAGGTTCATGGTCTGGCAGGCGCTCGGTCGGCCGGGACGTCGGCCGCGACATAGCCGCCGCCGAGCGCCTTGACCAGCGCGATCTGGGTGTCCAGGCGCCGCCAGCGCAGCTCGCTGGCCGAGCGCTGCTGCGCCAGCACGGCCGACTCGGCTTCGAGCAGCACGAGCCGGTTGCCCAGCCCGGCGCGGTAGCGTTGCGCGGCCAGCGCGTAGGCGGCGTCGATGGCCGCGGCCGTCGCGGCCTGCTCGTGCTGCTGGCGCGCGATGGCAGCGAGCGAGCCGAGCTGGTCGGCCGTGTCGCGCACCGCCTCGAGCACGGCGGCGTTGTAGCTCTCGACGGCGGCATCGAGATCGGCGGCCCTGGCGCGCAGGTTGGCACGCAGCCGCCCGGCGTCGAACAGCGGCAGGCTGAGCGCGGGCCCGACGCCGTACTGCTCGCTGCCGGCGCGCAGCAGCCGCTCGAGCCCGAGGCTGGCGGCGCCGGCGAAGGCCAGCAGGTTGACGTTCGGATAGAACTGCGCGCGCGCCGCGCGCAGCTCGCCGCCGGCGGCCTCGACGCGCCAGCGCGCGGCGGCGATGTCGGCGCGCCGCCCGAGCAGGTCGGCCGGCAGCGCGTCGGGCAGCGCGAAGGCGTTCGCGGCGCCCGCACTCGGCTGCAGCTGCGGCAGTGCCGCTGCGGGCCGGGCGACGAGCGCGGCCAGCGCATGGCGCACCAGGCCGATCTGCTCGTCGATCTGCTCGATCTGCTGGCGCAGCTCGGGCAGGGCCGCCTCGCTGCGGTGCAGCTCGAGCCGGGTGTCGAGGCCGGCGCGTGCACGCTCGGCGACGAGCGCGGCCATCTGCTCGCGCTGCGCGAGCGT
>WBZR01000730.1_pt3 | contig 23218 bp, 19 predicted proteins | sample 5204231 | NCBI WGS metagenome assembly WBZR01 (sample SAMN12412403, study PRJNA552823) | activated sludge metagenome | isolation source: activated sludge from anammox sidestream of wastewater treatment plant... | place: USA: Virginia | collected 2017-08
CAATGGTACTGCTGTTTAATCTTCTGGTTGATCTGGCCTATGCGTGGGTCGATCCGCGCATCGAGATGCAGGTGGGGGGTGGTAACGGATGATGGCTGACGAAGGCAACATGACAACTGGCAAGCCCGACATGATGGTTGCACCCGTTGGCCAATCCGTGTCTGATCGCCACTCGCCACGCTATCTGCGCAGCGGACGAGTTATTATTGGTGGCGGATTTTTACTGCTGATGGTTCTGCTTTGCCTCGGTTCGCTGCCCTGGACACTCTGGGGCAGCGGCTCACTTTATTACGACCATCAGGACTCGGTGCGGTCGCTGCTGGGGCCGGACGATTCCATACCGGGTTTGATGGGCAGTGACAAACTGGGTCGCAGCTTGCTGGGCCGATGCCTGGTTGGTGGAACGATCAGCCTGTTCATCGGTTTGTCCGCCGCGACGATTTCCGTTGTCCTGGGGGTGCTGGTTGGTCTGCTGGCGGGTTATCACGGCGGCTGGGTTGACGGGCTTTTAATGCGCGCGGTGGATGTGCTGTTTGCCCTGCCTTATGTGTTGATGGTGATTCTGATCAAGGTGGGGTTTGAAGATCATTTAGCCAACCTGCTGGGGAATCAGATGCTGGCGAATCTGCTGGTGCTTCTGATTGCGATTGGTTCGGTGTCGTGGTTGACCATGGCGCGGGTGATTCGCGGGCAGGTGCTGTCGCTGCGCGCCCAGCCATTTATCGAAGCAGCCCAGGCGGCGGGTCTGGGCGAAGGGCGCATCTTCATGCGTCATCTCCTGCCCAATCTTGTCGGCCCGATCACGGTCTACGCGACCCTGATCGTACCCCAGGCGATTTTGCAGGAATCATTTCTCAGCTTTCTGGGTATTGGCATCCAGCCGCCGCTGCCGACATGGGGCTCGCTGGCTGCCGATGGATTACTGCCCGCTTTGAACAGTATTTCGCCGGACTGGTGGTTGTTGCTTTTCCCCTGTCTGCTTCTGGCCGTTACGCTGCTGAGTCTGAATTTTCTGGGCGATGGGTTGCGCGATTTGTTTGACCCGAAGCGCGAGTCCGCGAAGATATGAACCGGCACGCCGCTGGTGATCGTCGCTGGGGCGGTGGTTGGTTGCAACTGTTATTGCGCTGACCGGTGCTATTGGCAGCAGCATGCGCGAGTAATCTCAAAGGGTGCACATGGATAATCGCTTTGGCGTCAAGGATTTCGTACTCTTCCTGCTGGTGGGACTGATCGCGGTTCTGTTCGTTGTGAAGATGGTCCAGGATGACCGTCAGTGGGATCAGTTGCGCCAAGCCAACACCACGCTGCAAAGCCACACACGCGATCTGACCCGCATCACCAATCTGCTGCGCGAAGGTGTTCCGACGACCAGTCCTACGACCCAGCCTTCGGATCAGCCGGTTGGTTCGTCTGCCGCCGGCCAGGACGATGCCTTTGAACGTATCCGCCAGGCCCATGCCCAACCTGATTACGCCGAGGGCGATTTTTTTATCAACGCGGATCAGACCCCGCCGGATCGATTGACGCCGATTATTTCCGCCGATCTTTTTTCCGCCACGGTGCAAAGTTACGTGCTGGAAAGCCTGATCGATCGGGATCCGGACACGCTGCAATGGAAACCCAAGGTGGCGAGGTCGTTCCAAGTGTCGCAAGACGGGTTGACGATCGATTTTGAATTGCGACGTGATGTCGTTTTTTCCGATGGTTCGCCGCTGACGGCGGATGATGTGGTCTGGACGTACAACTGGATCATGAATCCCGAGGTACAGGCGCCGCGGCAGCGCATCTACTATGAAAAGATCGCGCAGGTGCAAAGCGACGATCCGTATCACGTGCGTTTTATTTTCAAAGAGCCATATTTTCTGAGTCTGAGTGTGGCTGGTGGGCTGGAGATTCTGCCGCGTCATTTTTATGAAAAATACACACCCGACCAGTTCAATACATCGGTGGGTCTGCTGATGGGTTCCGGGCCGTATCGACTGGCCGATTCAGTGAACTGGCGACCGGAACCCGGCAAACCGATCGAACTGGTGCGTAACGAGCGTTACTGGGGACCGGCTCCATCGTTTGACCGGATTATCTGGCGCATCATCGAAAATCCCGCAGCCCGTTTGACGGCTTTTCGCAATGGCGAGATTGATCGCCTGGGGGCATTGCCGGAGCAGTATGTGCAGCTCTTGAAGGATGAAGAATTGCGCCGCCGGGTCAACAACTATGAAATGATGCTACCGGCTTCGGGTTACATGTTTATCGGTTGGAACGAAAAGCGCAATGGCCAAGCCACGCCATTTGCCGATCAGCGCGTCCGTCAGGCGATGACCATGCTCATCGATCGTCAGGCGATTATTGATCAGGTGTTGCTGGGTTATGGCAATATCGCCACCGGCCCGTTTAATCCGCTGGGCAAACAGAATGATCCATCCATCAAACCCTGGCCCTATGATCCGCAGCGGGCCATCGCGCTGTTGAAGGAAGCGGGATTCAGCGACCGCAATGGCGATGGTGTCATTGATACGCCGGAGGGTCAGCCGTTTCATTTTGAGATCAGTTATCCAAGCACCAGCACCACGCTGGAACGGGTGGCGCTGCAAGCCAAGGACAGCCTCCAGCGGGCGGGGATTCTGGCTGAGCCGCGCCCGACGGAGTGGTCGGTCTTGCTGGAGCGGATGGATCAGCGTGATTTCGATGCCTCGATCCTCGGCTGGGGTGGCACGATCGAGAGTGACATTTACCAGATGTTTTCATCCACCTCGATGGCTGGTACGGGGGATAACAACGTGCAGTACAGTAATCCGCGTCTGGATGAAGTGATGAGCCAGGCCCGGCGCACAGTTGATGAAGAAGCGCGAAACAAGCTGTGGCATGAGGCGCACGCGATTCTGCATGAAGACCAGCCCTATACATTTTTGTTCAACAGCAAGGCGTTGATGTTCGTTGACAAGCGGTTTCATAATATCCAGCGGGTTCGCACGGGTCTGAATCCGCTGCTGGAATGGTATGTTCCTGAAGATCAGCAGAAATGGACGCACTAACTGCGCGGGTGATCGCTCATGCTCACATATATCATCCGACGCCTGCTGTTGATCATTCCGACGATTTTCGGAATAACCCTGCTGGTATTCTTCTTCCTCGCCTTTGCCCCGGGGGGAATCGGCGGGGCGGCGCTGCAGGCGTCCGGTGGTGAGCAAAGCGCCGAAGGGCGGCGTGTTCGGGAATACTACAATCAGCGTTATGGTCTGGATAAGCCGGTGCTGGTGCAGTACGGCCGCTGGTTGAACCGTATGTCCCCCCTCGGTTTTGCCACCTATGCCAGCGATGATCCGGCGGTGATTCAATCCCGTCAGGCTGCGCCGGCATCGCCAGCCATCCGCGCCGGTGATATCCGGTTCGACCGGATCATCTTCAAATGGCCTGATCTGGGGGAAAGCCTGATCCGCCACCGGCCGGTGATCGATCTGGTGAAAGAGGCGCTGCCGGTCACGTTGCTGCTGAATCTTGTCAGCCTGCCGCTGGTTTATGTGGTTGGAATTGTCAGCGGCATGATCGCCGCGCGCCGGCGCGGGCAGGCGTTTGACGTGGGATGGAGCGTTTTTTCCCTGGCGTTGTGGTCGATCCCGACGATCTGGGCTGGAGTCATGCTGATCGGTTTTCTCGCCAACCGGCAATACATCAAACTGTTCCCCACCAGCGGCCTGGCCAGTACGTTGGCAGCGGACATGCCGTTTTTGCCCAGCCGCGCGATGGATGGCGCTTGGCAGGCGGGGTGGCTGCTCGATGTGCTGTGGCATTTGTCGCTGCCGGTGTTGTGCATGACGTATGGTGGTTTTGCGATGCTCTCCAAATTGATGCGTGGGTCGATTCTGGACAACCTGAATCAGGATTATGTGCGCACCGCGCTGGCCAAGGGGCTGGCGGATAATGCCATCATGTACCGTCATGTTTTTCGTAACAGCCTCCTGCCACTGATTACCGTGGCGGCCGGGATTCTGCCGTCGCTGCTGGGTGGTTCGGTGATTGTGGAGACGATTTTCGGCATACCGGGCATGGGGCAGTTGACAGTACAGGCGGTGAGTTATCGTGATCGGGAGTTGGTGCTGGCTTCGACGTTTGTACTGGGTGTGATATCGCTGCTCAGCCTGTTGCTGCGCGACATCTGCTATGCCCTGGCTGATCCGAGGGTGAGCTATGACTGAAATCCAGGTCATTCTGCCTGATCGGGATGGTCAGCCCGTGCCTGACATGTTGCCGGATGCGCCGCAGCACGTTGCGGGGTTGTGGCAGCAGGCGTTGCGGGCCACGCTGCGCCGCTGGGCAGCACGCATTGGTTTGATCTGGATTGCCGTGCTGGTGCTGGGGGCAGTCTTTGCGCCGTTGATCGCCAGTTCGCATCCGCTGGCGATGAAAGTTGACGGCCAGTGGACCAGCCCGTTGTTGCACCATCTTGCGCCGCAGGACTGGATTCTGCTCATTGTTTTCCTGGCTGCACTGGGTCTGTATTTTCTGAAGGTAATATCGACCCGCATTCGCATGTTGATGCTGATGGCGGTTCTGGTGGTGGTGTCGGCGCTCTCCTTGTGGCTGGTGCAGCCGCCGCGCACGGTGGTGTATGACACCTACCGCACCATGACTCAGCAGGGGAAAATTCAATCAGCCATTTATACGCCCATCGCCTATTCGCCGGATGATCGGTTGCGCGATCAACCCAATTCGCGCCTACAGGCGCCGTCGGCCCAGCATCTCATGGGAACAACTGACAACGGCGCCGATCTGCTGGCCAATATGCTCTATGGCACGCGCATTGCCCTGTCGATTGGATTTATTTCCACGGGCATCGCCATCATCATCGGGGTGCTGATCGGGGGGATGATGGGTTTTTTCAGTGGACCGGTCGATCTGCTGGGTATGCGCATCGTGGAAATTTTCGGCGCAATTCCAACGCTGCTCCTGCTGCTGTGTTTCGTCGCATTTTTCGAGCCGAATCTTTATGTGATGATGGCGATTATCGGCGTGACCGGATGGGAGGGGTACGCGACATTCATCAGGGCGGAGTTTCTCAAACTGCGGAATCAGGATTTTGTCCAGGCGGCGATTGCCGCAGGTCTGCCGTTGCGCTCGGTGCTGTTCCGCCATATGCTGCCCAATGGCATGACGCCGGTGCTGGTCAGCGCCAGCTTTGGCATCGCCTCAGCCATTCTGGCGGAAAGTACGCTGAGTTTTCTGGGCATCGGGTTGGTCAGCGAATCGAGCTGGGGCAAGTTGCTGAATCAGGCACTGGGGGCGGGCGGTGGTTTTTACTGGTGGATCGCGATTTATCCGGGGCTGGCTATTTTTTTGACGGTTTTTGCCTATAACCTGATTGGTGAAGCGTTGCGTGATGCGTTGGATCCGAGGCTGTTGAAAAAGGAATAAGATGTCCGGTCCGCTGCTGGAATTGCAGGATTTACAAGTGGGTTTTGATACCGGCCGCAAGGTGATTCATCCGGTGCGGGGGGTGTCCCTGGCGATTTATCCCGGACAGACGGTGGCGTTGGTCGGCGAAAGTGGTTGTGGTAAGAGTGTCAGTGCCTTGTCAATTTTACGTTTGATCCCCCAGCCGCCAGGGCGCTATACCGGCGGGAGGATCATGTTTGATGGTCGTGATCTTCTTAAGCTCAGCCAGCGGGAAATGCGCGCGGTGCGTGGCCGGGAAATCGCCATGATCTTCCAGGAGCCGATGACTTCGCTTAATCCGGTCTACACCGTCGGCGATCAGATCATGGAAGCGGTTGTGCTGCATCAGCGCGTAAACACGCGCCGCGCCAGGGAGATTGCCGAACAGAGTCTGCGTGATGTCGGCATTGCCGATCCAGCGCGTCGTCTGGATGAATATCCGCATCAGCTATCCGGCGGTATGCGCCAGCGGGTGATGATTGCCATGGCGCTTTCCTGCCAGCCACGACTGTTGATTGCCGACGAACCGACCACCGCGCTGGATGTCACCATTCAGGCGCAGATTCTGGAGTTGTTGCGCCATCTGCAGCAGACGCGCAACATGGCGATGCTGCTGATTACACATGATCTGGGCGTGGTGGCGGAAAATGCGGATGTGGTCAACGTGATGTATGCCGGCAGGATTGTCGAAAGCGCCGGGGTGGAGGAATTGTTTGATCATCCGCTGCATCCGTATACCCAGGGATTATTCCGATCCCTGCCGCGGCTGGGCCATAAAACAGTCCGCCTGCAGACGATCGAAGGGATGGTTCCTTCGCCGGCACACTGGCCGCCCGGGTGTAAATTTCATCCGCGCTGTCATTTGACGCGCGAGCTGGCGGCGCGCGCCAAGGATGATGAGACAGTGACGATCAATGCCGATGATGGGCTTGTTCGCGTGATGAGGCGATGTGTGCAGGTGATGCCGGATTTGCCCACGTCGGCTGAGCCGGATCTGCGCCAGGTCGGCGTCGATCACTGGGCTGCATGTCATTATGTCGATCATTATGTCGGTAGTGCCATAACGCCGCCGGTGCTGAACCATCAACGGCAGGTCGTTCATCAGACAGGGGCTGTGCATGAATAGCAACTCATTACCATCAGGCCAATCCCCGGAGAATAAGCTGATCGAAGTTCGTGATTTGCGAACCTATTTTCCGATCCGCCGCGGCCTTCTTTCGCGTACGGTGGGGTATGTAAAAGCGGTTGACGGCGTCAGTTTCACGGTTGGCGCGGGAAAAACCCTGGGGCTGGTGGGGGAATCAGGTTCGGGTAAGACGACGGTGGGGCGAACCATGTTGCGCTTGGTGCGTTCAACCGGCGGTCAGGTGCTGTTCAAGGGGCAGGATGTTTTTTCGATGGGTTCGCGCGAGTTGCGGCGGTTGCGGCGACACATGCAGATCATATTCCAGGATCCGATGAGCAGCCTGAACCCGCGCATGACCATCGGCAATATCATCGGTGAACCGCTGCAGGTACACGGGATTGCCCGTGGGGCGCAGAAGAATGAACGGGTGGCGGCGCTGCTCAAGCGCGTGGGGCTGGATTCATCGTACATGTATCGCTACCCGCACGAATTTTCCGGCGGTCAGCGGCAACGGATCGGCATTGCCCGGGCCATTGCGCTCAAACCTGATTTCATTGTCTGCGATGAACCGGTCAGTGCCCTGGATGTGTCGATTCGCAGCCAGGTTCTGAATCTGCTGGATGATCTGCAGAAGGAGTTGAACCTGTCGTATCTGTTCATCGCGCACGATCTGGCGGTGGTGGAACATTTCAGCGATGAGGTCGGGGTGATGTATCTGGGGAAAATTGTGGAAAAAGCCACCGCGGCGGAGTTGTACCGCAACCCCAAACATCCCTACACCAGTTCGCTGCTCAGTGCTGTTCCGCAACCTGATCCGCGGCCAATCAGACAGCGGATCGTTTTGCGCAACAAGATTCCATCACCATCCAACCCGCCCAGCGGTTGCCCGTTTCACCCGCGCTGCCCACTGACGCGCGAAGTGGCAGCGCATGCGCCGGAAAAGGATACGGTTGAAATTGAAAGTCTGGGGGAGCGTTTTCGCGTGTTGCGCAAGTGTGTCATGGAAGTGCCACCGTTGCAGACCAAACAGGGCGAGGCCGGCCACATTGCCGCGTGCTGGGTAACTCAGTAACGCAACGTCTCAGCAGCTCAATGGCTTGATAACTCAATAATCCGGTGACGCAATGGTGCTGATGGCGACTTGTGCTGGATCGGTGAAGAATTTATTTCCCGCTTTTATCGGTTTCATCCGTGATGGGGATGATGAGAATGCGGTTGACGCGCCGATTCTGCACGCTCAGGATGCGCGCACGAAATTTCGGGCTTAGATCGACCACATCACCCTGACGCGGCCAGCGACCCAGTTTCTGGATCAAATAACCGCCGATGGTATCCACTTCGCCCGATTCGATCTCACCCAGTGGCAGTTTGCTGCGCAGCTCGTGCAGCAGGTAGGAACCGACGACCCGGTAATTTTCGCCATCGGGTACAAAATCGCGGGCGGCGCTGGATGTACCGTCAAACTCATCTTCAATATCGCCGACGATCTGTTCGATCACATCTTCCAGAGTCACAATGCCCTGCGTGGCGCCATATTCATCGACAACAACCGCCATATGAACATGCGAATTCTGAAATTGGCGCAACAGGCGGGTCACGGGCAGCAATTCAGGTACGAACAGAATATCACGGCGAATTTTCGTCAGGTCGATATCCCCAGAGCCGATGACATGGACGCTGGAACCGGGCAGGCCGTCCGCAATGGCAATGGCGGCATCGTCGGAAGTTCTGCCATCGGCAAAGCGCAACCGGCCGGGGACGAGTTTGAGATGGTTGAACAGATCCTTCATATGAACGACACCGACAACATGATCGATATCGCCGTCGCACAAGGGCATGCGGGTGTAGGATGATTTCTGGATGACCTGCAACAATTCGCCGATGGGCTGGCCCAGCAGCAGGAAATCGACCTCGGTGCGCGGGGTCATGATCTGGCGGGTTTTCAGATCGCCAAACCCGAAAGCGCCGGTGAGGATGCGCTTCTGGCTTTCCTGGATGGTTCCTTTTTCAATGGATTCAGCCAGCAATCGTTTCAACTCAGCAGCCGTATGCGGCAAGCTGCCATGGCTGGCTTGGTGGACATTGATGCCGGAGATTTTCAGCAGCAGATTACTGGCGGAATTAAGCAGCCAGATCACCGGATAAAACGTGTAGGTAAATGCGATGAGCGGCAGGGCGACAATGGGCAGTAACCGGTCAGGGTAGAAAATGGCCCAGTTTTTTGGGGCAACTTCACCCACCACGACGTGCAGCGCGGTGCTGACCGCCAGGGCAATGGCAATGGCCAGGGTCGTGTGCTGACCGGGCAGCGGCGCGGCGATTCCCAGCCAGTGCAGCAACGGATCGATCAATGCTGCCACGGCTGGTTCGGTGACGGCCCCCAGCCCCAGCGAGGCGAGGGTAATACCAAGCTGGCAGGTTGACAGGTACAGGTCGAGCTTGTGCTTGATGAGCAAAGCGCCGCGCGCCAGCAATGATTTTTTGGCGACTGATTCCAGCCGCGATTGTCGCGCGCTCACGGCGGCGAATTCAGAAGCAACGAAATAGCCGTTGAGCAGAACCAGCCCGAGCGTCGCTAGAATTTTCCAAACAATATCCACCGTGGTCTTTTTTAACTCCTGTCAGTCGATATGACAACAATACTCTGATAACCACCCCGGCGGCAAAGCGCATGAAGGCGGATCCCGCCCCGGGCAGCCGTCAGCCGCGGGGCGGGCTGAGTTTTTCCCGATGTTTCAATTATTGCACTTCCCAGGTGTCATTACCGGCGACCAGTTGCTGCAGGTCGCTGGTGCCGAAACGCTGCCGGGCCTGCTCAGACTGATTGACGACAACATCGCCATAGGTGGCATATTCAATATCACGGAAAACACCAACGGGTTCGGGCATTTCCGGATGGTGCATCCGACTGAGCAGGAAGGCCAGGCTGGTATTGACCGCCTTTTCGTCATGGACGAGCAGTTGATCTTCAGCGACGCTGTCACGATTGACCACTTCCATTTTCATATTGGCCACGCGGACAACCTTGTCATCATTGTGCCCAAAGACCAGGGGTTTGCCATGTTCAAGGTAAATGACATGATCCTTGCCGGTGGTGCGGTCGGTGGCGTAGTTGAACGCGCCATCATTGAAGATATTGCAGTTCTGATAGATTTCAACGAAGGCGGAACCGCGGTGACGGGCAGCGCGTTCCAGCACGTATTCCATGTGTTTGATGTCGCGATCAAGCGTGCGGGCGACAAATGTCGCGTTGCAGGCGACAGCCAGACTTAACGGATGAATCGGTAGATCGGGCACGCCCATCGGCGCACTCTTGCTGGGCTTTTGCTGTTCGGTGGTGGGGGAGTATTGCCCCTTGGTCAACCCGTAAACACGATTATTAAACAGCAGCAGTTTGATATCGACGTTGCGGCGCATGGCGTGGATCACATGATTGCCGCCGATGCTCAGGGCATCGCCGTCGCCGGTGATGACCCATACATCAAGATCAGGCCGCGCCAGCTTCAGGCCCGTCGCCAGTGTCGGGGCGCGGCCATGAATCGAATGAAACCCATAGGTGTTCATGTAGTACGGAAAGCGCGATGAGCAGCCAATGCCGGAGATGAAGACCGTTTTACTGCGGTCGGCATTCATCTTGGCCATGACCTTTTTCATTTGCGCCAGAATGGCGTAATCGCCGCAACCCGGGCACCAGCGGACATCCTGGTCGGAACCGTAATCGGACGGTTTGGGAGCGGCAAAACTGGTGGGATTGGCAACGTTCATAACATTTCTCGAAAACGAATTTCTGAATCAGTCGAAGTAAACGGATCGATTTTATGCTTCGGCCACATCGATTTTCTCACGCGCCTGCTGAAGATACTGACCAGACGATTGACCATCGATGCGGGAAACGACCGGAGCACGTTTGAAAATCTGTTTGAACCCAGCCGGCTAGGCGGATTGGGCGGTTTCCTCCGCAGCGACAATGCCTTGGATGGCCCGGACAACTTCGGCGATGGTGAAGGGCTGACCGCGCACTTTGTTCAGCCCCTTGGCATCAACCAGCCAGCGGGCGCGGATCAACATCCGCAACTGGCCGCTGTTCAGCTCAGCCACCACCACATGACGGAAATTGCGCAGGAGATCGCCCAGTTGGGGCAGGGGATTGAGGTAGCGCAAATGAGCGTGGGCTGTCTTGATCCCCTGTTCGTTTAATTTCATGGTCGCGACTTTCAGCGCACCATGCGTTCCGCCCCAGCCGATGATCAGCACATCGCCACGTTCAGGCCCGGTCCAGAGCAGCGGTTCGCCGGCGGGTTTGATTCCGGCGACTTTGTCAGCCCGCAGTTTGACCATGTGCTCATGGTTGGCCGGATCGTAGCTGACATTGCCGGTTTCGTCCTGCTTTTCCAGACCGCCGATGCGGTGCTCCAGAGCCGGCGTACCGGGAATGGCCCAGGGGCGGCTGAGATCGGCATTACGCTTGTAGGGCATGAATCCGCGATCATCATTGATCTGCGTCGGATGATCAATCACCAGAGGGTCAATCGTGCTGACATCAGGAATCATCCACGGTTCGGCGCTGTTGGCGATGTAGCCGTCGCTGAGAACAAAGACGGGCGTCATGTAACGGGTGGCGATGCGGAATGCTTCAATGGCAGCGTTGAAGCAATCGGATGGGCTGGCGGCGGCGATGACGGGAACAGGGCATTCGCCGTTGCGTCCGTACATGATCTGCAGAAGATCAGCCTGCTCCGTTTTGGTGGGCAGGCCGGTGGATGGACCACCACGCTGAACGCTGATGACCACCACGGGCAATTCAACCATCACCGCCAGGCCGATGGCTTCGCTCTTGAGGGCGATACCCGGGCCGCTGCTGCCAGTGACCGCCAGTTCCCCGCCGAAACTGACACCGATGGCAGCTCCGATCGCGGCGATTTCATCCTCAGCCTGGAAGGTGATGACGTTGTGTTGCTTGAGATGCGACAACGAGTGAAGAATGTCGCTGGCTGGCGTTATGGGGTAGCTGCAGTAGATAACTTTTTTGCCCGAAATTTTGCTAGCAGTCACGATACCCAGGGCAATGGCGTCATTGCCGGTGACTTTACGATAGGTTCCCGGCGCCAGTTTGGCTTTGGGAACCTGATATTGCTCGTGAAAAAGTTCCAGCGTTTCGCCGTATGCGTGACCGCTTTTGATTGCGGCTTCATTGGCTTGCAGAATATTCGGCTTTTTGGCAAATTTTTTATGCAGATACTTCAGCGTTGTTTCCAACCCGCGCCCGTACAGCCAGTAGACCAAGCCCAGCGCGAACATATTTTTGCAGCGCTCGGCTTCTTTGACGGTCAGGCCGGCATCGCTGGTGGCGGCTTTGTTAAGTTTGGAAATCGGCACTTTGATCAGGCGATAGCGACTGGAAAGGGCTGGATCATCCAGCGGATTATCCGTGTAGCCGGCTTTTTTCAGATCGACCGGGCCAAAGGCATCTTCATTGACAATGACGATTCCGCCGTCGCGCACAGCCGCCAGATTGACGCGCAAGGCAGCGGGGTTCATCGCGACCAAGGCATCAACTTCATCGCCGGGCGTGTAGATTTCTTCAGCGCTGAAATGAACCTGAAACCCCGATACACCGGCCAGTGTTCCAGCCGGGGCGCGGATTTCCGCAGGGTAATCAGGAAAAGTGCTGACATCATTGCCCAGCAGGGCCGAGGTGTCAGTGAACTGGCTGCCCGCCAGCTGCATACCATCACCGGAATCGCCGGCAAAACGGACAGCGACATTGGTCAGTTGACGGACAGGTTTATTTGGTTTTGCCTTGGGTGATCCATTGGGGTTATCTGGATCCGATTGCGGGCCGGTTGCCATGTATACTGCGCTCCAATAATTTATCTTTCCTATAGACTAAGGGGATTATTGCATGAACCGGGTGCAAAATTCAACCCCACGCAAGCAAACGATGATAGGACGGGTTGGCCATGTTGGTCATCCGGGGAGGAAAAATTGCAACTATATACTTGACGCAGTGAGGAGATAGGGTGGCGGAACGGGCAGGATGCTTGGCTTATTTTTCCCTCGCCTAGGTTTCGCACGTGGCGTGGCGTGAGGCCGTGGAACTATGGCGGGTGCAATGGATATCAAGTGCGTTAGTGTGCCCCGGAACCGCTCGGCGGCCAATGATCCTTCGAGATAGTCACCACGGGAGGTATGAGGCCGTTCTTGCGAATTGCGTGATTTTGTTGCCATCGTCACTCCGAAACGTCGAGGGTCATTTGGCCGAATTCTCCTGGTCGTTTAATAGGCAAGGCGGGAGAACCGATAGTGCCATTCTTGCCTAAAAGCTTGTCCGCATCCCCGCCATCCCCGTCATAGGTATAGAATACACGGCACTCAGTGCGGATAGCAGTCGCAACATGAATAGCATCCGGCGGCTTTAATCGATGGTTTCTAACAATTTCAGCAGCTTGCCGGGCAACAATTCTGTCCACCGGAACAACGCGGATGAACTTGTGACGGAAATATGAATCAATTTGCTGTCGTTCCGGCTCTGATAGCTCATTATTCGTCCCAAGTCGAACCACCTCCGCTATCGTTAATGCGGACGTAAAAATGGCTAATTTTCCGCCTTTAGCCTGAGATTCCAATTCTGCAATCTGGGGCCAACGAGAGCGGGTCTTGCGTAGGCCATCAATAAATACGCAGGAATCCGAATAGATTGACTACACATTATTATTGCCCATCGCGCAGCTGCCTTATGTATTGTTCCGACGACATCGCTCCGGCCAAATCAATCGGCGACATTTCCGAGAACAACAGTGGAGGCGCGTCATCCAAAGATTCGATAGTTTCGACTTGGATAGATACCGGCAAATCATCATTGGCACGATATTTTACAATACCAGCCGCAATGATTCGCTTGCCGATGTTTCTTTTTACTGCCTCTAGAAGTTCATCGGGAAATTTGCAACGAATCTCCCGATGGTCAACATCATCAAATATGCTGAATTTTGCGGTAGTATGAACGTTTACAATATCCAAGGTTCCATCAATCGATCCTTGCGCCATGTAAAAACCACGAGATAGCGATTGCTGGGCATTTCTAAATAGTTGCGCCGTGGGCTGAAATTCCGGCTGTCCTTCCGGTTCAAAAATAACCTTCGTGTCGTTCTCGATACGTTTGCCGAGCCGTTTGACTGCCTTGGTGGCGTTGGAATTCAACGGATTTGGTTTTCCGTCTTCAATTTTTTTCATGCCGAACACAAGAAGCATGAATACCGCCCATTGGCTTGCCAAGACGACTTTCATGGGGCTATTTTTTTGCAGTGAAATTATTTGCCAGTCAGGATTCTTGCCTTGTTCCGTGGCAATCGCATCCAGTGCATCCAGAACATCATCCAAGACATTACAGAACGCGCGTGCATCAGCGTTTTTGGTAACGACCGTTATATTCAGGCGTTCGGACATATTTTTCGTTTGCCTCTTCGCTGTCGATTCATGATACCAACGTCTGCTGCTGTTCCCCGATCAATCCTTTATACGTCAACCGCTTACCGTCCACTTGCCTCAGCACTTTCAAGAATCTGCCTCAGTCTTCCACCTTGCGATTATTGGACCGAAAAGCCTCTGCATCAAGGTATCGAAAAAGATGGAAGCGCTCTACAGAAATATGCTTACCCTTGATGCACAGCTTGAACAGGCTCCAATAATTTTTTAGGCCGTTCGTGTGGATGTTGCCTTTGACATAACATTCCGCATAGTCAATCACCGAATGAACGTACTCGGGCACAAGGCCATTGTATCGCGCCAGCGCATCGGTGAAAACGGCCGTTCCCTTTTCAACATGTCGGCGGACAATGGGCTGTAGCGTTCACCTACGGGTATTATCGACCACAAAGGTACGAACTTCTCCATGCCTTTACAGCAGTCCCATAACAAGGGCCTTCCTGACTGCGTCACGGCCGTTGGCCTTACGGCGACCGGGGCGTATGTTGCGAGCCTTGCCCTCGATGAACGTCTCGTCGCCCTCGACTTCTCCGACAAGCATCTTGTCAAACGTGCCGGTCTACAGTGCCAACCGAATGCGATGCTGCAGGAACCACGCCGTTTTTTGAGTTACTCCAAGGTGGCGACTGACTTCGTAGCTGCTAATGGAATTCTCGGCGCTCACTACCAGCCAAACGGCTATAAGGCATTTATCGATTGACAGCTCGCAATCTTCAAAATCGTCCCAACCTTGATCGAAAATTGGCGTCGGGTATGCTTTTCTAGGCATTCACAAGTGCACCGGGTCGGGATGTACAGAACACGCTCCGATCCGCAATGCTGGCAGCGAACCCCTAGCGGCCACCGGATTTTGGCAAAGAATTTTGTTGCAACGTCCAGATCAGAAAACACGCGGGCGACTTCGATCGGCGTTCCCGGGAATTGCATATCGCTGATATCCGCGCCTGTATTGTAATGTGCCTAGGCTACTGAGCCAAATACATTATTGCGAAAAAATGCCTGGTCGAGGGGATGATTTGGTAAAACAAGTCACAAAATGAGATTTTCCGAATATTGCGGTACAAAGTTTTGCTTGACAGAACTTCAGGACTATTTGGACAATGTTGACAGGCCATTATGAAGCAGAATTTTCATACCATTTTCAAGCCTGATCGCAACGGTTGGTTTGTCGGCTGGGTGGAGGAGATTCCCGGTACGATCACCTATGGCAAGTCGTTGGAAGACTGTCGGCGCAATCTGAAAGCCTCATTGCAACTGATGCTCGACACCAATCGGGATGAAGCGCGCCGCTGGCTGGCGCCGGGGTGCATTCAGGAGGCGATGGAAATCGACACCAGCGAAGATCGGATCATTTTTACCTCCGCCCACTGAATTGCGCAACCCTGCCTCACTTGGTTTATTCATTGTGTTTTTGATGTTTCCTCCGTCCACGCCTGCTGAAGATTGAGAAACTCAAGCATCTGCTGATCGAAAACCTGTTGCGACTTGGGTTCGTTCAGCGAGAGTCTCATCTCATTGATGACTTTTGTCCCCATGCCGATCCATTTATGCCAGCAGTCGTAGCAGACATGCGTGTAAATGAATTGCCCCAGCGGATGTTTGAATGGGGCAGCGCTGAGCATCGATTTAACCTGACCACAACGGCTGCATTGTACCTGGCCGGTTCCGATGGGGTTATTGCTGGAACGTGAAGGCAGCGCCGGCACGTCGGCGCCCAGATTCTCAAGCCTTTCGATCATGGCGTTCTTGACCAGCAGATCACCACGCTGATGGGCAACCAGCAGGCCCTTGGTCAGGGTTTCGATGGCAGGTTGCTTGTGATTCAGTTGCAGCTGGGCCTCAGCCAGCAACTGATAACACTTGGATAAATTGGCGTTTATTTCCAGGGCGCGGTTGAAACTATCAATCGCCTGGGCGTGCTGACCGGCTTCCAGGCAGGCTCGGCCCAGGGAAAAATGCCCCAGCTCATTGTCCGGGTCGGCTTGGGTCATCTTACGGAACTGCTGAATCCGCGCGTCGTTGTCAGCCATCAGATCTCCTGATTGAGTATTGTTCGCCGGGGCAAAACATAATCCGGCATTCTCATTGCGGTCATTCAACCAGAGCGCATCGCCAAAGAGATGGCCCGGTCATCTTGGGCACATGATAAGCGTATTATTTCCGCCCGACCACTACGAAAATACGATGCGGAACCAGCAGCGGTTGAGGCCAGTCGGTCAGCATTTGCGCATGTTCTGTTTCAAAACGATTCAAAGTAAGTGGCGGCATGGAAGGTCCGACGGCGCTGATGGTGCGGATAAATCCCTGCCACTGCTGGCGCGAAAATGAAAGTTGTTGATCGAAGCTGAAGCACTCGATATCGGTAAAACCGGCGACCGACAGATCGCGCAGTGGCGGGCCGGAAATACCGGCGGAGTTGGCGTGCTTCCAGCCGGGCCGATGCTTGAGAATCAGTGCTTCGCTGGCTTGGGCGACATTGCCCGGCAGGGCCAGATACATCTGGTAAATAATCGCAACGCGCCCGCCGGGGCGCAGCACCCGTTTCACTTCAAATGGGGCTGTGTACCGATCAAACCAATGCCACGACTGGGCGGCGACCACGACATCAAAACTCTCCGCTGCCAGGGGAAGCTGCTCGGCCCGTGCGACGATGAGCTGACCCGATGCCGCGCAACTCAGCAGGGTTGGGCTGAGATCACACAATACGACCTGTGCGCCGCCGTCACTGAGGGCATCAGCCAGCAGCCCTGAACCAGCGCCCACGTCCAGTATTTTCTGCGCTCCGCCAATTCCAAAGCGTTGCAGCCGCGCGAAAAGTTCGGGCGGGAACGAACGGCGGTAACGCACATAGTCGGTGGAGGCGGGGGTGAAATCCATCGGCTAACACAAGTCCAGGGAGACGATAAAACAGACAACGAATCAACAATACCGCCAGCGCCCAGTTTCTCATAGTCATCATTTTCCATCATCACGCGGTCAGCCAAGTGGCGCCGGAAAATCCCAACGGCAACACCAATTGCGGGTGCGCTGGCGATCGCGGTGCTGTTGATCGGTTACTGTGCTGGTGCGGTTGTCGGTGTCGTGGCGGGCGTTTCAGTTGGGGCAGCGTCCGGGCCAGCAGCCGATTGGGCCTCAACCGCCTCAACCGCAGGTTGAGTGGTCGGGGCAGTGATCGGGTCATTGGCAGGGGCGCTGGTGGGGGATGGTGCGCCTGATTCATGCGCCGGTTCGCTTTGCATCAAAAGGTTGTACAACGTCTGTTTGGCTTGTTCTGCCGTGCGGTATTTGTTCTCCTTGATTTCCTGACTGATGGTTGCAATGGCGTTGTTGAAGCTGTTGATTTGCGCAATGCGTTCATCAAGCGAATCATTTTTCAGATCATCCGCCAGCGTTTCGACCGGCACGTGCCACTGGCCGTTGGTTTGTTCCAGCCGCACCGGGGGAGACTGCACATCTTTGAACGTGACAACAGCATTATTGCCATCAATGCTTTCGGTGGCTTGATTCAGGTAGGATAGATCAGGTTCGGCGCTGGCTGGCAGTGGGCCGATCAGCGTGGCGGCCTGATCTGCTCCCCAGGCACTTAAAGCGTTGGTGTGCAGGTCATGGACAACCACCGCCGTCTGGATCATGGCGTTGATCATCTGCTGTTGTTGCGGATTTTCAGCCAGGAGAATGGATTTCAAACTGGCGGTGTCGGCCTGTTGGATTGCTATCGCCAGCATTTTCAGCGTTCCGCGCGGCGTGGAGCGATCGGCGGGAACATTTTGAGTTGGCAGCTCCTGGGCGGGTGCGATGCAGGTGAGAATCATCAGCAGCAAACCCGTCAGCCCAACGATGCAGTATTTCATCTTCCGTACTTTCACAATGGTTAAGTGCTGAGGCCCAAATCGTTCATTGCGCACCCATTGACGCAATAATTGAAGCTGGGATTTTTCTCCAGCCTGAACCATTGTGCCGGCCTTTACTCAGGCGGGCAAGAAGCCGCCCGTTTCCAGCAGAATCGTCCGACGCGCAAAGGCGGCCGCCCGCCTTCCCCAGACGCTGCGCACGCAATTATCGCCGGCGCCATTTTGCGCAAGGTCAGCTGGCGCCCCCGTTCGCGGGTTGATCCGTTATTTGGAGAAAAAGTTCCAGGAAAAACCGCCGTTGAGATTCGACGTTGTCTGCCCGGAGTATGAGCCGTTGCTGTTGTAGTAGTTTTGTCCACCGAAAGGATTGGACATTGACTGCCCTGAGTATGAGCCGTTGCTGTTGTAGTAGGTCTGTCCGCCGAAGATATTTGACGTTGACTGCCCTGAGTATGAGCCGTTACGGTTGTAGTAGTTCTGTCCGCCAAAGATGTTTGACGTTGACTGCCCTGAGTATGAGCCGTTGCGGTTGTAGTAGTTTTGTCCGCCGAAAATGTTGGACGTTGACTGTCCGGCGTACGAGCCGTTGCTGTTGTAGTAGTTCTGCCCGCCGAAGATATTTGATGTTGTATATCCCGGAGAAGTTCCGCCGGAATTGTTGGAGGGAAATACCTGAGCCGTTGCTGGCGAAGACATGGCCAGCGTTATCATCGCTGCTGCCATAGCCGAAAAAGCCAATCGTCCCAAATTACGATAAACAGGTTGCTTGAGCGGATTCATAGGTCACGACCTCGCGTTAAAAGATAAACCTTACATCGTACTCCGGCTGCAACCATAGCAAAAACATGCAGAAACGGTCAAGAAATATCCGGTAATTCTGGCTGGGAATTTTGGATCAGTAAAAAAAGGGTTGTTTGTAGTCATGCCGCTGATATCGGGCTATTTTGTACTTGTAACACGGTATTGGCCGTGGTATACCACGTGATGTCATGATTGATCGGACTTATAACCGGCTGAAAGAGTCAATCTATCGCGGTCGTCTGCGACCCGGTCAGCGCATTGTCGAGCGAAAACTGGCGCACCGACTGGGGATCAGCCGCATACCGTTGCGTGAATCGTTGCGGCGGCTGGAGGCTGAGGGGCTGGTGCGTACGATTCGCAACACGGCGACGTTTGTCGAAGATTTTGCACCGGCGGATATTCTGGAAATCTATTCGATGCGCGTATTGTTGGAGCCTCACGCAGCCTATCTGGCAGCGCCCAAGGCTGATGCGGGATTGATCAATACGCTAAAGCGGCTGTGCGCCCAAATGACCATCCATACACTCAAGGGGGACATTCCGCGTCTGGATCGTACAGACTATCAGTTTCACCGGGCGATTGTGGCGGCCAGCGGGCACAAACGGTTGCTGCACGCTTATGACAGCGCGCATATTCAGATCGTCGGGCCGCAAACTCAGTATGCTGACCTGATGGCCATGCCAAGCGATGCCAGCGCTCAGCAACATGCCGAGATTATCCAGACTCTGGAAGTGCATGATGCCGAAGCCGCCCGACGCGCAGCCTACGAGCATGTGCAGCGGTCACGAGTGGGCATTGAAAAACTTTTGCGCAGCAAGGATCAATCGGCGCAACGTGAGTGCAACCCGTGGCAATCGCGGTAAATCAATGACAGCCAAACCCGTCAGCACGGGTTTGCCCAGCCGTAGTCGGTTTTGTGCAGCAGCGTAAACTTAGCCCTGTATTGTCTGCCAGGTTCCGCTTTCGACACTGGCCAGGATCGCGCGGTTGACTTTCAACGTCTGCAGGCCTTCAGCCAGCGAGCATCGCGGCGCTTTGGCGTGTTCAATGGAATCCATGAATGCGCTGGCCTGTGACGAGAAGGCGGTGTCGCGCTCCAATGGTGTTGAAGGGGCATAATTCCATCCGCTGTCCGGTTTTTCCATCCAGCCCCAGCGGTTGTTGTGCAGTTCCAGCCGGACGGTGGCTTTCGGGCAGATGACGGTCACGGTAAATTCGTTGGCCGACTGATGCTGATTCAGGCTGTACAACCCCATTGTCGCGCCATGTCGGGCGATGACGTGGACCGTATCTTCGACGTTCACATCCGCCAGTACCTTGTGATCCAGATCAGCAACCAACCGAGTGACCGGGCCGCCGAACCATTCGGCGGTGTTCATCAGATGCGTCATTGCATCCTGAACCGCACCACCACCGCTGGCGCGCGAGGCGTAATACGTTTTGGCGTAGGCAGGGCGGTAGGTGGGAAAGTTTTGGCCGGTGACGCCGACGATCTGCAGTGGGGCGCCGAATCGACCTTCGTGAATGGCTTGGCGCATTTCCGCCAGAACCGGATAGGACCGCAGCACATAGGCGGTAACGGCGGTCAGTTTTTTCTCCGCCAGGATCGACTGCAATTCCGGTATTCCCTCCAGGGTGACACTTAACGGTTTTTCAATCAGCACATGCACACCGGCTTGCGCCAGGCGCGTGGCAATGGGAATATGCAGCGGGGCCGGCGTTGCGATAACGGCTGCCTGAAATTTATGACGGGCCAGTGCCTCGTCCAGGGTCGGCCAGGCGTGCTGAAGTTTGTAGCGCTCGCGGATGGTGTTGCGCAGTTGTTCGTTGGGTTCGACGATGGCAATCTGGGCGCGATTGGTCGCCAGAAAACAACGAACATGACGTTCGCCAATCGACCCGGTTCCGATGACAAGTATTTCCATAAGATGATCTCACTTTCAGTGCTTCAAACTCGTTGCTCGTAATTTAGAATGTTATCGCCAAGTATCAACTGCGCCAGTCAGCAGGGCAGCGCCGAGACTGGTTGGTTCGGGTGAATCCACCACGGCGGCGGTGGCATTGATTTTATCGGCCTTGAGTTTTCGTAACAATCTGCTGCGGGCAGCCCCGCCGAGACAAAAGATCTGGCTGGGTTTTTGTTGCGGGCAAAGATGGCGCACCTGATCAGCCAGCGCATCGGAAATTGCCTGATAAATAGCCAGAATATGATGGCCATGCGGATTGTTCGCAGGCGTACCGATGAAGATCGGTTTACCTTCGCTGCGCGAAGCGGCGATATCCAGGGATACCGGATTGGTGGCTGGGTTGACCTGTTCAGCCAGTTGGTTCAGTTCATCCCAGGTGTGTTGAGATGCTGAGCTTCGATAGTACGTTTCCAGCAGATGAGCGGAGATATCGCTGACCATCATCCGGTAGTAGTAACCTTCACGAAACGACGGGCCTTGATAAACGCCGCTGGTTTGTAAGGCGGGATCGAATTGGTCGGACAGGGTCACACTGGCCAGGGCGGTTCCGGTGGTTTCCGAGACAACGCCGGGACGAATGTTGCCGGCTGCAATTGCGCCAGCGTATTGATCCAGACATCCAAGATAAACCCGCAGCTTGTGCGGCAGATGCAGTTGATCAGCCGTCTGGGGCAGTATGTTTCCGACAAGTATGCCAGCCCGTTGAATTTGTGGCCGGCGGATATGGTGCAGTTTCAGTGTCTCAATGACTGGTTGACGCCATTGCAGTTGATGAATGTCAATCAAGCCGGTTAATCCGGCAGCGCCCGCCTCGGTGACGTGCTGACCGGTAAGCCAGTACGTCAGGTAATCGCCGATCAGAAAGAGTTTGTGGGCGCGCTGAAACAATTCAGGCTGATGCTCGCGCAACCAGTGCAGCTTGGCGGGCATGAACTGGCTGTCCCATTCAGGCAGACCGGTTTGCTGGTAGAACTCAGGCCGCTGACTGAGGGTGCTAATGATGGGCGCCACCGGTTGAGCGCGTCGGTCGGTCCATAGAATGATCGGGGTTAACGGTTGATCCTGATCATCCAACAGAACGAAGCTGTTGGTCTGAGTGGCGAAAGAGATCCGCGCGACAGCGGCGAACTGCTGAGGGTTATCACGATGAAGCTGATTGGCAAGCGTGATAATGGCTGCACGAAAATTATCGACTGATACTTCGTGCCAGCCGGGATGCGGGTGCGTTGTCGGCAGCGGCGCCCTGGCCAGCGCCAGCAGCCTATGATTTTCACTGAAAATCGCGGCCTTGATAAAGGTTGTGCCCAGATCGAAGGTCAGAATCGTTGACGCCATGGCGGATTGATCTCCATCGACATTTGGTCTGCTACCGCCAGTGCGCTGTGGTCAGTTTCAGCCTGGCGCAACGTGTTGCAGCCCATTACTTTTCTGCGATGGCGGTTAACAATTTTTCGGATGTTGCAACCAGCAACTCGCCTGACTGGGGGCTGGCGAAGAGCGCAATGCCCGATTCGTAGGCTTTTTGGTCGACGGCCTGTTGCGTCACCAGGTATCCATCAAGGTGGCCGTTGGCAACGGTAACGATGTGGGCATTGGGGAATTTCTGGCGAAGCTCAATGGCGAATTCGACAAAAACCTCGCCTGGCCAGCCAACAAACTGCAAATCGCCCACGCGAATCACCTGAATAACCACAGGCAAAATGCTTTTGACGGTTCGTGCCAGTTGGTCGGTGGCGGCGGCACGACTCAACGTTACCGTTTCTTCCGCGCCAAACCAGTCAACTTCAGCCGTACGGATGGTGGTGCGGGGCGCGTGATCGCGACGCAGTTGATCAAGGCGATTCCTAGCGGCGGTTTCCTGCTTTTCAGCTTCGGCGATCGATGGAAAACTGCGAACGGGCAGGTCAATTTCGGTTGTGCGCGCCTGCAACTGCCATGAATTGACTGGTTTAGCGGTAGCCAGCGCCTTGGTAATGCTGCTGGCCAGCAATCCGCCCAGACGGTCGGCCTGCTCAAAAGTATTCTGACTGACGACGTGCCGCGGACTTTGGTTGCCGCTGGCGCCCATGTGATAGACAAAGGGAAGATCAGGCGCCAACAGTGTCTGCTGGAGATGCGTTCGCGCCAATCCGGGAAAATCCCCGCTGATCAGGGTTGAATCCTCATGCAGCACGGTGGGGTGCATCGAACAGACCGCCATGATGGCGATGGGTCGGGTCGTACCAGCTTCGTAGGCGGCTAAGACGGGTATTTCACGGATACGCGGGCCAGCCGGATCGTGACGATTAGTACCCAGGCCGGTGCTATCGGCTATCGCGGTTACGAGTGTTGCGGGTTTGGCATTTTGTTTGGCCAGCCCGGCGACACGGATGATTGCTTCTTCCAGTTTCTGCAGATATTCCGGATCGGGCCGGGGTACGGCGGTGTCATGCGAAGTACAGAGGATTTCGCAGGCAACCGGCGCGGAATGGGTGTGGCTGGCGGTGAGCATGACCTGAGAGGTCGAGATTCCGAGCTGGCTGGCGATTTTCTGGCGGGCGCGGCGACACAGATCA
>WBZR01001964.1_pt1 | contig 23176 bp, 20 predicted proteins | sample 5204231 | NCBI WGS metagenome assembly WBZR01 (sample SAMN12412403, study PRJNA552823) | activated sludge metagenome | isolation source: activated sludge from anammox sidestream of wastewater treatment plant... | place: USA: Virginia | collected 2017-08
AGTACGATCCAATTGCGCGCCAGGATCGGGAGCGGCGCGCTTTCCGGGCCCTTGCTCACGGCGAACATCAACAGCGGCTCGTGGCAGACGATCTCCTACGTTTTCGGCGGAAGCGCGTTCAGCGGCGTGAGCGACCCGATCGAGTTGCGCCTGTATTTCGCCGATCCGACATCGGTGTTCACGCGCGAAGTCAACAACGTGACGTTCACGATCCCCTACGACGTCGCGCAATTCACGCTCATCGACAATCTCACCGTCAACGGTACGGTCGTTTCAAATCTCTCGGGAGTGCCGGTGCCGGCGCCCGTACTGCTGTTGGCGAGCGCGCTCGCCGCTCTGGTCGCACTCGGTCATCGCCACGCGGCCCGTTCGTAGCGCGACGTGGCAGCAGTACATGAAGGGGGCCCCGCTGGATTCTCAGCGGTGGGGCCCCGGCATCTCGAGATGGAAAGCTCTCGCGCCTCTTGTCGTGATCAGGCGGGCGGGTACCGGCCTGCATCTGCCCACGATTCGCCGCTGACCGCCGAGTTCGCGATCATGGCGAAGGAAATCCGCCCCATGTCGCCCTGGGAAGAATTCGAGTCCGTGAACTCGAAGGTCTTCAGCATGGGAAAGGCGATCGCGGCGGCGATGATGTGATCGAAGGGATTTCGGCCGAGATGTTCGGACTGGACGATGCCGCAAATGGCCCAAGCGATGACTCCGGCGGGTACGAAGTTGGCGAGGAGGCCGTAAGGGCGGCATACGGGCCGGTCGCGATTGTTCATCGTTACATCCCGCCATGCCTGAGCATCGGGCGTTCAGCATCCGGCCAGCGCCGGCAGTCGATGCAGGCAAAAAAACAGGGGGCGAGTTGCCCCCTGTCGCGTATGGCGGCGGCGCGCGGCCGTGAGCCGCGACCCGCGGCCTAGAACAGGCCGGTTACCACGCCCTTCTCGTCGATGTCGATCTTCGCCGCCGAAGGCACCTTGGGGAGGCCCGGCATGGTCATCATGTCGCCGCAGATGGCGACGATGAAACCGGCGCCGTTGGACAGCCGCACCTCGCGCACGTTCAGCGTGTGGCCGGTGGGCGCGCCGCGGACGTTCGGATCGGCGGTGAACGACATCTGCGTCTTCGCCATGCAAACCGGGAACCTGCCGTACTCGTCGTTCCACTCCTCCAGTTGCTTGCGGGCGGAGTCGCTGAAGGTTACTTCCCCGGCGCCGTAGATCTTGGTGGCGATTGCCTTAATCTTGTCCGCGAGCGAATCGTCCTCCTCGTAGACGTACTTGTGTCTGCTCTTCGAGCTCTCCACCACGTCGACCACGGTACGGGCGAGGTCCTCGGCACCGGCGCCGCCATGGGCCCAGTGTTTGGCGACCACGAACCGGCCACCCAGAGATTCGATGCGTTTCCGGAGCATCTCGACCTCCGCCTCGGTGTCAAAGGTGAAATGGTTGACGGCGACGATGCAGGGCAGGCCGTAGTGATCGCGGATATTGGTCAGATGCCGCTCGATGTTGACCATGCCCATCTCCAGCGCGCCGAGATCCTCCTTGTTGAGATCCTCCTTCTTGACCCCGCCGTGGAACTTGAGCGCGCGGATGGTGGCGACGAGCACGACGGCTGCGGGATTCAGACCGGCCTTCCGGCACTTGATGTCGATGAACTTCTCCGCGCCGAGGTCGGCGCCGAAACCAGCCTCGGTCACGCAGTAGTCGGCAAGCTTCAGCGCCGTCTTGGTCGCAGTGACGCTGTTGCAGCCGTGGGCGATATTCGCGAACGGGCCGCCATGAAGGAAGGCGGGATTGTTCTCCAGCGTCTGAACGAGGTTGGGCTTGATCGCGTCCTTGAGCACCGTGGCCATTGCGCCATGGGCGTTGAGGTCGCGCGCGTACACCGGCTTGCGGTCGCCCTGCGTGTAGCCGATCACGATACGGCTCAGGCGTTCCTTGAGGTCCTTCAGTGACGTGGCCAGGCAGAGGATCGCCATGACCTCGGAGGCCACCACGATGTCGTAGCCGTCTTCGCGAGCGAAGCCGTTGGCGGTGCCGCCCAGGCCAATGACGATCTTGCGCAGCGCGCGGTCGTTCATGTCGACGACGCGCTTCCATTGGATGAGCCGCGGATCGATGCGCAGCGCGTTGCCGTGGTTGATGTGATTGTCGATCAGCGCCGACAGCAGATTGTGTGCGGCGGCCACGGCGTGGAAGTCGCCGGTGAAGTGCAGGTTGATGTCCTCCATTGGAACGACCTGGGCGTGGCCGCCGCCCGCGGCGCCGCCCTTCACGCCGAACACCGGTCCGAGCGAGGGCTCGCGCACACAGATGATCGCCTTCTTGCCTATCCTGTTCAGGGCATCCCCGAGGCCGACCGTGGTGGTCGTCTTGCCCTCACCCGCGGGCGTGGGGCTGATGGCGGTGACCAGTATGAGTTTGCCGTCCGGGTTCCGCTCGATCTCGCGCAGGTAGTCGAGCGAAAGCTTGGCCTTGTAATGGCCGTAGGGTTCGAGGTACTTCGCATCGATCCCGAGCCTGGTTTTGGCGAGTTCGATGGTCGGCTTCATCGTTGCTTTTTGGGCAATTTCAATATCGGACAGCATGGGTGCTCCTTGAATGTTTGTTGTGGATGAACGTTGCCTGCCCGTCGGCGATTCCGGCGCGAAACGAACGGTATCGACTGGGACGGTGACAGCGAGGGCGAACGCAACAGACGGCGCGATGGCTGCCGAAGGGCTCATGGAACTCCGGGTGCAAAGGAACGAACGCGCCCATGCCCCGCCGCCTCTCTCACGCGTACGGACGAAGGACATAGTCTAGCCTGAGGCCCGCTCGATCGTGAATCGGATAATTGCGGCTCCTACCACCCGTAGCCGCGCGGTCTTTTACACGTTCGCGCGCCGGGTTCGTGCGCCAGGCGCCGGCCCAGCCGCAGGCTGGTACCCGAGCCGCAGGTCGACGCGGCCTTTAACCGTATGATTACGCGGACCTTCGCGGCGGCCAGGGCCACGCCCGCCGCGCTGCCGCGGGCGCCCATGCGGGATGGCCGGGGAGTCGGGCCAGAACCTCGAACCGCGGGCGCGATCCGCCGCCAACGCCGCGTCCGCTCAATCCGCCTCGCCGGGCGAGCGTTTGACGACCAGGACCCCGGCGCCGATGACCAGCAGCGCGCCGAGCAATGACGCCCAGTCCGGTCGCTCGTTCCAGATCCACCAGGAGAACAACCCGGCGAAGATCACCGTGGAGTAATTGACGGTGCCAACCTTCGCCGCCGGCGCCGAGGCATAGGAGTAGGTGAGCAGCAGCTGTCCGACACTGGCGCAGAGCCCGGCCCCCGCCATGGCGAGCAGTGCCCGGCGGGAAGGAGTCTGCCAGGCCCAGGCCAGGGGAACGGCGGACACCGCCGCGCTGATGGCCGAGAAGTACAGCACGATCCGCCAGGTCGGCTCGGTGACGGCCATGCTGCGGATGTTGACCATGGCGACGGCGGCGAGCATCGCCGAGGCTGCGCCGATGACCGAGACCGGCGTGAAATGACCAGGCACCGGCTTGAGGATGAGGCTGATGCCGAGCAGCCCGACGAGCACGGCGGCCAACGTCATCCGTGACAGCGGCTCCTTCAGCCACAGCGCGGCGAGCAGCGCGGTGAACACCGGCGAGCTGAAGTTCAGCAGGACCGCCTCGGCCAGGTTCATGTGGGCGATGGCGTAGAAGAAGCAGTACATCGCCGCCAGGCCCGCGAGCGACCTCCCCAGGTGCGCCGACAATCGGCCGGTTCGCATCAGATCCGGGCCGAGATGCAGCAGCGCCGGCGCCAGGAAGACGAGGCCGAAGGCGTTGCGCAGGAACACCACCATCTCGTTGTTGATATCGTGCGAGGCGACTTTGACGAAGGCGCCCATGGCCGCCATCAGCATCGAGGCGCCGACGGCCGCCGCCAGTCCGCGCCGGTCGAGATCGCTCAAATGTGGTCGCTCATGCAGGGTCGGGGCAGCCATTCTAGCGTGCGGTGCGGTCGTCTTCGCGATTGAGAAATGGGGGCCGTTCTGGTAGCGTCGCCGCCCATACGCGCCTGCGTTGCGAGGGCCAGGGGCCGGCGGCGCAGGCGCCGCGACGAGGGCGGGATCGGAGGACCACGGCAATGCCAGAAACCAGGTTCGTATTCATCACCGGCGGTGTGGTTTCCTCTCTCGGCAAGGGCATCGCGTCGGCATCGCTGGCGGCGATCCTCGAGGCCCGCAGGCTGCGGGTGCGGATGGTCAAGCTCGACCCCTACATCAACGTCGATCCGGGCACCATGAGCCCGTTCCAGCACGGCGAGGTCTACGTCACCGACGACGGCGCCGAGACCGATCTCGACCTCGGTCATTACGAGCGCTTCGTCCGCTGCCGCACCAGCCGCGCCAGCAACTACACCACCGGCCGCATCTACGAGAACGTCATCCGCAAGGAACGCAGGGGCGACTACCTGGGCGGCACCGTGCAGGTCATTCCGCACATCACCGACGAGATCAAGCGCTGCATCCGCGAGGGCGCGGGTGACGCCGACGTCGCCATGATCGAGATCGGCGGCACGGTGGGCGACATCGAGTCGCTGCCGTTTCTCGAGGCCATTCGCCAGTTGCGCGTCGAGCTCGGATCGACTCGCACCGTGTTCGTACATCTCACGCTGGTGCCGTACGTGCCGGCGGCCGGCGAGATGAAGACCAAGCCGACCCAGCACTCCGTGAAGGAACTGCGGTCCATCGGTATCCAGCCCGACGTCCTGCTCTGCCGGGCCGATCGGCCGTTGCCCGAGTCGGAGCGGCGCAAGATTGCCCTGTTCACCAACGTCGAGCACCGCGCGGTCATCTCGGCGATTGACGCCAGCACCATCTACAAGATCCCGGGCATGCTGCACGAGCAGAAGCTCGACGAGATCGTCTGCGAGAAGCTCGGCATATCGGCGCCGCCGGCCGATCTGCACGAATGGGCGCAGGTCGTCGATGCGCTCGATCACCCCGAGGCGGAGGTGAGGATCGCGATGGTGGGCAAGTACGTCCACCTCGCGGATTCGTACAAGTCGCTGACCGAATCGCTGATCCACGCCGGCATTCAGACGCGGGGCAAGCCGGTAATCACCTACATCGACTCCGAGGAGATCGAGAAGAGCGGTACCGCCTGCCTGGACGGGATGGACGCCGTGCTCGTGCCGGGCGGGTTCGGCAAGCGCGGCATCGAAGGCAAGATCGAGGCGGTGCGCTTCGCCCGCGAGCGCGGCATTCCATACCTGGGGATTTGCCTGGGCATGCAGCTTGCGGTCATCGAGTTCGCGCGCAACGTCGCCGGCCTGGCGGGCGCGCACAGTACGGAATTCAACCCCGACACCGCGCATCCGGTCATCGCGCTCATCACCGAATGGAAGTCCGCCGACGGCAGCGTGCAGGTGCGCAGCGAGCGCTCCGAGCTGGGCGGTACCATGCGGCTGGGTGCGCAGGAGTGCAGGCTGCTGGCCGGCAGCCTCGCGCGCAGCGTGTACGGCAGGGACAGCATCTTCGAGCGCCATCGCCATCGCTACGAGTTCAACAACCGCTATTCCGATGTGTTGGAGAAGGCGGGGCTGCGGTTCTCCGGACGCTCCGTGGACGGTCTGCTGGTGGAGATGACAGAAATACCGGCGCATCCGTGGTTCATCGGGTGCCAGTTCCATCCTGAATTCACCTCAACGCCGCGCGACGGCCATCCGCTGTTCGCCAGCTTCGTCCGCGCGGCCCTGGCTTATCGGACGGCGAAGTCGCCGTTGCGCAAAGATGCGGTTGCACAACTTTGAGGTCGGGTCCGACCGGCCGTTCTTTCTGATCGCCGGTCCGTGCGTCATCGAGAGCGAGCAGCTGGTCATGGACGTGGCCGGCCGCGTGAAGGAGATCACGGCCAAACTCGGCATCCCCTTCGTCTTCAAGGCGTCGTTCGACAAGGCCAACCGGACCTCGCACGAGAGTTATCGCGGCCCCGGACTCCGGCAGGGGCTGAAGATATTGGGCAAGGTCCGCGAGCAGCTGCAGCTGCCCGTGCTCACTGACGTGCACGAGGACACGCCTCTCGACGAGGTGGCCGCCGTCGTCGACGTGCTGCAGACACCTGCGTTCCTTTGCCGGCAGACGAATTTCATCCAGAACGTCGCCCGTACGGGCAAGCCGGTGAACATCAAGAAGGCACAGTTTCTCGCGCCCTGGGACATGAAGAACGTGGTGGCCAAGGCCAAGACCACCGGCAACGACCAGATCATGGTCTGCGAACGCGGGACCTCGTTCGGGTACAACTATCTGATCTCGGACATGCGCTCGCTGGTGGTGATGCGCGAGACGGGCTGCCCGGTGATATTCGATGCGACGCACTCCGTGCAGATGCCGGGCGGGCAGGGCTCGGCCTCGGGAGGTCAGCGACAGTTCGTGGCGCCGCTGGCGCGCGCGGCGGTGGCGGTCGGCGTCGCTGGCCTGTTCATGGAGACGCACCCCAATCCGGAACAGGCGCTGAGCGACGGCCCCAATTCCTGGCCGCTGGCCGAGATGGCGAGTCTGCTCGCGATGCTGAAAGAGCTCGACGACGTGGTCAAGGCACATCACGCGCCGGATGCTCCCGGCGGCGTAGAGGGGCGCCGCCGGCGGCGGCGAGTGGATGTCGCGGTGGGCGAGGACGCCAGCTGAGCTTGAACGCGCGATCGCAGTGGATGGAATCGCGCGCGCCCGGTAACCTCACGCTCCCGAATCGAAAGGCTCCGCCGCGGTGACTGCGCCGGCAGCCGCCATTGCGCGCAGCGCCGGCGCCGGCAATTTGACCGCGGTCCGGGGCCGGCTCCCCGGCGATCTCGCTCCGAACGCCTGAGATCTGTTGCCGCGGTATCGCCGTGGCCCGCCAAACGAACAAGTGATGAAGAGAGGAAACACACGTGTCGAAGATGAAGAAAATAGTCGCCCGGGAGATCATTGACTCCCGGGGCAATCCGACGGTACAGGCCGAGGTATGGACGGCCAAGGGCGCAATGGGGATGGCGGCCGTTCCCTCCGGCGCCTCCACGGGCGAGCGCGAGGCCATAGAGCTGCGCGATGGCGACAAACGGCGATACGGCGGCAAGGGCGTGCTCAAGGCGGTGGCCAACGTCAACGGCGAGATCGCCAGGGCTCTGAAGGGCATGCCGGTGGACGATCAGTCCGAGATCGACCAGACGATGATCGATCTGGACGGAACCCCGAACAAGGCGCGCCTCGGCGCGAACGCCCTGCTCGCCGTGTCGATGGCCGCGGCACGCGCCGCCGCCAACGAAATGGGCGTGCCGCTTTACAGGTATCTCGGCAGGGGTCCGTACCAGATGCCGGTGCCGATGATGAATATCATCAACGGCGGCGCGCATGCGAACAACAGCGTGGATCTCCAGGAGTTCATGATCCTGCCCGTCGGCGCGCCCACCTTTCGGGAGGCGATACGCTACGGCGCAGAGGTATTTCATGCGCTGAAGAAGGTCATCGCGGACAAGGGGATGAGCACCGCCGTCGGCGATGAGGGCGGATTCGCGCCCGACCTGCCGTCCAACGCCGCGGCCGTCGAGGTTGTACTAGAGGCAATTGCAAAAGCCGGCTACAAGGCCGGGAAGGACATACTCATCGGGCTCGACGTCGCGAGCTCCGAGTTCTACAAGGACGGCATGTATCACCTGGAGTCCGAGCGGCGCGCGCTCTCCTCGGCGGAGTTCGCCGACATGCTCGCGGACTGGTGCAGGAAGTTTCCGATCATCACGATCGAGGATGGCCAGGACCAGAACGACTGGGATGGCTGGGCCGTGCTGACGAAGAAGCTGGGCAAGAAGGTGCAGCTGGTCGGTGACGATCTCTTCGTCACCAATACCGCCATCCTGAAGGAAGGCATCAGGAAGGGGGTCGCCAACTCCATACTCATCAAGGTCAACCAGATCGGAACACTCAGCGAGACCCTCGCGGCCATCAAGATGGCCAGGAAGGCCGGCTACACGGCTGTCGTGTCGCACCGTTCGGGCGAGACCGAGGATACGACCATCGCCGACCTGGCGGTGGCGACCTCCTGCGGTCAGATCAAGACGGGCTCGATGTCGCGCTCGGACCGGGTGGCGAAATACAACCGACTGCTTGCCATCGAGGACGAGCTCGGCAGGAGGGCGATCTACCCGGGACGCAAAGCCTTCTATAATTTGTGAGGAGATCGCGCTAAACTACTGGAGTGATTGATCAAAGTGTCAAAAATATGTCAGCCCGGGGCAAGTGGACGTGCGCTGGTTGGCGTTGACGTTGCTGCTCGCCCTGACGGCGGCGCAGATCGAACTATGGTCGTCGCGCGGCGGCGTGCGCTCGGTGATGGCGCTACAACACCAGATTGAGGCGCAGATGCGCGAGAACGCCGCACTGCGCGAACGGAATCTGGCACTGGATGCCGAGGTGCAGGATCTCAAGCAGGGTCTGGAGGCCGTCGAAGAGCGGGCGCGCAGCGAGATGGGCATGATCAGGGAGAACGAGGTGTTCTATCAGATCGTCGATCTGCCCGCGGCATCGGCGCTCTCCGATCGCCTGACGGCGGACACGCGGAAGTAGCGCGGGTGGCGTACTGGGCCGTCATCCCCGCCGCCGGCGTGGGTGCACGCATGGCCGCCGGGATCCCCAAGCAGTATCTGTCCCTGCGCGGACGGACGATTTTTGAGCACACGCTGGAGCGCTTTCTCTCCCACCCGCGCATCGACGGGGTCGTGGTTTCGGTCGCGACCGAGGATCCCATCTGGCCAACGCTGCCGTTGACCGGTCGTCCGCGGATCCTGCGCGTCGATGGCGGCGCGGAGCGCTGCCACTCGGTGCTCAACGCGCTAAAGGCGCTGGTGTCGGCGGGGTGCGATGCAGACTGGGCGCTGGTGCACGACGCGGCGCGGCCATGTCTGCGCACGACCGATATCGACACGATGATCGACGCGCTGAGCGACGATCCGGTGGGCGGCATACTCGCGGTTCCGGTGCGCGATACCATGAAGCGGGGCAGCGCTACGCAGCGGATCACCGCGACCGTGGATCGCAGCGGCCTGTGGCACGCGCTCACCCCGCAGATGTTTCGCGTCGGTCCCCTGGCCGCTGCCATCGAACGCGCTCTGGACCGCGGCGTGAAGGTGACCGACGAGGCGCAGGCGATGGAACTGACCGGCCAGGCGCCGAGGCTCGTGGAGGGCCACGCCGACAACATCAAGATCACCCGGCCGCAGGACCTTGAGCTCGCCGAGCTGTACCTGCGGCACCAGGAGGAGAGCCGATGCGTATAGGTCAAGGGTTCGATGCCCACCGCTTCCAGGCTGGCCGTCGGCTGGTGCTCGGAGGGGTGGATATTCCCTACGAGCAGGGCATGGAGGCGCATTCCGACGGCGACGTCGTGATCCATGCCATCTGTGACGCCTTGCTGGGCGCGATGGCACTCGGAGACATCGGCAAGCACTTTCCCGATACCGACCAGACGATCGAGGGGATCGACAGCCGGGTCATGCTCCGCCATATCGTCGCTCTGGCGCAGCGGCACGGCCTGCGGGTGGGCAACGTCGATGCCACGATCATCGCCCAGGCGCCGAAGCTCGCGCCCTACATCCCGACCATGCGCGAGAACCTGGCCAACGACATGCGGGTCGATATCGACGCCGTAAACATAAAGGCCACGACGACGGAGAAGATGGGATTCACCGGTCGCGGTGAGGGCATTGCGGCGCTGGCCGTTGCATTGATGGTCGCGGCGTAGAAGAGTCCCGTCCACCACGCATGCGCCCGACTACGCACCAGGCTCGCCAGCATGCGAGTCACTGTGCTGCGGATCGCTCAGCGCCGGCCCGCGCCGGCGACGCGACGGTCGGGCAGAGATGAACAGGAACCAGGCGTCGAGGCTTCCGCGTGACCTGCTGACCGATCCCGGCCATCTCATCGCACTGGGATTCGGGGCGGGATGCGCGCCGCGCGCACCGGGTACGTTCGGTACCTTGATCGGTATGGCACTTTATCTCGGGTTGCATGGACTACCCTTGGCCGGCTACCTTGCCGCCACGGCGGCGGTCATCGTCCTCGGTATCGTGGTGTGTGGCAGGGCGGCGCGTCGCCTGGGCGTGCACGATCACCCGTCCATCGTCTGGGACGAGGTGGCCGGCTACCTGGTGACCATGTGTGGAGTCCCAACGGGGTGGGCGTGGGTGCTGGCGGGCTTCTTGCTTTTCCGGTTATTGGATATCGCCAAGCCCTGGCCGATCCGCTGGTTCGACCGCCGCGTGAGCGGTGGACTGGGCATCATGGCGGATGACCTGGTGGCCGGCCTGGTGGCCATGGCAGTACTTCAGGTATTTGCTAAGGTCGCATCATTGTGATTATTATGTAACAATGAGTTAGGAAGGATTCTTAAACCAATGCCGGCAAATTCGCCCGTACGCGCCCGTTCGCGTTCCAGCGGCAAGCTCACGCCCCTGCTGGCGTCTGCCGTGCTGGCGACGGCACTCGGTCATTCCGCGACGGCCGACATCTACAAGTACGTCGACAAGTACGGCCGGGTCACGCTGACCGACACGCCCGACAAGACCGGCGGCATGAAGCTGGTAAAAACGTGGAAGGGCTGGGTCTCGCGGCCTCTCGATACCCACGGTCCTCGATTCGTGCGCAGTCGCGAGGAATACAACAATCTGATCGCGGAGGCGGCAGCCAAGAACAAGCTGCCCGCCGAGCTCGTCCACGCCGTCATCACCGCCGAGTCCGCATATCAGCCGGACGCGGTTTCACGCGCCGGAGCCGTGGGCCTGATGCAGCTCATGCCCGAGACCGGCAGGCGTTACGGCGTAAGCAACCGCTACGATCCGATCCAGAACGTCCACGGGGGCACGCGCTACCTGCGCGATCTGATGGACATGTTCAGCAACAACGTGGTGCTCGCGGTCGCCGGTTACAACGCCGGGGAGAACGCGGTCATCCAGTACGGTCGCAAGATCCCGCCGTATGCGGAGACCCAGGAGTACGTGCGGCGCGTCGTCCAGTACTTCAAGCAATACGCTGACGAGGGCATCGGCCGCAAGACGGGGGCCTCGGCTGCGACGCCCGTCCGCGCGAGCGCACTGACGCCTATCGCGCCGGCGCAGGCCAACACGGCGGTCACCGCGGCGACGACCCGGACCCGCACGGTGGGTTCCGAAGACGGAAAGCCCGTCAGCGCCCTGGCGCGGGAAGATCCCGCACCGCGCAAGCCGGTGGTCAACAATACGCAGGTCTGGCCTAGCCCCAAGAAGCGGGTGGCCATCATCAAGTGGGCTGACGAGGACAGCTGACGCCCGGGGCAATGTTCCGCCGTCAGGTGGAGCTCGGAATCGTGGTGTTGACGTCGTCACCTTCGGACGACGGCGCAGTCTCAGTACTCTCAGGGGCGGTTTCAGGTTGCGCTGCAGCAGCGTCCTCCGGCGGCGCTTCCGCGACTTCCGCCGAAGATTCCTGAGAAGATTCCCGACTTTCGGTCATCGGCGGCGCGAACGCGCTCGAACGGCGCCTGTGACGGCGCCGGCGGCCGGTGGATAGCGAGCTCATGAACAGCATGAGCACGAAGCAGATCGCCACCAGGTAGACGAAATCCTGCACCTCCATGACCGCGCGCTCCGCATTTTTGGACTTGTACCCAGGATCGCAGCAGCTTCCATGCCATCGTATCACTCGTCGGTGACACAACCCTCGGAGGCGGGGCGGACCGTCTTGATGAACTTGTGCAAGGTGCCCCGCGTCGCCTTGTAGGGCGGCATCTGCCAGTCCTTGCGGCGCCGCGCAAATTCCTCGCTGCTGACGTTGGTGTCGATCCGCCTCGATTGGGCATCGATCGTGATAGCGTCGCCATCCCTAATCAAGGCGATGGGTCCGCCCTCCTGCGCCTCCGGCACGATGTGACCGACGATGAAGCCGTGCGAGCCGCCCGAGAACCGGCCGTCGGTGATCAGCGCCACCTGACCGCCGAGCCCCGCGCCCACGACCGCGGAGGTCGGCGTCAGCATCTCCGGCATCCCGGGTCCGCCCTTGGGGCCCTCGTACCGGATCACCACCACGTCGCCTCTGCGGATCTCGTTGCGCTCCAGCGCCGCGAGCATCAACTCCTCGGAGTCGTAGCAGCGCGCCGGGCCCGCGAAGCGCAGTCCCTCCTTGCCCGTGATCTTGGCCACCGAACCCTCTGGCGCGAGATTGCCCTTGAGGATCTGCAGATGGCCGGTGGGTTTGATCGGTCGATCCAGCGGGCGGATGATCTCCTGGCCGGCCTTCAATCCGGGCAGGTCGCCGAGATTTTCGGCGACCGTCCTGCCGGTGACGGTCAGGCAGTCGCCGGCGATCATGCCGTTGGCGAGCAGGAACTTCATTGCCGCGGGTATGCCGCCGATGTTGTGGAGATCCTCGAAGACGTACTTGCCGCTCGGCTTGAGATCGGCCAGGTAGGGGGTCCGGTCGCTCACCTTCTGGAAATCATCGACGGAGAGCGCGACACCGACTGCGCGCGCCATGGCGATGAGGTGCAGCACCGCGTTGGTCGAGCCGCCGAGCGCGGTGACCAGTACCATGGCGTTCTCGAAGGCCTGACGCGTCATGATGTCTCGCGGCTTGATGTCCTTCTCGAGCAGATTTCGGATGGCTGCGCCCACGCGCAGGCACTCCTCGGTCTTGCCGGGATCCTCCGCCGGGGTGGAGGAGGAGTAGGGCAGCGACATGCCCATGGCCTCGATGGCGCTGGCCATGGTGTTGGCCGTGTACATGCCGCCGCAGGCGCCCGCGCCGGGACAGGACTTGCGAACGATGTCGCGGCGCGTCTCCTCGTCGATCGTGCCGCTGATGAACTCGCCGTAGCTCTGGAATGCGGAGATGATGTCGAGCACCTGGTCCTCGCCCGCGCATTGGCGATGGCCGGCCCGGATCGTGCCGCCGTAGACCATGATCGCGGGCCGATTGAGGCGGCCCATGGCGATGAGGCAACCGGGCATGTTCTTGTCGCAGCCGGGGATCGTGACGCAGGCGTCGTACCACTGCGCCGCCATCACGGTTTCGATGGAATCGGCGATGAGGTCGCGCGACTGCAGGGAGTAGCTCATGCCGTCTGTACCCATCGAGATGCCGTCGCTGACGCCGATGGTATTGAAGCGCATGCCCACCATGCCGGCCGCGATCACCCCCTGCTTCACCTTCTCCGCGAGCCCCAGGAGGTGCATGTTGCAGGTATTGCCCTCGTACCAGACGCTGGCGATGCCGACCTGCGCCTTGTCCATGTCCGCTTCGGTCATCCCGGTGCCGTAGAGCATGGCCTGGGAGGCGCCCTGCGAGCGCGGCTGGGTGATCCGCGAACTGTATCGATTCAGCTTCTGAGTCATTTGCCGCTCCGCACTGAGGTGTAGCCCGCCCCGGCTGGCAGGCCCGTGGACGTCGTGTCGATGGCGGGCCGCGGGCGTCGCCGAACGACCATCTCCACGCCAGTCGAAAGGGCCGGAAGAATACCAGTCCGGCGACGGCCCCTCAACGCACGGCAGCGACGCCACCGCCGACGTCATGGCGAGGGGGTATGGGAGTCCGTACAATGTGGACGATGCCACCGCCCACCGTAATCGAAACCCTCCGCACCCGGTGCCGGGTCCGCGTATGAGCTTCGTCGATTACTCGCGTGTCGCCCACCAGTTGGGCCGCCTGGTTGCAGTGCCCTCGGTGAGCAGTCACGATCCGCGCCTGGACTGCAGCAATCGCGGCGTGGCGGAGTTGATCGCGACCTGGCTCGAGGACCTCGGGTTCCGCGTCGAGTGGCTGCCTGTGCAGCGAGGCATCGACAAGGTCGATCTCGTCGCGACGCTGGGATACGGAGAGCCGGGATTCGTGCTCTCCGGGCATACCGACACCGTGCCCTGCGACGAGCACGGCTGGGACACCGATCCATTCCGGCTCACCGAGCGCGACGGGCGGCTGTTCGGGTTGGGTGCGGCCGACATGAAGGCGTTCTTCCCGCTGGTGCTGGAATCCCTGCAGGGGCTCAATCCGGACCGGCTGCGCCGTTCGCTGGTCGTGTGCGCCACCGCCGATGAGGAAAGCTCGATGGCCGGCGTCAAGGCGCTGCAGTCGGCGGTCGATCTGCGCGGGGCCCGGGCGCTGATTGGCGAGCCAACGGGCCTGAGGCCCATCCGCGCCCACAAAGGCGTGTTGATGGAGGTGATCCGCGTCCTCGGCAAGTCCGGTCACGCCAGCGATCCGGCGAGCGGCCGCAGCGCGCTGGAGGGCATGAACAAGGTCATCACCGCGCTGCTCACGTGGCGCGAGGGACTGCAGCGCCGTTTCCGCGACGAGACGTTCACCGTGCAGGTGCCGACGATGAACCTCGGCCACGTGCACGGCGGGGAAAGTCCGAACAAGATCTGCGCCGAGTGCGAACTGCACGTCGACATGCGCATATTGCCGTCGATGCGGCCCGAGGAGACGCGCGCGGAGATGCGCGAGGTGGTCAACGCGGCGCTGCGCGAGACGGGACTCACCGCCGAGGTGGAGGCGCTGTTCGAAGGCGTACCGCCGTTCGAAACCGATCCGCGCGCCCAGGTGGTGCACGTGGCCGAGGCGCTGACGGGCGAGACCGCCGGTTCAGTGGCATTTGGCACCGAGGGTCCGTACCTGCAGCAGATGGGTCTGGAGACGGTCGTGCTCGGCGCCGGCGATATCGCTCGCGCGCACCAGCCGAACGAGTACGTGCCGGTTGCGCACTTCGAGCCGATGGTGAAGGTTCTGCAGGGCATGATCGACTATTTCTGCATACGGTGACGGGGCGACCCAGATGGTGGAAAAGCACAAACAATTCGTCGACTGGTTCAGGCAGGCCTCGCCCTACATCCATGCGCACCGCGGGCAGACCTTCGTGCTCTGCTTCAGCGGGCAGGCCGTGGCGGACGCGACCTTCCGGAATCTCGTCCATGACATCGCCCTGCTGTCGAGTTTGGGGATACGCCTGGTCATCGTGCCGGGCACGCGCCATCAGTTGAACGAACGCCTGCAGGCCCGTGGCCTGGAGTTCAGAACGGAGAACGGGATACGAATCACCGACGAGACGATGCTCGAGTGCGTGAAGGACGCTGTAGGAACCGTGGTCATCGAGGTGATGGCCATGCTTTCGCAGGGACTGGCGAATTCGCCGACTCCGAATGCGCGCATCCGCGTCGCCTCCGGCAATTACGTGACGGCCAAGCCGATCGGAGTGCGCAACGGCGTGGACTTCCACTATTCCGGGAACGTGCGGCGTGTTGACGTCGAGTCCATCAAGTCCGATCTCGACAGCGGTGACATCGTGGTCGTCCCGCCGATCGGCTATTCCCCGACGGGGGAGAGCTTCAACGTGAATGCGCACGAGGTCGCGACCGCCGTGTCGTCCGCGCTCGGCGCGGCCAAGCTCATATTCCTGCTGGAAGGGCGGCACGTCATCGATCGCAGGGGCAAGCTGGTGCGGCAGTTCACGGACAGCGAGGCACAGCAACTGCTGTCGTCGACCGCCGGGCTGGCCGAGCGCATGCCCGAGCTGGATGATGCGATCAACGCCTGCCGCAACGGGGTGCGCCGCGCACACCTCGTCGATCGGCGCGTGGACGGCGCACTGCTGCTCGAGTTGTTCACGCGCGACGGTATCGGCACGCTGGTGTCGGCCTCGCCATTCGACACCCTGCGCAAGGCGACCATCGACGACGTGGCCGGAATTCTCGGGCTGATCGCTCCGCTCGAGGAGGACGGAACGCTCGTGCGGCGTTCGCGCGAGAAGCTGGAGACGGAGATCGATCAGTTCTCGGTACTGGTCCGCGACGGCACCATCATCGGCTGCGGCGCGATCTATGCGTTTGCGGAGGGGGGCATGGCCGAGCTGGCCTGTCTGTCGGTGCACCCGGACTATCGCAAGGAAGGGCGGGGAGATCTGCTGTTGTCGAACCTGGAGGCAGCGGCGCGCCAGATGGGCCTCAAGGGGCTGTTCGTGCTGACGACGCAGACCGCGCACTGGTTCATCGAGCGCGGGTTCATCGAGGCTTCCGTCGAGGAACTGCCGGTCGCCAAGAAACGGCTCTACAACCTGCAGCGCAACTCGAAGGTGTTCACCAAGCGGATATAGGACGCCGGCCGGCCGGCCGAGGAATCCGCCGCGGCGAGACGATCAAACGGCACGCGCCGGCGTCGTGGACTGGGCGCGGATGTCGATCGCCAAGTCGTCGTCCCGGACCGTGACCAACACGTCGCCGCCGTGCTCGAGGCGGCCGAACAGCAGCTCCTCGGCGAGCAGGCGCTTGAGCTTCTCCTGGATCAGTCTCGCCATCGGCCGGGCGCCCATCAGAGGGTCGTGACCGCGCTTGGCCAGCCACGCGCGCGCCTCCTCGTCGACGTCCATGGTCACGCTCTTCTCGTTCAACTGCGCCTCCAGCTCGGTGATGAACTTGTCGACGACGTGCAGTATGGTCTGTTCGCTGAGCGCTTTGAACTGGACGATGGCATCCAGCCGGTTGCGGAATTCCGGGCTGAACATCTTCTTGATCGCCTCGCCAGCGTCGCTGGTGTGATCCTGCTGCGTGAAGCCGATCGAGGCACGGCTGATACGGTCGGCGCCGGCGTTGGTGGTCATGATGATGATCACGTTGCGGAAATCCGTCTGCCGGCCGTTGGTGTCGGTGAGCGTGCCGTGGTCCATCACCTGCAGCAGGATGTTGAAGACGTCCGGATGCGCCTTTTCGATCTCGTCCAGCAGCAGTACGGCGTGCGGGTGCTTGATGATCGCCTCGGTGAGCAGTCCGCCCTGATCGAAGCCGACGTAGCCCGGCGGCGCGCCGATGAGACGCGACACGGTATGCCGTTCCATGTACTCGGACATATCGAAGCGGATGAGCTCGATGCCGAGCACCTTCGCGAGCTGGCGGCTGACCTCGGTCTTGCCGACACCGGTGGGACCGGCGAACAGGAACTGCCCGATCGGCCTGCGCTGGTCGCCGAGCCCCGAGCGCGCCATCTTGATGGCGGCGCTGAGGGTCGAGATCGCCTCGTCCTGGCCGAAGACCACCAGCTTCAGATCGCGGTCGAGGTTCTTCAGAACGTCCTTGTCCGAGGTGGAGACGGTCTTGGGTGGCACGCGCGCGATCTTCGCGACGATCTGCTCGACCTCGTGCACCGTGATGGTCTTCTTGCGCCTGGAGGGGGCGAGCAGCTGCTGGGCGGCGCCGGCCTCGTCGATGACGTCGATGGCCTTGTCGGGCAGATGGCGGTCGGTGATGTAGCGATTCGTCAGTTCCACCGCCGAGCGCAGCGCCTGGTTGGTGTACTTGACCTGATGGTGCTCCTCGAAGCGCGAACGCAGTCCCATCAGGATCTTCACGCTGTCCTCCACGGAGGGCTCGGAGATGTCGATCTTCTGGAAGCGGCGCGACAGCGCCCGATCCTTCTCGAAGATCCCGCGGTACTCCTGGTAGGTCGTCGAGCCGATGCACTTCAGATCCCCGGAGGCCAGTATCGGCTTGATGAGGTTGGAGGCGTCCATGACACCGCCGGAGGCGGCCCCGGCCCCGATGATCGTGTGGATCTCGTCGATGAACAGGATCGATCCGGGATCCTTGCCGAGTTGTGCCAGCACGTTCTTGAAACGCTTTTCGAAGTCGCCGCGGTACTTGGTGCCCGCCAGCAACGCGCCCAGGTCCAATGCGTAGATGGTGGCTTCCCTGAGGACGTCCGGAACTTCGCTCTCCACGATTTTTTTCGCCAGTCCCTCGGCGATCGCCGTCTTGCCTACGCCGGCCTCGCCGACGAACAGGGGGTTGTTCTTGCGGCGGCGGCAAAGCACCTGGATGGTGCGCTCCACCTCCAGCGCGCGTCCAATGAGCGGGTCGATCTTGCCGCGGCGCGCCTGCTCGTTCAGGTTCACGCAGTATTGTTCGAGCGCGGACTTGTTGGGGTCGGGCTGCTCGCCGTCCTCTTCGGAGTTGGCCGCGGACTCGCTCCCCTGGCCGTCCTCCCCGACCTTGGAGATGCCGTGCGAGATGTAGTTGACGACGTCCAGGCGAGCGACGTTCTGCCGGCCGAGAAGGTACACGGCGTGCGACTCCCGCTCGCTGAATATGGCAACCAGGACGTTGGCGCCGGTGACCTCCTTCTTGCCCGAGGACTGGACGTGGAACACGGCGCGCTGCAGCACGCGCTGGAAGCCGAGCGTCGGCTGCGTTTCGCGATCGTCGTCCTCCGGCAGCACCGGGGAGTTCTCGCGCAGGAAGGCGTTCAACTCGTTGCGCAGCTGGGCGAGATTGGCACCGCAGGCCTTGAGCACCTTGGTCGCCGATGGGTTGTCGAGCAGGGCAAGCAGCAGATGCTCGACGGTCATGAATTCATGGCGCTGTTCCCGTGCCGCCTTGAATGCCTGATTCAATGTGACTTCGAGTTCGCGGCTAAGCACGTTTCAAACCCCTTTCAAGATTAGACGGGTTCAAGGGTACAGAGCAGTGGATGCTGATTCTCGCGCGAATAGGCGTTCACGTGCGCGACCTTGGTCTCGGCGATCTCGTGGGTGTATGCGCCGCAGATTCCCTTGCCGCGCGTGTGCACCTCGAGCATGATGCGGGTCGCGCTCGGGCGGTCCTTGGAAAAGAAGCGTTCGAGGATGTGAACGACGAACTCCATCGGGGTGAAATCGTCGTTCAGCAGCACCACGTTGTACAGCGGCGGACGCTTGACGCGCGGCCGCGCCTCCTCCAGCGCCAGCCCGTCATCACGTCGCGTAACCGGTTTCTCACTCATACCGAAAACCCCGGAACCCGTTACAGAGACTCTTGAGTCATTATATGTCGCGTTTTCCGCCTTTTGACAAGCGCCGGGGCAGGGCGGGGCGCACAGGTTTGACCGCCGGATTCGCCTCCAGGTTCGCCTGCGACAGCAGATCGATGAAACGCCGGCCGGCGGGGCTCAGGTGCTTGCCCTTGCGGAGGATGATCCCGTAGTTCCGGCGCGGGAAGTAATGCCCGACCGGGATGGCCGCGAGGTCCTCGTTGCCCGTCAGGCACAGGCTCGCGCAGATGGAAATACCCAGCCCGCGCGCCACGAACTGCTTGATGACCTCCCAGCCGCCGGCCTCGAGCCGGATCTGGTAGGGCACATGGTGCTGTTCGAACACCAGGTCGACCATGCGCGAGCTGGAGAGGTGGCGGGGGGGCAGGATGAGGCCATGGGCGGCGATGTCCTCCAGGGTGATGTCCTTGCGGGAGGCCAGCGGATGGCCGCGCGGGGTGATGAGCATGGGATCGTAGGCCCCGAGCGGGCGGTACTCGATGTCGCCGGACATCTCCAGCAGGGTGCCGACCATGAACTCCGCCTCGTTCGCCCGCAGCAGCGCGAGGCCGTCGCGCGCGGTGACGTTGTGGAGATTGAAATGCACGGCCGGGTAGGACTCCGTGAACTGCTTCATGACCTCCGGCAGGATGTAGAGGATGGCCGTTTCGCCGGCCGCGATGCGCAATTCGCCGGAGACGATGTTCTGGGACTTCTCCGCGAAGGTCGCCGGCAGCGCCTCCATACCCTCGACCAGAGGGGCGGCCAGCTCGTAGAGCAGCCGTCCCTGGGGAGTGAGGTGGATGCGGGGCCCGTTGCGCTCGAACAGCTTGGCGCTGAGATCCTTCTCCAGGGCCTGCACGAGCAGGGAGACGGAGGGCTGGCTTAGGAACATTCGCTCCGCGGCCTTCGAGATGCGCCCGGTCTCGGCACTGTAACAGAACGCCCGGAGCTGCTTGAGCCGATCCTGCTTGTAGTAGAAGCGCTGGTCCCGGTTGGGCATGCACGGTAATTTACTATTGATTAGACCAATACTAAACATTGAAAAAATTGCCTTGTCAAATGGTGCGCCGCAACCTAAATTCGGTATCATCTGATTGAAATTTCGCCCCGTTTCCATCGGGGCCGACAGCTACGGAGGAGCGGTGACGGAGATGAGCGCAATCGTCAGAACCGCGTTTCAATCCGGTCTGGTGATAATCGGACCGGTCACCCGGCGTTACGCCGAGCTGCTCACGCCCGACGCCCTCGGCTTCGTGGAGGAGCTGGCCATGCGTTTCGGTCCCCGCTGCAAGGAGCTGCTGAACATCCGCATCCGCCGCCAGGAGTACTTCGATGCCGGCGGACTGCCGGACTTCCTGCCGGAGACCAGGCATGTGCGCGAGGGCGAGTGGAGGGTCGCCGGCGTGCCGCCGCCGCTGCAGGACCGGCGCGTGGAGATCACCGGGCCGGTGGATCGCAAGATGGTGATCAACGCGCTGAACTCCGGCGCCAACACCTTCATGGCCGACTTCGAGGACTCCTCCAGCCCCACCTGGGAGCAGATGATGGACGGCCAGGTCAATCTCCACGACGCCGTCCGCGGCACCATCGACTTTCGCGGGCCGGAGGGCAAGACCTACCGGCTGGATCCATCGACGGCGACGCTCATCGTGCGGCCGCGCGGCTGGCACCTGCACGAGGGGCATTGCCTGCTGAACGGCGAGGCCATCCCCGCCGGACTGTTCGATTTCGGCCTGTTCTTCTTCCACAACGCCAGGGCCCTCATCGACAACGGGGCCGGCCCGTATTTCTATCTGCCGAAGATGGAGAGTCACCGCGAGGCGCGGCTGTGGAACGAGGTTTTCAATTTCGCCCAGGACACCCTTGGCATCCTGCGCGGCACGATCAAGGCCACCGCGCTGGTGGAGACGCTGACCGCGGTCTTCGAGATGCACGAGATCCTCTACGAACTGCGCGATCACGCCGTCGGCCTGAACTGCGGCCGCTGGGACTACGTATTCAGCTTCATCAAGTGCATGCGTAACCACCCGGAGTTCGTGCTGCCCGATCGCGCGCAGCTGACCATGGATCAGCATTTCCTGAAATCCTATTCGCACCTGCTCATACAGACCTGCCACCGGCGCGGCGCGCACGCCATGGGCGGAATGGCGGCGCAGATCCCCATCAAGGACGATCACATCGCCAACGAGGCGGCGCTCGCCAAGGTGCGCGCCGACAAGGAGCGGGAGGTGAAGGCCGGCCACGACGGCACCTGGGTCGCGCATCCGCTGCTGGTGCCGCTGGCGCGCGAGGTATTCGACAAGTTCATGCCCGGCCCGAACCAGGTGCACGACCTGCGTGAGGACGTTCACGTGACAGCTGCGGATCTGTTGAAGGTCCCGGCGGGGACCATCACCATACGCGGCCTCATCAACAACGTGAGCGCGGCGTTGAGGTACACCGAATCGTGGTTGAGCGGCCGGGGCGCCGTCCCGATCGCGAACCTGATGGAGGACGCTGCGACGGCGGAGATTTCCCGTGCGCAGATCTGGCAGTGGATACGGCATCCCAAGGGCATGCTCGAGGACGGGCGCCGGGTCACTGTCGAGATGTTCAGGGAACTGCTCGCAGAGGATCTGCAAATCATTCGTCGGCAGTTGGGCGACGTGCTCTACCAGTCCCGCAATTACAAAGAGGCCGCGGAGCTCTTGGACAAGATGGTGACTGGGAAGCGGCTGCCGAACTTTTTGACCTTGGAGGCCTACGGCCTATTGGCCTGACGCACACTGGCAGGAGAAAACTGGTTATGTCGAACAATCCGAAATTTCAGGAAGCAGTGAAGCAGGTGGAGCAGGAATGGGCGAACAGCCCGCGCTGGAAGAACGTCAAGCGCGGCTACTCCGCCGCCGACGTGGTGCGACTGCGCGGCTCGATGCCGATCGAGCACACGCTCGCCAAGCGCGGCGCCGAGAAGCTCTTCCGCCTCATCCACGCTGAGCCCTACATCAACTGCCTGGGCGCGCTGACCGGCGGTCAGGCGATGCAGCAGGTGAAGGCCGGCATCAAGGCCATCTACCTGTCCGGCTGGCAGGTCGCCGCCGACAACAACACCTACATGACGATGTACCCGGACCAGTCCCTGTACCCGGTGAATTCCGTCCCGGCGGTGGTAGAGCGCATCAACAACAGCTTCAAGCGTGCCGACGAGATCCAGTGCGCCAGGGGCGTCATGCCCGGCGACAAGGGCCACGTCGATTACTTCGCGCCGATCGTCGCGGACGCCGAGGCCGGGTTCGGCGGAGTGCTCAACGCCTTCGAGCTCATGAAGGCGATGATCAAGGCCGGCGCCGCCGGTGTGCACTTCGAGGACCAGCTCGCATCGGTCAAGAAGTGCGGCCACATGGGCGGCAAGGTGCTCGTGCCCACCCAGGAAGCGGTGCAGAAGCTCATCGCTGCCCGCCTGGCTGCCGATACGCTGGGCGTGCCGACGCTGATCCTGGCCCGCACCGACGCCGAGGCAGCCGATCTGATCACCAGCGACTGCGACGCGAACGACAAACCGTTCCTCACCGGCGAGCGTACCTCCGAAGGCTTCTACAAGACGAAGAAGGGCTTGCAGCAGGCCATCAGCCGCGGCCTGGCCTACGCTCCGTACGCCGACCTGGTGTGGTGCGAAACCGGCACGCCGGATCTCGAGTTCGCCAGAAAGTTCGCAGAGGCGCTGAAGAAGCAGAACCCGGATCAGCTGCTGGCGTACAACTGCTCGCCGTCGTTCAACTGGAAGAAGAACCTCGACGATTCCACGATCGCCAGGTTCCAGCGCGAACTCGGTGCGATGGGTTACAAGTACCAGTTCATCACGCTCGCCGGCATCCACAACATGTGGTACAACATGTTCGACCTGGCGCAGGATTACGTGCACCGCGGCATGTCCGCCTACGTCGAGAAGGTGCAGGAGCCGGAGTTCGCGGCCCGCGATCGCGGCTACACGTTCGTGTCGCACCAGCAGGAAGTGGGCACGGGCTACTTCGACGACGTCACCACCGTCATCCAGGGCGGTGCCTCGTCGGTGACCGCGCTGACCGGCTCGACCGAGGAAGAGCAGTTCCATCATTAATCGGCGGCGCGCGACGCCGACCGAGTAATACTCCTGCCAACCCGTCCGGCGCGCAAACGCCGGACGGTTTTTTTTTGCGTGGCGGCGTACCGCTCGCGCAATGACGGCATCGCTGGCGGCGCTCCACGGCGGACAATGCGATTTCACTTTGCACGATGTGGCGCCATCGTGCGTGACCGGTTATCGTAGGCCTTTCGCCCTACGACACCGCCGAGAATAACTCCCGAGACTCATGGCCTACGAGAAGATACTCATACCCGCGCAGGGAGAGC
>WBZR01001965.1_pt1 | contig 23175 bp, 18 predicted proteins | sample 5204231 | NCBI WGS metagenome assembly WBZR01 (sample SAMN12412403, study PRJNA552823) | activated sludge metagenome | isolation source: activated sludge from anammox sidestream of wastewater treatment plant... | place: USA: Virginia | collected 2017-08
ATTCCCTCTGACGTGATCGAGACGGTGCGGGGTCTCGGCTACCGCATGAGCCGCGGCGCCAATGACGTTTAACTCGCTGGCGTTCCGTCTGTTCGCGACGTCCGCGGCGTGGGTGCTGCTGGTGCTGCCGATCGCCGGCGTCATCATCTATCAGCTCTATCGCGACGATCTCCAGAACTCCTTCGATGCGCGTCTGGAGAAGCTCGTGACCTCGATCGCCGTCGACAGCATGAGCGGCGCGAGCGAGCAGCCGATCTCTCCCAAGAACCGCTACGAGCCCCTCTTCGAGGACGCCCGCTCGGGCTGGTATTGGCAGATCGCGCCCCTCGACAACAAACAGGCCCCGACCTTGCGCTCGGCGTCCCTCGGGGAGGCCGGCATCGAATTGCCGATCGAGCACGACATCAAGCCGGATGACGACGGCGCCCGATGGATGAACGCCACGGGCCCGGCGGGCGAGGGCGTGCGCCTCGTCGAGCTGATCGACAATCCCGGGCCGCCGGGCCAGGGCCCGCGTTATTCCATCATCGTCGCCGGACCCATCGACTGGCTCGATACGCGGCTCGCAAACTTCCTCACCCGCCTGGCCACCGCCCTCGTGCTGACGGGCGTCGGCCTCGTCGCTGTGACGCTGTTTCAGGTGCGGTTCGGCCTTCTTCCCCTGCGTCGCATCGAGCAGGGGCTCTCCGACATCCGCTCGGGCAAGGCCGAGAAGCTCGACGGCGATCTGCCGACCGAGATCGAGCCGTTGCAACAAGAGCTCAACGCGCTGCTCGCCTCCAACCAGGAGGTCATCGACCGGGCCCGGACCCAGGTCGGCAACCTCGCCCATGCCTTGAAGACCCCGCTTGCCGTCATCACCAACGAGGCGCGCGAGGACAAGGGTGCGCTCGGCCGGAAAATCGTCGAGCAGGCGGAGATCATGCGCGACCAGGTCAATCACTATCTGGACCGCGCGCGCGTCGCCGCCGGCATCAGCGTGATCGGGCGCTCGACGCCGGTGCACGAGGTGCTGGAGCCGCTGAAGCGTGCCCTCGAGCGCATTCACCGCGACCGCAACATCGCCATTTCCATCGACTGCCCGTCGGATGCCCGCTTCGCCGGCGAGCGCCAGGATCTCGAGGAGATCCTGGGCAATCTCTGCGATAACGCGTGCAAATGGGCGAAGGAGAAGGTGGCGGTGGAGGTCGCCGCAAGCACGAGCCGCCGACCGCCGGGGCGCCTCAGCATCCATATCGAGGACGACGGGCCGGGCCTCTCGGACGAGCAGCGTGCCCGCATCGGCAAGCGCGGCGTGCGCCTCGACGAGACCAAGCCCGGCACCGGTCTCGGCCTCTCCATCGTGACCGATCTCGTCCAGTCCTATCGCGGCAGCCTGCGGCTGGACCGTTCGCCCACGGGGGGGCTGCGGGTCGACCTCGTGCTGCCATCCGCCTGACGGGCCGGGGCCCGGCATTCTTGGCGCGGCTTCAGGACGGTGGGCGCCGCGCCGTATTCGGGCGCCCCCGTCTGTCGATCGCCGCCGTTGTGCGTCTGTGCACGATGACCGGACGTGGATGGGCGTCCGCTTCGGTCGTGCAGAATTCCGCGCCGAGGAATGTCACGCAGAGCTCCGGCACGCGGGCGAGGGCGAGTGCCAGCATGTCCCGCTCGGCGCCGGAGCCGGCGGTCCGTTTCCAGGCCTCGATCCAGGCGCGGACGAAGACATGAGCCCGGGCTGTCGGGCGGACGACCAGCGTCTCGGCATGAGGAACGAGCCCGTGGCGGCCGTCCGGGCCCCGCCCGGTCCCGAGGTGAAGGCCGATGTCACCGGGGATATCGGCGCCGCGCACGAGATCGTCGCGTGTGCCGACGATGCGGCAGGCGGCATCGATGAACAGAATGGTGCGGCCGGGGTGGCGATCCATGGCGGCGCGGATCTGAAACGGCCGGCCCCGCGCGTTTGCGTCCGCACCGCCGGGCACATCGATCTCGATGAGATCATGACGCGTGGCGAGATCGTCCAGGCGGCGCCTCAGGGGTGCCGCCTGATGCGGGCCATCGGCCGGGCAGCAGCCACACACGATGAATTCGGTCATACGCGGACGGGTCTTTTGCTTCTCACTGTGAAGCAAAGTTTTACCTTGCGCTGCCTTGTGGGGTCAATGCCGCTGCCGTACCCGGAGCATATGAAGAAGGACACCTCGGTGAACGTCCGGCTGACCTCGGAGCTTAAGGCTGAGCTGCAGCAATTGGCCGACCGGGACAGCCGGAAGCTTTCTGCCTACATCGAGTTGGTTCTGTGCGCCCATGTCGCGGCGAAGCGGGCGGCCGCGCCGGGCGAATCAGGGGTCCGAAAGAATGCCAAGGCGCGCTAACCCGCGCCCCAATTCCTGGTAGATAGAGACGCTTTTCTCGCCGTTTCCGTGTGGCGCGGAGAGGCCCGGTTTCTTCGGTGGAAACGCCGAACTTTCGCCTGAATCTCGGTAGAAACCCGAAATCGGATGTGCTTGAAGACGAGAACAGTCTGGGCCGTCCTTGGGCACGATGAGGCCCCATCGGCGCGCCGCGTATGGTGTTTGCGGCCGAGGTCCGGCCGGTAGACAGGCCCGCGGGCAAAAACGGGGATCTTCATGCGCACGATCGGCGCCGGCGCGCTTCTGATGCTGTCGATTGGACTTGCCGGTTGCGGACCCGACGGTCCGAGCAAGGCCGACACCGGCATGGTGGTCGGAGCGGTGGCTGGCGGTATCCTCGGCAACCAGGTCGGGGGAGGCACCGGCAACGTCGCCGCCACGGCGATCGGCGCCGTTGTCGGCGGCATCGTCGGCAGCGAGGTTGGCCGATCCATGGACGCCCAGGATCGCAGACTCGCACAGGAAGCCGAATACGATGCGCTCGAGCGCGGCCAGTCCGGTGTCTCGCGCCAATGGCGCAACCCCGACAACGGCCGTTATGGCGAGGTCGTCCCCAGCCGGCCGTACAAGCGCGGCACGGTCGACTGCCGCGACTATACGCACAAGGTCTACGTCGACGGCCGGCCTCAGTCGATCCGCGGCACGGCCTGCCGCAATCCCGACGGCACGTGGAGCAACGTGGCCTGACCGGCTTCCCTCCTGCGAGGTGTTAGTCCCGCAGTGCAGCATGCGTCGTCCGCGGCGTATCGTCGTGGGGGCGCGCCTGCGACGTCAAAACGGCCCCGCGACGCGGTGCGGCCCTTGTCAGCCTAAACCCTCGCCCGTATTGAATCGGGGCGATGCTCCAGGCCGTGACCCCCTGCTTGCTTCCGATCCACTCGCACGGCGTGTCCGTCATCGGCCTCGTCGAACACTTGGAGCGCGGTTCAGATTCGCACAAAAGTAACCGTGCTCTAAAGGGCTTCTCATGCTGCTCTGGCTCTGCTTTGCGTTTCTGACCGCGGCGATCGTCGCGCTTCTGCTGCGGCCCTTGCGAAAGGTGCGGCCGGAAGCCGTCGCGGCGGCCGAAGCCGATCTCGCCGTCTACCGCGACCAGCTGCGCGAGCTCGATGCCGAGCGCGATCGGGGCGTCGTCGCTGCGAGCGAGATCGAGAGCGCGCGGGCGGAGGTGGCCCGGCGTCTCTTGAAGCGGGCGGGTGCGACCAAGGTCGATGCCGCGCCCCTTTCCGGCGATGCCACAAGCCTGTCTCGCGCGCGCGGGATTTACGTCGCCATCGCCGCCCTGCTGCCTGTTCTCGGCATCGGGCTCTATCTCGTGGAGGGGTCGCCCAACCTTCCCGACCTGCCGTTTCACGGGCGCAAGATGGCCGACGTCGGCCAGTCGAATGTCGGCGAGCTGATCGCGCGCGTCGAGGAACGCCTGCGCGCCCATCCCGAGGACGGCAAGGGTTGGGACGCCATCGCGCCCGTCTATCTGCGGCTCCAGCGCTATGGAGACGCCGCGCACGCGTTTGCCGAGGCGAACCGCCTCGAAGGCGAGAGCGTGCGCCGCCTCCTCGGCTTTGCCGAGGCGACGATGCTCGCGGAGGGTGGCATTGTGAGCGAGCCCGTCCGCAAGGCCGCCCTGCGTGTGCTCGAGCTCGAGCCGAAGCGCATCGAGGTGCGTGCCTGGCTCGCGCTCGCCAAGGAGCAGGACGGGGATCTTGCGGGTGCCTTGGCCGAGTATCGCGACATCCTCGCCAAGTCGCCGGCCGATGCGCCATGGCGCGCAATCCTCACGGAGCGGGTCGATCTGATCGAGAAGAAGCTGAGGGGGGAGCCGACCGACGGGACGACGGGCGAGGCGCCGCCGGCATCGGCCGCGGTGGGCTCCGCTTCGTCCTCACCCCCCGCTCAGTCCTCACCCTCCGGCCCGGCCGGGGCGCCCGACATCGCCTCCATGGCGCCGGCCGAGCGCGAAGCCTTCATCGCAGGAATGGTCGATCGCCTCGCCGACCGCCTCAAGCAGAACGGCAAGGATCTCGACGGCTGGATGCGTCTCGCACGGGCCTATAAGGTGTTGGGGCGCGACGGCGACGCCGAGGAGGCGCTGAAGCGTGCGCGTGCCAATTTCGCGGGCGATCAGGTTTCGCTTGGCGAGATCGACAGGGCCGCGGAAAGTCTGGGTTTCAAGGCAGAGGAGCGCACGATCCCCCAATGACGCGCAAGCAGCGGCGAGGTCTCCTGATCGGGTTGGGCGTGGGCGTGCTGTCGATCGCGGCCATCCTGATGATGTTCGCCTTCCGCCAGTCGATCGTGTTCTTCCATACGCCGAGCGACATCGCGCAGCACAAGATCGCCGACGGCGTGCGCTTCCGCCTCGGGGGGCTCGTGGCGGAAGGGTCGGTGAAGCGCGGCGCGGGGACGAGCGTGGCCTTTACGGTGACCGATACGCTCGGAACCGTCCCGGTGACCTACGAAGGCATTCTGCCGGACCTGTTCCGCGAGGGGCAGGGCGTCGTGGCGGAAGGTGTTCTCCGCCCGGACGGTCTGTTCGTGGCCGACACCGTGCTCGCCAAGCACGACGAGACCTACATGCCGCCCGAGGTTGCGAAAGCACTGGAGGAGAAAGGCGTGAAGCTCGGAGAGGGTGCCCACCATCCGGAGGGAGTGACGAGCCAATGAGGAGCCTGTCCGCACCCTGCCTCATAGGGGTTGCTTCTCCGTCGACGTTCCGCGGATGTCATTGCCGGCGCCATGCCTCGCACGGACGGCCGGCCCTGCGGGCGTCTGAGGCTTGCTGGGATCCCGGCCTTCGCCGGCATGACGCTGCTCGGTTGGATGCGACGGCGCTCCGGAACATCCGAGATGCAAGGGGGGCCGCGGCGTGATCATCGAGATCGGACATTTCGCGCTGATCCTGGCGCTCCTGGTTTCCCTCGCGCAGATGGTCGTGCCGGCCTGGGGGGCGCGCGTGCGCGATCCGCGCCTGATGGCATTCGGTGAAACCGCGGCGCTGAGCCAGCTCGCCCTCATTCTGATGGCCTTCCTGGCACTGATGCACGCCTACGTGACGTCCGATTTCTCGGTCGCCAACGTCGCCGCCAACTCCCACTCCTCGAAGCCGCTGATCTACCGCATCTCGGGCGTGTGGGGGAACCACGAGGGCTCGATGCTGCTATGGGTGCTGATCCTCGCCGTGTTCGGCGCTGCGGTCGCGCTCTTCGGCACCAACCTGCCGGCCACCCTCAAGGCCAACGTGCTCGCTGTGCAGAGCTCGATCGCGCTGGCGTTCCTGTTGTTCATTCTCGTCACGTCCAATCCGTTCGAGCGCCTCGATCCGGCGCCCTTCGACGGCAACGGACTGAACCCGATCCTGCAGGATCCCGCTCTCGCGTTTCATCCGCCGTTCCTCTACATGGGCTATGTCGGCTTCTCGATGGCGTTCTCGTTCGCCATCGCGGCGCTCATTGAAGGGCGCACCGATGCCGCTTGGGCGCGCTGGGTGCGTCCGTGGACGCTTGCGGCCTGGATGTGCCTCACCCTCGGCATCGCCATGGGCTCGTGGTGGGCCTATTACGAGCTCGGCTGGGGCGGCTGGTGGTTCTGGGATCCGGTGGAAAACGCCTCGTTCATGCCGTGGCTCGCGGGCACGGCGCTGCTGCATTCGGCGCTCGTCATGGAGAAGCGCGAGGCGCTCAAGGTCTGGACCATCCTGCTCGCCATCCTGACCTTCTCGCTGTCGCTGATGGGCACCTTCCTCGTGCGCTCGGGCGTGCTCTCCTCCGTGCACGCCTTCGCCGTCGATCCGGGACGCGGCGTGTTCGTGCTCTCGATCATGATGCTGTTCACGGGCGGCGGCCTTGCGCTGTTCGCCTGGCGCGCCCGCGAGTTGAAGCAGGGCGGCGTCTTTTCGCCGATCTCACGCGAGGGCGCGCTCGTCCTGAACAACGTGCTCCTGACCACGGCCTGCGTGACGGTGCTCGTCGGTACGCTCTATCCGCTCGCGCTCGAGGCGCTTGCCGGCAGCAAGATCTCCGTCGGCGCGCCCTATTTCAACATGACGTTCGTGCCGTTGATGATCCCGCTGTTGCTCGCGATCCCGCTCGGGCCGCTGCTCGCGTGGAAGCGCGCGGATCTCGCTGCCGCCATGGAGCGCCTGATCGTGGCAGGCGTCATCGCGGCCGTCGTTCTCGCCGCGTCGTTCGCGTTCATTCACCGGGGGCCATGGCTGGCGCCGTTTTGCTTCGCCATCGGCGCCTGGGTGATGGCTGGCGCGCTCTCGGAGACCGCCTTCCGCATCAAGCTCGGGCACGTGCCGCTGGCCGAGTCGCTGCGCCGCCTCGTCAATCTTCCGCGTGCGGCCATCGGCACCATGCTCGCGCACTTCGGTGTGGGGATGGTGGTCATCGGCATCGTCGGCACCACGGCCTACAAGAGCGAGGCGATCCTGCTCATGAAGCCCGGCGAGACGGCCGAGATCGCGGGCTACGAGCTTGCCTTCCGCGGTGCTGCGCCGTCGAAGGGGCCGAACTATACCGAGACCGTGGGCGCGTTCGACGTCACGTCCGGCGGCAAGCCCGTGACCCGCCTCGAGCCCTCGAAGCGCCTTTACGACGCGCCGCCTCAGCCCACGTCGGAAGCCGGCATCCATGCGGCGTGGTCGGGCGACCTTTACGCCGTGCTCGGTGACCAGCAGCCGGACGGCGGATTTGCCGTGCGCCTCTACTTCCATCCGCTCGTACGCTGTATCTGGATCGGGGCGCTGGTGATGTTTCTGGGGGGAGCCGTGTCGCTCTCCGACCGGCGGCTGCGGGTCGGGGCGCCGCGCCGGGCCGTGCGGACGGCCTCCCACGTTCCGGCAGAGTGAGGGCGCGATGCGGAGGAGCGCACGAGGGATTGCTTGCCTGGCGCTGGCTGCCTCGACCGCGATCGCGGCTCAGCTGTCCGTTCCGGCCTCCGCCGTCACGCCCCAGGAGGTGCTCGCCGACACGGCGCTCGAGGCGCGGGCGCGGGGGATCTCGGCAGAGCTGCGGTGCCTCGTCTGTCAGAACCAGTCCATCGACGATTCCGATGCGCCGCTGGCTCATGACTTGCGCGTGCTGGTGCGCGAGCGCCTGACGGCGGGCGATACCGACCAGGAGGTGCGCGACTTCATCGTCGCGCGTTACGGCGCTTTCGTGCTGCTGAAGCCGCCGTTCTCGACCGAGACCTTGCTGTTGTGGCTGATGCCGCTGCTCGCGCTCGGCGGCGCCGTGCTGATCCTGTGGAACGCGTTCGGCAGACCCGAAAAGACCGAGGCCGCCCTCTCGACTGGAAAGCTTTCCGCCGAGGAGCAAGCCGCCCTCGACGCGTTGCTCAAGAGCGAGCGTGACGAGCGATCGTGACGTCGGTGTGAGGCCTTGCCTGCCGCGCTCACGCCAGGGTCGTGCGACCGTCACGGAGGCTTGCGTAGGCCCAGACCTTCCATGCTTCGTGCGGACCGCCGGCATGGACGCAAATCTCCAGAAGTGCACGCCGGCCAGCGAGCTCTCGCGCGATGGAAGGGGCACCCTCGCGTTGCTCAACCCCGAGCAAGACCGACTGGACCTCATCGAATTTTCTGACGTGTCTGGATCCCGGCCTTTGCCGGGATGACGTTGAGGCGAGGTGATCGGCGTCAGAAAAAATGATGTCGTGCCGGCGTCCGGGTGGAGCGATGCTTCGCATGGACGGTTGGGGTGACGTTGAATTTGTTACGCCCGGCCGCGTTACTCTCTCCCTCACCCCGAGGGCGGTCGGCTCCAGAAAGGTCTGAGGGGAAGGCGGCAACACGCTACTGCCGCGGCAGGGCGGCCTTGTCGCGGAGCGGCAGATTGGCCTTGTCGCGGAGCGGCAGATTGGCCTTGTCGCGGCTGAGGGCGTGGGAGCCGACGCTGCCGGTCTCGATCGCGGGAGGCTTCGGTGCGTCGCGCCGCGCCGCATCGCGCCGGGCGAGGCGCTTCAGGAGCCCCCCTGTCGCAAGGCCCGTTTCGCGGCGCCCTTCCGCGCGCTCGAAGGCGCGCACGGCCGCATTCAGCAACGGACCGTAGATCCCGTCCGCCGTCCCGACGTAAAGTCCTTCTGCCGCGAGCAGGTGCTGAAGGGCTACGACGTCGGCGCGTTGCGCGAGAATGTCGGCGCGTGCCAGGGCCTCGAGCGCCGGTCGGAATGCGTCCGCGCCGACCGCGGTGTTGGCGACGGCCTCGGCCTTGTAGCGGTGCACGACCTCGCCGTGCTGCGTCAGCACCTTCGACTGCAGGTAGGTGCCGACGTTGATGCCCACGACCTCGGGGCCGCTTGCGCCGTCGATCAAGAGCGGCGAGCCGGATGAGGCGCCGCCCGTGTCGCAGGTATGCAGCACCACATGGTTTGCATCCGCGAAATCCTTCGAGATCGCCGCCCAGTCTGCGCCGGCGAACGAGCGGCGCACGGCGCACGGCGCGCCGTAGGCGAGCTCCCAGGTTCCGAGATCCCGATGGTAGCTCACCTGATAGACGCGATCGGCCTTGGAGAGCGCGATCAGCGCATCGGCGGGCTCGCGGCTGATCGGGAGTGCGCGACCCTTGCAGATCGGCGTGCCGAGACGGATCAGCGCCCAGTCCTGCGCCGCGTCGATGGGGGGGCGCACACGGAGCGTCAGCGAGCCCGCCGCGACGTGCTGGGCTTCGCCGTCGTGGTCCGATCCTGCGATGCGCGCGCTCTGGGCCTGCTCACCGCGCGGCTCGAGGCGGAACTCGATGCCCTTGAGGCGAAGCGGACGCTCGCCCTCGGTGCGGAACAGACAGTGTCCCGCGGACGCGACCATGTCGTCGCCGACGCAAAAGGCGGTGCAGACCGAGTGCGTCTCGCCGTCGTAGAGCAGGCCGATCGAGCGGCCGAGCCGCGACCGGCCGGCGGGCAGCAGCGTGCGGTCGTCGGTGCCGAACACCGCAACGGGCCGCACGGAGCCGGGGGCGCCTCGTCCGAAATCGGGACCGGCGGAGGTGAGGGCGAGCGGCGCGGGGACGGCGGCCGCGGCGTACAGGACCCCTCCGAGTGCTGCAAAAAACCCTAGGGCGGCCGGCCCGGAAAGACCCCGCCACAGTGCGACCGAACGGGGTTTTAGGCGGGGTATCTGCCTCATTACCAACTCTTAACGTGACCGAAAGGCGGCCGTAAGGCCGAACGGGGTAGCTCTTTTCGGGACAGTGATTTTCAGCGCTTTCAGAGCGGAGGACTTGAATGCTTATTTCCGGTGGTACAGCGCCCGAAGCAAAGACCGGGCCAGGGTTGAGAGGAGTGGGTAGGGTGCCGGGGCGGCGCGTCGCGTATGCAACCGTGGCGGCCTTGGCTTCGGCCGGCGTTTTGATGGGTGGTGTGGCGCTCAAGCCCGCGTTTGCCCAGCTGGCTCCCGATGCATCCTCCGTCGAGACGCCGTTCGGCCGTGCGCCGCTCTCCTTTGCCGATATCATCGCGAAGGTGAAGCCGGCCGTCGTTTCGATCTCGGTCGTGGCCGGCGGCAAGAGCGAAAAGAACGCCAAGGGTCTGCCCGAAGGTTTCCCCGACATCCCCGAGGACAGCCCGTTCTACGACTTCTTCAAGAACCTGCCGAAGGAGTTCCGCAACGCGCCTCAGCAGCGCCCCATGCAGGCGCAGGGCTCGGGCTTCGTCATCACGCCGGACGGCTATGTCGTCACCAACAACCACGTCGTCGACGGTGCAACCAAGATCCAGGTGAGCTTCGACGACCAAGAGAAGATGGAGGCGGATCTGGTCGGCACCGATCCGCGCACCGACATCGCGTTGCTTAAGATCAAGTCGGGGAAAACCTTCCCGTTCGTGAAGTTCTCCGACAAGCCCGTGCGCGTCGGCGACTGGGCGCTGGCGGTGGGCAATCCGTTCGGCCTCGGCGGCACCGTGACTGCGGGTATCGTCTCGGCGCAGGGCCGCGACATCGGCTCGGGTCCCTATGACTTCATCCAGATCGACGCGGCCGTCAACAAGGGCAATTCCGGCGGCCCGACGTTCAACCTCTCCGGCGAGGTGATCGGCGTCAACACGGCGATCTTCAGCCCGTCGGGCGGCAATGTCGGCATCGCGTTCGCGGTCCCGGCCCGCACCGCGACCGATGTCATCGCTCAGCTCAAGAAGAACGGCTCCGTCAGCCGCGGCTGGCTCGGCGTCAAGATCCAGAACGTCGATGAGGACACGGCGTCCGCCATCGGCCTCGCCGAGGCCAAGGGTGCGCTCGTGAGCGAGATCACGCCGAGTGGTCCGGCCTCGTCCTCGGGCCTCAAGGTGCAGGATGCGATCATCCAGGTGAACGGCGACAAGATCGCCGACAGCCGCGATCTCGCGCGCAAGATCGCCGACTACGCTCCCGATACCACGGTCGACGTCACTGTCTGGCGCGGCAACAAGGAGGAGAACGTCAAGGTTCGCCTCGGCAAGTTCCCGGGCTCGAACGAGGAGATCGCCAAGCTCGAGCAGGGCAAGTCGGTCGATCCGACGTCGACCGCGCTCGACCAGCTCGGACTGACGCTCGCGCCCGCACGGAGCGGTGGTGAAGGCGTGGCCGTGACCGAGGTCGATCCCAACTCGGATGCCGCGGAGAAGGGCATCAAGGCCGGCGACATCATCCTCGAGGTCGGCGGAGCGGCGGTGTCGGGTCCGGGCGATGTCGCCGACGGCGTCAAGAAGCAGGTCGAGCTCGGTCGCAAGGCGGTGATGCTCTACATCAAGTCGGCCGATCAGCGTCGCATCGTACCGATCCAGCTCAAGAAAAGCTGATCTCTGAGAGAGGTCGGTCATCAGCGGGGCGGCGCGGCTCTTGAGGGGCCGGGCCGCCCCGATGTATCTGAGCGGAGGGGCCGGCCGATTCCTGGCGGCCCTCCCCGCGCGTCGGAGCCTCGGGCGGGGAAGCTTGCAGGGAGGAAGTCGGGCCATGCGCGTCCTGGTGATCGAAGACGACCGTGAGACGGCGCATTTCCTCCAGAAATCCCTGAAAGAGAGCGGCCATGCCACCGACGTCGCGGGCGACGGCGAGACGGGGCTCTCCATGGCCCAGATCAACGCCTACGATATCCTGATCGTCGACCGGATGCTGCCGCGGCTCGACGGCCTCTCCGTCGTCAAGACGCTGCGGACGGAAGGCAACCGCACGCCGGTGCTCATTCTCTCGGCGCTGGGCGATGTCGACGACCGCGTGAAGGGTCTGCGTGCGGGCGGCGACGACTACCTGACCAAGCCCTATGCCTATAGCGAGCTCCTGGCGCGCATCGAGGCGCTGAGCCGGCGCGCGGTGCCCGAGGAGCAGGAGACACGCTATGCCGTGGGCGATCTCGTGCTCGACCGACTGTCGCATCGTGTCACGCGTGCGGGCGAGCCGATCCAGCTCCAGCCGCGCGAGTACCGCCTGCTCGAATACCTGATGAAGAACGCCGGGCAGGTCGTGACCCGCACCATGCTGCTCGAGAATGTGTGGGATTATCACTTCGATCCGCAGACCAACGTCATCGACGTGCATGTTTCGCGTCTGAGGTCGAAGATCGACAAGGGGTTCGACAGGCCGCTCCTGCATACGGTGCGGGGCGCGGGATACATGGTCCGTGACGGCGCTCTCTGATTTCTTCCCGCGCGCGATGCAGACGCAGGCGTTTCGCCTTGCGGCCGCAAGCGCGACCGTCTTTCTCCTGGTCGCCACGCTCATCGTCGGCGCGCTTTTCTGGCAGACCAATACGCTCCTGACGGATCACGTGGTGGCGGAATTGCGCCGGGAGGCGCAGGAGCTCGCGGTGGAGGCCAAGGGCCTCGCGCCCGAGGCATTTGCCGAGAGAATCCGGACGCGGAGCCGCACGGCGGGGACGAGCCTCTATCTTCTCGAGGATGCGGCCGGCGTGAAACGCGCCGGCAATCTGCCGGCGCTGCCCGCCGAGCTCGCGGGCAGCCCGACGGGCGGGGTGTTCCGCTATGCGCGCGACGGCGATGCCCCCGGTGCGACGAGGCTCGGCGTCGGCATCCCGGTCCCGGTCGGCCCGGACCAGCGCCTCGTCATCGGGCGTGATGTCGAAGCGCAAAGCGAGCTTGCGGAACGCATCAAACGCACGTTCCTCTGGGGGTTCGGGGCGCTGGCGTTGGCGGCGCTGATCGCCGGGCTCGCCATCGGACGCTCCGTCTTGAGGCGTGTCGAGACCATCAACGCCACGACGCGCTCGATCATGGCCGGTGACCTCTCGCGCCGGGTTCCGGTCACCGGCAGCGGGGACGAGCTCGACGAGCTGTCGCGGAATCTGAACGGCATGCTGGATCGCATCGAGCAGCTCATGAGCGGGCTGCGCGAGGTGTCGGACAACATTGCCCATGATCTCAAGACGCCGCTCAATCGGCTGCGCAACAGCGCCGAGGCGGCACTGCGCGATGCACGCGGGGGAGAAGCCTATCGCGAGGGGCTCGAAGGGGCCATCGAGAAGGCCGACGACCTCATCAAAACCTTCAACGCGCTGCTTCTGATCGCGCGGCTCGAGGCGGGTGTCGTCGAGGAGAGCGCCGAAACATTCGATCTCGGCCATCTCGTCCACGATGTCGCGGAGCTGTACGAGCCGGTGGCGGACGAGGCGGGGCTCGCGCTCGCCATCGAGACCCGCGAAGGCATCGCGATCCGCGCCAACCGCCAGCTCATCGGGCAGGCGGTGGCCAATCTCGTGGACAACGCCATCAAGTATTCGGCCGAGGCCGCCGGCGGCGCCGGGGTGCGCGACGCCACCGTGTCCGTCAAGGTGACGGCCGGGCCGTCGGGTGCGGCCGAGGTCTCCGTCGCCGATCGCGGCCCGGGCATCGAGGCGAAGGACCGCGACCGCGCACTGCGCCGCTTCGTGCGTCTCGAGAAGAGCCGCACGCGGCCCGGCACCGGCCTCGGGTTGAGTCTGGTCGCGGCGGTGGCGCGCCTGCACAACGGCGCCGTGCGTCTCGAGGACAACGACCCCGGGCTTCGCGTCGTGGTGACCCTTCCGCTGCCGCACCCGCCATAGAGGGCCTCCGCAGAAGTGGGACGGAGGTGGGCGAGGCGGAAGACCTGTGCCAAGGTCTGCGTCCCGGAGACACAGCGGCGAGGGGAGGCGGCATGGCAGGCGAGATCGGCGCGGATGGAACGCTGAGCGAGCGGATCGATCCGTCGGAGCAGCTGCCACAGGACCCGCTCGGCGGCGCGAGCCTCGATCCCATTCTCGACGATTGGCGCCGTGACGCGACGCTCTCGGGCCTGGTCGCGTGCGCTGCGGCGGAGCCGGTGCGTGCGTTGCTCGCCGGAGCGGTTGCCGGATCGCCCTATCTCAAGACCGAGATCATGCGCGACCCGGCACGCCTCGCGGGCCTGCTCGCCGCGTCACCCGAGCGCCGCTTTGCGGACCTCACGGCACAGCTCGGCCGGGGCCTCGAGGCGGCAGCGGCGCTGCCCGAGGCGATGACGGCGCTGCGCGTCTTCAAGTCGGAAGCCGCGCTTCTGATCGCGCTCTGCGATCTCGGCGGCATCTGGACGGTCGACGAGGTGACGCGCACGCTCTCGGAGACGGCGGATGCCGCCCTCGGAGGTGCGGTCCGCTTTCTCTTCCGTCAGGCCGTCGCCAAAGGAGACTGGATCGCAGCCCCCGGCGACGAGACGCCCGAGCTCAGCTCCGGCTACATGGTGCTCGGCGTCGGCAAGTACGGTGCCTTCGAGCTCAACTATTCGAGCGATATCGACCTCATCGTCTTTTACGATCTCGAGCGCGCGCGCCTGAAGCCGGGCCTCGAGGCGCCGACGTTCTTCGTGCGGCTCACGCGCGATCTCGTCCGGCTGATCGACGAGCGCACGGCTGCCGGCTACGTGTTCCGCACCGACCTGCGCCTGCGCCCCGATGCCGGAGCGACCCAGATCGCGCTTTCGACGGGCGCCGCCGCGCACTACTACGAGAGCTTCGGTCAGAACTGGGAGCGTGCCGCGCTCATCAAGGCGCGCGCCGTGGCGGGCGATATCGAAGCCGGCTCGTCCTTCCTGGCTGAGCTGCAACCGTTCATCTGGCGGCGCAGCCTCGATTTTGCCGCCATCGCCGATATTCACGCCATGAAGCGGCAGATCCACGCATTTCGCGGGTTCGGCGACATCGCCGTTCCCGGCCAGAACATCAAGCTCGGACCCGGGGGCATCCGCGAGATCGAGTTCTTCGTGCAGACGCAGCAGCTCATCGCGGGGGGACGCCAGCGCAGCCTGCGCGCGCGCCGCACGCTTGACGCGCTCGCCATGCTCGTCGCCTATGGTTGGATCGAGAAGAGCATCGCCGACGAGCTTGCCGGCGCCTACCTCGATCTGCGCTGGATCGAGCACCGTCTCCAGATGGTTGCCGACGAGCAAACGCAGGAGCTGCCGCGCGAGGAGGCGGCGCTCGAAAGCTTCGCGCGCTTTGCGGGCTACGCCGATCTTGCCGCGTTCTCCTCCGACATCCTGTCGGTGCTCACGCGCGTGCAGGGGCACTATGCGCGCCTGTTCGAGGATGCGCCGGAGCTGACGGCGGAAGGCCAGAACCTGGTATTCGCCGGCGAGATGGACGATCCGGGCACCGTCTCGGCGCTGACGCGGATGGGATATGCGCGCCCGAGCGGCGTGCTCGCCGCCATTCGCGGATGGCACCATGGCCGCTATCCGGCTGTGCGCTCGCCGAGGGCTCGCGAGCTGCTGACGGAGGTGCAACCCATGCTCGTCAAGGCGCTCGCCGACACGGCCGATCCGGACCGTGCCGTCGCCACCTTCGACCGCTTCCTCGCCGAGCTTCCGGCCGGCGTGCAGCTCTTCTCGCTGCTCAAGGCCAATCCGGCGTTGATGCGCCTCCTCGCCGACATCATGGGAACCGCGCCGCGCCTTGCGCGCATCCTCTCGCGCCGCCGCCGCCTGCTCGACGCTGTGATCGACCCGCAGACGTTCGTGACGCTGCCGCAGGTCGGCGAGCACGACGCCGCGATCCGCGCGGAGCTTGCCGCGGCCGTGGACGAGCAGGACGTGCTCGACCGCGCGCGCATCGTTGGCAGCGAGCAGGCGTTCCTGATCGGCGTCAAGGTGCTCTCCGGCGCCGTCACTGCGAGCGAGGCGGGGGATGCCTATGCGCGGCTCGCGAGCTCGCTGATCGCGGCGCTCGCCGCGGAGGTCGAGAAGGAGCTGGAGCGGGTCCACGGCCGCATCCGCGGCGGCGGCGCGGCCGTCGTCGCCATGGGCAAGCTCGGTGGGCGCGAGATGACGGCCTCGTCGGATCTCGATCTGATCGTCGTCTACGACTTTGACCCCGGGGTGACCCAGTCGGACGGGCCGAGGCCGCTCGCGCCGAGCCAGTACTATGCGCGCTTCACGCAGCGGCTGATCTCGCACCTGTCGGCGCCGACCGCGGAGGGCGCGCTCTACGAGGTTGACATGCGGTTGCGGCCATCGGGTCAGAAGGGCCCGGTTGCGGCCCAGCTCTCGACTTTCCGCGAGTACCAGGCGAGGGAGGCGTGGACCTGGGAGCACATGGCGCTCACACGCGCGCGCGTGGTTGCGGGGCCGCCCGAGCTCAGCAGCAAGGTTGAAGCCGCCATCCGCGATACGCTTCTCAGCCCGCGCGACCGCGCCGCCATCGCGCGTGACGTGCTCGACATGCGGGCCCGCATTGCCGCCGAAAAGGGAACCGACCGCATCTGGGACCTGAAACAGGTGCGCGGCGGCCTCGTGGACCTCGAGTTTATTGCCCAGTATCTGCAACTTGTGACCGCGGCCGCCCATCCCGAGGTCCTGGACCAGAACACGCTTGGCGCGTTCCGCAAGCTCGCCGCCGTGGGCGCCGTCCCTGCCGCTCAGGCCGACGGGCTCATTCAGGCGACGCGTCTGATCCACAACCTGACGCAGGTCATAAGGCTTTGTCTTGAAGGAACTTTCGATCCCGCGACGGCGCCGAGCGGGCTCAAGGCGCTGCTCGCCCGCGCGGGGGGCGCGCCCGATTTTGCGGCTCTCGAAGGGGATCTCTGCGAAACCCTGGCCAACGTCGAGGTTCAGTTCCGGGCGTTGATCTCCTAAAATGCGCGCCAACGCTGAGGACCAGCGACGGATTTTGAGGGGCACGGCCGTTCCCGCTTCTGAGATGATCTGCGGAGCTGGATCCGGTGACGCTGCCCGGCAGACAGTTAAGATATCGCGGTGTGACGGTGAGGTCGGGGCCGGACGGACCCATGGGGACGACACCAGGAGCTAACGTGCGGACAGGCCCATGGCCGGACGCGCCGGACGATCGCGCGCTCCTGGCTCGCGTTGCCCGGCAGGACGCCCAGGCCTTCCGCGTGCTCATGGATCGTCATCTCGGGGCGATCGTCGCGCTCGCAAGGCGCATGCTGAAGGACGAGGCGGAAGCCGACGATGTGGCCCAGGAGGCTTTGCTGCGGCTCTGGCGCGCGGGTGAAACGCTCGACATCGGGCCGCACGGGCTCCGTCCCTGGCTGCGCCGGGTCACCTCGAACCTTTGTCTGGACCGCATCCGCTCGACGCGGCGGACCTTGGTGACGGACGAGGTGCCCGAGGTCGCGGAGCCGCCGACCCAGGCGCAGGGGCTCGAGGAGCAGGATCTCGCGCGGCGCGTCGGCGAGGCGATGAGTGCCTTGCCCGAGCGCCAGCGCCGCGCGCTGACGCTTTTCCACCACGAGGGCCTGAGCCAGGCCGAGGTGGGCGAGGTGCTCGGCGTATCGGACGAGGCGGTGGAAAGCCTGCTGTCGCGCGCCCGGCGTGCGTTGCGCGCCAGCCTGGAGAAGGATTGGAAGGCCCTGCTGCAAAGCGAGGGATGAGGACAACGGCAATGACTGAGAGAAACACAATCGAAGGAACCGGGTTCGACGCGCTCGAGCAGGTTCTGGAGCGTTTCGGGAGCGACCGCACGCGCTGGCCTGCGCCCGTGCGCCGAAATTTCGCCGGTTTGCTTGCAAGCAGCGCCGAAGCGAAGGCCCGCCTGCGCGAGGCCGAAGCTCTCGACCGGCTCTTGGATCTCGCGCCGGAGCCCGAGATCGACACCCGCGCGCTGGCAGACCGCGTCATGGCTGCCGCCGTGGCCGAGCGGCCGGCCGCCGCGCCTCCGACAGCCCGATCCGCCCTCGGCCGGCGGGCGACGGCGACCCGCGCCGAGTGGCCGGCTGTGGCTCTGCTGGCCGCCTCGCTCGTGCTCGGCATGTTCGTCGGCCTCAACGGAACGTTCGACACGGCGGTCGCGCCGCTGATGGCGCAAGTCTCCACCGATGCCGACATCGATCCCGGTCAGATCGCATTCGGCGGCGACGGGCTCGATATGTTCGAGGAGGATCTGCTTTGAGCGAGGTTTCCCGACCCGATCCGGCGCCGTCTCCGGGCTCCGGATCGCGACGCCTGAAGTATGCGCTGATCGTCTCCCTGGCGCTCAACCTGCTGGTGCTCGGCGCGGCGGCCGGGACGCTGTACACCTACGGCTTCGGTAAGCACGGCCCGCAGCGGTTCGGACCCGGACGCGGCGAGGACTTCGGCCTGATGAGCCTCACCTATCGTCTGCCCGAGGAGCGGCGCAAGGAGATCCGCAAGAAGCTGCGCGAGGATCGCGCCGTGTTGAAGCCGCTTATCGAGGACGTGCGCGCGGCGCGCCGTACCGCGGCCGAGACGCTCGCCGCCGCGCCCTACGATCGGGCGGCGCTGGAGAGCGCCATTACAGTGTCGGCGGACAAGGAGCGCACGCTGCGCCAGGCGGCAGTTGCGGCCTTCCTGGGCCATGCCGACACGCTGACGGCCGAGGAGCGCGGCCTTCTTGCGGAGCGGTGGCTGAAGATGAACGAGCCCTTCAAGGAGCGCGGCTCGAAAAAGAAGGGCAAGACGGGCGACGAGCCGAAGCCCCCGCCGCCGGCGGACTAAATCAGGCGCAGACGGCCTCGCGGAACGGAGGCGCGGACGCGGCGAGCTGTGCGACCTCGGGGAGCGCGGCGAAGAAGTCGCGCTGGGCGCCGCGCTTGAGCACGGTGACGGCGCGCCACGTCGAATGGGGATCGTCCACCTCGATCAGCGAAGCACCGTTGAGCTCGAGAAGGGCGCGGGCAAGGCAGATGGGCAACGACGCCTGCCCGACGCCCGGTGCGCCCGGCTGGCCGCGAAGAAAGATCTCGATCTGCACGAGGTCGCCATTGACGGTGGCGACCACGCCGAGGCGCCCGCGGGCGTCCGAGCGGCGTACGGCCTCGGCGAAGAGGTTGATCAGGATCTGGCGCATGGGACGGCGCTCGACCATGATCTCGATGTCCTCGGGAACCTCGGCGTCGAGCGTGAGCCCATGGCTGCGGCCCGGGCCGGAATGGAAGGTCCAGGCCTCCTCGACCATGAGGCGCAGGTCGACGCCGGTCGCGACCGCCACGCTCGGATCGTGGTCGAGCAGGCAGGTGATGGCGAGCGTATCCTCGGCCGATTTGAGGAGGTCGCGGCCGCACTCGCCGATGTGGCGCGCGTATTCGCGGTAGCGCGGATGGCCGACGGGCCCCAGCAACTCGGACTGCATGACATCGGAAAAGCCGATCACGGCATTGAGCGGCGTGCGTAGCTCGTGGCTGACGCGCGCCATGAGCTCGCCCCAGGGGTGGGCCTGCCCCGACGACAGGTGGCTCAGCCGGGCCGCGGCCCGGGCGAGGTTCGTGAGCTGGGTGCGATCCGGCTCGAGCGCGATCCGCTCGCCTACGAAGGGCAGCGGGGAGGGCGAGGCCCCGCTGCCCGCCAACGGCGGGGAGAGATGATGTGATCCGGCGGACGCGTGCGACTGGACCATCCCGAGCGCGACCAACGTGACGGCAAAACCGCTGACGAGAACGAGGAGCGACGACAGCGAGAAGTGGTGGGCCAGTGCGAGCAGAAGCCCCGCGCAGTGCACCGCGACGACGCCCTGGAGCAGGCGGACGGCGGGCGCCTTCACGAAGGCCGAGGCCTCTGCCGTCCGATCGGCAGATGCCTCGTTTCGAAGGGCAGACTCCTCCCCTGGACGGGCCGACAGAGTCCCAGCCATCCGTATCTCCAATGCGATTTTTACGTGGTGAGCGTGACGAGAATCCTGCCGGTACGCCGGCGAATCACACCCCTACTTCACCGATTCGAGTCGGCCGTGTCGAGGGAGATTAAATGTGGCCAAATCAGAGTTTTCCGGGGTGTTACTTGTCGAGCATCCTGGTCACGATCTCGAACACGTCCCGGGAGAGAGCCGGGGTTTTGGCTATGCTCTGCAACACGCGCTTGACGGCCGCCCGCCGGCCCGGCTCGAGGGCGTTCCAGATGCGGAAAGCGCCCAGCATCCGGGCCGCGATCGACGGATTGAAGCGGTCGATGGCCAGCACCTGCTTGGCCAGGAACTCGTAGCCGGCGCCGTCTGGCCGGTGGAACTGGACCGGGTTCTGGGCGGCGAAGACGCCGATCAGCGCCCGTACCTTGTTGGGGGCCGTGAGGCTGAACAGAGGGTGCCTGGTGAGCGCTTTGACCTGGCTGAGGGCGGGCCGGAGCGGTGACATCGCTTGCGCGCCGAACCAGGTGTCGATGACGAGGTGATCCTCTTTCCAGCGATCGTAAAAACGGGCGAGCGCCTTGTCGCGGACGGGGCCGGACCTCGCGGCAAGCAGAATGAGGCTGTGGGCCTCGTCGGTCATGTTGCCGGCCTTGAAGAAGTGCTCCGCGAGGCGAGTCTCGTCGGCGGCGGTCCCGCGCGCCGAGAGCAGCGTCAGTGCCGCGTTGCGGAGCGCGCGCCGGCCGGCGCTCTCTGCGTCGGGCGAGAACGGCCCCTTCGCGCGCATCGCGGCGTAGACCTCCTCGAGCCGATCCCCGAGCGCCGTGCCTGTGAGCTTCAGGAGCTGGCGGTGCGCCCGGAAAATCAGCCCGGGGTCGACGTTGCGCCCGATGACGCGTGCGATGTCGGCCTGGCTCGGCAGTTTCAGCAGCTCGGCGCGGTAGGCCGGCTCGAGATCAGCATGGCCGACGGCCGCACCGAGCGCGGTCACGAAGGCGGTGGCGCGCGCCGTCGACCGCTCGCCCTTGCGCAAGCCCTTGACCATGTCGACGAGCGTGCGCGTCGCATATGTGTTCGCCGCTTGCCAGCGGTTGAAGAGGTCCTGGTCGTGCGCCATCAGGAACTCGAGATCGCGGTCGGCAAGATTGAGCGTGAGGTTCACGGGCGCAGAGAACCCGCGCAGGATCGACGGCACCGGCGCGGAGGGCACGTCGATGAAGCGGAACGTCTCGGAGCGCTTCGTCACGTGCAGCACGCCGTCCTCGATCGCCTCACCCGTGTCGCGTCTCAGCGGGATCTCCTGGCCGTTGCCACCGATGAGACCGATCCTGACCGGGATGTGGAGCGGCTTCTTCTTGCTCTCGCCCGGCGTGGGGGGGAGCACCTGCTCGAACCTGAGCTCGGCTTCTTTCTTCGCCTTGTCGTAGGAGAGCGCGGCGACGAGCTCCGGCGTGCCCGCCTGCGCATACCAGAGCTTGAAGTGGGAGAGATCGCGCTTCGAGGCCCGCTCGAAGCAGGCGAGAAAATCCTCGATCGTCGCGGCCTCTCCATCGTGGCGTGTGAAATAGAGGTCCATGCCGCGGCGGAAGTCCTCGGGTCCGAGGATGGTCTCGATCATGCGCACGAGCTCGGCGCCCTTCTCGTAGACGGTCGCCGTGTAGAAGTTGTTGATCTCGATGTAGCTCTCGGGGCGCACGGGATGCGCAAGGGGACCGGCGTCCTCCGTGAACTGCATCGCGCGGAGCTGGCGCACGTCGACGATGCGCTGCACGGTTGCCGAGCGCTCGTCCGCCGAGAACTCCTGGTCGCGATAGACCGTGAGACCTTCCTTGAGGCAGAGCTGGAACCAGTCGCGGCAGGTGATGCGGTTGCCGGTCCAGTTGTGGAAGTACTCGTGCGCGACCACGCTCTCGATGGATTCGAACGTGGCGTCCGTCGCCGTGTCGGGCGAGGCGAGGATCAGCCGGTCGTTGAAGATGTTGAGACCTTTGTTCTCCATCGCCCCCATGTTGAAGTCGGAGACGGCGACGATGTTGAACACGTCGAGATCGTATTCGCGGCCGAAGCGCTTTTCGTCCCACCGCATGGAGCGTTTGAGGGCATCCATGGCCCACGCCGCGCGCGCCTCCTTGCCGTGCTCGACGTAAATCTTGAGGTCCACTTTGCGTCCGGACGCGGTCGTGAAGGTGGACGAGATCGGCGAGAGATCGCCTCCGACCAGGGCGAACAGGTAGCTCGGCTTCGGATGCGGATCGTGCCAGATCGCGAAGTGGCGGCCAGCGGCGAGCCGGCCCCGCTCGACCGGGTTGCCGTTGGCGAGCAGCACCGGCACCGCGGCCGCGTCCGCCTCGATGCGGCAGGTGTAGGTGGCGAGCACGTCGGGGCGGTCCGGAAAGAATACGATGCGCCGGAACCCTTCCGCCTCGCACTGCGTGCAGAAGACGCCGCGCGACCGATAGAGGCCCTGCAGCGCCTTGTTGGCGTCGGGGTTGATGCGGGTTGCAAGCTCGAGCGTGAAGGCGCGGGCGGGCACTTTGCCGATCGTGAGCGTGGTCTTGCCGAGGGTGTAGCGGTCGGGGGGAAGCGTCTTGCCGTCGATGGCGATATGGGTGAGGTCGAGCTGCTCGCCGTCGAGCACCAGGGGCGCGCCCGACGCGGTCAGCGCGGCAGGATTGCGCCGCATTCTGAGCTTCGCCTTGACCTCCGTCCGCTCGGGATCGAGCGCGACATCGAGGTCCACATGATCGACCAGATAGGCCGGGGGGCGGTAGTCCTTGAGGCGATGGGGACGCGGGGATTCGGGCTTCATGGCCTCTCCGGTGGCGGATGCGGTGGGCGCGGGGCGCCGGCGCCTTTCTCGGCGAACGGGCGGATGCTGCCCTGACGCTGCGCGGCGCGCCGCCTCAGCGGTTGAGCGCGATGACGAGCGTCCGTGGGTTGCCGCCGTTCTCCGAGATATAGTTCTGGAACAGCGTGTTCAGGAAGCTCGTCATCTCGAAGCCGATGATCTCCGCTTCGCGGACCTTATAGGCGTTGCCGCGGCGAACGATGCGCCAGCGCACCTCGTAGGTCTCGCCGCTCTTCAGCGTGACGCGGCTGTCGACGTAGATGCCGCTCGCGCTCTCCTGCGCCTGCCCGACCACGATGGCCTTGGCCACCGGAAATTTTGGCCCTTCCTTCGCGGCGTAGCGCGCGATGAAGTTGATCATGCCGGCGTAGTAGGCGGGCCGGTCCGATTTTTCGAGGCTCTGTGCGTAGGAGCCGAGGGCCGTGATGGCGATCGACGGCACGTCGGCATGGCTGCGCAAGACCGTTGCAAAATCGGCTTCGGAGCCCGAGCGCTGGGCGGCGATGAGCTGGTTGGCGACGCGCTGCATGTAGGCGGCCGGCGTTTCGGCGCGTGCGGCTGCCGAGCCGGCCATGACCAGGAGGAGCGACAGAGCTGCGGCCTTGAGCGCGAAATACCGCCCGGCGACGGGGCCCCCCTTGCAAACGGTCGTCATGAACCTGTGCTCCCGCATTCAACGCGATCCGGCTCCGCTTGCAGTGCAAGCGCCCATAGCGGAGGGATCGGACTTGTGTCCTCATTCAGCATGCGCACGCGTTCCAGTCAAAGCGCCGCGTCCGCTTGCTTAGCCCGGCATTCCTTGGGGTTTAAGCTCCGCGAGGCCAAAATACCCGTGCAGGGGCGCAAAGCTAGCGGCCTCTCGCGACGGAATTTCGGCAAGGGCGAAAAGTTGCGCCGCCGAGGCCAGTGCCTCCGGGGA
>WBZR01001966.1_pt1 | contig 23171 bp, 22 predicted proteins | sample 5204231 | NCBI WGS metagenome assembly WBZR01 (sample SAMN12412403, study PRJNA552823) | activated sludge metagenome | isolation source: activated sludge from anammox sidestream of wastewater treatment plant... | place: USA: Virginia | collected 2017-08
GGTTGAGGGTGATGGTGACGAGGCCGGGTAGTTCGGTGTCGCGTTCGACAAGCAGGGTTTCCATGACAGGCTCCACTGGACGGGGTGGGGGGATGGTGCCCACGGGGTGATGATAGGTGCAACAAGGGGGTTCGGCGCGAAGGAATCACGGGGCGCGGGTGAGATGGTGTAGACTCAGGTTCCCATCACCAAGGGATGTCCTGTTGTGCGATTAGAGCAGCTTCTCAATTTCAAGCGTGTTGCAGATGAGCGCAGTTACACGCGTGCGGCAGAGAAGTGTTTTCTGACGCAGCCGGCAATCTATAACCAGATTCGGCAGCTCGAGACAGAGTGCCAGGGGAAGCTCTTTTACGTATCCGGGAAAGAGGTATTGCTGACCGCTGAAGGTAAAGCGCTTTACCAGTTCGCCGAGGATATTGCCCTGGCAAATGACCGATACCTCATGCAACGGCGCAGCCGGGCGGAACGGCGTGCAAACCGTGTACGGATTGGGGCGCTTGCCTATTTCGGGATTATCGCGGAGGCGGCCGAACAGTTACGGGCGGAAGATTCGTCGATAACGGTTGACCTGCACAGCTGCCGGCCGGATGAGGCGATCGAGCTGATCCGAGCCGAGGAGCTCGATTTCGGGCTCTGTGGGCCTGCCTTCATGACGGATGACCTGGTTTTCGAGCACTGTACGGATTATGACCTGACGCTGGTGGCTCCGACGGACCACCCACTCGCCGGGCGGGAGATCGATTTCGAGGAGCTGGAACCGTTTCCCGTGGTTGGCTTTTCGGTTGGGAGCGTACGGGTGGCGCTGGAGCAATGGCTGGCCGCCGACCTCTCACGAAAGGTGCGGTATGCGGCGCAGGGCGACACATCGCTTGCGGTGAAGACGCTATCGGAAGCGATGGGCGTGCCGGCATTCATGGTGCGGCAGGCGGTTGAGGACGACCTCACACGGGGGAATCTGGCCGAGGTGCGGATCCGGGGCTTCGATGCGTCGTACCCGGTGTATCTCATCTACCTCGAAGAGTCGGCACTGGGGAGTGCGGCCGCGCGATTCTTGCGGGTAGTCCGTGCGATCGGGTGTTCGCGGCGGCACCGCGGCCGCTTTGTAGTTGCTGAATGATTTGTTGCTGAACTTGAAGTTCAAGCGGCACCCGATGGTGTGTATTGTCGGGGTGCCTCAGCTCCAACGATGGAGACCGGGCAGGAAGGACTTCTCGGATGGAGAAGAGTAGTTACTGGAGCCGCCGGCGCCAGGGTAGCGTTTCGCGCCGGCATTTTCTTGGTGGCTCCGCACTGATTGGTGGAGGTCTTACATCCGCCTTCCTTGTGGGTTGCGGCGGCGATGACGATTCAACCTCGAAGACTGCGAGCCCGGCGGGCTCCGCAACGAAAGGGGCTGCGGCATCACCTTCGGCTGCGGCGACGAGTGCGGCAAAGCGTGGGGGCACGCTCACGATGGCCCGGACGACAAATGTCACATTTGCCGACCCACAGCGCACAAGTGGTGGTTCAGAGGCGGTTTTCAACCGCCTGTATGCGGAGACACTCCTACGCTACGAGGGCGACAAGATTGTTGCCAACCTGGCAGAGAGCTTTGAGCAGCCGGATCCGGCGACTGTTACGTTGAAGCTTCGCAAGGACATCAAGTTCTCGGATGGTACGCCATTGAACGCGGAGGCCGTGAAGTATTCGGTGACGCGTGGCCAAGATGCGAAACTCAATGCACCGGTCCGGCCGGCACTTTCGCTCATCCAGGCCGTAGAGACGCCGGATGAGTACACGGCAGTCCTCAAGCTCACAGCGCCGAATGCGATCTTCCTCCCGACCTTCTTGCCGTCGAGCTTTGTCATCTCGCCGACGGCTCTCGAGAAGATGGGGCCGGACGAATTCAACAAGAAGCCGGTTTCGGCAGGCCAGTACACCATCGACAGGATTGTCCAGGATGGTGATTCGATCTTCCTGAAGAATCCTGACTGGCCGATCAAGGCGCCGAATGGCGACCAGCTTCCTTATCTCGACAAGATCGTCAACCGTATTATCCCGGAGAACGAGACTATCGTTGCGGCACTTCTTTCGGGCGATGTGCAGCTGGTCAACAATGTGCCGCTCGAGAGTGTCAAGCAGGTGAAGTCTTCGAACATCGCAACCGGGTACGAGGTACCTGCAGGCTATGCTGATTGCGTCGAGTTCATCATCAACAAGCCACCGACCGACATCCTGAATCTCCGCAAGGCGATCAACTATGCCATCAATCGTAATGAGCTGAATCAGCAGATTGCGTTTGGCCTGGCGGGGGTTGCCACTGACTGCCTGACTCCGGATAGCTGGGTCTTCGACCCGTCGCTCCCGCGCTATGAGTATGACCCAAAGAAGGCTGCCGAGGCGCTTGCTGCTGCTGGTTATCCGGACGGGATCGACCTCAAGCTTGCGACTTATGCGCAGGCGACGGCAGAGGCGATCCAGCAGCAGCTTGCGAAGGTGAAGATCCGCGTTACCGTCGACAAGCTGGAGGTTGCTGTCTACCAGGATAAGTTCCGCGTGAAGGGCGAGTATCCGATTGCAACCGCCACGGCAACGGCCGAGAACGGGGAGCTTTACAACTACTTCCTCACTCGCCTTGGCAGCAAGGGGGCTTATAACCCTGGCCGTCCCCAGAATCCGGATTGGGATGCGCTGATCACGAAAGTCCAGACGACGATGGATCAGAAGGATCGCAAGAAGCTCTACCAGGACATGCTGAAGAAGGCGTATGACGAATCATACCGTGCATGGACCATCACGACGCCTGTCTACTACGGGCTCTCGAAGAAGCTCCAGGGCGTGACGATTCTCCAGGAGAAGCGCTACAACCCGGACCTACGGCGCGCCTGGCTCGCCTAATCATCACCGATGCGGCCGGGGCCTGTATCCAGCGCGGGCCCCGGCTGCACAAGGTCGCCGACAGGTTGTTATGACGCGTTATATCTTCAGGTCAGCTCTGCAGTCGGTGGTCGTGGTGATCCTTGTCACCATCGTGGTATTCGCCATCATGCGGGGGCTGCCGGGGGACCCCGTGACGGCACTGACCGGGGAGTCGGACAGCGGATACACGGCCGAACAGATGGACCAGATCCGCGAGAGTCTCGGGCTCAACCGCCCGTTTGCGGTGCAGTATCTTGACTGGGCGTCGGATGCGGTTCGAGGAGATTTCGGCAAATCGGCACGGAACCACCTCCCGGTATCCGATGAGATCGAGACCCGGCTGGTGACGTCGATCCAGCTGGCATTCGTTTCACTCATAATCGGCGTCATCCTTGGAATACTGTTTGGTATTGTTGCTGCCCTTCGACAGGGGTCGGTCATCGATATGGCGGTGACACTGATCGCGATGTCGGGCATCGCAGTACCGGTGTTCGTGTCGGCGATGCTCCTCATTCTCATCTTCAATGTGAGGCTCCACTGGCTCCCGGTTGGTGGATTCACGAACCTGTGGGATGACCCGGTGAAGGCGATGAAGAGCATGATCCTCCCGGCGGGTGTGCTCGGGCTGAGTATCGCCGCGCCGATCATGCGTCACACGCGTTCGAGCCTGCTGGAGGTCCTTCGTCTCGATTATGTCCGGACGGCCCGGGCGAAAGGGCTGCCGAACCGGGCGGTGGTCCTCAACCACGCGCTGCGCAACAGCCTGCTGCCCGTGGTTACCGTCATCGGGCTGCGCATGGCAGTGCTGCTCGAGGGTGCTGTGATCACGGAATCGATGTTCAGCATCCCGGGAATCGGGCGGCTGGCGGTGACTGCGATTTCAACGCGCGATTATCCGATGCTCCAGGGGGTGGTGGTTGTCTTTGCGATTATCACGGTCGTTGTGAATCTGCTAGTGGACATCCTGTACGCACAGCTCGACCCCACCATCAAGTACGCGTAGCGAGGACGGGAATGAATGGAGATATTGCCCGGCAACCGTCGCTCACTATGCGGTGGGGCGGCAGCCGGAAGCGTCTGAGTAACTCGTGGTACCTCTGCCGGCAGCACCCTCTGGCGGCGGTGGCGGCAGCGATTCTCCTGATCATCGTTTTGCTGGCAATCTTCGCCCCGCTGGTGGCGCCATATGGCCCGACGGAGGCGGACGGGCTGGCCTCGCTCAATGAACCATCGCGGGCGCACCTCTTCGGTACGGATCGATTCGGCAGGGACGTGTTCAGCAGGGTGATTTACGGGTCTCGGATATCGCTGGGTGTGGGCGTGGCTGCGGTGTTCTTCGCCGGCCTCGCAGGCATTCCAATCGGGCTGGTTGGTGGCTATTTCGGAGGCCTGACAGATGCCCTCCTGATGCGTGCGACGGACACGTTCATGGCGATTCCGGGGCTCCTGCTGGCACTGGCCCTGGTGCTCGTGCTCGAACCGTCATTCCTGACTGTGGCGCTGGCACTTGGGATTAGTGCCTTTCCAGGGTATGCGCGAGTCATGCGGAGCCGCGTGCTCTCCCTCCGGTCCGCGGATTTCGTCATGGCTGCGCGTGCCCTGGGCGCCGGGCATGTTCGGATCATGCTCCGTCACATTCTGCCGAATGCGATGGCGCCGATGATCGTGGTGGCGTCGCTCAGCATGGGTGGCGCCGTGCTAGCCGAGGCGGGACTCAGCTTTCTCGGGGTTGGTATACGCCCGCCGACACCAACATGGGGCGGGATGTTGAAGGATTCATTTGCGCTTATCTACCAAACGCCGTGGCTCATGGCCTTTCCGGCCTGTGCCATCTTCATTCTCATCCTCGCGCTCAACGTACTGGGCGACGGATTGCGCGACATTCTCGATCCACGACAACGCCGGGCGTGACCGGTGTGAACAACGGGAGTAGTTGAAAGTGCCGATGTCGTTTCTCAAGGGCCTGCGGGCCATCGAAGTGAGCAGCACTCCACGCGCAGGATTCTGCGGGAAGATGCTGGCGGACGCGGGAGCCGAGGTGATCAAGCTCAGCCTACCCGGGGCCGAGAATGAGGGCTCCTTCTCGGCATGGCTCGACCGTGGCAAGTCGAGCGTGGTGATCGACTGGCACACGGATGAAGGCAGGAGGCTCCTCGGGGAGTTGTTGGGGGCTATTGATGTGCTCGTCTCGGATGTGGAGTGTGAGGGGCAATCGCGGGAGCTGGCTGAAATAGCGGCTGCTGCGCCCGAGCTCATCCATGCATCGACAAGCGACCTCGGGCACACGGGGCCATTTGCCGGCCGCCCCTCCACGGACCTGATTGTCTCGGCACTTTCGGGGATGTGTTACACGAACGGGAAGGCGGGGGAATCGCCGCTCCGAGAGCCTGGTAAGCAGACCGCAGTGGCGGCGGGGATTGCTGCCTATCTTGGCGTGCTGGCCGCGCTCATCAACCGTGAGAAGGACAGCGGCGGCCAGCGGGTTGAGGTCTCGGCACTGGAGACGATGGTGAACATCCTGAGTCCATCGATCCTGCAGTGCTCCTACCAGAACGGTGCACCGTACCGGCGGCCCCCAAGCCCGGGAATGGTGTTTGACTGTGCCGATGGGCAGATCAGCATCATGGTGTATGCGCAGCGGACGTGGGATACGCTCGTGGCGCTGTGGGGGCTGGAGTTCAGCCCGGAGGACGCGGCGATATTCGCGGAGGAGCAGGGGAGAAACCGGCATCTCGCCAAGATTCACGCTGCGCTCGCACCCATCCTGAGCACGAAGACCCGGCAGGAGATCTTCGAGGAACTCTGTTCGGCGCGGGTCATCTGCGGAATGGTGATGGAGCCCCGTGAGTTGCCGACCGACCCGCACCTTGCCGCGAGGGAGAGCTTCGACAGCCTGGCAGGAGATACGAGAGGGCGGCGCTTCCCCGGGCCAAGCTTCCGGGTGAAGGGGGAGCGGCCGGGCGCAGACCGTGCGTTGCCGACGCTCGGGGCGCAAACGGCGGAGACGCTCAAGCTGATTGCCACGCGCGAGGTGGCGCTGTGAGCCGGACACCTCTCGAACACGTCCGCATCGTTGACCTCACTGGAGCGTGGGCCGGCTCCTACGCACTCCAGTTGCTTGGTGACCTCGGGGCCGAGGTCATCAAGGTGGAGGCCCGTTCACGTCCTGACGGCTGGAGGGGCGGATTCGACACGACTCGGGGGCTTTCGATCTATCCGAGCGACGGGCCAGGTGAGCGCCCATATAACCGGTCGCACCTGTTCAACAGCGTCAACCGGAACAAGTGGGGGATTACCCTCGACCTCAATTCAACGGAGGGCCGGGAGTTGTTTCTCGGCCTCGCGAAGACGGCGGACGTCGTGACAGAAAACTTCACGCCGCGGGTGCTGGGGAATCTGAAGATCGGTTACGACGTCCTCAAAGAGCTCAACCCCGGGATCATCCTGCTGTCGATGCCTGCATTCGGGCTCTCGGGAAGGTATCGTGATTTCCCCGGGATCGGCGGCACAATCGAGCCGATGTCGTCGAACTCATGGCTGCTTGGCGAACCGGGAGGCCGGCCGCAGGTCTCGGGAGTGATGTATCCGGATCCGGTTGCAGGTTTGAACGGGGCAGCCGCGGTGCTGAGTGCTCTCTACCGGCGGGAGAAGACGGGGCAGGGCTGCCATATCGAGGTTTCGCAGCAGGAATCGATGATCGCGATGCTCGGTGAGTTCTTCGAAAGCGATGACCTGGAGACGCTGGGCCGCATTGGGAACCGGGACCTGAAGCTCGTGCCGAACGGTATCTTCCGTTGCAAGGGGAACGATGAGTGGGTCGCCATCAGTGTCCGGAACGAATCGGACTGGGAGCGGCTTGCGGGCTGCCTGGGTGTCGATGCGCTGCTTTCGCCACATCTTGCGGCGGTGGAAGAGCGGAGAGCGATCGAGGATGAGATCGAGCAGGCGATCGGTGCCTGGACCGAGTGCCGCGAGGCATTGGATGTGGAAGCCGAGCTGAACGCCCTCGGTGTACCCGCGGCGCGCGTGCGAAGTATCGCTGACGTCGTGGCCTGCCCTGAACTCAACGAGACGGGGTACTTCCAGGTGACCGGCCAGCCGGAGGGGATCGCACCTGCCCCGATGCCGGGGATTATCGCGCGGCTCAGCAGGACGCCGGGGACGATCCGGATGGGACCGGTTCGCCACGGTGAACACAGCCATGAGGTGCTCCGGCGTATCCTCGGCATCGGCGATGAGCGTCTCATGGAGCTGGATGCACGGGGGATCATCGGATCGGGGCCGCCAGCATGACCAGATACCGGAAGGGGAGATAGGCATGGAATACCGCGATATCGTTTTCGAGCCCGGCGAGGTGGCCAGGGTAATCCTCAACCGTCCGAGGTATCACAACTCGCAGCCGCCACGGATGGTCGAGGAGATGGATGATGCGTTTGAGCGGGCGGTACGGGCGCCGGAGACACGCGTCGTCGTCCTCTCGGGGGCAGGCCCGAGCTTTTCAGCGGGACATGACCTTGGAACAGCCGAGGCAGCGGCGGACTGGGTTGAACGGGGCGCCACCGACGACTCGGAGTCGAAGTACCGGCGATGGCGGGCATACTGGTATGAGGCGTCGATGCGCTGGCGGAACCTGCCGATCCCGACGATTGCCATGGTGCACGGGTATTGCATCTACGGTGGCTGGATTTTCGCTTCATCGATGGACTTCATCTTCGCCGCGGACAACGCGCTCTTCCTCCCGTCGCACACGCAATACTTCACTGCGCCGTGGGACCTGGGAGTACGGCGGGCGAAGGAGATCCTCTACGAGAACCGCTTCATCACTGCTCGCGAGGCGTACGAGTATGGCTTCGTCAACCGGATTTACGCGCCGGAGGACCTGGAGCGTGAGACGCTGGCGTATGCACAACGGGTGGCGGAGAACCCCCGCTTCGGGTTGCAACAGGTGAAGTTCTCGGTGAACAACTGCCAGGATGTCCAGGGCTTCACGGCGTACTCCGACTCGGCCTACCAGACGTACTTCCTGAAGTACCTGACCTATGACGACCCGCTGCGAGGGCCCGATGGCGAGCGGCGGGCGAGGGGTGTGGCGCAGGCGAAGGAGTTGCTCAAGCGGGGTATTCCTCCTCGCGACTGAGTGACCGGGTTCGATCACGAGACGGGCCAATGTGCCAGGCAAGAATTCTGTACCGAGGTATGTCATGCGAGAGGCGGTTATCTGTTCTCCGGTCCGGACTCCGGTTGGCCGGTTTGGCGGGATGTTGCGCGATGTCAGCGTCGAGAAGCTGGGGTCGCTGGTCATCGAGGCAGTCGTTGGGCGCAGCGGGATCGACGTCAACGCTATCGATGAGTGCGTGATGGGGCAGTCGTACCCAAATGCGGAGGCTCCGGCTACCGGCCGATTCCTTGCACTGGCAGCAGGCCTGCCAGTGGAGGTAACCGGAATCCAGGTGGACCGCCGTTGCGGATCGGGGTTGCAAGCGATCTGCACGGCTGCGATGGAGGTACAGACCGGTGTTGCCGACGTGGTCATCGCCGGGGGAGTGGAGAGCATGAGCCAGGTGGAGTTCTACTCCTCTGCGATGCGGTGGGGGCCGAACCGCGGCGGTGTCCAACTCATCGACCGGCTGGACCGCGGGCGGGTGACAACAGGAAGCTCCCGCTACATCGTAGAAGGGGGGATGATCGAGACAGCAGAGAACCTGCGGCGAGAGTACCGGATCTCGCGCGAGGAGCAGGATGCGTACGCCCTCCGATCGCACCAGCGCGCTATCGCTGCGATGGATTCAGGCCGGTTCGAGAAGGAGCTGGTGGGTGTACCGGTAACGGACCGCAAAGGGAATACGGTCGTCCACTCCCAGGACGAGCATCCGCGGCGCGAGACGACACTGGAGGCGCTCGCCGCACTTCGGCCGGTACGAGCAAAGGTTGACCCGGAGTCGACAGTAACAGCCGGCAATGCCAGCGGGGAGAACGACGGGGCGGCCGCGTGCATCGTGACAACGAACGAACGGGCAGAGGAGCTGGGATTGCGGCCGATGGCGAAGTTGCGGTCGTGGGCAGTAGCCGGTGTGCACCCGGCGGTGATGGGAATCGGGCCCGTTGGTGCGAGCAAGAAGGCGCTGGACCGCGCCGGTCTCTCGCTTGCCGACATGGGGTTGATAGAGCTCAATGAGGCGTTTTCGGCCCAGGTGCTGGCCTGCACACGCGAATGGGGGTTCCAGGAGCAGGACTTCGACCGGCTGAATGTGAACGGGTCGGGGATTTCGCTGGGCCACCCGATTGCTGCAACAGGTGCGCGGATTCTCGCGACGCTGCTTCACGAGATGGAGCGACGAGGCGTGGAGTTCGGCATGGAGACCATGTGCATCGGTGGTGGACAGGGGATAGCAGCGGTTTTCCAGGCCTGTTAGAGCGGGAGGGGGCCGGAACCGCTTACTGGTGGCCAGCCATGTTGGGGACTGACGACGTTACCCCGTCCGCTTCGAGCCGGGCCTGTTCCTGGGGCGTGAGGCCGAGGATTTCGCCAAAGACGTAGGCATTGTCTTCGCCGAAACGCGGGGCATTCCGGCGAATCGTTGTTGGACGGTGGGCGAACCGGTAGAGCGGGCGCTCCATGTCCCATTCCCCGGCATCGGCGTGGGTTACCCGCTCGAAGAACCCCCGTTGACGGAGGTGCGGGTTCGCATAGATGTCCGCATAGTTGAGAACGGGCATAGCCGGGACACCGGCTGCTGTAAGCTCCGCAAACGCTTCGAATCGTTCCTTCGTCCTGGTCCAGCCGGCGAGGATTTCTTCCATCTCGGCCTGGTGAGCGTAACGCTGGTGTGCGGTTGCGAAGCGCGCATCGGTGGCAAGGCCGGGCTGACCGATGACGGTACAGAGTGAGGTGAACTCGTCATCTGAACGGCAGGCGATGGTGATCCAGGTATCGTCGCCGGCACAGGGGAAGCAGCCGTGGGGTGCGAGGAATGGATGGCGGTTTCCGATTCGCTCGGGGAGCCGGCGGTTCATGGAGTATCCGACGATGTATTCGCCGATGAGGCCGGTGAGTGCTTCCCGCTGTGCAATCTCGACATACTGGCCGAGACCCGTTCGCTTGCGGGCGAGGAGGGCGAGCACCAGGGCGCCAGCGGCGGCAGCGCCCGCGACGGGGTCGCCATAGCTGATCCCGGTTTTCTGGGGTGGGCCGTCGCGATACCCGGTGAGCGAGGCGAGGCCGGCGAGTTGCTCGACGTTCGTCCCGTAGGCGACGAAGTCCCGCTCGGGGCCTGTCTTCCCGTGGCCTGGCATGGAGACGAGGATAATGTCGGGTCGGACGGAGCGAAGTACTTCGTAGCCGATACCGAGGTTATCCATGACCTCGGCCCGATAGTTCTCGATGACGGCGTCACAGGTCTTGACGAGGTCGAGGAAGAGCTGTTTGCCACGGGGCTTCGAGAGGTCGAGCGCGACACCGCGCTTGTTCCGGTTGTTGTGATTGAAGTAGGCCGACTTGTTCCAGGCGTTCTCGGTTCCGCGCGGGAGCATTCCAAGGGCGCGGAGGAGGTCGGGGTTATTCGGGGACTCGATCTTGATGACCTCGGCACCAAGGTCGCCAAGGATGCGGGTTGCGTAGGGGCCAGCCCATACAGCGGTGAGGTCGGCAATTCGGACGCACTGGAGGGGGAGACTGGTCATTGGATAACCGCGTTCCCGCGCAGCACATCGAGGCTGGCGTCATCGATACCGGCAAGGTTACCGAGCATCTCGGCCGTGTCTTCGCCAAGCAGTGGCGCAGGGCCGGAGCGCCATGGTGTCTCGGAAAGCCGGAACGGGGGGCCGGGATAGGTAAGCGGTCCGGCGAGCGGATGCTCCACCTGTTCAAACGATCGTCGCTCCTCGAGGTGCGGAGACTCGAGGAGGTCGGCCATGTCGTGGACGTAGGCCACGGGTGCGTGCATTGACCCGGCCCTTGCGAAGACTTCCTTTTTGTTCTTGTCGGCGGCCCATGCGTAGACGAGTGCGCGAAGCTCGTCGTCGTTTGCAAGGCGGCCCGCGCCATCGCGGAAGCGCTCGTCATCGAGCATCCAGTCGGCGTCCATGAGCCTGGCGAGGGCGGGCCAGTTCCGAGGCATGGCATGGACGCCAAGGTAGCCATCGGCGCAGGGGTAGATACCAATCAGAGACGAGAGGATGTTGCCGCGGCGCGTGGCCCAGACATCGGCTTTGAGATAGGAGTAGGTATTGAGCATGAGTTCGAGCGTGGACGCCATGACCTCCATGGCGCTGATATCGATGATATCGCCCTCGCCGCTCGATTCGGCGGCCCAGAGACCGGCCAGGGTTGCGGTGAAGGCGTTCAGGCCCGCCTGGTATTCCGCCTGGTAGCCGGCGTTCTTGAGTGGCTCACGGTCGGGGTCGCCGGTAATCGCCATCTGTCCACCGCTTGCGAAGGTCGTGAGGTTGGTCGCGGGGAGATGGGCGTAGAGGCCATCCTGCCCAAATGGAGAGATGAGGGTAGTGACGAGGCGGGGGTAATCAGCCTCGAGCCGTTCGGGAGCAAAGCCCTGCGCCGCGAGTGTCCCGGGGGGGCGATCATCGACCAGGATCGCAGCCTCTCGCAGCAGCTTGCCGAGGAGGTCCTGGCCGGTTGGCGTATCGAGGTTGAGGGTGATACTGCGCTTGTTGGCATTGAGGTAGAGATGGAGTGCACCCGTCTCGAGCGGATGCTCGGGGGCTGCGGCGGGAGGAAAGGCGCGGACAGGGTCGCCGGTTCCGGGCGGCTCAACCTTGATAACTTCGGCTCCGAAGCCGGCGAGGAGCTTCGTGCAGTAGGCGCCGGCGACGCCCACCGACAGCTCGATTACGCGCACGCCATCAAGTGCAGCGGGCATGGTGCCTCCTCGAAACGCGACGACGGGTATATGCATCGGAACCGACAGCTCATCGCAGCGTTATGTTCCCGGTGCGCGGTTTGTAGCATCGCCCACGAGGCGCGTCAAGGTGATGGGCGTCCGGGGCGGTGGATGGGATATTGGTCCGTGTTCGAACGGTGACGGGGTTGTACCTGCCGGTACAGAAGCGGCTATGGTGGATAAGGAATGATTCTTTGTGAGGTGATGCTTCATGGCTGATGACGTCTGGCTGCCTTCGTTGAAGACGGCGACACCACAGGAGGGTTTCGACCTGGCGGTGAAACTTGCACGGGTTGGGGTGAAGGTCACGCAACCTTCGGCGGAGGTACGGTCGTCGTTGCGGGCAGCGTATGACCACGACACGGCGCAGCTCATTGCGTCGTCGCAGGTGATTGCCATTCACTTCCAGACGGTCGCGGCGGCCAATAACTACTGGTCGTAGCACTGTCCCGGGCGTAGTGCACGAGGGGCAGCGATCGCTTGATCGCTGCCCCTCGTGCGTCGCCGAGTAATCCGGTCGGGTTAGGGAACGAGGGCCCTGGTGTCGCGTTCGTGCGCGAGTTTCGCGACGATGTCGCCGAGGGGCATGGCGCCGAGGTCGGTGCCACCACGGACGCGAACGGCGGCGGCGCGGGCTTCGGCTTCGCGGTCGCCGGGGACATCGTTGAATCGATGTACGCGAATACGAAGCGGCCGACCATCTTCCCGTTCTCGAATCCATCGCCATTGTCGAAGGCGAGACCGGCCGATGTCCCGCACCGGAGCAAGGGGAAAGAGACCGTCGTGACCGGGAGTCCGTTTGAGGGGGTCGTTGTCGATGGTAACGTGCATCAGGTTGGGAAGGGGACACTGCGTTCATTTCCCCGGGCTGGGGTTTGGAGTGCTCCCGGCGAAAGTGACCGCGATCGCCGACGCCATGGTCCCCACCGGCGCAGACAAGATCGCAGCATACACGTAGCGTGTCGATGGCCGTGTGTTCCCGCGGGTGGGGGAGGTAGCAGTGCATGACACCGCGGCCGTTATGCAGAAGGCAGTGGAGGATGGTGCGGTTGGCGACCAAGGCGCAGCGAACATGAGCCACAGCAAGCAGCTCGCGTACATGCAAGAGATGAAGTGGATGTCCGAGCATCTGCTGTTCGTTCGAGCTGATGGGATGAGAGAGGGATCCAGCAGGCCTGTGGATTCGAATCCTCTATGCGGTAGAAGCAGACACAAAACGAGCAGGGCGATGGCCCTACTCGTTTGGATTATTAGCGCGGGTTCGGTGAAGGTCAAGAGGGTAACGGTAGCTGACGGGTTAGCTTCCTGGGCCAACCCGTCAACTCACCATGACGAGAATCTCAATGTCAGCCCGCGCCCGAAGTTCAGCAATCTTCTGTTGTTGGACTACGGCCACCTGCTCACTATTTGCGCCAGCCGGGGTGATTTGTTGATTGTACTTCGCGACGAGGAGGTTCTTCTGGACCCCTTCCCGAACACGCGGGTCAGTCCAATAGTCGGCGTAGCTGATTCCGAGCTTCGCATTAGCGGCAATGAAGAATTCCTTCGCGGAGGCGTTTGACGGATTCTCAAGGTCCTTCCGCGACCGTGCCAGCCACGCAGTCACCTCATCGTCCGACGCCGTGAGCCCAAGCCGTTGTGCCTCCTGATACTTCAGCTCGGCGTCAATCATCTGATTGAGGAGATCGCGACGAGAGGGAGCGGGCGCCGAGTTCCCGTTCAGCGCGAGCCCTCCGGCTACGCCATTTGCCATGGCTTCAGAGGCGGCGAGTTCGAACCTTGAGATCGCTTGCCCGTTTACGATGGCCGCAGGCTCATTTGGCCCTCCAGGTGTCGGGATTGCTGCCGCTAGGGCGCTGCCTCGGCTCTGGCCGGTCGCACTGCCGTGTTGGATCATCAAATAGCCAGCGAGACTGATGCCTGAGGCCGCTGCAAAACCCAGAATGCTCATCAAGATATGTCGTTCGTTCATGTTCAGTACCACCAAGAGTATTGGAAGCTGAGGGATCCGCCCGTGTTCAACCAGCCGTCGGTAAACGCGATGCTGTACACGAGCTGCGCATTCGATCCCCAGTTAGCCAACCAGTCTGGTCTTCCCCAGTTGCAGTACCTCGGGATGGATGACGGTGGACCGATGAAGGAGCAGGGGGCTAACGAATACCCCGGAGAGAGGTAAGGCCATGGACTCATGTAGGACCGCATAGACCCATTATCGATTACGGATGGATCGTATCCCATGCTCCAGTCCGCCCCGGTGAAGTTGTCGATCAGGCGGAATGTCACCCGGACATCGTGGAGCATAGGGGTCGATCCATAGTAGGTATCGACGTTCTCCATTTTGTCCTGCGTATGTACTTGACCAGAATAGACAAAGCAGGCTGGCCACTGTATGCATTGGATTTTTGACGCCTGCCATGTAGAGTTATACATAGCGCCACGAACCCAATCTGCCTTCGCCTCCCCACCGGAGATCAGAAGTGCGAAGACCACAACCAGTGCGAGCAGCAGTGCGGTTGCCCGCAGTTGAAGAGCCATGTTGCGCCTCTGAGTTGGGAATACCGACATGGTTGCCCGATTGCTACTTCGTCGCTACATCCCTTGGCCGCAAACAGCGGGTACTTTCGGCCAAGGACCCTCTAAATCTGGAGCATTGCAAAGGTGGTCGCCATGCAACAGCTTGAATGCAGTCCGACCCAGAGTGTGGCGGTGGCGCGAGTGGCGGGTAGGTCAGGCGGCACCACGATAGACCTCGCGAGATGCGCGTGGTTCTTCACTGTCTGCGGTGACATGCCGAGTAGGCAGGCGATCTCGCCGATCTCGAGGCCGAAGAACTCCAGGAGGAGCACCTGCTGCCGGCGGAGGCTCAGTTTTTCGACATGGTGCTGTCGCACCGCTTCACGCCGACGGACAATGAGCTCCTTTGCTTTCATCCCGCAAACTCCCTGCGGTCGGTACCGTCTTGTGACGAACCGTACAGGGAGCAGGAAGACCGCATCAATACGTCGTTTGTAAATTGTCCGGCCTCGCTTATGGAACGAGGGCTCTGGTGTCGCGTTCGTGCGCGAGTTTCGCGACGATGTCGCCGAGGGGCATGGCGCCGAGGTCGGTGCCACCACGGACGCGGACGGCGGCGGCGCGGGCTTCGGCTTCGCGGTCGCCAACGACAAGCATGTAGGGCACTTTCTTGAGCTGGGCTTCGCGGATCTTGGCGTTCATGCGTTCGCTGCGGGCATCGACGTCGGCGCGGATGTGCTGGCTGCGGAGGGCAGCGGCGACTTCCTTCGCGTAGTCGACGTGGCGGTCGGCGATGGGGATGACGACGGCCTGGGTGGGGGCGAGCCAGAGCGGGAAGTTGCCTTCGTACTCTTCGATGAGGAGGGCAGCCATGCGCTCGAGGGTGGAGATGACGCCGCGGTGGACGATGATCGGCTCCTTGCGGCTGCCGTCTTCGGCGACGTATTCGAGGCCGAACTGGTGGGGGAGGTGGAAATCGACCTGGATGGTGACAAGGGTTTCCTCCTTGCCCATGGCGGTCTGGAACTGGACGTCGATCTTGGGGCCGTAGAAGGCGGCTTCGCCCTTTTCCTCAGTGAAGGGGAGGCCGACCTTCTGGAGGACGCGGCGGAGGAGGGCCTCACCTTTTTCCCACATGGGCGGGTTGTCGACGTACTTCTCGCGGTCATCAGGGTCGCCAAGGGAGAGGCGATAGCGGTATTTCTTGAGGCCGAGGGTACCGTAGACCTCTTCCATGAGGTTGAGGACGCCGTCGACTTCGCTTTCGACCATGTCGGTGTCGGTGCAGAAGATGTGGGCGTCGTTGAGAGTCATGATGCGAACGCGGCTCATGCCGGTGAGTTGGCCGGATTTTTCCCAGCGGTGCATGTCGGCGAGTTCGGCGATGCGGATGGGAAGTTCGCGGTAGGAGTGTTGATCCTGCTCGTAGACCATGATGTGGCTGGGGCAGTTCATCGGGCGGAGGACGTACTCCTCGCCGTCGCGTTCCATGACGGGGTACATGGCGTCCTGGTAGTGGGCCCAGTGCCCGGAGCGGACGTAGAGTTCGCGCTTGGCGACGACGGGGGTATGGACGTGCCGGTAGCCGAGTTCGAGTTCTTTATCGGTGATCCAGCGGTCGAGTTCGCGGCGGATGGTGGCGCCGGCGGGGAGCCAGACGACGTGGCCGGGGCCGATCTCGTCGATGATGGCAAAGAGGTTGAGGTCTTTGCCGATCCGGCGGTGGTCGCGGCGGCGGGCTTCCTCGAGCTGGTGCTCGTATTCCTCGAGTTCTTCCCTGGTTTCGAAGAGGGCGCCGTAGACACGCTGGAGCTGGGGGTTCTTTTCGGACCCACGCCAGTAGGCACCGGCGATGCTCATGAGCTTGAAGGGGGGGATTTCGCCGGTGTTGTTGACGTGGCCGCCGCGACAGAGGTCGGTGAAGGCGGCGTGGGTGCACTGCGTGACATTGCCCTCCTCGAGGTCCTTGAGGAGGTCGAGCTTGAAGGGCTGGTTCTTCCACTTCTGTTCGGCCTCGGCCTTGGAGAGGGAGGCCATGACGAAGGCATGCTTGCCCTTGATGGACTTGCGCATGCGGTCTTCGAGCCAGCGAAGGTCGTCTTCCGTGAGGGGGCGGGGGAGGCGGAAGTCGTAGTAGAAGCCGGTATCGATGGGCGGGCCGATGCCGAGTTCAGCGTCGGGCATGAGTTCGACCATGGCTTCGGCGAGGACGTGCGCAGCGGAATGGCGCATGCGATTGAGGCGGTCTTCTCTGGTGAGGGAGTTGAGGTCAACGTGGGATTCGAGGGATTCAGCCACGGGGGTTTCTCCTTAGCGATGAAGAGGTATTGAGTGCCGCGCCAGGGTCAGTTCGAGGGAGACGTGGTAGTCCGCGTGGTGGCGGCGCCAATGCGAATAGGCGGGCGGGCGTTGGGCGCGAGTGGTGTGTTCACGGAGTGCCTCCTGAGGGATTGGCAACAAGAAGAGCGCGCCTCCGTCGCGGGGACGGGAGGCGCGCTCCGTGGTTCCACCCTGCTTCTCCTTCTCTCGGGAGAAGGACTCGAGGCGGCCGGTAACGGGGCCAATCGTGCACGCCTATCGCCGTGGGCGCTTCGGGTGCAGGCTCGCGGGTGGTTTTCGCCTGCCCTGGTCCGCGCTTTCAGCCGGTGGCGCGGGATCTCTGTATAGGCGGCGGGCTACTCGTCCCGGTCGTTGCCTTCATATGGAAACGGAAGGGTCGGGCTGAGTGTAGCACAAGGTCGCGGGTGCTGAGTTGCTGGAAGCGGGGGGATCGGCGGGGGGATTTTGCCACGAGGTTGGTGGCATGTTGCGGTGGGCTGCGCTATCGTGGGGTTTCCGCGTTGGGGCGGTTAGCTCAGTTGGTTAGAGCGCTGCGTTGACATCGCAGAGGTCACTGGTTCGAATCCAGTATCGCCCACCATCACCCTTCTCCTTGCATCGACGGTTAGATGAATCACCCGCTACTCGAGGCGGAGCCAGCGGCGTTTGCCGATCTGCAGGATCATGCCGGGCCGGGGTGTAGCTCCGGCATCAAGGGGTTCGCCATCGAGGGTGACGGCGTGTTGCTCGAAGAGCCGGCGAGCTTCGCGCTTCGAGGGTGCTGCACCAGAGGCGACGAGGACGTCGACAAGCGAGGCAGTGCCGTCGATCGGGAATGAGGGGATGTCCTGGGGCATTTCCTTGCGCTGAACCGTTCGTTCGAAGGCGGTTTCGGCTTCGGCGGCGGCGGCTTCGCCATAGAACTCGGTGACGATGGTGCGAGCGAGGAGTTTCTTCGTGGCCATGGGGTCGCGCTGGAGCTGATGCTGGAGGCCGGCAAGGTCCGTTCGGGGGACATTGGTTGCGAGGACGAAGAAATCCATCACGACTTCATCGGGGAGTGACATGGCCTTGCCGTACTGCTCGGAGGGTGAGTCGTTGACGCCGATATGGTTGCCCTTCGACTTGGACATGCGCTCTTTGCCATCGAGGCCGACGAGGATGGGCATGGTGACGGGGACGTGGGGGCGCTGGCCGGCGTCTTCCTGGATCTTGCGGCCGGCCATGAGGTTGAAGAGCTGCTCGGTGCCACCAACCTGGACGTCGCACTCGAGGGCGTAGGCGTCGTAGCCCTGCATGAGGGCATAGAGGAACTCGTGGAGGTAGACAGCGTCGCCGTTCTCCCAGCGCTGGCGGAAGTTATCTCGGCGGAGCATCTCGGCGGCGGTGAACTTCGACATGAGGCTGATGATGGCAGGGAAATCGAGCTTCGAGAGCCACTCGGAGTTGTGGCGGAGTTCGGTCTTCGACTGGTCGAGGATGCGGGCGGCCTGCTCGAAGTAGCTTGCCTCGTTGGCCTTGATATCTGCCGGGGTGAGCATCGGCCGGAGCTTGTTCTTGTCGCTGGGGTCGCCGATGAGGGCGGTGTAGTCGCCAATGAGGAAGATGGCGTGGTGGCCGAACTCCTGGAATTGACGGAGCTTGCGAAGGGGGACGGTGTGTCCGAGGGTGAGCGAGGTTGCGGTGGGGTCGATACCGAGATAGACACGGAGCGGCCGGTCGAGTGCCAGGAGATTACGGAGTTCGCGTTCCATCTGGCGTTTGAGTTCGGCGTCACCATAGTCGACACCGCTCATGAGGACGGCCAGCTGGTCATCGATGGGCGCCATTTGGCGGCCTTGTGCGGAGGGAGTGATTTCGATTTCGGTCATGTTCGGTTAGTGGTTGGCGAGGGTGCTTCGGACATCATCGATGTCGCGGGCGATCTGGGCGACAAGGCGGTCGACAGACCGAAAGGCTATCTCGCCGCGAATGCGATGGCAGATCTCGAGATCCATGCGTTCGCCGTAGAGATCGCCTTCGAAGTCGAGGAGGTGCGTCTCGATGGAGACGTGGCCGGCATCGAAGGTTGGACGGCGGCCGATGTTGGTGGCGCCAATAAATGCGCGGTTGCCGACGTGGGCGCGGCTGGCATAGACACCAAGGGAGGGAAGGGCCCGGTCGGCTGCAATGGAGATATTGGCGGTGGGGAAGCCGATAGTCCGGCCGCGTTCGATCCCATGGATGATTGGGCCGGAGAGGCGGTAGTTGCGGCCGAGGAGGGCGGTGACGCGCTCCATGTCACCATCGCGGAGTGCGTTGCGGACGGCGGTTGAGCTGTAGCGCTCGTGATCGTGCATGAGGGGCTCAATGCGAAGGACTTCGAAGCCGAGGGCTGCGCCGAGGGTCTTCATGCGCTCGAAGGTGTCCTTGGGGGCGCCACGTCCAAACGCGGCATCGGGGCCGAGGACCATGAGGCGCATGCGGAGCAGTTCGTAGAACGCACTAGCAAGCTCCTCGGCGGTGACTTCGGAGACCTCGCTGGTGAACGTAAGGGGGATAACCCAGTCGGCGCCTGCATCGCGCATGAGCTCGATACGGTCTTCGAGCGAGGTGAGGTAACTCGGGGCGACTTCGGGGCGAAGGACGGTAATCGGGTGTGGGTGGAGGGTGACGACACCCGGGGCGAGTGCACGAGAGCGTGCTTCGTCGCGAAGGCGGCCGAGGAGTGCCTGGTGGCCGCGGTGGACGCCGTCGAGCACGCCGATAGTGAGCGCAGTGTCGGGGCCGGGGGCGCCGGCGGCGAGCTGAGCGCGGGTGAATGACGGCAGGGCCATGATGATTCCAGCCTAGCAGACGAATGGGCTGCGGACTCAGGGGCGAGCTGACCAGAAGCCCTCGCCGGAATATCGGCGACGGCGATGGTGACGCGGTGGCACTGAAGTGCACCCGCGCTCTCTTCGCCTATCGGTGCGGTGCGGCCCGGGTCAGACTCGTGCGGTACCGCGGCTCTCGAAGGCCATTGCTCGTTGCAGGGCGGCGGCGCGCATCTCTTGCGGGAGATCGCGGGGGCCCCCGAGCGTAGCGGCATTGATTCCCGCCTGTGCGGCTTCCTCGACAACGCCTCCAACCATGACAGCAAGTTCTGGCGTGCGGTGGAAAACGAGGACGCCATGATTGGCGAGCAGCACAGCGGGTACCCCGGGGATAACCGCCGAACGGATATTGGAGATGGCCTGATCGGACCCACGAGGCCCATACCCGGCAACGGGGACACCGTCGGCGAGTCCAAACATCGCGAGGGCCTCGACCCAGCAACCGATTGGCTTGTTTGCGACAGCGTAGGACGTCGCGAACGGTGAGTGCGTGTGGATTACGCAGCCAACGTCATCGTGGTCGGCGTACATGGCCGTGTGCATTGCCACGACGGCGGTCTGAATCGGCAGGAGCTGTCCTTCGAGCAGGCTGCCATCGAGGCGGACTCGTGCCACGAGTTCGGCGGGGTGGTCGCGTAGAGATGAGCCACCGGTGAAGTACATTTCGTCTTTCCCGGGGACACGAATACTGACGTTGCCATGGCCGTTGCCTGAAATCGCCCCGGATGCCACGACCTTTCGCGCGGTATCGAGGACCTGGCTGACTATCTCGGAATCCATACCTGTCCCTCTCTTTGTTCGTGATGCCAGCGAGCCTGCGTGCTGCCGGGCCGAAATTGGTCACTCGCATGGTTCCGCGAGTTGACGCAATGTCACCCAACACGCAGGAATATACTGCAGATCGGCCGACCGGGATGCCGTACGGAAACGGCCCAGGTTCAGAAGGCTTTCCCGGGGCCGGTCGCCGCGTCTGCCTGGCTTCATCGGGATGACAAGGGTAGGAACCGAACCTCGCGAGGTGATGCGCCGGAGGAACGCTACTCGGGGATATTGGTGCTCGGAGGGGTTGCGCGGGCGATACACAGCAACACGAAGGCCGCGGGCAGCGTTATGAAATGGAAGTACCGTGATTGGCGGTTCAGTCGCGGGTGGGTGAGATGCCGATATACGGGTGGCGGAAGAGCCCGCTGACGGGTTCGGGCGGGATGGTTAGAGCATGCCAGGCACAAGTACCGGGGGATTCCAGGACGAGCAGAGGATGGCGCCAGGGACATGAAAGGCGTCACGCGGGTTTCGTTTGCCGCGGCACCGAGGATCTGCAACGTGCGAGGTCTGTCACTTCCCGGGTTGGATTGTGGTTGGGTAAGGGCCGGAGGCGGGCTGGTTGGTGGAGCGCGGGTTGTGCCGGCCGCCTGGTAAGCAGAACAATCGGAGGATGGTGATTGAACTCCGATCGAGAGGTGCCCGGGCGGTCATCCTGCCGGAGTACGGCGGGCGGTTGCACGAACTGTTTCTGAAGCGGGGCGAGGCCGAGGAGCCGATCCTCTGGGGGCCTGAAGATGTTGTGGAGTATGCGGAGCGGCCGACGCGGGGCGGGTGCTTCCCGATGGCGCCATGGCCGAACCGGATACGGGGCAGCCGGTTTGCCTGGGGCGGGCGCGAGTGGGAAGTGCCGAGCGATGGGAAGCCGGACGCCATCCACGGGCGCGTCCTCGACCACGTGTGGGAGGTGCATTCCTTCACCAGTGAGGTTGTGGAACTGAGTTGTACCTTCGATGAGGGCTGGCCGTGGGCGGGGAGCGCATGGCAGCGGTTCGAACTGGGCGAGACGTGGCTGACGATGCGGCTCGAGGTGCGTTCGGCGAGTGAGCGATTCCCGGCGGGGTGTGGCTGGCACCCATGGTTTCGGCGGGATGCTTTCGGAGCGGAGCACGTCCGGCTGACGATGGATGCCGGCGAGCGGTACGAACTCGACGGGCAACTGCCGACAGGAACGGTTGGGCGGCCCGTTGGCGACCATGACCTCTCGGGCGGGCCGGAGATCGGGTCGAGGAGGCTGGACGATTGTTATCGAGGGATTCGGCGTCCGATCGAGATCGACTGGGGTGTGGCGGCGATACGGATGGTTACTTCGTGCCAGGAGCCACATGTGCAGGTCTTCACACCCGAGTACGCACTCTGCGTTGAGCCCCAGACGTGTGCACCGGACGCGTTCAACCTGGCGGCGCGGGGGGTCAACGACGTGGGCTTCGCAGTCGCGGAGCCAGGGGCTCCAGTGAGCATCGAGTCGCGTTGGGAGTGGGAGGCAGGCTGAGGTCAGGCAGCGAGGGTGAGGCAACCGGCACAGGCGGGGAGCATGAGACGGAAGGTGGCGCCCTCTCCCGGGGTGGATTGAACGGAGAGCCAGCCACCGTGGGCACGGGCGATTCCCAGGGACATAGCGAGCCCGAGACCGCTGCCCCCGCCCTGGCGCCTGGTTGTAAAGAATGGGTCGAAGATGCGTTCCTGGATGTGGGGCTCGATGCCATGGCCGGTATCGGCGACGGTGATCATGTGGTAGTCACCCGATGGAAGAGCCGGAGGGAGCCATGGATTCGGGGATTTCAGAGAGGCAGTCTCGACGCGGAGAACGATCGTTCCGCCACCGGGCATCGCATCGCGCGCGTTCACGACGAGGTTCATCAGCACCTGCTGTAGCGCGGTGACGTTGCCTTTGACCGGGGCGTTGGCCACGACATCGATGACCTCGATCCGGACGCGGGGGGTGAGCAATGGCGAGGCAAGGGCCGCGGTTTCGGCGACCAGGCGATTGAGGTCGACGACATCTGATTGGTCGACTTCCGGACGGGCGAAGGTGAGGAGGCGGCGAATGAGATCGGCACCACGCTCGGCTGCGAGCTCGGCTTCGAGCATATATTCACGTGCGAGCGGGTCATCGGGGAGGTGCGGCCGCACCAGGTGGAGGTTGCCAAGGATAACGGTGAGGAGGTTGTTGAAATCGTGGGCGATACCACCGGCGAGGTGGCCAAGGCTTTCGAGTTTCTGACTCTGACGGACGAGGATTTCGAGTTGCCGCTTCTCTCGCTCGAGTTCGACGCGCTCGGTTATATCCCAGAAGACGAAGCGGACACCGATGGGCATGCCGGCGGGATCGAGGACATAGGCAGCCTGGATCTCGGCGGGGAAGGTGGAGCCGTCCTTGCGGAGGCAGGTAATGGAGAGGATCTCCTGGCCTTTCTGGCGGTGATAGGGGAGGCCCTTCGCGACGGTGGTGGCGAGTTGCTGAGCGGCGCGTTCGAGGAGTGAGCCGCGGTCTCCGGGTACGACGAGGGTGAGGGCACTGAGGCCATCGATGGAGTCATCATCGGTGTAGCCGAGAAGGGTCCGGCCAACGGAGTTGAGGTAGACAACGTGGAGGCCGGGCCAGCTCATTTCGATGAAAGCGGCGGGAATCTGAGCACGCAGCTGATCGAAGTCCGCACTAGCCTGGCAATCCGGGCTACACGCCCCAGAAGCGATGGATCGCTCATCCCCCGCAGCATTCACGCTGCGAGTATCGGCACGATGGGGCGACGGGAATAGCGGGGATCGCCCGTATTCGCAGGAGGAGGTTCGGTGCCGTCAGCGGCGTCAGCGGTAACGCGATTCGTCGAGGGTGACCCACATGAAGTCGCGTTCCTGTGAGCGG
>WBZR01001970.1_pt1 | contig 23123 bp, 9 predicted proteins | sample 5204231 | NCBI WGS metagenome assembly WBZR01 (sample SAMN12412403, study PRJNA552823) | activated sludge metagenome | isolation source: activated sludge from anammox sidestream of wastewater treatment plant... | place: USA: Virginia | collected 2017-08
GACAACATCGAACCGTTTGACGCCGGTGCAGGTTCCGGGCCTGACGGGCGTGACAGCCGTTGCCGCTAGCCAATCCCACAGTCTGGCGGTCAAGGGCGACGGGACGGTCCGGGCTTGGGGACTCAACAATTCCGGCCAATTGGGCGATGGGACATTCACGACTCGTACGACACCAGTGCAGGTTTCGGGCCTGACGGGCGTGACGGCCGCTGCCGCTGGTAATCGGCACAGCCTGTTTGTTTCTCCGACACCGCCTACCGTCCCGGCCATTGCAGCGGCCTGGCCAATGCAAGGAGAAGCGGAATGTGATGTGCCTTATGTCTTCGTATCTTTCTCGAAGCCTGTTCAAAACGTCACGGCAGATGATCTTCTACTTTCCACTGGCGCTGTGGGTCCGGTTGTGGGAAGTGGAGATGGAGCCTACGCATTCAGTATTACGGGGGCCATCGGCTCGATCACCGCAACATTGAGCGGCGACATTATCGATCTGGACGGTTTGCCGTTTTCACCATTTTCCTGGTCATTCTCAGCCAGTCTAGCTCGACCTTCTTTGCCGACTGGCATGCTTGCTACGCCTGCACTCATTTGTGAAGGCAGTTCATCGAGCCTGTCTGCAAACGTAGCGGCCGGAGAGACCATCGACTGGTTTACAGGTTCGTGCGGCGGGACCCTCGTGGGCAGCGGCTCGCCCCTGACCGTCAACCCCAGTTCGACCACGACTTACCTCGCTCGTGCTCGGAATACGACCACCGGATGCGCCAGCGCCACCTGCAGCAGCGTAACAATTACCGTTGTTTCTCCGCCTTCCAATCCAACAAGTGTTATAGCCACGCCATCCACCGTGTGCACTGGCTCGTCGTCATCCTTGAGCGCAAGCGCGCCTTCGGGAGTTACGGTCGATTGGTATAGCAATGCGTGCGGCGGGATCCCGGTTGGAAGCGGCTCGCCCCTAGCCGTCAGCCCCAGTTTGACAACGACCTATTTCGCCCGCGCTCGACATCAAGCCTCGGGTTGCATAAGCATGAACTGTGGCAACGGGGTAACGGTCTCGGTCGTTCAGGGGCCGATTATTGCCGACATTCCGGATGCTGAGGTCAACGTTGGCGCCGCATACACCGGGCCAACGCCCGTGCTAACGCAAGGAACGCCCCCGGTCACGTGGTCCCTGGTCACGGGCCCATCCGGGATGACCATCTCGTCAACAACCGGCGTCGTCTCATGGTCAACACCGACGGCAACCGGAAGTCCGCACCCAATTACCATTAGGGCAACGAACGCGGGATGCAGCGACGACGAAAGCTGGCTCCTGACGGTTAATTCCCTTCCGGATCTTGTCGTGGATTCGGTGGTTGCTCCCGCAATCGCGGATTTTGGGCAGCAGATTTCCGTCGATTGGACGGTGCGAAATGCCGGAGGCCTACAGGCATCAGGAAACTGGGAGGACCGCCTGTACCTCTCGACGAATCAGACGTTTGATGGAAGCGATGTCCTGTTGGCCACGGCTTCGATTAATGGTCCCCTTGCGCCCGGCAACACCTACAACCGAAACCTCCAGGTCAACCTGCCCATCGACTATCAGGCGTCCGGAGCGCGTTTCATCCTCGTCAGGACCGATGCGGCGGGGGCCCTGCAAGAGCAAAACGAGAACAATAACCTTGGAGCAAGCGAGGAGATGAATCTTTCGCCGACGCCTGCCCCGGACTTGCAGGTTGACCTGTTGAATGCGCCCTCGGCAGCCGTTTTTGGCGAGACCATTACGGTTTCCTGGACAATACAGAACTTGGGTAATCTAGCTGCCTCCGGACCGTGGCAGGACCAGATCTTTCTATCTAATGACCAGGTCCTGGGAGGCGATACCCTTCTCTTTACAAACCCCGGAAACGGGCCGCTCGTCATCGGTGCAAATTACAGCCGCAGCGTCCAAGTCATGCTTCCGAACGACGTCATGGGAAGTGGCACCCGCTACATCCTCGTCAAGACGGACACATCCGGAGTTGTGACGGAGTCCAATGAGGGCAATAACGTCGGCGCAAGTCTCGCCATCACCATGACCCCAACCCCCGCGCCGGACCTCGTGGTGAATTCCGTGTCTGGCACACCACCGAATGCAGTTTTTGGTGACAGTGTTCCGATTTCCTGGTCGGTAACGAACAACGGCAATGCCTCTGCAACCGGGGTCTGGAATGACCGGGTGTATTTGTCGACAAATGCCACGTTTCAGCCGGACGTCGACATTCCGCTATCGGCGAACCCGGTCGGCATGTCGCCACTGACGCCGGGCGGCATGTACTCTCGCAACCTTATGGTCGCGATACCGCCCAACTACACCGATACTGGGACTTATTACCTCCTCGTCCGCACCGATGACGGCTCAACGGTGACGGAATCAAACGAAAACAACAACGTGGTCGCCAGCGGCGCGATATCTCTGACGCCCACACCCGGCCCTGATCTAGTCGTCGAGTCGGTGTCCGGCTATCCAGTCAGCGCAGCCTTCGGGAGCGTGGTTCCGATTCAATGGACGGTCCGCAATCTCGGAAACCTCGACGCGACGGGAATCTGGCAGGATCGCGCTTATCTTTCGACGAATACGTCCTTCGAGCCGGGCGTGGATCAGGCGCTGTCGCTGATTCTCACGGGCGAATCGCCGCTGGCCGTGGGCGCATCCTACAACCGATCTGGGAACGTCACGCTACCGGTTAATTTCACGACGACAGGGTACTATTACCTGCTGGTGCGAACGGATGATTCGACGGTCATTGGCGAGCCTAACGAGGCGAATAACGTCTTGGCTGGTGCCGTGATCCAACTCACCCCAACGCCCTCACCCGACCTCGTGGTGAGCAGCGTGGTGCCGCCCACGACGGCAAATGATGGGCAATCAACCACGATCACATGGACCGTCGTTAACGCAGGGAATGGCACAGCGAACCCATCGTGGGCCGACCGGGTTTATCTCTCAACGGATTCAGTCTTGGATCCAACCAGCGACATTCAGCTAGGCCAATTCGCACGAACGCAAAGTGTACCGGCCGGGGACTCGTACATTCGGACAGTTCCGGTGACGATCCCCCCCGGCTTGAACGGGCCCTACTACTTCGCCATCTTGTGTGACGCGACGAATGCATTGAATGAGCCGGTAGCCGGTGCCGAAGGCAACAACGCCCGCGTTGCGGACACGCCAACACAGATCGTTCAACTCGATCCGCCGGACCTCGACGTAATCGAGTTCACGGACAACGGAAACCGGTACACCGGCCAACGGCTGGATTTGGCGTGGCGCGTGCAGAACATATCGTCCGTCGGCACGGCAGATGGAGCTTGGGTTGATCGGGTCTATTTCTCAACCGACGATCAGTTTGATCCGGCCCCATCCGGCAGCGATGTGCTCTTGAATCAGCAGGTAATCGCCACGCAGCTAGGTCCCCAGGCCACGTACCTGCGTACCACGAACTTCACGCTTCCTGCGACGCCGGGCAATTACTGGATATTCGTCGTCACCGATCCCGACAACCAGCTCTATGAAGCAAACGATTCGAACAACGACCAGATGCTGGCATTGACGGTGATCGCGCCGGAGTACACGGCAACCGTCGAGGCTGACATCACGACCGGCATCGCGGGCACGCCGATCAACTTCACGGGCATGGCGACCCGCATTGACTCCGGCGCACCCGTGCCCAACGCCCCCGTGGACATCCGCCTTCGAGTGCAGGGAACCCGTCGCGTCCTTCGGGCGCAGACCAATGGTGCGGGTCAATTCAACTATCTCTTCAATCCGCTCATGCAGGAAGCCGGAATATACACGGTCGGCGCAGACCATCCAGCCATCCCAGTAGACACTACTCAGGATACGTTCACGCTCTACGGCATGGCCATGTCGCCCACGGCGAGACAGCTAAGTCTGGTCGCTGGGACGATGGTCGTCGGGCAGGCTCAGATTCGCAATCTTGGCGACACCACGCTGTCCGGCATTACGCACAGCATCGAATCGTTGCCCGCCAATCTGACGCTCCAAGTTCAAGGGCCCACGTCGCTGCCGGCATTGGGCACGGCGACCGTGAACTACTCCATCATCGCAGCCGACGCATTCGTAATGCAGGCGACGCCGATCATTAGGTTCTCCAGCAGTGAAGGAGCAATGGCGACCCTCGCGCTTCCCCTCTCGGTTCGCGAGCAGTTCCCACGACTTGAGGCCAATCCCGGCACTTTGGCATCGCCCATGGTTCGTGGCGAGCGCCGCTACGTGCAGTTTTCGGTGACCAATGTTGGGGGTGCTCCAACCGGACCACTAACAATCCAACTCCCCACTGCCCCTTGGCTCAGCCTGAGTGTGCCTCTGACAATCGCCTCCCTTCAGCCAGGACAACAAGCACCTGTGGTTCTGGAGCTCGCGCCGGCCATAGACCTGCCGCTCGGCCCGTACAACGGGACACTGGTCATCTCGGGCTCCTTGGTCGGCTTGTCGGTGCCCTTTACGATTACTGCCGTTTCAAACGCAACGGGCGACCTTCGGGTCATTGCCACGGACGAGTACACCTATTACGCCGAGGGCTTCCCGAAGCTGGCCAATGCAAGCGTGGTGGTCGCCAGCAGCCTAAATGGGAGCATTGTGGCCACGGGCCTGACCGATTCTCAGGGCGAGGTCACATTTCCGGGCCTGACGGAGGCCTATTACGTCGTGACGGTCAGCGCACCCAATCATGGGAACTTCAGAACGACGAAACTGGTTGTCGGCAATCAATTGTCAGAAGTCACGGCGTTTTTGCCGCGGCAGACGGTGTCCTACAACTGGACCGTGACACCGACGACGACCGACGATCAGTACAATATCACGGTCAACACGACATTTGAGACCAACGTACCTGTGCCGGTCATCACGATTGAGCCGGCGTTTGTTGATTTGACGCCGCTTGAAGGGCAAACAACCCAGGTTGATTTTTTAATCACGAATCATGGTTCAATCGCTGCCCAGAACGTAGATGTCGTCATAGGAAACCATCCCCGCTGGCAACTCTCGCCCCTGATCTCTCAAATCGGTACGCTTCCTGCAGGCAGCAGCGTCAGTGTACCCGTTTTGATTACCGACTCTGAGACACGGGTTCGTGGCGACAATTGCATTGGGGTTCGCCTCGAAACACGCCACGTGCTGATCTGCGACATACCACGCACATACACGATTCCTGTCTTGTTCCGTCAACCAACCTCTGACTGTGCGAATTCGGGAGGAGTGCCGGGTGTGGTGTTGCCACCTCCATGTCCCGAGTGCCATGGAGGAAGTACATCTGGTGGTGGAGGCACAGCGGGAGTATCTTGGAATCCCCCAGCGTCACAGTCACTTCCATGCAGCTACTGTGACCGGCAGTGCTTCTTGGCACTAGAGAATTGCGTTCGGCTTTCGCCAATTGTCGGATGTCTGTATGCCCTGAGTACGAATTGCCCCGCCCCGATAGACAATCCTCCTGATAGCGCTTGGGTTCAGTGCTTTTGGTCCGGAATGTGGGAGGGGTGTATCGGTTTTCCTCAGCCCTCACGTACAGAACGAATAAAATCAGTGAGGAGGCTAGTGAAGAGGTGGGGATGCGCAATACCCGCTCTCGCCTTCTGTCTCTGTGCGCTGGTCGAAGGTGACCCAGCTAGTGTCGTATTAGGAACCGATGGTGGCATTACGCAGCCAAGAGGCGCGATTGCGCCGCTCGTAAGCTACTATAGTGAGCATGTCTCCCGCCTTGAGCACATACTCGCCCCAATCACACTATTACTAGGTGACCGACTCGATCAACCAGTTTGGCTGGGAATAAGCGAAGAGGACGCCCCTCTGCTCAGTGCTTTTCTCGATGAGTACTTGGCTGCTATCGACGACGGCAGTACTGATGGATCCCGCATTTCGAATTCGGAACGGGCGATCCTAATATCGTTGCCTCGGCCCGCAAATCTCACAGCCACCGACGTCGACAACTTCCTGGCGCGGTGGGAGCGGACGCTTGACTACTGGGAACTTGGCATATTTGACGACGCAGACGTTCCGACGGGCATGAGTCGCGATTTCTTGGCGCGAGACATATTACTCGAAGTAGGACAAAACGCGCAAATGGCCGAGTTGGCGAGCACTACTGAGGGATTCCTAGATGTAGTGGACGGCTACAACTATGCAGAAGGTCAATTGCTTGGGGCATTGCAGGCACAAAATGAGGGAGTATGTGCCCAGGTACGAATCCAATTGGATCAGCAGGCGGTGGTCACGCGATCAGCATTCCGGGCAACCCTTGAACTGGAAAACAGCGGCACGGAGGCTTTGGACGCCGTCACTGTAATCCTCGAAGTCAGAGATGAATCGGGGGCAATTGCGACCGAATTATTCGGCATCTATCCGCCGGAGTTAGAGGGAATCCCGGATGTCAATGGCGGTGGGTCGGTATTACCCAATTCCAGCGCGCGAGCATCTTGGTTGCTTCTTCCGACGAATGACGCGGCGCCATCAGCGCCAAAGCAGTACTTCGTCCGCGGGTCCCTAGCATATACACTTGGAGGCGAGCAAATCACTATACCTCTGTTTCCTGTTTCGATCACAGTGCTTCCAAACCCGAGCTTGCACCTTAAGTACTTCCTGGAGCGACGGGTCTATAGCGATGATCCATTTACGCCGGAGGTCGAGCCAGCTGTGCCGTTTTCGCTCGGGCTCCTTGTCAATAATACCGGGGCCGGCGTCGCATCTAATATGAGAATCACCTCGGCACAGCCGGAAATCATCGAGAATGAGCGCGGCTTGCTGATCAGCTTTCTGATCATCGGCACGCAAGTTGGTTCGCAGGCGATTTCACCGTCCCTGCAAGTGAATCTGGGAGATATTGCCCCGAATCAGACCAAGGTCGCGCGGTGGTTGATGACAAGTTCGCTTGAGGGCCAATTTACAAGCTACTCGGCGACGTACGAGCATGTCGATCCGCTCGATGACCCCCGGCTATCACTGATCGACAGCCTGGATATCCACGAGATGAACCACGTGGTTCGGATCGATTCTCCAACCGATGATGGGCTGCCGGATTTCCTGACCAACGATCAGCCTGATATGGAGCAATTGCCAGACGCGCTTCACTCAAGCGATGGCTCGGTGAGCGCTGTTGCCGCGGTCGTCGGTGGGACGAGTGATGGTCCGCCGTCGTACAATGACCTCGAAGTCCAATTGTCCGTAGCAATGCCGCCCGGATGGACCTACGTTCGCACGCCCAACCTCGGATGGCCCGATTTCAGACTTGTGCAGGTCCGCCGGCCGGATGGCTCGCAGTTGCGCGTACCTGACAATGCCTGGACAACGCATCGCATCGTTCGACCCGAAAAAGAGGATGAGTATTCCGAGGACCTTCTGCACCTGCTCGATTTCAACGGGCCGGGTATGTACACGCTAGTCTTCGCGCCGGCCTCCGAAACCGACAGCGACTCGGATGGCATTATTGACGTATTTGATAACTGTCCGAACACGGCGAATCCCGCGCAGTCCGACACGGACGGCGACGGAATCGGCGATGCGTGCGACCTGTGCCAGGACACGACAGCGGGAGAGCCGACCAACGCGGACGGCTGCGCGTGCATCCAAATGGACTGCGATGACGGCGACCCATGCACGATGGATTCATGCAATCAGCAGATTGCCGAATGTGTTCACGTCTTCCTCACAGACGACACTGACGGCGACGGTGTGTTGGACTGTCTGGACAACTGTACGAGTGTGCAGAATCCGGCGCAGGAGGACACAGACAGCGATGGCATCGGAGATGCCTGCGACAACTGTCCGCTCGAGTCCAATCTTGATCAGGCAGACTGCGACGGCGACGGACTCGGGGGCCGTTGTGACAATTGTCCACAAATCGCCAACGTTAATCAGGCCGACATGGACGGCGACGGCATCGGTGATGCCTGCGAACAGCCGTCCGGCCCGCCCTTTGTGCTTGGCGACGTCAACGGCGACGACGCCTTCGACGACGAGGATATGGCGGCCTTTGTCGAGACACTGCTTAACCCCTGTGGCGCAGGCACGCCGGCCCTGCTCGCGGCGGACATGAACGCAGATGGCCGGGTGAATGGAGCGGACATTCAGTTGTTCTCGGTTTGTCTTTTGCTGGGATGCCCGTGAGAAATTGCGCAAGTTCGGTCGCGACGTCACGTCAAGCTCAGTTTTGCTAGGGAAGATTTTGGCGTTCGAACAGATGACGGTCGGCGAGCTGCACGACCGCTACGCCGACGTTTTCGAAGAATAGGTTCTCAGCGGGCATTGCAAATATCTGCCTCGACGTTTCGGTGCCTCGCCTTTGTCCCACAATCCCAGAGCGTTATCATGTCCCGCATTAGTCTATCCCCGGCGAAGGCGGCGCATGGCCCGGTGACGCAGATCGAACTGAAAACCCTCGGCATCAACCCCCGCCGGGCGAGGGAGCAGATCGTCGACAACAAGGACGACCCCCACAACGGCTACAGCAAGGCCCATCCATGACAACCGACTCCGCATCCGACCTCTCCTACGCCGACACACTCTGGAAATCCGCCGATGCCCTTCGAGGGCAGGTCGATGCCGCCGAGTACAAGCACGTCGTCCTCGGTCTGCTCTTTTTGAAGTACATCTCCGACAGCTTCCAGTCCCGCCGGGATGAACTCCAGGCTGAACTGACGAGGGACGGCATCAGCGGCAAACAACTGGAAAGCCTTCTCGAATCGCGCGACGAGTACACCGCCGAGCGCGTCTTCTGGGTCCCGCCCGAATCCCGCTGGCCAAACCTGCAAAACCAGGCCACCCGTCCCGACATCCCCACGCTCATCGACGACGCGATCCTCGCCGTCGAGCGCGACAACCCGAATCTCAAGAGTAAGCTCCCGCGCGATTACGCCCGCCGCGGCATTGAGCCCATCAAGCTCAAGGGTCTCATCGACCTGATCGCAAACATCGGCTTCAAGGGAGCTCGTGACAAAGCCCGCGACACGCTCGGCCGCGTCTATGAGTACTTCCTCGGTAAATTCGCCGCCGCCGAAGGCAAGCTGGGCGGCGAGTTCTACACGCCGCGCAGCGTCGTCCGCGTGCTGGTCGAAATGCTCGAACCTTACGCCGGCCGCGTCTATGATCCCGCCTGCGGATCGGGCGGCATGTTCGTCCAGTCGGAGAAGTTCGCCGAGGCCCACGGTGGCAACCGCACCGACGTCTCCATCTTCGGGCAGGAGTCCAACCCGACGACGTGGCGCCTCGCCCACATGAACCTCGCCATCCACGGCATTGAGGCCAACCTCGGCCCCGCTCCCGCCGACACGTTCCTCCGCGATGCGCACCCCGATCTGAAGGCCGACTTCGTCCTTGCCAATCCGCCGTTCAACGTCAGCGACTGGTCCGGCCAGCTCCTGCGCGGCGACAAGCGTTGGACCTTCGGGGACCCGCCCGTCGGCAACGCCAACTACGCCTGGATTCAGCACTTCATCCATCACCTTGCCTACCCCAACGGCCGCGGTGGCGGGCAGGCCGGCTTCGTGATGGCCAACGGCTCGCTCTCCAGCAACACCGGCGGCGAGGGCGACATCCGCAAAAGAATCGTCGAGGCTGATCTCGTCGATTGCATTGTCGCCATGCCCGCACAGCTCTTCTTCACCACCGGCATTCCCGTCTGCCTCTGGTTCCTCACGCGGGATAAGACCGGCAAGAACATCCGAAAGGGCACGCCCCACCGCAAGGGCGGGCGCACGGGGGAAACGCTGTTCATCGACGCCCGCAAGCTCGGCACGATGCAGACGCGCGTGCTCCGCGTGCTCACCGGCATTGAGGATGCCGAGTGCGTCGAAGGCACCAGCGACCCGCTCCCCACCAGTGACATCGGCCGCATCGTATATACCCTCCGAATGTGGCGCGGCGAGCCCGCGCCGGACTGGTGGAAGAAGAAGGAGCACGGCGAATGGAAGTTCACCGCCACTCCCGGCTTCGCCAAACCGGCAACCCTCGCCGAGATCGCCAAGCACGGCCACGTCCTCACGCCAGGGCGTTACGTCGGCGCGGAAGAGGTCGAAGATGACGGTGAACCGTTCGTGGAGAAATACCCACGACTTGTAGCGGAAGTGGAGGAGTGCTTGGCGGAGGGAGAACGGTTGGCTGGAGTGATTCGCGTGCGACTCGGAGAGATTGGCAATGGTTGATCTTCCCAGTAAATGGACCCTTCGATCGGTCGAATCCATTTGTCAACGCGTCACAAGCGGTGGGACTCCTTCGCGCCGCAGGCCGGACTACTTCAGGAATGGCACAATCGATTGGTACAAGACAGGCGAGCTAAGAGACCGTCTTCTGTTTGGCTCGGAAGAGAAGATCACGCAAGAAGCTCTCGAGAGTTCGTCTGCGAAGCTTTTTCCTATCGACACAGTTCTCCTCGCGCTCTACGGTGACGGCGACACAATCACGACTCTTGGGTTGCTAAAGCAGCCGGGTGCGACGAATCAAGCTTGCTGCGCAATGATTGTAGATCCGACGCAGGCAGACGCCCGATTTCTATTCTACGCACTGAAGCACACTCGGAACGACTTACTCCAGCGCTGCGTTGGCGGGGCTCAACGAAACCTAAGTGGAAGACTCGTACGGGAGCATCAAATCGCTGTGCCCCCGCTGCGAGAGCAGCGAGCTATTGCCGCTGTCCTCGGTTCCCTCGACGACAAGATCGAGCAGAATCGTCGGACGGGTCGGAAGCTGGAGGCGTTGGCGCGGGCGGTGTTCAAGGCGTGGTTCGTGGACTTCGAACCAGTCAAGGCCAAGGCCGCCGGCGCGACCGCCTTCCCCGGCATGCCCCCCGAAACCTTCGCTGCCCTACGCGATCGTCTCCAAGGCTCCTCCCTCGGCCCCGTGCCGGAGGAGTGGGAGGTGGGGACGCTTGGCGACGCACTCACGCTGTCCAAGCAACAGATCAACCCGCAGGATTATTCGGACGAGTTGTTTGACCATTACAGTATTCCGGCTTTCGACGCGGGCCAGAACGCCGTCGTCGAACAGGGCGGCGGCATCAAGAGTCAGAAATCCGTCGTCGTGCCCGGATGTGTGCTGTTGTCGAAGTTGAATCCTCGAATCGCGCGGGTGTGGCTCACGCCCGTCGCCAACGAACGGCGACAGATCGCGTCGACAGAGTTTCTTGTCGCGCTTCCCCGCCCCGGCTGGTCGCGCGAGTTTCTGTTTTGCCTTTTCTTGCAGGATGAGTTCCGCGACTCGCTCGCGCAAAGCGCATCGGGTACGTCAAACAGCCATCAACGAGTACGGCCTGGCGATCTGCAGATGCGACCGTTGGTAGTGCCGTCCACCTTCATGCGTGAAGCGTTCGCAGATCAAGTTGTTCCGCAAATGCAGTTGCGGGCGGCACTACACGCCGAATCCGCCAAGATCGCCACCCTCCGCGACTATCTCCTGCCGCGGCTGCTTTCCGGCAAAGTCCGCGTAAGTCATGCCGAGCGACTCACTGCAGAGGCAGTCTAGGTCATGTACACCATCGTTCGAGTTGACCGCCGAATCGCCGAGGCCATTGAGCCGCTGGGCACCAAGAACAAATTCTGGTTCACCAGCCCTGACGGAGCGCGAACCCTCTTCAAGGCAGAGGAGCGCGGGACCGGTGAGGACTGGGCAGAGAAAATCGCCTGTGAGCTTTGCGTCCTGCTGGGCCTGCCACACGTCCATTACGAGCTCGCGCTTGAAGTCGAAGGACAGACGCCCGGTGTGATCTGCGCGTCGTGCGTCTCTTCCAATCAACCACTGGCGCACGGGAATCAATTGCTTGTGGCGGCAGACCCCAATTATCCTCAAGACCTTAGGCGCTTCAAAGTCGCCGCCTACAGCGTACAGGCTGTGGCCGGCGTACTGCGAAACCTGCGCCCGCCATCCGATCAGTGGCTAAACGGCGCGCCGCCGCACATGTCCGCGCTGGACTTTTTTACCGGCTATTTGATGCTGGATGCCTGGGTCGCCAATCAAGACCGGCACCATGAGAACTGGGCCGCGATTCGCGCGGGAGAAGCAATGAGCCTCGCGCCCACCTTCGATCACGGCGCTTCGCTGGCCCGCAATCTGGGCGATAAGGAACGTCACGAACGCTTGACCTCCCGAGACCAAAACTATCAGGTTGGCGCATTTGCAAGACGTGCTCGGTCCGCCCTGTACGCCGACGCCGCGGAGCCACGCCCTCTGACCACCGTCGCCGCGTGGCGGGCATTTGCGGACCTCACACCGATTGCCGCGGAGGTCTGGTTAAAGCGATTAGAAGCGCTGGAGCCAACGGCCATACACGAAATCGTGGAGCAGATTCCACCCCAGAGATTGTCTGCCGTCGGCCGCGAATTCACGATATACTTATTGGAAGAGAATCGAAGGCGCCTCTTGGAAGGCAACAGGGAATGAGTAACGCACTTTTCGTAGCTTGGAGGTCGGGCGAATCCGATCAGCGAGGCTGGGCTCCTGTGGGAAGGCTCAGCTATGAAGGAGGTCTGTACCGCTTCTTATATACGCGGGGGGCGCAGACCCTTCCCGGTTTCCAGCCATTTCCTGGAATGGCAGACCTGAATACCGTCTACGAATCCGAAGAATTGCTTCCGATCTTTTCAAACCGGCTGCTGTCAAAGTCGCGCCCGGAATACGAGGCCTACTTGACTTGGAGTGGATTCGATCCGGAAAGCCTGCCGGACCCGTTGGCCATTCTCGGCGTGACGGAGGGACGACGGCAAACTGACTCTCTTGAAGTTTTTCCTTGTCCGATGCCCGACGCGGAAGGCTGCTATTTGACAAAGTTCTTTCTTCATGGCCTGCGTTATATGCCGCAGGCTGCGATTGATCGGGTTTCAATGCTGCGCTCCAATACTGACCTCGCGCTCATGCTCGATATTTCGAATACGCATGACCCTTATGCCGTCGCGGTCCGAACTGCTGATATTCACGAGAGGTTCATGATCGGCTACGTCCCACGCTACCTTGCGCGTGACATCGGACTGCTGTCGCTGTCGTGTGATCCGGACTTTCTCCATCTTACTGTAGAGCGATTAAACCCCAGCGCGCCGCTTCAAATGCGCCTCCTTTGCCGGATGCGCGCCTGCTGGCCGGAAAACTTTAGGCCATGTGCCGGCGAGGAATATCAGCCCATTGCGAGCGAGCAGCCATCCGTCGCCACTTGAGGATGGCATGAACGAATCGGACGTCGAACTGGAAGCGCTTGGCTGGTTTCGAACAATCGGGGCTGGCCTCCGCCATGGACCGGAGATCGACGATGCCGGGGAGCGTGCCGACGCGACGCGCGTACTTCAGGCGGGACGCCTCGACGCGGCACTGCATCGGCTTAATCCGCTGATTCCCAACGATGAAATCGAGCAGGCAGTGCGGGCGCTCGCGCGGCCCCCGCACCCCACAACGATTCAGAACAACCGCTGGCTTCATGAACAAGTGACCGGTGGCGTGGAGGTCTCCTACCGCGATCCCGCTACCGGCGAAATGCGCGGCGGACGCGCTCGGCTGATCGACTTCGACAACCCCACCAACAACGACTTCCTCGTCGTCCGGCAACTGACCATCCAAGGCGCGAACGGCAAGACCATCCGCCCGGACCTGATCCTGTACGTCAACGGCCTGCCGCTGGTCGTCATCGAACTGAAAGATCCTGCGAATGCGTCGGCCGATCTGAACATGGCGATCGACCAACTCGGGCGCTACACGGAAACCGCACCGGACCTGTTCGTGCCCAACCTGCTGCTGGTCGTCAGCGACGGGCTGCTGACCCGTGTGGGGAGCATCACCAGCGGGCGGCAGCGCTTCATGCCCTGGCGGCCCGCGAACGGGGGCGAGCCGACGCTCGAAACCTTGATCCGCGAGCTGCTGAGCCCGGCGGCGCTATTGGACTACCTACGCTCGTGCGTGGCCTTCGAGGAGGACAAGCGCGGCAACATCGTTAAGAAGGTTGCGGGGTATCACCAGTTTCGCGCGGTGCGCAAGACACGGGCACAGGTGATCGCGGCGCAATCCAAGCCGGCGGCCACGGATGCAAAGTACCAGGGCAAACCGGGCGGCGTGGTGTGGCACACGCAGGGCAGCGGCAAGAGCCTGACCATGCTCATGCTCGCCGGAACGCTGGTGCGGGCGGCCGAGATGGCCAACCCGACGCTGGTGATCGTGACCGACCGAAACGACCTGGACGACCAGCTCTTCGACACCTTCGCGATGGGCAGGGATTTGCTGCGGCAGGAGCCGGTGCAGGCAGAGAGCCGCGAGCATCTTAGAGCATTGCTTGACCGCGCGAGCGGCGGGGTGGTCTTTACGACGATCCACAAGTTCACCGAAACGCACGGGAAGATCAGCGAGCGGGCAAACATCGTGGTGATGGCGGACGAGGCCCACCGCAGCCAATACGGGTTCGTTGACGGCGGCGCGAAGTGGATGCGCGAGGCGCTGCCCAACGCCACGTTTGTCGGTTTCACCGGCACCCCGCTGACGGCGGGCGACAAAATCACGCGGCACGTCTTTGGCGAGTATGCCGACGTGTACGACATCCGCCAGTCGGTCGCCGACGGCGCGACGGTGCCGATTTACTACGAGCCGCGGATCGTGAAGCTCGCCATCGACGAGAAGGGCGCGGCCGATGCGGAGAAGAGGCTCGCCGAGGTAGCGGCAAAAGACGAGATCGGGCTGGACGATGAAGACATCCGCATCCCGCTTGAAGCCCTCTATGGCGCCCCAGAGCGGTTGGAGCGCGTCGCGAAGTTCATCGTGGAACACTGGGAGCAGCGGCGCGGCGCGATGGAAGGCAAGGCGATGATTGTGACCATGAGCCGCGACATCGCCGCCCGGCTGCATGATGAGATCGCCAAGCTGCGCCCCGTGTGGGTGAGCGGCGACGACGATAAGGGCGTATTGAAGGTGATCATGACAGGCGGGCCGGAAGATCCGTCGCACATCGAGAACCACGTCCGAAGCAAGGTGCAGCGAAAGGCGCTGGCCGATCGATTCAAGGACCCGGCGGACGACTTCCGCGTGGCAGTCGTCGTGGACATGTGGCTGACAGGATTTGACGTGCCGTGTGCCCACACGATGTACCTGGACAAACCCCTGGCCGGGCACAACCTGATGCAGGCGATCGCGCGGGTGAACCGCGTGTACGGCGAGAAGCCGGGCGGGCTGATCGTCGATTTAATCGGCCTGGCCGACCCGCTGGCCGATGCGCTGGCGACGTACACGAGCGCGACCGGAGAGACCGACAAGCCAATCAAGGAGCTTCAGGACGAAGCGATACCGGCGATGCGATCGGCGTTCGAGCAGTTGCGAGGGTTCTTCCACGGGTACGACTACTCGGCCGCGCTCGGTGCAGAACCCGCGAACGTGCTGCGGGTTTATCTCGGCGCGATCAATCACGTGCTGGACGTTGGTCAGAATGTGGGCGAGGAGACGGGCTGGAAGCGTTTCCGCGGGATGGTGAAGCGGCTGTCCACTGCGTTCGCGCTGGCCGTACCGCGTGAAGAGACAAAGGAGATCGCCCCGCACCTGGCGTTTTTCCAGCGGATCGCGTTGATGATCCGCAAGCGCCTAGCGGATGAATCTGGATCAAACGGAAGAAGTGTTGGCAGCAGCGACATCGACGCGGCGGTGCGGCAGGTGATCGGCGACGCGGTGGACGCGGGTGATGTGATCGACCTTTTCGCCGCGGCCGGGCTCGACGCGGCGCGGCTGGACGTCCTCTCCGACGATTTCCTGTCGCGCGTCCGTGCACTCGAGCAAAAGAACATCGCGCTGGAAACGCTGAGGAAATTACTGACCGATCAGATCAAGATCAGCGAGCGGACGAACCTCGTGCAGGCGCAGAAGTTTCGCGAGGCGTTGGAGAAGGCGATGCTTGGCTACACCAACAAACAGATCACCACCGCCGAGATGATCGCGAAACTGATTGAATTGGCGAAGTGGGTTCGGGAAGCGAAGAAGCACGGGGAGGACCTCGGCCTCAACAGCGAGGAGACCGCGTTCTACGACGCGCTGGCAGAGAACGGGTCCGCCAAGGAGGCGATGAAGTCCGACACGCTCCGCCTTATGGCCCGCGAACTGGCAGAGATGGTGAAGAAGATGCCCAAGCTCGACTGGACCCAGCGGGAAAGCGTTCGCGCCGATCTTCGCCGCAAAGTGCGGCGGCTCCTGGCGATGTACGGCTATCCACCGGATTTGTCCGAGGATGCGACACAACTCGTACTGAAGCAGGCCGAGTTGTCTACGGAGTCGAGCGACTAGAGATGCATCGTCAGACATATTTACACGGTAGTAAGCTCGCCTCAGTTGCCATCATGGATGAAGCAAATCTATAGCAACGCCAGCGCGGTTGCGCGGTCTACACCGCGCAACTGCCCCCAAACCACCGCAAATCACAACAAAACTCGCAATCCTTGCAATCCACAAACCGCGTTGGTATCGTGGTTTACGCGTTTCAGGTTTTCCTGAGGGCGGTTCGCAATGCGAAGGTCGAGGGTTCGAGCCCCTTCGTCTCCACGTTTCACAAATATAGCCGCCCTCAACCGATCGAGAGCCTGGCCACGCTGATCCTAGGCCATCACCAGGTTCGCGTGTGACTCTGCGCATCTTCGCTTGATCTCCACGAATTCGGACTCCTGCGCGACGAACGCCTTAATAAGTGCGGGGTCAAAGTGCCTTCTGGACTCCGTCAAGATCATTTCCACGGCTGTATCGTGATCGTATGCATCCTTGTAGGGCCTCTTGGAAGTTAGCGCGTCATAGACATCCGCGACTGCGACAATTCTTCCGCTGAGAGGAATCTGAGAACCCCTCAGCTTGTCCGGATATCCGGCGCCATTGAACCACTCGTGGTGGGTCAGCGCGATGTCTCGGGCCATCTTGAGGAAGCGAGCCTCCGGGAAAGACTGCAGGACGGAATCGAGCGTCTTTGCGCCGATGGTTGTGTGCGTCTTCATGATCTCGAATTCTTCCCGGGTCAATTTGCCGGGCTTGAGCAGCACTTGGTCTGGAATTCCCACCTTGCCAATATCGTGAAGCGGACTCGTCATATAAATGAGGTGAATGAACTCCAAGTCGATGATGTCATTGAACTCGGGGCTCAGAGAGAGTTGAAGCGCCAGGACTCGAGAGTACTGACGAACACGCTCCAGGTGCTCCCCTGTCTCCGGATCGCGCGATTCGGCGAGCCGGGCCATGGCGATCATGGCCATGTCTCTGGTTTCGAGAGACAGGACGCGCTCCGCGGCCCGCACCCGTGCCCTGAGTTCGGCGGGCTCGAAGGGCTTGGTCAGAAATTCATCCGCACCCGCGGACAACCCCTCAACGATATTATGTGTACCACCCTTTGAAGTCAGCAGGATGAAATAGACGTATCCGGTAATGTCCTGCCGTCGAATCTGACGACACAACTCAAGCCCGTCCATATTGGGCATCACCCAATCGGAGATAACAAGATGATGATGGCCGATGACGAAGGCAGTCAGCGCTTCTGATCCGTCTTCCGCCACATCCACATCATGGCCGGCAGAGGTCAGTGCATGGCGCAGCGCCTCCAGTGCAACAACGTCATCGTCAACAATTAGAACCCGCATCTACGGTCTCCCTTCCCAACTATCTAATTCACGATACGTGCTCGGCCTCAGTACTCGTAATGAAGGCCATGCAGCAATCTAATTCCAGCCGAAGTTGTTCTGCCAGCTCTTTGATGGATTCTTCCTCGCCGGCGGCCGCGGCCGCCTCCAGCTTCTCACAGATCACTCCAATGGCGTTGGCGGCGACGTACCCGGATGAGCCCTTGAGACGATGCGCGATTCGGGCGACTTCCTGCCAATCGCCGCCGGAAGCGGCCGCCTCGATTTCCGAGAGATCCATCGGCGCCCTGGTGCGGAAGCGCGCGAGGAGAGTCTGAACAAATCCTTCATCGCTTCCCCACTGCTTGTTGAGGAAGTCCAGGTTGATAGGCGGGCGCTCGCGGACCGCGTTCGAGTGCTTCGTTGCGGATTCCTGCAGATCGCCGTCACTCGATTGATCGAGGATCGCGCTGGACTCGGATACGCTCGGAGTCGTTTTGCTGACCAGCCTATTGATGACCTGGATGAGCTTCTGCGGATCGAGCGGCTTGGTCAGGTACTCGTCCATGCCGGCGTCAAGGCATCGCTCCCGATCACCCTTAATGGCATTGGCGGTCAGTGCAACAATTGGAATCCTCTTAGCAGGCGAACCGGACAACTGGGCTGCTGATTCCAGCTCACGGATCTGACGGGACGCATCGAATCCATCCATCAGAGGCATCTGACAGTCCATCAGAATCAGATCGTATTGGCCCGACCGAGCGGCCTCGACGGCGCTTTGGCCATCGCTAACGGCGTCGCAGTGATATCCGGCTCTCGCCAGTATCTCCGTCGCGACCATGAGATTGATCTCATTGTCCTCGGCAAGCAGAATCTTCGCAGAGCGAGGGCTCGACGGCGTCCTTGACTGCCGTTCCTGCCGAAGCGCTGAACTTGTCCTGCTTACCCGCTCAGTGAGTTGCCTGGCGGATGAAAGCGCATTCATGATGGCGTCGAAGAGTTGTGACTGGCGTACCGGTTTGATCATCTGACCGTCGAAGCCCATCTCACGCAGTTGCCGGGGATCCAGATCCGACTTAATGGTGGCCAGGATCATCAGGACCGTTTCGCGAATGTCGGATTTCGACTTAATCTGCCGTGCCAATTCCAACCCATCCATACCCGGCATGTCTTGATCGACGATGGCCACCCTAAAGGGCGTACCGGCTGAGGCAGCACCGCAAAGGACGTTGAGAGCCCGCATTCCATCCGGGGCCGCCGCAGCTTGAAATCCCCATGCCTCCAATTGCTGTTGCAGTACTTCCAGATTGGCGAGGTTGTCATCCACCGCAAGAACGCGCAGGCCACGTGGATCGATCACCGGCGCAAACTCATTGCTTTCATTTGGCTGCACTGTGAGCTTTGCCGTAAACCAGAAAGTCGAACCCTTACCAAAGGCACTCTGGGCGCCGATCTCACCGCCCATGAGTTCGACCAATTGCTTGGAAATCGCAAGTCCCAGGCCCGTTCCGCCGTGAACGCGCGTTGTTGACGCATCAACCTGGGAAAACGACTTGAACAATCGATCCATCCGATCAGCGGGGATTCCGATGCCGGTGTCAACGACCGCGAACCGAACGAAGGCAGCTTCGTCCTGGATGGTCTCCGCGGTAACGAGAATAGTGATTGTTCCGTCGGTGGTGAACTTGATCGCGTTGTTAACCAGATTCACAACGATCTGTCGCAGTCGATCGGGATCGCCCCGAACCAGTGCCGGCACAGCAGGAGCAATGTAGCAGGCAAGCTCAAGATTTTTCTGCGCTGCCTTCTGGGCAAGCATCACCATTGCGTCCTCCACCGTGAGGTGAAGATTGAAATCGGTCGATTCCAACTCAAGCTTGCCGGCCTCGATCTTGGAGAAGTCGAGTATGTCGTTGATCAAGGCCGTCAGCGCGGCCGCGGAGGACTTGGACAGTTTTGCATATCGAGTCTGCTGCTCATTCAGACCGGTTCCAAGCAGCAGATCGAGCATGCCAATGACGCCGTTGAGCGGCGTGCGAATCTCGTGACTGACGTGGGCAAGAAACTCACTCTTGGCCTCACTGGCCCGATCAGCCGCGGACTTCGCGGATTGGAGATCATCCTCAATCACCTTGCGATCGTGAATGTCCGTCAGCGTTCCGATCCACTGAACAACCTCGTTTTCCTGACCGCATCGGGGAACCGCGCGGCACAGGAACCAGCGATAGACATTGTCCGATTTTCTCAGAAGCCGGCACTCAGCCTGAAACGTGTCGCCGGCGCCTCGGGCATGATCCCATTGACTGAGGAGATCCGGCAGATCGTCGGAATGAATGACTGTCCGCCATGAATCCTCTTGCGCTGCCTCGACTGGGCAACCGGTAAACTCCCGCCATCGAGAATTGAAGTATTCCATTTGCCCATCGGGGCTGGAGGTCCAGATGATCTGGGGCATGACATCGGCCAGAAACCGATAGCGCTGCTCGCTCTCGTGAAGCAACTGCTCGGCCTGCTCGCGGGCGATCATGTCGCGGCGGATCATTAATCCGGCCACCGCCACAAGCAGGAAACATGCAAGGCTGCCGATCGAAATCACCCACATGGCCACGCCCGCACTGCTAGCCTGTTCCTCGGAGCGTCTTTTAAGTAGACGGTCCTCATCCTGTCGCATTTCCGCCAGAACGAGGCGTAGGTTCCCCATGATGCGCTTGCCCTCGGCCGCGAGAAGCTGCGATTGCGAGGACTCCACGCGACCGGATCCACGAAGGTCCACAAACTTCTGTAAGTTGTCGAGCCTTTTGGAGATGATGAAATCCAGGGTGGTAACCCGGTCCTTCTGAGCCGGATTGTCCGAGGTTAATGACTTAACCTGAGCGACCGACTGCGGTACTTCGGCGATGGCGCACTCATAAAGATCGAGGTAGGACTTGTCTCCGAAGATCAGGTATCGTCCCGCGCCAATCTCCGCGTCGCGTATGTCCGTGGCCAGATCACTGATGGCGACCATGACCTGGTAGGTGTGATCGTTCGATCGTGCGTCGGAGAGGAGCTTGGTGAGGCTCGCGTAAGAAGCGATGCCGATGGTGCTCAAGATGAGCAGAGCGCCGGTAAAGCCAACGATAATCTTCCGTTGTAAAGATTGGCCTTCACCTGACTCCCTGGAAATATCCAGGAGGCTTGATCGGGTCAGAAAGGCGGAAAAAGTTCCGCATGACAGGGCAAAGAACCCGATAGCCGTCGGAAACGACATCGGGATGAATTCGGAGAGTCCGTAGAATGCATTGGCCCCGCGCAAGTAACCAATGTTGGCGAGGAGGGAGAACATCACCGTTGTCAGGGCAAGCACGCGACCGGCAACTGAGAAAAGGCGTCGATCGCTTCCCAGTGTCCAGATGGCGATGCCCGACATGAGAAATCCCATGGCCGTGTTGGGCGCCATCTGGTTGGGACCGGTCGAATGGGTGATAACCTTGCTGGCAAAGAAGAATTGATCGGGCCAGAAATCACATCCGAGGAAGAAGCAGCACAGCTTTCCCGCCGCCAGGCCCGCGACAGCCATTGAGCCGACTCGCGCGAGCGACAGGCACTTTTCGTTTGAATTGTAGAAGTGCGCCAGCGCGAGGCATGCCCCCAGCGTGATGATGCACATCGCGGTCAGAGGATTCATCGGAACTTTCGAAGTCTGGACGCTCGTCAGAGAGTCATTGTCCAGGCACCATCCGACGAGGACGGCCGATCCGATGAGGCATGAGACGGCAGCGCCCCCCAGCGCGAATCTCGACGCTAGGCGTGTGCCCGGAAGCCAATCTGAGCTCGACGTGGGACCGTACGTACTGCTCACGTGATCCATCCTCCTTGAAGCGCGCGGACCGTCCGACCCCGTGAGCAGCTTTTCGGCTAGATTCGCCGGTGAAATCAGCCTCGGCGCGTATTTCGAGCCATTCCCGATTTCGGGAGCTCATTATTTGCGGAATGTTATTGGCGGTTTTCTCGCGCCGGGGAATCGACCCGATGCCGCCGGTTGAGGTGGGGTTTTACCGGGGCTTGCACTTGGGAGCCGGCCGAAGGCGGCTGGGTCGGCGACGCGAATTCGGACTTAGGGTATTCCGCTTCGCCTCGCTTCGTGGGCCTGCCGGGAGGCCTTGGGGGGAGCAATTGCAAGGTGATATAAGGTGACACACGGTGTTTGGAAATTGTGCCAACACTTGTGGCGGGCATGTGTTGGGGCGCTTCGCGAATTGGGCGGTTTTTGGTGAAAACGGGCAAGGTGAAACGCGACGGGTGTATGCCCGAATGGGCGCGGAAAATTTCGGGGAAGTTCGTTTGTAAGTCTTTGAAAAGTGTGCCGGGAAGGTGACACAAGAGGGGCCGAGCGGTCCAGGTTCCGAGGGGCCGAAGGGGCCGAAGGGGCCGCAGGGCTGCAGGCTGCAGGCTGTAGGCTGTAGGCAAATGGGTGCAGGCAAGGGGCGGCGGGGTCTAGGGGCCGTGGTTTTTTTTCTTGAGTCTTCATCGCGCGCATCTCCGCCGGGCGTGGATGGTTTGGGCTCCATTCGTTAATACGTGCTCAGCGCTCGCGCGGGCTGGGGTGGCCCCGCACAAGGCCGGGCTTTAGCCGGCTGGTGTTTGCCGCCGGTTTCAACCGGTGGTGGGCGGTGCACACCTAAAGTTTCTTTCCGTCTGACTCCTGCCGGGTTACCAGGGATTTAAGGGCGACAACAAGTTCCGGAGAGTAACATCGCGGGCGAATAGCGCCGCAAAGGCGTCGATGGTTGACCGATGAGACGCGTTAACCGACCAAACGCAACTTATTCGCCCGATTGACAAACTCGCGATTGGGCCATTGCGCCCTATCAGGCGGCAGGTAAATCTTGCCTAGGGATCTTTCGAAATCGACCAAGCCACCGTCCAAGCCGAGTTCCGTGTGAAATCTTCGGCGGGGCCCACTGATGCACATCTCGAAGGAGTCGTTAAGGTAGATCAGTCCCGTGTCGAAAGCCCGGTGATATGTGGACGACAGCGCAATCCCATTGGTGACATGATCCGAACTTTTCTCTGCGGCGACAGGCAAGATATGAGCTGCTTCAACGAGTTTGAGCTGCATCCGCGTGACTGCGCACCGATGGCCATATGCGGTCAATACTTGGTCGCGGAAATTCGCCGAGCGAGAGAGTCGACTCACAGTTTCGACGATGCGTCTTCGCACCACACATTGTTTCAGTGGGTTGCCAGGGGGATCGGCTCTTGGGCGATTGCGGTCCGCCGTAACTTGAACTACCAATCACTACCCGCCAAGCGTGGTGCGTAGTAAAAGGTCTACTTTGTTAAGGTTGCGTCGCGATGTCGTGTTATTCGACGAGTTCGCATGTCTGCGAGTGCGTGCAGGCTACCCGAGTAACACTGAAACCAACCAGCGACGCGAAACTGCGATAGTGCTGCCGCTAAGTAGAAACGCAAAATGATTTACCCAATTGCCTGTCCTTTGTCGACTTACTTCTTAGCGGCGGAGCCGCTGGGAGGTTGGCATGGGACGCGGTATCAGACTGACTCCGGGAGAGTGGGAAGCC
>WBZR01001973.1_pt1 | contig 23092 bp, 21 predicted proteins | sample 5204231 | NCBI WGS metagenome assembly WBZR01 (sample SAMN12412403, study PRJNA552823) | activated sludge metagenome | isolation source: activated sludge from anammox sidestream of wastewater treatment plant... | place: USA: Virginia | collected 2017-08
GCTTCCTCCACCGGTTAGTTTATCAACAATATAATGTGAATTGTAAAAGAAAAAAGAAGCAAAAAAGAAAAGGTAATAGTAATAATAAGTTTTAAGTAATAATTTCATTATGCAATGCTAAAGGACGGAATTCTGTTGGGCAGTAGTTCTAACTTCGTCTTTTAGTTATAAATTTAGCTTCAGTTCCGGGCGGACAGTTAGTCAATTCCCCAATAGCACAAAGTCTCGAACGTTGTAGGACGACACATTCGGACAAGAAGATAACATATATATACAATGAATATGGAAGAAATTATTGAGCTAATCAAGACAGGTAACAACGACCTCCTTGAGCATAAGTTAAATGACAACCCAGCACTTGCGGACAGTAAAACAGAACAAGGGATTTCTCTTTTACAGTTTGCTGCTTATTGCAGAAATGGTTTTGCAGTGGAGATTCTAAAAAAGAACAAACAACAACTTGACATTTTTGAAGCTGCCAGTATTGGAGACACTGAAACGATCAGCCAATTATTGGACAAAGCGCCTACCCTTTTAAACTCATTTTCCCCAGACGGTTTTACCGTTTTAGGACTTGCTTCGTTCTTTGGACATTTGTCTCTTGTAAAACTACTTCTCAACAAGGGAGCAAATCCAAATATTGCATCGAACAACCAGTTTAAAGTCGCACCAATTCACTCTGCTTGTGCAACTTCTAACCTTAACATAGCCGAACTTTTAATAAAACACGGTGCAGATATAAATGCAAAACAAATGAAAGGAGTTACTCCTTTACATTCAACCGCACATAATGGGCAGACTAAACTTTCAAAACTTCTCATAGACAATGGTGCTGATATTAATGCAAAAATGGATGACGGTCAGACGCCTTTATTTATGGCAAATGAAAAGGGCTTTCAAGAGACAGCGGATCTGATAATTAAATACGGTGGCCACTGACAAATACGAAAAACAACACCGCCTAACATGGTATTGCAAAAAGCGGGGCTTAACGTCTTCCCCGCCTGCCGGACGGGCAGGGATTGGGCATTTGTGCAAGGTTCAACTTTCGTTCTTCGATTGAACTTTTGTGCTAAAAAACCCGCCTTCGGCAATACTCAAACCGTTAGCGTCAAAAACAACCCTAACTTCACGACAACATGGGCCGAACTTAACGATTTCAATGAAACAGTTGACAACATACTTCGGGCTTGCTTATTTCATTTCTTGGAGTATTTGGCTGCCACTTTATGGACATATATTTGGTCTTAACTCACTTCCGACATTTTCTTTTCATCATGGGATAGGTTCACTTGGACCATTGCTGTCTGCGTTCCTGACTACTTTTATTTTTTATGGGACTGAGGGCATTAAGAAGTTGCTGAAAAAGTGTTTTGCATGGCGACCCTTAATATACCTGATAGTTGCATTAGCCAGTCCCTTTTTATTAGCTGTCATAAGTTCAATAGCAAATTCACTGATGAATAATGTTGCATTTGAAATTAATGGCTTATTTAAAACAAAAGAGTTTCCTCAATTCAACTTCTTGACCTTTTTTTTCTATAACCTAATTTTTTATGGATTTGGAGAAGAGGTTGGGTGGCGGGGATTTGCGTTACCGAGATTTCAAAATAAATTTAACGGATTAACTTCAAGCCTTATTCTGGCAACTTTCTGGGCAGTATGGCATTTGCCATTATTTTTTTATAGACAAGGCTTTACATCACTAGATATCGCAGGTGTTTTTGGTTGGTTTTTTAGCTTATTAACAGGTAGCGTTCTCTTGACTTGGCTCTACAATTCCTCAAGAGGTAGTATTTTAATGTGTGCCGTTTTTCATTCAACAATTGACATTGCTTTTTCTGCTGACTTTGCAAATAAGAACATCGTCAATTATATGGGTTTTTTAATAACAATTTGTGGCGTTTTTATAATTATTATATTCAAGCCTAAAAATTTAGCAAGGCAAGTGCGAGTGAAAATTGCCAGCCGCTAACAAAAGTACCCTGTGTAAAGCGGTATGAGAGGTTTAATATGTTTATAAACGGCCTACATAATGTATTTTATTACGCTGTGAGCTTGAATGATTGTAGTTGCTGCAGCCGGGATATATTCTGTCATTCATACAATCATTCAAAAGCACAGCGGAATTTTTTCCCCTTTTTTAGTAATTAGCTCCGCATCCTATTTGTAGTCCTTCATTCTTTAAAAGACTACCTGCCTCCATTTCCCAAACCCGGCCACCGGATAAAGGCTTTGTTCACCGGTTAAATAAAATTTTCCGCCAGTACCCGGGTATGTATTATCCCTGCCCATAAGATCATGCGGGAATTATCATCATCCTATTGAGCAGATCCGGCACATGCCGGCAGAGGTTTTGGTGCAAGCCTGCTGAATAGCAACTTACTTCTGCAAACAGTACTTCGGGAATATGGCGGCAGGACCTTGTAACAAATAATAAAAAAGGTATGTGAATGAGTCTGACTGCTTTCAGAATGAAGTTATCGTAAAAAAAAGCACAACATGCCGGAATTAACCTGTCTGGGTAAACCATATATTCCGTGAATTGTTTATAAGTTTAATATTATCTTTTTGATTGGCTAAAAATAAATAATATGAAAATCGGTTTTATAGGGCTGGGGAGTCTCGGAACTCCCATCGCAGAAAATTTATTGGATGCTCACAAGCAGTTATTCGTTTTCAACCGCACTGCTTCCAAAGCAGAACCTCTGGTTAAGAAAAAAGCTGTGAACTGCAATTCGATTAAAGAATTAGCATCCCTGAGTGACATCGTGTTCAGCATTGTATCCGATGATGATGCATTAAAGGAGATCACGGCAGGAACGGAAGGAATTGCGGCCCAACTGAAAAAAGACGGTATCCATGTTGCCATGAGTACCATACTCCCTGCTACAGCAAAAGAGCTTTCTGCTTTACACAAAAAACATCACAATCATTACATTGCCTGCCCGGTTATGGGGAGGCCGGAAGCAGCCAGAGAAAAGAAACTGAATTTCCTGGTTTCAGGAGAAAAAAAAATTATTAACATCGTAAAACCTTACCTGCACCAAGCAGGAGCAGCGGGCGCCTGGGAATTTGGCGAAGAATCCGCAGCAGCCAACACAGCAAAGCTTTGTACCAATTACATGATCATCTCCGCCATTGAATCCATGGCGGAAGGAATTCAACTGGCCAAAAAGAGCGGTATCGATCCTGCTGCATGGATGAACATGCTGACGCATACTTTATTTTCTGCACCGGTATTTATCAATTATGGCAGGATCATTTTAGAAGAAAAATATATACAAGCAAGTTTTAAATTAAAACTGGGCTACAAAGATGTCAACCTTGTTCTCAGCCAGGCATCAGAAGTAAAAGCCAAAATGCCGGTAGGCGAAGTGCTCCGCAAACAATTGGCAAAGTCCATGGAAAGCGGTAAGGGGGAATATGATTGGGCTGCAGTGGCAGATCTGTTGAAATAAAAACGAAGTGTACCTCTATTGTAAAACAATCGTTCATTTTTCCGGTTCTATTCCCGGATACGGAACAGGCTTTTTGCACAAAGTTTAACCATTGTTATTGCAGCGTTATGTACTGCTGCCACACTATTCTTTTCTTCCGTTTGCGAGTCTTATAGATGAAACAAAATTTAAAACTATGAAAAGGTTATTGATGATCATTATGGTAACGGCGGTATCAATGGGAGTCAATGCACAACATGCATCAGTAGCCCATTCAGGCCATATCGGTCGTGGTGGTTGGGGCAGGTCCCGTGTGGTAACAGTGATAGGGCCTTCATTCTATTCGCCTTATTTTTATGGGTCTCCATATTTCTACGGTTACTATGATCCGTTCTATTATCCTTTTTACCCCGGCTATGTTTATCAATACCCCGGCCAGACCAAACTGGAACTTAAAATAGCGACAATCAAGAACGATTACAGGGAAAAGATCTGGTCAGCACGGCATGATAAAAGCATAAGCAGAGAACAGAGAAAAGAGACAGTCCATCAGTTAAAACATGAACGGGATGATGCTATCATTCAGGCCCAGACGAGCTATTATAAATCTCATTGATACCAGGCTTGCAAATCGTGAAAGCTCTGTGTAAAATATGCAGAGCTTTTTTTTAAGATTTATCTATTTAAAAAATGCCGGAAGTTTTTTTACCTGCTTTATTCACTTGCTTTCCAAATGATTTATCTTTAACCGGAACAAACTGCCGGTATGTATCACCAGACAAAAAGGAAGGTTCACAGCCTGCTGCATCCAGAAATAGTCGGAGACAACCACTGGGACAAGGCTATCAATATCTTCATCATCATTCTGATTATTCTGAATGTCATCGGAATCATGCTGGAAACTGTGGATTCCATATATCTGCCACATAAAAAATTCTTTCATGATTTTGATGTTTTCTCTGTCATAATTTTCACCATCGAATATATCTTACGGGTATGGAGCAGCAACCATGATCTGCGGTACCAGCATAAAATTCATGGACGGTTGCGCTATATGGCATCACCTGCGGCGCTCATAGATCTTTTTGCGATTTTACCTTTTTATATCTTTCTATTCCTGCCGGCAGGGATCATGACAATCGGCTCTGATTTCAGGTTATTACGTATTCTGCGCCTGCTGCGGTTCTTCCGCCTGTTTCGCCTGACGGCCTATACAAAGTCCACCAAACTGGTGCTTAACGTTTTTAAATCGAGAGCTCATGACCTGTTGCTGGCTTTCATTCTTACAACATTCCTGGTCATTATTACTTCCTGTCTTGTTTATTTTGCAGAGCATGATGCACAACCCGAAAAATTTTCCAGCATCCCCGGAACCATTTATTGGGCAGTGACCACACTCACCACTGTCGGCTATGGTGATATTTACCCGGTAACCATCCTTGGAAAGATTTTTACTATAGCTATTTTATTTGTGGGAGTTGCACTCCTGGCATTACCTGCCGGCATCATCACTTCCGGTTTTATTGATGAACTCCGTAAAACAAGAAAACAGAAAGTTTGTCCTCATTGCGGAAAACCTCTTACGGATCATGCTGAACACTGAGGGAAAATTGAAAACCGGGAGCCGAATGGTTACCTGATAAAAATATCCAGGCCAATTAATATACCGGATACCGGCTGGGAAATTGTTACCTGCATGAATTTTACAGCCGGTATTTATGTTTGAATATAAAAAAACCGGCAGGGTCTGGATTTCCTGCCGGTTGCTCTGTTATACTTGAATGAAGTGCTTATTTATCGAGCCCGTACTTATGCATGTACCTATCATACAGTTGAGTTTGTTTATTATCAAGACTCACTTTTCTTCCCTGTATGAAAGCATCAGTGATGACGCTGGTCCTCATATCCAAAATATCGCCGTTGCATATCAGGATATTGGCATCTTTCCCCGCTTCAATGCTCCCGGTACGATCGTCAATTCCTAAAATTTTTGCTGCATCCAGTGTAATTGCCTGCAATGCTTCTTCCTTGCTCAAACCATAAGCAACAGCCTGGCCTGCATTAAAAGGCAGATTGCGGTAACGTGTTTCTTCAAAATCATCATTAAGGCAAAACAGCACACCCGCTTTCTTTAACAGGTAAGGAGTTTTGAAAGGCTGATCCACATCATCATCTTCCAGTGTCGGCAAATTGAACTCCCGGTTCAGTATCACCGGAATATTATTTTGTTTTAAGAGATCAGCAATTTGCCAGCTGTCACTGCCGCCCACGATCACTACATTAAAACCAAATTCTTTTGCAAAATCAATTGCGATCAGCATTTGTTTTACCTGGTCGCAATGCACGTAGAATTTTTGTTTTTTATCAAACAGGCCTTTCACTCCTTCAAACTTCAGGTTGGTTTCTTTGTGCGAAGGTTCACCAAAATAAGCCCTGGCTTCACGAAAGAATCTTTTTACATCATCAATCTTATCCATTGCCGCTTTAACAGGGTCTGCTCCTGCACCTGCCTGCGGAAATGCTCCCGGGAATCCGGCAAATCTCCCACGTGAGCGGGCAAGTAACCCTGGCATATTGAAATGAATACCTATATCCATTTTATACGCTGCATCTTCCCAGTTCCATGCATCAAGCTGAACAATTGTAGAAGAACCGGGAAGCAATCCACCTAACGGTGTAACATTTGCCAAAAGAATACCATTGGCTCTCAGTACTCCAATAATCCTGGAATCTGTATTGTATGCAACAACAGACCGGATATTAGTGTTCCAATCGCCCAACTCCGCAAAGTCATTGCTGCCTCTTACTGCATTACCGGCTATCTCACGAAGGCCAAGATCAGTGTTGGGCAGAATAAGACCGGGGTAAACCTGTTTTCCTTTTGCATCTATTACATTACCTGATGCGCTGATGCCGGTGCCTACTTTGGCTATTTTACCATCTTTGATCTCAATGATGCCATTCTCTATCACCTGGCCATTCCCCACATGAATAGTGGCATTGGTAATATAAATAGTTCCCTTCTGCTGCGGGGCAGGATACACATCATCCTGCGCTTTCACAAACAGTGTGAAAAACAGAAAAGAAATTATACTTAATACTATCTTTTTCATTGTTATCTTAATTTATTGATTTTGATTAACGATGTCATCATAGCTGTTTGTCTCTAACATACCTTTCTGGTGATCCACATCATCTTCGCAATGCAGAATAACCTGGAGGCTGGGTCTTGCCGCTGTCATCCCCGTTGGGTTTGTTCTTCCTTCAGCAATCATTTTCTGGATCAGGCGGTTTCTTTCTGCAGAAATTTCCTTGCGCAACTGAAGGTCATGCTGCCGGTCAAAGTAAACGGTACCATCTACAATGGTATAAAGTGCTACAGCATATACACTCAAAGGATTATCACTCCACAATACAAGGTCAGCATCTTTTCCAACCTTGATACTCCCCACCCTGTTATCCACATGCAAAGCTTTTGCCGGGTTGATGGTTACCATTTTAAATGCATCTTCTTCACTCACTCCGCCATATTTCACGGTCTTTGCCGCTTCCTGGTTCAGGCGCCTTGCCATCTCCGCATCATCGGAATTGATGCAAACATTCAATCCCATCTTTTGCATGACGGCAGCATTGTATGCGATGGCATCCTGCACCTCCAATTTATACGCCCACCAGTCACTGAAAGTAGAAGCATTGGAGCCATGAGCTTTCAATTTATCCGCAACTTTGTATCCTTCCAGTATGTGCGTAAACGTATTTACTTTGAAACCGAATTTATCCGCCACCCTCATTAATTCTGTAATCTCGCTCTGCACATAAGAATGGCAGGTAATGAACCGTTTTTTATTCATGATTTCCACTAATGCATCCAGTTCAAGATTTCTCCTTGTAGCTGCCGGTAATGCCTTCAGCTGATTTTCATAATCCCTTGCTCTTGTGAAGGCATCCATTTGCACTTCTTCTACACCCATTCTTGTATCGGGATATCTTGTATTGCCCTGTGTTGATGCAGTGCGTTTTACATTTTCACCTAATGCAAATTTGATAAAAGGATCAGCTCCTTTGAATTTCAGATCTTCATCATTCACTCCCCAGCGTAATTTGATCAACTGGGATTGCCCCCCGATCGTATTGGCAGATCCGTGTAAGATTTGCGCAGCCGTAACCCCGCCGCTCAATTCCCTGTAGATAGCAATATCTTCCGGGTTCAGGTTGTCGGCAATACGAACTTCTGAGGTAACGGATGAAGCTCCTTCATTGATCGAAAAAGCTGCAATATGCGAGTGTTCATCAATGATCCCGGGAGTCAGAACTTTGCCAGCTCCGTCAATCACCCTGGCAGATGCATCGGAAATGTTTTTACCTACCTGTGTTATCTTTCCGTTTTTCACCAGCACATCTGTGTTCTTTACGATTCCTTCCTTTTCATTGGTCCATACAGTTGCATTTTTAATTAAAATATTTTCCTGTTTAGGAATCGTTTCCGAACCATAAGCGCCAAATGGATAATCTACTTTTCCTAATCGCAAAGGGAATCTTCTTCGGGAGCTTGTGTCCGGTGCTTCCGGTGCAGACGCTTTCACTAAATTTGCTGTCCACAATACCGCAACTCCTGCTGAATCTTCACCATTCCCCTGCCATACATCTCCATTATTTACGCCGCTCAGCCTGATGCCTGAATTTCCAAATCCTCCGGCTCTTTGTCCCTGGAATCCGCCACCCGGAAATCCACCGCTGTTTCCGCCAGGTTTGCGTGCCGGTGTGGCGGAGAAACTCAATTTGACCATCTTACCATCGTAACTGAATTTTCCTGTCAGGGTATCGCTCCCCGAAAGTACATTGGCAGAACTTGCGCTCTTTACATCCAACACATAATTTTTGGTGCCGGATGGAGCGGCGATCACGAGATTGTACTGGCCTTTCACATCATTCCACAACTCATCTTTTATATCATATTTTTCTCCCTGCACCCAATTCTCAATGATTGAAGTTTTTTCATTGAATAACGGCCCGTTTGTGATCAGGAAATTTGCATACTTACCCTGGTCCAGGCTACCCACTTTATCATAAACGCCCAGCCATGTTGCCGGCATTTTTGTCAATGCATCAAAAGCTTTCGCCTCACTCAATCCATACTCAATTGCTTTACGGAGATTAGCCCAGAATTGTTTTACATCACGCAGATCCGCACTGGAGAGACAAAAAGGTATATTAGCTTTTTCAACTACTCCCGGGTTTGTAGGCGCCAGTTCCCAATGCTTCATATCACGCAGGGAAACAAATCTTGCGTCATTGGGATCTTCTACATTCTGTGCCTGTGGAAAATTAAGTGTCAGGATCAATGGAGCTTTAGTAGCGGCAACTTCATTGATCCTCTGATAATCATCTCCGCCCGTTTTAATGATATACTGCACTCCGAATTCATCACCGATACGGTCAGCCCGGATCACGCCCCATTTATCACTTGCCTCAAATATCTGCGGAAGGTTTTGATTATCGTTCCAGGCCTGCAGGCTAAGGTTTACTCCTTCTTTTACAGGATTGGTTTTATACCATTGCCCGTCAAGATAGGACTGGCGAAGCAATGCAACGCTGCCCATCATGGAACTGGGATAACTCTGAGTAGAAGTTCCTTTGCTGAAAGAATAATTAGCAGATGCCTTTTGTTTAATGATCACCAGGTTTTCTTTCAGGTCAGCAAGAGTGACAAAAGCCCCGGTGCCCCTGGCTATCCCGTCTTTATCAAGAGTGAGTACAGAGCCGAAGCCAACTTCACGAAGTGATTTTGCCCTGGCAGGATCTGCCACGAATTTTTCAGAAGCATTGACCTGGCTCCTGATGGCCTGGTTCCATCCATAAGCGCCTTTGGTATTGGAAGTAAACTGCTGCTGGAAAAAATTAAATGTTCCTCTTGCCGCATTGCTGTTCGTTTCAGGAGCCGGCATTCCATAATCGGTGTAAATATCAATAAGTGAAGGATAAATATATTTACCTGCACAATTCACTACTACCGCATCGGCCGGTATGACTACTGAATTGCCTGCCGCTATGATCCTCCCTTCACGAATCAAAAGTGTGGCATTGCTTAATGTAGTTAGACCATCCTTAACTATAGTGGCATTGGTGAAGGCATAACAGCCTGTTCGGGGATCTGCCACTCCATTAACGGGAAAAGTTTGCTGCGCAAACAGGGCTGTCGCCAGGCATAAAACGGACAGCATGAATCCAGGCCGCAGCAGGATTTTCATTTTTCTCATTGCATATTTGTTTAAAAAGTTTGTAATAGAAATATGAATTTATAAATCTCAAAAATGAGAGAACCGAAAATAAGGCAATTGTGTAATACTAAACACAAAAATTGATGAGCGATCAATTATATAAGGTAAATTCATGATAGACGGTTATTTTTCATTATACCAGACAAGATCTGTAAATGAAAGGAAGTTTAGTAATTTTGGTAAAACAGAAATAGGTATGCAGAAGACAGGTTTCATTCCCGCTATTCCCGATTTTACATTGACGCCAAGGATAGACCAGGTGGGTGCCGAAGAACGTGCAAGCCGGTTCACAAAAAGAAGTATAAAAAAAGAATCTAAAGTAAACGGGCTGAAGCTGGTGCTCAATATGATTGACCTGACCACCCTTGAAGGAAAAGATACAGAAGGAAAAGTAAAACAACTTTGCTACAAGGCCATGCACCTGCACGATGCTTTGCCGGGATTGCCCACTGTGGCAGCTGTGTGTGTGTATCCCACAATGGTAAGAACTGCTAAAAAAGCGCTTCTTGATTCCGGAATAAAAGTGGCTTCTGTGGCTACAGCATTTCCGAGCGGGCAGGCGTCAAAGGAAGTAAAAATAAAAGACACCAAATACGCCGTTGACAATGGCGCCGATGAAGTGGACATGGTGATCAGCCGCGGAAAATTCCATGCAGGGGAATATAATTACGTTTACGACGAAATAGCTGAAATTAAAGAAGCCTGTGGTGAAGCAAGGCTGAAAGTCATTTTAGAAACGAGTGACCTGATCACCTTTGACAAAATCCGCCGTGCCAGCGATATTGCCATGTATGCCGGAGCTGATTTTATTAAAACAGCAACAGGTAAAGTACAACCTCCGTCTTCCATGCCGGTTGCGTTGATTATGCTGGAAGCTATCCGTGATTTTTATTATAAAACAGGAAGAATGGTCGGGATGAAACCGGCAGGCGGAATTTCAAAAGCAAAAGCGGCATTGCATTACCTGGTAATGGTAAAAGAAGTTTTGGGTGAAGCCTGGTTGAATAATCACTGGTTCCGGTTTGGAGCAAGCAGTTTGGCAAACGACGTATTGATGCAGATCATGAAAGAGAAAACAGGCGTTTATCAGTGTGCAAGCTATTTCAGTGTGGATTAGCATTCCAGCATGATGATTCTTATAGCCATCGGGAATGCACAACAAAAAAAACATAAGTGTTACTGTAGCTCATTAAATAAAAAATATTATGCCAGCAACAAAGAAAAAGAATGTAAAGAAAAGCAACACGATCAAACTGAAATTTGATACCTCATGGAACTATGCGCCTGCGCCTGAAAGTAAAAGTGCCGCAACGATCAAAAAGCAGTACGATCTCTTTATCAATGGCGAATGGGTGAAACCTTTAAGCCATAAATATTTTGACACTTCTGATCCGGCTAATGAAGAAAAACTTTCTGAAGTGGCAGAGGCAAACGCAGCCGATGTGGACAGGGCGGTGAAAGCGGCACGAAATGCTTATGAGAAAGTGTGGAAGAAAATGCCGGCAAAAGAAAGAGCCAAGTATATTTTCCGCATCGCAAGAATGGTGCAGGAAAGAGCCCGTGAACTTGCCATCATTGAATCCATGGATGGTGGAAAACCCATCCGTGAAAGCCGTGATTTTGATATACCAACTGCTGCAAATCATTTCTTTTATTATGCCGGGTGGGCCGATAAGCTGGATTATGCCTTTCCAAACCGGAATACCAATCCGCTGGGAGTAGCAGGCCAGATCATACCCTGGAATTTTCCCCTGCTGATGGCAGCATGGAAAATTGCCCCGGCGCTGGCAACAGGAAACACAGTAGTACTAAAACCTGCGGAAACAACTCCACTCACAGCTTTGAAATTAGCAGAAATCATCCAGGAGTCGGGCCTGCCGGAAGGTGTGGTCAATATCGTGTCGGGCGGGGGCGCCACAGGCGCTGCCATTGTTAATCATCCGGACATCAACAAAATTGCATTTACCGGATCTACGGAAGTGGGCAAACTCATCCAGAAATCAATTGCAGGAACAAACAAAAAAATAACGCTGGAATTAGGAGGCAAAGCAGCCAATATCATTTTTGAAGATGCTCCCATAGACCAGGCAGTTGAAGGTGTGATCAACGGAGTATATTTCAACCAGGGCCACGTATGCTGTGCAGGATCCCGGTTATACATCCAGGAATCTGTAGCACCTGAATTGATCAGAAAATTGCGGGACAGGATCGAAACGCTGATCGTTGGGGATCCGCTGGACAAGAACACGGACATCGGCGCCATCAACTCAAAACAACAGCTTGATACCATCCGCAGATATTTAAAAATCGGCAAGGAAGAAGGTTATGAAATGTATGAAAGCAGTTGTCCTTTACCGGCGAAAGGATATTGGTGCCGTCCTACCATTTTTACCGATGTGGCTCAGAGCGCAAGAATTGCACAGGAGGAAATTTTCGGGCCGGTATTGGCGATCCTTACTTTCCGAACGGATGATGAAGTGATCCAGAAAGCAAACAACACTCCTTATGGATTAAGCGCCGGTGTCTGGACGGATAAAGGATCTAAAATTTTCAATTTGACCAAAAGGATGAGAGCAGGAGTAATATGGGCAAATACTTTTAACAAGTTTGACCCCTCATCTCCTTTCGGCGGATATAAAGAAAGCGGATTCGGAAGAGAAGGCGGATTGCACGGCCTGTTGCCGTATGTGAATCTTTCTCATTAGAATATAAAAACGGGCAACTCATCCAGTTGTCTTTTATAAATTAAATTTTGACCTTTGAATTTTAAAAAATGGAAAAAGAAATAAAAAAATCTTCACTTTCTGTAAGTGAGAACGGTATAGAGAAAAAGATAAGCCCCAAACGCCTTGAAGTGTTAAAGACTTATAAGATTTATATAGGCGGGCAATTCCCGAGAACCGAATCCGGAAGATATTATGTTGCAGTGAATGCAGCCGGAAAACAATTAGCTAATGTCTGCCTGAGTTCAAGGAAAGATTTCAGGGATGCAGTGGTGTCGGCAAGAAATGCATTTGCCGGATGGAGTGAAAGAGCAGCATTCAATCGTGGGCAGATACTATACCGTATGGCAGAAATGCTGGAAGGAAGGAAAATTCAATTTACAGACGAACTGATGCAACAGGATGTTCCTAAAGCAAAAGCTGAAAAAGAAGTCAATCTCGCCATTGACCGCCTGATCTATTATGCCGGATGGTGTGATAAATATCAGCAGGTCTTCAGTGCAGTGAACCCGGTAGCGACTTCACATTTTAATTTTTCTGTTCCGGAACCGACAGGAGTTGTTTCTATCATTGCACCACAGGAAGACGGCTTGCTCGGTCTGATTTCGGTGGTTGCACCGGTGATTGCCGGAGGAAATACCTGCATTGTGTTAGCATCCGGGTCTAAGCCCCTTTGTGCCGTCACTTTTGCCGAAGTGATCAACTCCTCTGATGTACCCGGAGGAGTGGTAAACATATTGACCGGGAAAGTCTCTGAATTATCCTCCTGGTTCGTGAGCCACATGGACGTAAATGCAACCATTTACTGCGAAAAAGATTCTACTGTTCAGAAGATGATGCAGGACAAAGCCGCATTGAACGTAAAGCGGGTAATTTTCTATGACAAAATAAACTGGAATACGGATGAAGGCCAATCCCCTTACCTGATCATGGATACGCAGGAAATAAAAACGACATGGCATCCCATAGAACATATTGCCGGTTCAGGCGGAGGATACTGATTTGGCCAATGTCGTGAACGACAAAATATTTTTTTAAAATAAAAGACATTCCGGGCACATGAAACCATTTATTTTTTTCAATCCTAATATCAAATGAAATCATTTTTCTTTTTAGCATTCCTGGCAATTACTGATCCTTTATTTTCCCAGGATTCCACAAAACTGTTTCAAGCAGACAGCAGCACGGTGGTAATACACAAAGATCCCAGGCTATATCTTCTGATTAAGAAGCAATCGGAGGTCAATGAAGCGATCTACAGGGCTTCCCGCAGGAACGTGAAAGGATTCCGTATTATGATCATCAATACCAACAACAGGAATGATGCAATCAATGCCAAAGCAAAAATGTACAGTTATTTTCCCGAATTAAAATCATACCTGACTTACCAGTCACCTTATTTCCGTTTGAAAGTGGGCAACTTTTCAGACCGGAAAGATGCCGAGGAATACCAAAAGAAGATCTCGAAATATTTTTCAAGCAGTGTCTTTATTGTCAATGATATCATCGAAGTGAAACCGGAAGACAATCTCAGCAATCCCGGCGGAGGTTTATAATTTCTTGCAGACGGAGATTTCCGGTTGTACTTTTGCAGCATGATCGGAAAAATAAAAGCGCTGGCAAAAAAATATTCTCCTGAATTCACAGAAATCCGCCGGCATCTTCACGCACATCCCGAATTAAGTTACCAGGAATTTGAAACGTCAAAATTCGTACAGGACAAGCTCAAGGAATCCGGAATTCCATTTGAAGTGAAAGCTACTACCGGAGTCGTTGGATTAATAAAAGGCCGTAATCCTGATAAAAGAATTATTGCTCTTCGTGCCGACATGGATGCCTTGCCGATAAAGGAAGCAAATGAAGTTTCGTATAAATCAACTAACGATGGGGTGATGCATGCCTGCGGTCATGATGTGCATACCAGTTGTTTATTAGGAGCAGCCAAAATTTTAAATGAATTAAGAAATGAGTGGGAAGGAACAATAAAATTAATTTTTCAACCCGGTGAAGAAAAAAACCCCGGTGGCGCCAGCCTGATGATCAAAGAAGGCGTGCTGGAAAATCCAACACCTCAGGCGATTTTTGGATTGCATGTAAATCCGCAATTGGAAGTTGGCAAACTAAGTTTTCGTCCGGGCAAGGCAATGGCCAGCGCTGATGAATTATATTTTACCATCAAAGGCAAAGGCGGGCATGCAGCTTCTCCCAATTTAACTGCTGATACTATATTAATAGCTTCGCAATTGGTAGTAGCATTACAACAAATCATCAGCAGAAACCGGAATCCATTCTCGCCTTCAGTGCTTTCGATCACATCTATACAGGGCGGTCATACCACCAACGTAATTCCCAGCGAAGTAAAACTGATGGGAACGTTCCGGGCTATGGATGAACAATGGCGTTTCAAAGCACATGAACTGATAAAAAATATTTCCACTGAATTAGTTCATTCCATGGGTGGTGAAATTGATGTGCATATTGATGTGGGTTATCCTGCGGTGCAAAATGATGAGCACTTATATCTTATTGCCAGGAAGAAGGCGGAAGAATTTATTGGTGAAAAAAATGTTGAAGAAACGGAAGTACGGATGGGTTCAGAAGATTTTGGTTATTATTCTCAATTAATTCCAGGTTGTTTTTACAGGCTGGGCACAGGAAACAAAGAAAAAGGAATCATCTCCGGCGTACACACTCCTACTTTTGATATTGATGAAAGCGCTATCGAGATTGGAATGGGAATGATGGCGTGGATGGGTAGCAGTGTAAACTTTTATTATAAATGAGTTGATTGTACCTAATAGAATATTCAGAAGTATCTTCACATCCTGACAATTAGAATGGAAAAACTCAGTACAATTAAATGGAGCGGTAAATAGCTGCAAACCAAAAAAGAATGTTTAACCAATGGATTTCGGAAGCAGCCGGTTCCAGAATATCTTACTAAAGGTAAACTCCTACAAACACATTGGAGGTAAACGCCGCTTCAAATTAAAATTTTTACTTTTGCAGCATGTCGGAAACAGAAATAAAAGCAATCCTTTCAAAAATCAACTGGGACACGCCTCTCAGCAATGATGACCTGTTCCGTATTTTCTCAGGTTCAACTGAAAAAAAAGGAGGCATTGACAGGGATTGGATTTATACCAGGATACTTAATACTTTTAACTGGTACACTGTACTGAAAATAATTCCAAAGGATCAATTGCCTTTTCTACTTTCCGATAGAGTGATCAATAACCTTTTTCCCCGTCAGCTACGCAATAAATACCGGCATGTCAGAAGCGCATTATTTGAATAAGCTATATCCCTTGCAGGATAAAGTGCTGCAGCTTTTTTCTGCGAATGATTTGCGGCATTATCTTACCGGCGGCACAGCATTAAGCCGTGCTTTTTTTCATCACCGGTGGTCCGATGACCTGGATTTATTTTTAAATAATGATGCTGCTTTTGAGAAAGAAACAGAAAAAGCAATTCGTCTTTTAGAGCAAAATTTCAACCATGTGTCCGTTGATAATCAGCAGGCGGGTTTTGCAAGAATATTTATTACAGAACACGAACAGAAGCTGAAGCTGGATTTTGTAAATGACGTCGCTTATCATGTTAACGGTTTTGAAGCAACTGCCCTTTATCATAAAATGGACAATCCTCTTAATATTCTTTCCAATAAAGTTGCTGCGCTGAACCGGCAGGCAGCCAAGGATGTAGCCGGCAAATTGTTTATTTGTCAGCATTATTCTTTTTCCTGGCCCGATATAATAAATGATGCCACACAAAAAGACAACTGGGTAAATGAAGTGGATGTGCTTACTGCACTTAAAGTATTTGATTTGGAAAAGCTGCAAACTGATGTGTCATGGGTAAAAAAACCCGATGCCGGGTTTTTACAACAAATCACAAAAAAAATCCTCTTTGATATTGCGTCGGCAGGGGACAACACAATTGTTGGTTTGGGCAGATATTAAATAGATAAAAGGTATAAAATACATTCAGGAGCCTTTCCTGGTTTTTATTCCGTAAATTGCCCCCCTTTTATACTTAAAATTCATAGCAAGCGGAAAACGCAAGATTGTATTGACAGGTTAAACAAAAGGATAATTATGCCAAACGAACTACGGAAACAACAGGCTCTTGAATACCATGCCAAAGGCCGTCCCGGGAAGATAGAAGTCGTACCGACCAAAGAAGCAAAGACTCAAAGAGATCTTTCATTGGCCTACTCGCCCGGTGTAGCCGTACCATGCAATGAGATTGCCGCAAATCCTGAGAATGTATATAAATACACAGCAAAGGGAAACCTGGTAGCCGTGATCACCAATGGCACTGCAGTACTTGGACTGGGCAATATAGGCCCTGAAGCCGGTAAGCCGGTGATGGAAGGAAAAGGAGTACTGTTCAAAATATTTGCCGACATAGATGTTTTCGATATTGAGATCAATGAAAAAGATCCTGAAAAATTAGTTGAGATCATTAAAGCATTGGAACCTACTTTCGGTGGCATCAACCTGGAAGATATCAAAGCGCCGGAGTGTTTTTACATTGAAAGGAAGCTGAGGCAGGAATTAAAGATACCTGTAATGCATGATGATCAGCACGGCACTGCCATCATCAGCGCTGCGGCTTTGCTGAATGCCCTGGAAATACAAAAGAAAAAGATTGAGAAAGTTAAATTCGTTGTCAGTGGTGCAGGCGCTGCAGCCATTGCCTGCTGCCAGTTGTATGAAGCATTGGGTGCAAAACATGAAAACTTCAGGATGTTTGACAGGCAGGGATTGCTGCATCACAAAAGGACCGACATGGATGAACTGAAAAAAATATATGCAATTAATGGCCCTGAAATTACTCTTGCAGAGGCTATGAAAGATGCTGATGTGTTTATCGGCCTGAGTTCCGGAAACGTTGTATCACCGGATATGGTGAAAAATATGGCAAAAAATCCCATCGTATTCGCAATGGCTAATCCTGACCCGGAGATCAGTTGGGAAAACGCCACCTCAGCGAGAAAAGATGTGATCATGGCTACCGGGCGCAGTGATTATCCAAACCAGGTAAATAACGTGCTTGGATTTCCATATATCTTTCGGGGAGCTTTGGATGTGCGTGCCACACAGATCAACGAGGCTATGAAATTAGCGGCAGTCAAAGCCCTGGCCGAACTGACTAAAACAACGGTGCCGGATATTGTGAACATGGCTTACAACGAAAAGAGTATTTCTTTCGGCCCCAACTATATTATTCCTAAACCACTTGACCCGAGATTATTGGAAACGGTAGCACCGGCAGTAGCCAAAGCTGCAATGGACAGCGGCGTAGCACAAAACCCGATATTAAACTGGGAAAATTATATCAACACATTAAACAAGCGGCTTGGGTTTGATAACCAGGTAATGCGGGTAATCGGCAACAAAGCCCGCCGCGATCCGAAGCGGATTGTATTTGCTGAAGCAGATAATTTCAAAATTCTGAAAGCGGCCCAGATAATTTTTGATGACGGCATCGGGTACCCGATATTGCTGGGAGATGAAAATAAAATAAAAAATATTGCGGCAGCCAATGCAATTGACATAGAAAGCTTGCCCATTTATGACCCCCGCAGCGATGCAATGGAAGAAAAAAGAAACCACTACGCAGAAATATTTTTTAAAAAGAGAGGCCGCAAAGGATTCAATGCTTATGAATCAAAGAAAGTAATGAGAGACCGTAATCATTTCGGATGCATGATGGTAGAATGCGGCGATGCAGATGCCATGATATCGGGACTGACCAAAAATTACCCCGACACGATCCGTCCTGCATTACAGATTATTGGTACAGAAGAAGGCGTAAAGAAAATTGCCGGCATGTACCTGATGCTGACCAAGCGGGGGCCTCTATTCCTGGCAGATACCACTGTTAATTTTAACCCGACCGCTGAGGAACTGGCAGACATCACTTTGCTGGTAGCAAATGAGATAAAAAATTTCAACATCACTCCGCGTATTGCTATGCTGAGTTATTCCAATTTCGGCAGCAGCAACTCTCCTGAAGCTGAGCTGGTAGCAGAAGCAAGAAAGATCGTAAAACAAAAAATGCCTTCACTTGTCGTAGATGGCGAAATGCAGGCCAGCGTAGCTTTCAATAAAGAACTGATGAAGGAGAACTATCCTTTCTGTGAGCTGGTAGATAAAGACGTGAATACGCTGATTTTCCCCAATCTTGCTTCGGGAAACATTGCTTATAACCTTATGAAAGAATTGGAAATAGCAGATGCAATTGGCCCCATCTTATTGGGATTAAAAAAGCCTGTTCACATTTTACAATTGGGAAGCTCTGTACGCAGCATTCTGAATATGGCCTTAGTGGCAGTGATGGATGCTCAAATAAAATGTAAATCACCCATAAAAGACATCATTCAACATTCACCCTGGTGGAAAAGACTCCGTAAATCTTCGAAAGAAGTATAAACTGCCGGGAACATGCAGATCTGTTGGCAATGAAAACTTTCATTCTTGCTTAATTTTTCGTTGTTACATTTGTAATTTACAGCCTGAAAACCTGCAATGAATTTTTTCCACTATATAGGTCAATACCTGCTGATGGTCAAAGGAATGTTTTCCAGGCCGGAAAACTCAAAAATGTACTGGAAAGAATTTATGCGGCAATGCTCCGATATCGGAATCGGCTCACTGGGCATCGTTACTATTATATCAGTTTTTATTGGTGCAGTCTCCACTATCCAGACAGCTTACCAGTTAGTCAGCCCATTGATACCACGATCTACCATTGCACAAATTGTAAGAGATACTGTGATCCTCGAATTTGCCCCCACTCTTGTGTGCATCGTTTTAGCCGGCGTAGTTGGAAGTAAGATCGCCAGCGAATTAGGCAATATGCGGGTCAGCGAGCAGATCGATGCGTTGGAGATCATGGGAATCAATTCAAAAGCCTATTTAATCAGGCCCAAAATTGTGGCCGCCCTCGTTGTTATTCCTTTGCTGGTTGTAATTGCAATGGTTCTCGGTATATGGGGAGGACGATATGCCGGTGGTATGGCAAATATTATTTCCGATTACGCATACGACAAAGGGTTACTGCAAAACTTTGTACCATACAACGTAATTTTTGCATTGATAAAATCGTATGTATTTGCATTTATCATCGCCAGCATTTCTGCCTATTTCGGATACTTTGTAAAAGGAGGTGCATTGGAAATAGGCAAAGCCAGCACTAAAGCTGTGGTGATAAGCTGCATTCTTATTCTCTTTGGCGATTATGTATTGTCAGCTTTGTTGCTATAATAATAGAAAAAACCAGGTACAGATACATTTCTAAAAAATGATAGAGGTCAGAAATATAAAAAAAGCCTTCGGCGGCAAAACAGTGATAGAAGATGTAAGCGCTGTCATGAAAACAGGCCAATGCAACCTGATCATCGGCGCCAGCGGCAGCGGGAAAACTGTATTGATGAAATGCATTGTGGGTTTATTCGAACCCGACAGCGGTGAAATTTTGTACAATGGAAAGAGTTTTACCGCCATGAAGCATGAAGAGCGTACAGAAGTCAGGAAAGAGATTGGAATGCTTTTCCAGGGAGGTGCTCTTTTTGACAGCTTAACAGTAGAGCAAAACGTAATGTTCCCTCTGAATATGTTTACCAAATGGAATCAAAAACAAAAATCAGACAGGGTGAATGAGGTTCTTGCAAGAGTGAACCTGGTGGACACAAATAAGAAATTTCCTGCAGAGCTAAGCGGGGGAATGAAAAAAAGAGTAGGTATTGCCCGTGCCATCGTGATGAATCCGAAATACCTTTTTTGTGACGAACCCAATTCCGGCCTTGACCCTCAGACCTCACTTGTTATAGACAAGCTTATCCGGGAAATAACTACAGAATACAATATCACTACTGTGGTAAATACACATGATATGAATAGCGTCATGGAGATCGGCGACTATATTTTATATTTATACCAGGGGAAGAAAGAATGGGAAGGAAACAACAAAGAGATCATCTTTACAAAAAACAAGTTGCTGAACGATTTTATCTTTGCATCGGACTTTCTGCATGATGCAAAAGAAATGCGAATGCTGGAAGAAAGAGGAAAAGTTCCCCCCGGACTTGACCTGGAAGGACAAAACCCACAATAATATCAACCTTCAAACTTCTTTTGCCCTTTAACCCTTACTTTTGCCGGGCATTTATCTTTTATCATGAGTATCCTTGTAAATAAAAATTCTAAGGTTTTGGTGCAGGGCTTCACTGGCTCCGAAGGCACTTTTCATGCAACCCAAATGATCGAATACGGTACCGGGATCGTTGGTGGTGTTACTCCCGGCAAAGGAGGCACCAGGCATTTGGACCGTCCTGTTTTCAATACGGTTGCAGATTGCGTTAAAAATACAGGCGCAGATGTGAGCATCATTTTCGTTCCGCCTGCTTTCGCAGCAGATGCGATTATGGAGTCGGCTGAAGCAGGTATCCGTCTGGTTGTTTGCATTACCGAAGGAATTCCAACGCAGGATATGGTAAAAGTGAAAAACTATCTCCAGGCGAAAAATACAAGATTGGTAGGCCCGAACTGTCCGGGTGTAATCACCGCAGGAGAATGTAAAGTGGGTATCATGCCTGGATTTGTTTTTAAACCCGGTCGCATCGGGATAGTATCAAAATCCGGAACACTGACTTATGAAGCAGCGGACCAGGTAGCAAAGGCAGGACTCGGAATTTCAACTGCAGTTGGCATTGGCGGTGATCCGATCATTGGCACTACCACAAAAGAAGCTGTAGAATTATTCTTTAGTGACCCCGGAACTGATGCCGTGGTTATGATCGGTGAAATCGGCGGTGGTATGGAAGCTGAAGCTGCCAAATGGGTCAAAGAAAATAAAAATAAAAAACCGGTTGTGGGTTTTATTGCCGGTCAAACTGCTCCTCCGGGAAGAAGAATGGGACATGCAGGCGCTATTGTCGGCGGAGCAGATGATACCGCTGCAGCAAAGATGAAGATCATGAGCGAATGTGGCATTCATGTGGTACAAAGTCCTGCGGATATCGGAAAACACATGGCAGAAGTGATGAAAAAGTAAATTTAAAAAATTAGGCCCCTTCAAATTCAGAAGAGGCCTTAATGGTTAAGGGATAACTATACAATCTCTATCTCTGATCCTGGATGTAGCGGCTTAATTCCGCCTTGCTGCTGCTGAAATTCAATTCACCAAATACCTGCTGATAATTTCGTGGATCTATCGTCTTATTGTACGCCAGTTTAGCCAACTCCAGTTTATTGTTCTCAAAATTGAATAACCGGATCATCTGACCCACCTGTTCAGAGGTGAAATAATTGGTAGCAATGATATGACGGGCTGACTCCATTTTATTATTCTCATACCATTCTTTACTCATGGAACGTATTACAAGATCAAAATCCCTGTCATTGATCGCCCGGCTGTAATTGTTGTAACCGTTGTGATCATACCCACCAGAACGGTCATTCCAATCTGCATCACGGTCATTCCTGTCATAGCCGTAATCTCTATAATAATCCCTGTCCTTGTCTCTTCTTATTTTTTGTTCGCCGATATCAGTCCTTCCAAACCGGTCAACCCTGATTATAATTTGCCTTCCTTCTTTTAAAATTAACCTGCCGTCATACAGCAATTCATAATTCTTAACAAAACTGCTGAACAACCCGAAGTTTTTCTGGCGGTATATTTTAATATCATGCATCCCTGCACGAACATCCCGGATCCTTATTTCATTATCTCCGGATTCATATCGCCTGCCATCTAAAATCACTTTCACATCACCCCTGCTGTTTGAACTTACAATTATACCGCCCGAAGGGTAGCCCGCAGCAAAAACAGTAAGGCCAAGAATGAAGAAAGTAAAAAATGTAAAGATTCTTTTCATACGTTTAAATTTTAATAGTGATCCAATTTGTTTACGTTTCATGATTTCCAACGCCGTGCCATCCTGCCGGTGCATACCGAAAAAAAAGTTAAAGCAATCCCTGTGACATTTTGCTTTGTTAAGAAAAGAGAAAGTTTGAATTGCCGTTTAAACCTTCGTCACAGCAGCCGGGAATTTTAACGGGGGCTTTGAATGGAAAATATCTCTCCCGGCTATTGTGAAATTATCTTTGCTCCTGCATCATAAGGAAGTCTCTGTTTAATTAACTTTTCGTAAATTTCAGTTTATGGCCGCACATTATTTTAAATCGCCCTTTTTACTTGTAGTTCTTTTTAATTTACATTTAATTACTTCAGCACAAAGACCGATGATCAATTATGATTCCGCATGGAAAAAAGTGGAAAACCTGGTCAGCAAAAATCTGCCCAAATCAGCCCTGGAACAGGTAAAGAATATTTTCAGCCGGGCAAAATCAGAAAAACAGGATGCCCAGGTCATTAAATCATTGTTATACATCGCCGGCCTGCAATCCCAGACCCGTGAGAATAATGATGTGCAGTCCATAAAAGATTTTGAAAAAGAGACCGGTTCATCACAACAGCCCGTCCGCTCTATCCTTCAAAGTATCACTGCTGAATTGTACCTGAATTATCTTCAGCAAAACCGTTATAAATTTTACAACCGTACCAATACAGAAGGTTTTCAAAAAGAGGATATCAATACATGGACCCTGGATGATCTTCATAAAAAGATCAGTGATTTATA